>ENA-OQAN01000258-OQAN01000258.1-human-gut-metagenome-genome-assembly--contig:-NODE-258-length-29360-cov-2.389389_pt1 | contig 29360 bp, 25 predicted proteins | sample MGYA00242735_ERZ504527 | MGnify/ENA primary metagenome ERZ504527 (study PRJEB26092, sample SAMD00036230) | human gut metagenome | host: Homo sapiens | study: EMG produced TPA metagenomics assembly of... | reverse complement strand
CGTTTTTTTAACCTTTTTTACCTCCTTTCAAACGAAAGTCAGGGCCAAACGTAGTTCCTCTACGGCCGACGGTCGTCGTGCTGATTTTGTTTTTCGTCTCATTGCCTAGTTTCGGCAAAAGTTTTAGTATATCCTTCGGGCACAAAGATGGGTCGTACCCGAAACCTGACGAACCTCGTTTTTCTTTGATAATCTCACCTTTTACAATTCCTTCGAACAAATGCTTCTTTCCATCCAGAATTAGGCAGATAGCTGTACGGAACTGTGCCTTTCTGTTGGGGGCTCCCTGCATATTCTGCAATAATTTTTGCATATTGGCTTCCGCATTGTGTCCTTCACCTCCGGCATAACGGGCGGAATAAACACCCGGCGCACCATTCAAAGCTTCCACCTCCAGGCCCGTATCATCGGCAAAGCAGTCCAGACCATAGTTTTCAAAAATTATATTCCGCTTTCAGCATCGCATTACCTTCCAGTGTATCGGCTGTTTCGGGGATATCAGCATGGCAGTTAATATCTTTAAGGCTTAATAATTCCACCTTTTCACCCAAGATAGCAGAGATTTCCTCCAATTTATGGGCATTGTTTGTAGCAAATACTAATTTCCTTTTCATTTTATATTGTATTTATTGAATGCAAAGATACTGAGAATGAACCAAAGTAAGATAATTCCTGACAGAATAATATAGGTGAAAAGGTAAATAATAATTTGTTTGCTATGTTTATTTTCAATTTTTGATTATCTTCGTTGGTATCATTTGATACTTGATAGTATGGTATATATAGAAACGCCTCATTTGTTGTTACGGGACTGGAAGGAAGAAGATATTCTTCCGTTTGTCCGCATGAACAGTGATAAAGAAGTAATGGAATTCTTTATCACTACTTTGACACAGGAAGAGACGATGGCTTTTTATTGTCGTATCCGGAAAGAATTTGAAGAATATGGTTATGGTTTGTATGCTGTAGAATGTAAAAAAACTCGGAATTTTCTAGGCTATGTAGGTTTTCATAATATTGCTTTCGAATCGGATTTCACTCCCGGAGTGGAAATAGGATGGCGGTTGTGCCGGGATGTATGGGGAAAGGGATATGCCACAGAAGCCGCCTCTGCCTGTCTGGATTATGCGAGTGATAATTTACCTTTTAAAACGGTATATTCATTCACTGCCATACCCAATAAACGTTCTGCACGGGTCATGCAGAAAATAGGAATGCATTTTGAAAAAGAGTTCGATCATCCTTTGGTGGAACAAGAGCATTGGCTATGCAGACATGTATTGTATAAAATAGAAATTTGAGAGAATAGGATAACCGATATGTGGTAATCTTATCATTGCTTCATGTTCTGTTTTTCAATGCAGAAACAGAACGATGAAGCAATGGTAAGAGATTATTTTTTAGTTACTTTATTTTTAGTTTGTCGAACCCTTCTCCATACACTCCTACCACATTACTTTGTGATATAAATGCATTGGGGTCAATATCTTTCACCAATCGGAATATATCCAGTGACTGGCTTTTTTTGGCTAATACCACTACGACTTTGATTCCTTGTTTGCTATACCATCCTGTACCATCTAATAGGGTAACTCCACGGTCTATTTGTTTGGTGATTCCTTCGGCTATTTCATCATGTTTGCGCGAGAAAATAAGGAACTGTACAGATTGGCGTGAACTGTTTATTACATAATCAATCACAATGCTCATGATAAACAATACGCAGAAACCAAACAACACTCGTTTCCAATCATGGAATATGAAATAACAGGAGGATATGATGACAATATCACAATACATCATCATGCGGCCAAGGGTTACATCTTTGTATTTATTGATAATCCAAGCAATGATATCCGTACCACCGGTACTTCCATTATTGCAGAAAACAATGCCGATACCAAATCCCAGTAAGCCGGCACCTACTACACAAGCCATGAATTCTTGTCCTGGTCCTAATAATTGCGGTAGTGTTCCATCCGGACCTTTCAACAATGTTTGAAAGAGCCATAACAGAAATGTCAGCATAAAGATGGCATAAATGGTCTTCAGACTGAATTTAGGTCCTAATATTTTCAATGCGAATCCTAGAAAAACAGCATTGATGATGAAATAAGACACTTGAATCTCTATTCCCGTAGCATAATAAATAATTGCCGCGATACCGGTTACTCCGCCTGTAGTTATTTGATAAGGCAGTAAGAAAGCCGCCCATCCCAGTGCATAGCAAATCAGTCCGAAGGTAATGGCTAAATAGTCTTTTACCTCTCTGCCTAGTTTGATTTTTAATATTTGGTCCATGGTAATGAGGATTGTTTTTAATATAAAGTAGAAAGGTGTGTCAAAAGTTACTGCTTTTGACACACCTCAAGTATAGTATCGATTATAATACGATATTTACAATTTTCTTCGGAACGATGATTACCTTTTTCGGGGTTTTGCCTTCAATCCATTTCTGGGCTTGTTCATTTGCCATAACTGTTGCCTGAATGGTATTGTTATCGGCATCAGTAGCGAACTCCATGGTGAAGCGTGCTTTACCATTGAAAGAGATAGTGTATTTTACAGTGTCTTCTTTTAGGTAATCTTCATTGAATGCAGGCCATTGTGCATCGCATACGCTGGTGGTATTTCCCAAAGCTTCCCAAAGTTCTTCTGCATAATGTGGAGCGAACGGGGCTAACAGATGATGAGATTGCTCAATACCTCTTTATTGCGGCATTTCAATGAAGTCAGTTCGTTTACACAAATCATAAATGCACTGATAGAAGTGTTGTAAGAGAAAGTTTCAATATCTCCGGTTACCTTTTTAATCAGCTTATGAATTGCTTTCAACTCTTCTTTAGTCGGTTCACTTTCTACAGGCAAGAATTCGTCTGTGCGGCTATAAAACAGATTCCACAGTTTCTTCAAGAAACGGTGAACACCATCGATACCATTAGTATCCCAAGGCTTGGACTGTTCTACCGGACCGAGGAACATTTCGTACATACGCAGCGTATCGGCACCGTATTTTTCGACAATCATATCCGGATTGACTACGTTGTACATGGATTTACTCATTTTCTCTACTGCCCAACCACAGATATATTTTCCATCTTCTAGGATAAACTCAGCGTTGTTATATTCAGGACGCCATGCTTTGAAGGCTTCGGTATCCAGAATATCATTGGATACAATATTCACATCCACATGCAATGGAGTGGTTTCGTACTGGTCTTTCAGGTTCAGTGACACAAATGTATTGGTATCTTTGATACGATATACAAAATTGCTTCGTCCCTGAATCATTCCTTGATTTACCAATTTCTGGAATGGTTCTTCCTTGATGCTTACGCCTAGGTCATGCAGGAACTTATTCCAAAAACGAGAATAAATCAAATGGCCGGTAGCATGTTCTGTACCACCTACATAGAGGTCTACATTCTGCCAGTAGTGATCTGCCTTTTCTGATACCAGTGCTTGGTTGTTATGTGGGTCCATATAGCGCACATAGTATGCGGATGAACCGGCAAAGCCCGGCATGGTATTCAGTTCAAGTGGGAATACATGGACATGGTCAATTAACGTATTTTCCACTACTTCGCCTTTTTCTACATCCCAAGCCCACTTGGTGGCATGTCCCAATGGAGGTTCGCCTGTTTCAGTCGGCAGGAATTTAGCCACTTCGGGAAGTTCAAGTGGCAATTTAGAGGAATCAATCATATAAGGCATACCATCTTTGTAATATACGGGGAACGGTTCGCCCCAATAACGCTGGCGTGAGAAGATGGCGTCACGAAGACGATAGTTCACTTTCACACGTCCCAGGTTGTGGGCTTTCACATATTCTTTGGTAGCTGCGATAGCTTCTTTGATGGTCAGTCCGTTCAAAGAAAGGTCACAGTAAGGAGTGACATCCTTGCGGGGTGAGTTGCAAACAATACCTTCTTTGGCATCGAAACTTTCTTCACTTACATCACAACCTTCTACCAACGGAACGATAGGCAGGTTGAAATGCTTTGCAAAAGCGTAGTCACGACTGTCGTGAGCAGGAACCGCATGATAGCACCTGTACCATAACCTGCCAATACATAATCGCTGATCCATACGGGAACAGCATCGCCGGTAAACGGATTGACAGCGTATGAGCCACTAAATACACCGGTCACACGGCGGTCGGCGATACGTTCACGTTCTGTACGTTTCTTGGTACGGTCTAGATAGGCTTCTACTTCTGCTTTCTGTGCTTCGGTGGTAAGTTGGGGAACCAGTTCACTTTCCGGAGCCAATACCATGAAGGTTACGCCGAACATGGTATCTGCACGGGTAGTAAAGATGGTGAATTCAATATCGCTGTCTTTCACTTTGAATTGTACTTCCGTACCTTCCGAGCGTCCGATCCAGTTACGTTGTGTTTCCTTCAGTGAATCAGTCCAGTCCACGGTGTCTAGCCCGTTCAGCAGCCGCTGTGCATAAGCTGAAACACGTAAACACCACTGACGCATCTTTTTCTGTACCACAGGGAAACCTCCACGTTCTGAAACTCCGTCTACTACTTCATCATTGGCAAGAACAGTTCCCAATTGCGGACACCAGTTCACCATTGTTTCGCCAGATAAGCGATACGGTAGTTCATCAGGATTTCCTGTTTTTCTTTTTCGCTTTTGGCATTCCATTCTTCAGCGGTGAAATGTAGTTCTTCGCTACAAGCGGCGTTTAATCCTTCGTTGCCATATTTAGAAAATGCTTCCGCCAGTTCGCTGATGGGACGTGCCTGCTGTTTGTCATTGCAATAATAGCTATTGAACATCTGCTGGAAAGCCCATTGAGTCCAATGGTAATAACCGGGCTCACAAGTACGTACTTCACGGTCCCAATCAAAAGAGAAACCGATTTTATCCAACTGTTCACGGTAGCGGTTGATATTGTTCACAGTGGTGATGGCAGGGTGTTGTCCGGTCTGGATAGCATATTGTTCTGCAGGAAGTCCGTATGCGTCATATCCCATCGGGTTCAGCACGTTGAAACCTTGCAAACGTTTATAACGGGCATAAATATCACTAGCAATGTATCCTAGCGGGTGTCCTACGTGTAAGCCTGCTCCCGATGGATAGGGGAACATGTTTAATACGTAGAATTTCTTTTTGCTTTCGTCTTCGGTTACTTGATAGGTATGGTTCTCTACCCATCTTTGTTGCCATTTCTTTTCAATCTCTCTGAAATTGTATTCCATGATCTATTTTTGTTATTTAATATCTTTGTTATTAAGTGGTTGCAAAGATAATGAAAGTCGTGGAGATATATGGAAAGAACAGAAAATAAAAAACTTTTTTATCATGTATATATATTTGTTTTTATTTACATTTTTGGGAGTAGTATATATTAGGTATACACCTTACAAAATTTATTGTATTTATTTATACAAATAGCAGTTGTAAGATATACGATGATAAGATTGTAAGATTTATAATCTTTCGAGGATAAGATTATAGAACTTACAAGTATATTATTTAGATATTTAAGGTATAGGTGTATTATTTTTCCTGTTTCAATACGAATTCCTTGCTAAAATCATCTACCAAACAATTAATTTCCATAACTTTGTTTCCATCAATACATCTAATAGCTATGAAGTACTTTTTCCTCTTCTTACTTTTATTTTTAGGTAAATACTCTGTTTGTGCGCAGCATATGATATCTAAGCAGCTTCCTTTTTTCTATCAACTTTCGTCCAATGAGATTTTTGATATCTATCAGGATAAAGAAGGATATTTGTGGATAGGAACCACTAATGGGCTGGCACGGTATGATGGTTTTCGTTTGCAGCCTTTCCGGGCTGATTATAAGAACCTGAATTTGCTCACTAATAACTCAATTTCAAATATAATGGATAATGATCACTATGTGTGGATCGGTACGTGGAAAGGATTAAATCTTTATGATAAACAAACCTGTAAAATAACTCCTTTTCCGGATGCGAGATTGTTGGATAAGGGGATTAATTATATGGCAGCAGATAAAGAAGACAATATTTGGATAGGAGCCGGTAATACAATATACAGATGTAATTCTACGGCTTCTATTGTGAAGGAATATGATATTTTCGGCTCACAACAGAATAGGCATGCCATTAATTTTGTTTATCAGGATAGAGAGGGAAATATGTGGGCGCTTACGGAGGAGGCTTGTTCAGATATGATGAAAAGGCAGATTCTTTTGTTACTTATCCTCCATTAGGCAAGAATAATGCACCTTATACTATGTGTCAAGACCAATCGGGCAATTATTGGATTGGTACGTGGGGTGAAGGACTATGGCAGTTCTTTCCAAAGAAAGAAGGGGAAGAATGTTATAAAAGACATCATATTATCAATTCCAGAAGTGGGGAAACGGAACCGATCTTTTATAGTATGACGCAAGATAATACATTCGGCTACTTGTGGCTATTGTCTTATAATGAACTTTACGCCTTGCAATATACCGAAGAGGGTACATTGGTATCTGTGGATATACATGATTTGGTAGATACACACATGATGTACACTAAAATCATGAAAGACAGAGAAGGGAATCTGTGGCTGGGGTCTTATGATATGGCATATACAATTTTCTTTGATAATTCGAAGATTGATAATTATCCTTTGCCACAACTTAAAAAACACATGGTTGGGATGCGAATATCTTGAATCTTTGCTTGGATAAAAATGATGTGATGTGGGTTAATCAGGATAGATACGGGCTTTGCTGTATGATTTGTCACAAGATCTATTTGCAGATAATAGTGATAACAACTTGTCAAATCCGGGCGAAGTAAGTATAATTGTGAAATCCAAGCTTAAGGAAGGAGTATGGATCAGTCCCAGATACGGTGCACGGGTAATGAGAATGACCCATCAGGATATGAAGATACAGTTGGAAGAGGATATTGATTTGGAAAACAAATCCATAATCCGGGAAATATCAGGGACTTGGTTGAAGATAATAGAGGCAATTTATGGATTTTTACCCAGTCGGGGCTTTATGTAAAACGTCCTGATAATTTTGTTTTACTTGCAGCAAGTTCTGATTTTCCGGAAATGTCTTCCTTGACAAGTGATGAAGAAGGTAATATATGGGGAATGTCTACTGATAAAAAGGTGTATAGGTTAAGCTGTATTGACAGGAATATATCTTATGAATTAAAAGGTTGTATTCCTGTTCTTTCAGGACAGGAAAATGTAAATCATGTCTGTATAGACAGGAAGGGTTGCTTATGGTTAGTTTCTTCTTTAGGGAGAATATTCAAATCGGATACGGACAAAGAGACATTTGAAAATATGGCTTTGGATAACCGGATAGATGATTGCTCTGTGTTGGGGTTACTTGCTGATGAAAACAATGTGTGGATCATAACTAACAAAAAGGTACTCCAATATGATATTTATCAGAAAATATGTATGAATTATGCCACTTCGGATGGGAATATATGGGTTGATGTATTCAGATACAGAGCGATAAGCAAGGACAGGCAAGGAGGGCTGTATGTAGGTGGGCATCGTGGTTTTATACATATTCAGTCTGGTAGTGTCTCATCAGCGGATAAGATACAGTTTTCTCCTGTCGTTACAGATGTGAAAGTTGAAAATAAAAGTATATTCTTTGCTGAAGATGAATCACTTCATACCATCAACCGGATTTCTTTGGCCCCCAACTCCAGAAATATAGAAATATTTTTTTTCATCGCTTATCTATTCATTGAATTCCAAGGTAGAGATGGCTTATAAATTGGATGGAGTAGATAAGGATTGGGTATATCTGTCCAATGATAAGAATTCTGCTTTCTATAATCAGTTGAAGAAAGGTACTCATTCATTCCGGTTAAAATGGAAATATGGACAAGGAAAATGGACGGAAGGCAAAGTTGTATTGGCTATTGTCCAGGCTCCGGCTTTTTATGAAACTTGGTTGGCATATATGGTTTACCTTGTTTTGATTGTACTTGCTGTCTATCTGTCTTTTCATACGTATGCACAACGTATCAAAATCAAAAATGAAGTGAAGCTGAAAGAAGAGTTGGCACGGACAAAATTGAACTATTTTACAAACATCTCTCATGAATTACTAACTCCGCTGACCGTTATTTCTTGTGTTACTGACCATTTGGAACAAAAAGTTCCTGCTATCCGACAACAGTCTGTAATACTGAAATCCAATGCCGACAAACTGAAACGGTTAATACAGCAGATTTTGGACTTTAGAAAGATGGATGTGGGAAAAATGAATCTGAATGTGTCCGAAGGAAATATCAGTGAGTTTATACAGAATATTTGCAAGACGAATTTTCTTCCTCTTGCTCAAAAGAAAGGCATAATTTTAGAGATTGACATAGAACCATTGGAAATCAAAGGTTATCTGGATTTTGATAAATTAGACAAAATAATATATAACCTGTTATCGAATGCCATAAAGTACACTCCCGAATATAAATGTATCAAAGTAAACGTATACCTTATAAATAAGGAAGGAAATAAGGTCTTGGTTATCAAAATAAAGGATGAGGGAATAGGTATCTCACCTAAAGAAATCAATCATATTTTTACTCATTTTTATAGTAGTAAGAAACAGGTAGGAATAGAATCAAACGGTATCGGGCTTTCTTTGACGAAAGAGCTGGTGAATCTTCATCATGGAACTATCACAGTAGACAGTGAATTAGGTAAAGGAACCTGTTTTACGGTAGAACTTCCCATTGACAGAACGGGGTATAAGCATGATGAAATAGTGGATGAGATGGAAGGTGTGACAATGGATATCACCGAATGTGCAATTGTAGCAGAAGATGACGTTTCATCCGATGGAGCTACGGATAAATCTACCCTTCTGTTGATAGATGATAATGCAGAATTACTCTATATCATGAAAGAGATGTTTAAGGAAAAGTATAGTGTATGGACTGCAGCAGACGGACAGCAAGCTTGGGATAAATTAAGCAATCATGAAGTGAATATGATTATTTGCGATGTGATGTTGCCTGATATCAATGGTTGGGAGCTTTGCACCCGCATCAAGTCGGATTTGCGTTTTAATCATATTCCAGTGATCATACTTACGGCGAAGAACGGCATTGATGACGGATAGCCAGTTATGATGCCGGAGCGGATGGTTATATCGCAAAGCCATTTGAAATGAAAGTACTTTTTGCCCGTGTAGATAATCTTATCAGATCGTTTAAGATGCGTCAGGCGGCTTTTCGTAAAGAAGAAGATGTCAATTTGGAAACTTTAGCTTATCCGTCTGCCGACAAGTTGTTTCTGCAGTCTATAATTGAAAGCATAGAACAACATCTGGAAGAGTCTGAATTTGATTTGGAAAGACTTTCCGGAGAAATGAACATGTCCAAATCTACTTTATACCGTAAAATAAAATCTATGACCGGATTGACACCTTTGGACTTTGTACGCAATATAAAGATGAAACGTGCCTGTATGATGTTGCTTGCGCGTACTCAGACCATATCTGAAGTGGCATACGCTGTAGGTTTCAGTAATCCTAAGTATTTTACGAAATGTTTTAAAGAGGAATTTGGCGTGACGCCTACCGAGTATCAGCAGTCACATATCAAGGCCTGATAAAAGAAAGAGGGAATAAATTTCTGTCATTAGGGTATTGAAAAGTTTCATGAAAGGATTTTATACCTTCTGTAAAGGGTTTCAATACCCTATTTTTCCAGGATATGGCTTCTTTTGTTTCATGATTCTTAAATAATAAAGCATGAAGAAAAAGAAGTTACCATTAGTCTGTTGGGATAGTATCAAATTACTAACCGCACTTTTCCTGTTATGGGGAGTTTGTTTCGGAGCAGATGCGTATCCGGGAAGTGAATATCGAAAACAACTTTTTGATTATGATTGGAAATTCAAGTTGGGGGATTATCCTGACGCTTCATTGATACATACGATGATGCTGATTGGAGGATACTTGATTTACCTCATGACTGGAGTATAGAAGGAACCCTTGATCCGGAAAATCCGATGGGGAATGATGGAGGTTATTTTCCGGCAGGGACGGGATGGTATCGTAAGTCATTTGAAATACCTTCTAAGCATAAAGGCAAGAAAGTGGTATTTACTTTGAAGGAGTTTATATGAATTCAGAGGTCTTTATTAATGGAAAATCCGTAGGATCCGTCCTTATGGATATTCATCCTTTTATTATGATCTGACTCCTTATCTACGTTATGATGATAAGAATATTATTGCTGTACGAGTGGATAATTCGCAGCAGAAAAATTGTCGCTGGTACACCGGTACAGGTATCTATCGGCATGTGTGGCTGACAGCGATGAATGCTGTTCATATAGAGCATTGGGGATAGCTATAACTACTCCTGAGGTAAGTGAGGAGAGAGCTGTTGTACAAATAAAAACTATTTTGAGAAATGAAACTTCTTCTGACAGACAGATTACCTTGACAACAAAGTTGACTAAAGGAAATGATGAAGCCGGAAAAGGAGAAATAAAAGTGGATTTGCCTGCCAATGGAATAAAGGAAATAACACAAAAAATTTTTGTGTTGTATCCTGCTTTGTGGAGTCCTGAGACCCCTCATTTATATAATGCACACTTTCTAGTGACTGAAGCGAGTGATGTAATAGATAGTACAACGGAATCTTTTGGTATTCGGACGGTTACTTATTCGGCTGAACAAGGATTATTCTTGAATGGCAAGAGAATTATTTTAAATGGTGGATGTTTACATCATGACAACGGTTGTCTGGGGGCAGCGGCTTATGATCGTGCCGAAGAACGGAAAGTAGAATTAATGAAGGCTGCGGGATTTAATGCGGTACGTACTTCGCATAATATTCCTTCAGAAGAGTTCCTCCATGCCTGTGATCGTCTCGGATTATTGGTTATAGATGAACCTTTGACGGTTGGCGTGACAGTAAGAATCAATATGACTATTCTATTCTTTTGATCAATGGTGGCAACGGGATATCGAATCCATGGTTCTTCGTGACCGCAATCATCCTTCTATTTTTTGTTGGAGTATTGGCAATGAAGTAATTGAGCGTAAAAAATTGGAAGTGGTCACTACAGCTCGGAAGTTGGCCGACTATGTACATAAGTTTGATCCCAGTCGTCCGGTAACTTCTGCTTTAGCTGCTTGGGATAATGACTGGGAAATATATGATCCATTGGCTGCCGTACATGAAATAGTGGGCTATAATTATTTGCTGCATCGAGCGCCGGTTGATCATCAGCGTGTACCTTCCCGTGTCATTATGCAAACCGAATCTTATCCACGAGATGCTTTTGCCAATTGGTCGTTGGTAAATGGTCATGATTATATTATTGGTGATTTTGTTTGGACGGCTATTGATTATTTAGGTGAATCGGGTATCGGGCGATTTTATTATGCAGGTGAGTCGGAAGGTGAACACTATCAACGTAACCATTATCCTTGGCATGGGGCCTATTGTGGAGATATTGATTTGACAGGTTGGAGGAAACCTATATCACATTATCGTGACTTGTTGTATAATCCTGATAAGAAACTTACTTGGCTGTAAAAGAGCCGGATAATTATTATGGTAAGGTGAAGGAAACCTTATGGTCTGTCTGCCTACTTGGGAAAGCTGGAATTGGCCGGGACATGAAGGAAAAGAAATAGAGGTGGAGATTTATTCCCGATATCCCAAAGTACGTCTGTATTTGAATGATAAGCTGATAGGCGAGAAATTCACAGGGAAGGAACAGCAATTCAAAGCAGTCTTTCCTGTTTCATACGAGCCAGGAATATTGAAGGCGGTAGGTGTGGAATCCGAGATAGAAATAGAGAAAACGATCTTACAGACTGCCGGAAAACCTGTGAAAATTCAATTAACGGCCGATCGTACAAAAATAAAGGCAAATGGTCAGGATTTGAGTTTTATCACAGTAGAAATATTAGATAAGGAAGGCATTCTGGAGCCGAATGCTGATAATCAATTAACTTTTGAAGTGAAAGGGGCAGGTACTATAGTGGCTGTGGGAAATGCTGATTTGAAAGACACGGATAGCTATATCGGTTATCAGCGGAAAGCATGGAAAGGGCGTGCTATAGTGGTAGTAAAAAGTACACGGAAAGAAGGTAAGATAATGTTGAAAGTGACTTCTCCCGGATTGGTTCCGGCTACTGTATCCATTCGTACAAGTAAATAATAATAACCTTTGTTTAATTCTAAATATAATAGTATGAAAACATTTCGTTTTGTTTTATTGCTGTTTTTGGTATTGAGTATATCCAATACAGCTTGGGCGCAAAACCAGACTGTAAAAGGTAGGGTGATGGACTCTAAATTAAAAGAACCTCTTATGGGGGTTTCTATTTTGGAAATAGGTACTTCAAATGGTACTGTAACTGATTTGGATGGTAACTTTACGCTTTCTGTTCCTAAAGGAGTTGTATTGCGTATTTCTTATGTGGGATATTTAGTTCAGGAAGTTCCGATAAATGGAAAAACATATCTGGATATATTTTTGAAGGAAGATACTGAATTATTAGATGAGGTGGTGATTGTGGGGTATGGGGCCCAAAAGAAAGCTACATTATCCGGCTCTGTAACGAGTGTAGGTGGTGAGAAGCTGGCAAAAACTCCAGTGACGAATGTATCACAAGGATTAGCCGGACGTTTACCGGGCGTGGTCGCTGTTTCCAACACTTCAGAACCAGGATATGATGGTGCTACTATTACTGTTCGTGGGGTTAATACCTTTGGAAAAGCTGATCCGTTAGTAGTTGTTGATGGAGTACCCGGACGTTCTTTGGAGCGTATTGATCCAAGTACTATTGAAACGATGTCTGTATTAAAAGATGCTTCAGCAGCTATTTATGGTGCTCAAGCTGCCAATGGAGTTATTTTGATTACAACAAAACGAGGAAAAGCAGGCAAGCCGAGAGTAGGTTTTACTTATAATTATGGAATAGCTGCTCCTACTGTAATACCGGAAATGACCAATGCTGTGGAATATGCTACTTTGATGAATGAAATAGATAAGTATGCCGGTAATAAGGGCCGCTATACGGTAGATGATCTTAGATTATATGCTGATGGTTCCGATCCTTGGGGACATCCGGATACGGACTGGTTTAATGAAACATTGAAATCATGGTCTCCACAAACTTATGCCAATGCTACTATTGATGGTGGTACAGAGAATGTGAAATATTTTGTTAGCGTATCAGCCAAAGGACAAGATGCATTTTATCGTCATAGTGGGTCAAATTACCATCAGTATGACTTGAAGATGAATCTTGATATGAAAATTAATAAATATGTTGATACTTATGTCAATGTAACAGGAAGAATGGAAGATCGGAAATATCCAACCCGTTCTGCAGAGAATATTTTCCGTATGCTGATGCGATCTAAACCTAATTCACCGGCTTATTGGCCTGACGGCCGTCCGGGACCCGACATTGAATTTGGTGATAATCCGGTAGTTATATGTACCAATCAAACTGGTTATGAACGTGATAAGCGTTATGTGTTAAATGGGGATTTCGGAGTTAATATCAAGGTGCCTTATGTGGAGGGATTGACTTTGAAGGCTACTGCGTCACTTGATAAGACGTTCCGTTTTCGTAAAATATGGCAAAAACCTTGGTATTTGTATTCATGGGATGGGACTTCGATGGATGAAAATGGCCAGCCCCTATTGGTGGAAGGAAAGAAAGGGTTTAGTGATCCTCGTCTGACAGAATCAATGGAAGATAATTTGGGGGTATTATTGAGTGGTATCGCTAGTTATAGCCATACATTTGCTCAAGATCATGATGTAAATATTCTAGCAGGTGTAGAACGTATCACGGATAAGGGGGATTCATTTGAAGCTTATCGTCGTTATTTTCTTTCTGCCGCTATTGACCAGCTTTTTGCTGGTGGTCAGGATGAAATGAATAATACAGGTACAGGGTATGAGGAAGCCCGTTTAAATTATTTTGGTCGTGTGAACTATGCTTATAAGTCTAAATATTTGGCAGAGTTTGTTTGGCGTTATCAAGGTTCCTATATTTTTGATCGTTCTAATAAATTCGGATTCTTTCCAGGTATTTCATTAGGATATGTAATATCTGAAGAAGATTTTTTCAAAAAGAAATTGCCCTTTATTAGTTTTGCCAAAGTACGGGCATCATGGGGACAGACAGGAAATGATTTGATTGATCCTTATCAGTATTTGGCTTCCTATACTTTCAATGATTTGATGTATTTGACTAATAATGGTACAACGATGAACCAAGCATTGAAAGAAGGAGTAGCTCCTAATCAAAATGTGACTTGGGAAACAGCTACACAAAAGAATATAGGTCTTGATTTACAATTTTTGAATGGAGATTTGGCATTTACTATTGACTATTTTCATAATAAACGCAGTGATATTTTATGGAAACGAAATGCTTCTGTTCCGGGCACTTCCGGATTGGTACTTCCTGATGAAAACTTAGGGAAAGTACAAAATCAAGGGGTAGATTTCAATATTGATTATCGTAGAAATTTCAAAGATTTTCGGTTGGGTATAAACTTGAATGGGGTTTATGCTAAAAATAAAATTCTTTTTTGGGATGAGGCACCTGGTACTCCAGAATGGCAGAAGTCCACAGGCAAACCTATCGATTCGGGACTTTATTATGAAGCTATCGGCATATTTAAAGATCAGGCAGCTGTAGATGCGTATCCTCATTGGGCCGGTGCACGTCCGGGGGATATTATTTTCAAAGATGTAAATGGGGACAATGTGATAGATGGCAATGATCGTGTTCGTAATGATAAGAGTCGTACTCCACGATTTACAGGTGGATTGAATGTAGATTTAGGATATAAGGATTTTGACCTTTCATTTTTACTACAAGGTGCTATGGGAGGAGTTTTTTATCAAACGACAGAGTCGGGGGATTTTGCCAATTTCTTAAAAAGTTTTTATGATAATCGTTGGACAGAGGAAAACCCAGATGCCGATTTTCCTCGTACTTATAATCGAAGTAATGAATATTTTATAAATCAGCAGAATACATTCTGGTTGCATAAAACTGATTATATACGTTTGAAGAATATAGAATTGGGATATACTGTACCATCTATATGGAGTAAGAAAATAGGTGTGGAACATTTACGTGTTTATATTAATGCTTATAACCTGCTGACAATTAGTCTGATATGAAGGATTATGATCCCGAAAACACAAGCGGATCGGGATATAATTATCCGTTGAATAAAGTGATAAATTTTGGAGTAAACCTTACTTTTTAAATAAAATGAAAAATATGAAACGTTTATATGGATTATTTGTATTGCTATGTCTTATGCTAACAGCATGCAATGATGATTTTTTGGATGTGGATCCAGTAGACCGTTATTCAGATGCAGTTGTCTGGACGGATGAATCATTAATAACTTCTTTTGTTAATAATATTTACGAGGGACAGAAATGGGGATTTCATACCGTAATGCTTTCTTCTTTGTGCGATGAGTCAATGGAGGTTTGGGCATGGGAGAGCCAGCCAGTAGTGATGAGTGAATTGAGTCCTAGTTATCAAGGTATTCTTGCTCCTAATTTTTGGATTATAACCTTCCATAATATAACTTGGACCAATCTTTATAAAAATATCCGTGCCTGTAATATCTTTTTTGAAAATGCAGAGAAATATGCTTTAGAAGGAGATGTTGTCGATAAATTGAAAGGTGAAGTGCATTATTTACGTGCTTATTTTTATTATTGGTTGTTGAGCCAATGGGGTGGTGTCCCTTTGATTGAGAAATCTTTTACTCCTTCTGATGATTTACTCGTAGCTCGTAATACGTTTGAAGAAACGGTAGATTTTATTGTGAAAGATTTAGATGAAGCAGCTTCTATTTTGCCTTTGAACGGAGATAAAGCCCGTGCAACAAAAGGTGCTGCTATGGCTTTGAAAGCCCGTGTCCTGCTTTATGCGGCTAGTGACTTATTTGTTTCTCAGTCTTTATGGGCATCCGGTTATGAGCATCCTGAACTTATAGGGTATGTGGGAGGTGATCGTACGGAACGTTGGCAACGGGCCAAAAAGGCTGCTAAAGCTGTTATGGATTTAGGTATATATCATCTGTATGGTGAAAATGGAGGATGGAAAATAGAGAGGAAGCTACTCAAAACTATGCTGATATTTTCTTATGTCATAATTCGGATGAAGATATTATGGTACAATATTATGATTATGTAAATCATAATAGCAGTGATTTTCAATTGCCTCGTGTTGGTTTGTTCAATAGTCCCAATGGTTTTCATGGTTGGGGCGGAAATACTCCTACTGGACAATTAGTTGATTCTTATGAAATGGCAGATGGCAGCAAATTTAGTTGGGATAATCCACAACAAGCAGCTTACCCTTATCAAAATCGAGATCCTCGCTTCTATGCTTCTATTATGTATAATGGTTCTTATTGGCGTCAACGTCCGGATGATACAGTAGGTAGTGATCCTGAAGGAATAGTACAAACTGCTTATTATCAGCAGTCAGATGGAAGTTATACACCAGGTTTAGACACTCGCCAAGGCCCTATTGAAGATTGGAATGGTTCTTATACAGGATATTATATGCGTAAGTTTTTTAGATCCTTCAGTTAATCATCAGTATGATAAACAACCTTATCCTTGGCGTCAGATACGTTATGCTGAAGTTTTGTTGAATTATGCTGAAGCATGCATAGAATTAGGTGAAGATGCTGAAGCCCGTAAGTATATCAATATGATTCGTACAAGAGCGGGAATGCCTGACATACCAGATTCTGAAATGGGAGATGTCTTGAAAGAACATTATCGTAATGAACGTAAAATAGAATTAGCTTATGAACAACATCGTTATTTTGATATCCGCCGTTGGATGATTGCACCTGAAGTGATTAAGAATGTTCAAGGAATAGATATTCGCTATCCTTATGGAGTTACAGAGCCTAATTATTCCATTATTGATGTGCAGGAGAGGAAATGGAATGATAAGTCTTATTTACTCCCTATTTATTTGGATGAAATGCAGAAAAATGATTTATTGATACAAAATCCATTATATTAAAAAATCATAGATAAGCCGTAGCTTAATGATGGCTACGGGCTTTATTAAAAAGAATGATTTTTTATTCCACTCCCAAATCCTTATAAGTTCTCGGAGCCGGAACGGGAGGTAATGGTTTGCGATCCTTTAACTCTTGTAGAATTACCTCAATGGCTTTATTCAACTGCTGGTCTTCACCTAACTGTTCTTTTACCGGGTCATTATCAATCAGAATATCGGGATCTACTCCATGGTTCTCCACTATCCATTGACCGGTCTTTGCATCATAATTGGTAAAGAACGGAACACGTACATCCGTACCATCCATATAAGGCAACGGGCCACTGATACCGATAATGCCACCCCATGTACGAGTACCGATAACTTTACCGATTTTATTTGCCTTAAAACTCCATGGGAACAAGTCACCGTCTGAAGCTGAGTATTTATTGATCAGCAATACCTTCGGGCCCACCAATGTGGCATCGGGAATAGTTTCTATTTTAGTTGATCCGCGACGCATGGTCAGGCGATAGGGATCACGAAGCAAACGTTCGATAATCATTGGAGATACATTACCACCTCCATTGGCACGGTCATCAATAATCAAGGCTTCTTTATCGAGTTGGGGATAGAAGTAGCGGGCGAATTCATTCAGACCGTCCGGTCCCATATCGGAATATAGACGTAACCTACACGGCCATTAGTTGCTTCTTCCACTTTTTTGATATTATTCTGTACCCAGTTATAATGATACAATGGGTATTCATTGTCTAATGGTTTAATGACCACTTTACGTGCTCCTTTACTTGATGCGGTACAGTTTATGCTTAGTTCAGTCAAGACATTGGCTTTGCCTGCCAGCAGACTGTAAATGTTATCAACGGTAGCTGTTGAAATACCATCAATTGCTGTGATATAATCCCCTTCTTTTACTCCAATACCCGGTTCTGTAAGTGGTGAACGCAGTTTTTGACTGTAGACTGCCCCCGGTAGAATTTTGTTAATACGATAAAAACCACTTTTGTCACGGCTCAGTTCAGCTCCCAGTAATCCCATTGGAATACGTTCGGGACCTTTTATTTCACCCGGATTCACATAAGCGTGTCCGCAAGCCAGTTCGGCAATCATCTCACCGATGATATAGTTCAAATCCAGACGGGTTTTTGCATGAGGAACTAATACAGCATATTTTTCTTTAATCGCATTCCAGTCTGCTCCATGCATATTTTCCAGATAGAATCCGTCACGGAAAGCCCGCCATGTTTCATCGAATATCTGAGCCCATTCTTGACTGTAATCAATGGGAGCAACCATATCGCTCAAGTTAATATTCTCTTCCAATGAGGCTTTAGTGCATGGAAAATCACAGATATACAGATTATTTCCTTTAAAGAACAATGCTTTCTTATGATTGGCAGCTACATCCATATATGCTCCTTCGGCTACGGTTTCTTTCTTTTTGTTCGGCTAAATCATATACTTTAGTACTTCTGCCACTGGATACCACACTTTCTTTCCGTCTGAATAAAAATTATCGTAGTTACCTGCTTGTAAAGGTAGCTTAATCAGTCTTCCGGGCAAGCCTTCCGGATCTATTTTAACTGCATTATTTGTGGCTTCCGGTTTTTTATTGGCCGCATCGGTAGTCTGTTGTTCTATGCTGACCATTTCATCCGAAGGTAATAAAGGTGACGGTGTGTCATTGGCGAGCATGGCCATATAGACTCCTCCCATACGATTATAGGCATGATTCCATTCTGTCTGGCTGTAGATGGGATTAAAATCTCTTTCGGAACTGAATATGAGGTATTTTCCATCCGTGCTGAAGACAGGTGAAGAAGAACTGTACCATTTTTCGGTCACCGGATATTCCTTACCTGAAGTTAGATGGTATACATAAATGACACTCATGTTATTAGCTCCGGATTTAGTATAGGTAATCCACTGGCTGTCTGGTGAATAGTTTACTTCATAGAACTCTCCTTCCGGATTCTGCATGATAGTCCGTTTCGCTTTTGAGGCAATATCAACTTCTACGATACGGTTTTTACGGTCGGTATAAAGTATTTTCTTGCTGTCCGGGCTCCACATCAGTTGGCGGATATAAGTATCATTGTTTTGGGTCAGTTGGATGGGATCACCCCCTTCGACAGATTGTAGCCAGATTTCAGTTTCACCGGTACGGTCACTGATATAGGCTATTTGTTTACCGTTCGGACTCCATTCTCCTTCCCGTTCATTGGCTCCCGGGGTGCGGGTGATATCACGGGTTACCCCTTTTTCGGCAGGGATATCGAATACTTCTCCGCGAGCAGTTACTACCAGACGGTGGCCATCCGGTGAAAGGCTGGCGGCAGTCAGGTTATCTGCTACCCGTTTCATTTCTTTTCGGGCATAGATATTGTCTGAAGTCAGCGTGATGGAGATTTTTTCTGATTTGCGCGTTTTAGGATCCAGTTTATAGAGGTATCCTCCATGTTCATAGACAATAATTTGTCCGTTACTGCTGGGGAATTTTACATCATAATCCGTATAGTTAGTTACTTTTTCAGTTTGTTTGGTCCGGATATTATAAACAAAGATATTCATGGTGCGATCCCGATCGGAAATAAAGTAGATTTCCTCTCCTATCCACATAGGGATAATATCTTGTGCAATATTATTGGTGATATTCTCTACTTTCTTAGCAGCCGGATCATAAATCCAAATGTCATCTGCCATGCCACCGCGATAATATTTCCAATTACGGAATTCTCGCATAACCCGGTTGTAAGCCAGCTTTTTTCCATCGGGGGAATAGCTGCAAAAACCTCCTTCGGGTAATGGAATCACTTCGGGCATTCCTCCGTTTTTCGATATGCTCCATAGTTTGCCATCAAAACCGTCACTGATACGATTGCGGTAGACTATGTTTTTTCCATCCGGCGTCCAAGTCATTACTATGTTATTGGGACCCATTCGATCTCCTAAGTCATCCCGGTTGTTTGTTGCTGTGTAGGTAAGTCGTTGGGGTTCGCCTCCGTCAGTTGGAATCAGATATACTTCAGTGTTACCGTCATATTGACCGGTGAAAGCAATTGATTTTCCATCCGGAGAAAAACGTGCGAACATTTCATAACCGATATGGGAAGTCAGCTTTTGTGCTTCTCCTCCATTCAAAGGTGCTTTGTACAGATCTCCGGCGTAAGAAAAGACAATGTCGGAGCCATTGGTAGCGGGAAAACGGAGTAATCTAGCCTCATCGGCATGTCCGGTGAAAGCTGTTCCTGCCAGTAACAGGGAGAATAATAGCTTTTTGTTCATTTTATTTAGGGTTTGATTTTCGTCGGAAACAAAGTTAGGTATTATTCTTCAGATTATGAGCTGGAACTTATTTCTTTTTTCAGTTGATTATTACTAGAGTTTTTTAATAAGAAATAGTTTTATTGGCATGATGTTTTTAAGAAATGCTATATTTGCAATATTAATAGTCTTAATAAAGATGGATGCAAGTATAGTAGATAAAGATTTGATTGAAAGAATAAACAAAGGAGAAGAAAAAGCTTTTGAGGTTTTATATAATAGCTATTTTGTCTATCTCTGTGCTTGTGCTAATTCTTATATCTTTAACCCTGTGGAAGCACAAGATATAGTTAATGAAACTTTTGCTAAAATATGGTATAGGCGTGGTGAGTTATCTTTTCCTATTCATGCTTATTTGATACGTGCTATTCAGAACGGGTGTTTGAATTACCTCCGTTCGCTTCACAGCCGTGAAAGAATTATAGATGAATACCGTGAAGCATTACTTGAGTATCAAGAAGAATTTTGTGCTTCCGAGTGTTCGCCTTTGCAAGAAATGGAATTAGCTGATTTGGAAAAATCAGTCCAAAATATAGTGTCTTCCTTGCCTGATAAATGCAGGTTCATTTTTGAGCAATATCTTTATTCCAATCTGACTCCTCAAGAGATTGCAGATAAAAATAATATTTCAGTCAATACAGTCAGAGTACATGTAAAAAATGCCATGGATAAAATAAGAGAAAAGGTGGGATCTAGAGTAGGGATTCTATTATTTTTTCTTTTCTAAAAAAAAGAATGAAAAAAAATCTGTTTTTGGCTTAAATGTTTTGTCTGTTGCTTGTGTATTATCTATAGTAGATAATTCCAAAGATATAAAATGAACAGCCAAATAGATGAATTTGAACGAATAATGCTGGATTATCTGAAAGGCGAAATCTCGTCTGAAGATATGCAGAAACTAACTATATTACTGAAAAGAGAGAATGCTTGTCGCGAAAAATATCGTGAAATAGCCCGTTCTTATGCATTGGCATCCTCTTCTTGGTTTGCACGCAGGAAAGAGCAAAACTTTGAGCAATTGTGTGATACATTGAATTTCTATTCTTCTCGTAAACATTCTTTTTTCCGTAAAATAAGCGTTTGGAGAAGCGTTGCTATATGGACTTTACTGATTGGTTGTAGTATAACATTCTTTTATTTATATCATTCGTCTAGTCCAGAAGTTCTTACTCCTTCTTATTGTCAGATTGAGGTTCCCCAGGGGGCCAGTTCGAAATTATTATTGCCTGATAGTACCATTGTTTTTCTGAATGGGGGGACGGTTTTAAAGTATGATGTTTCTTTGCAGCAGCGGACTGACCGGAAAGTTTTTCTTTCAGGTGAGGCTTATTTCAAAGTTTCTAGAAATATGCTCAAGCCTTTTATTGTTCATACGGGGGAATTGAATATAAAAGTATTAGGTACAACATTTAATGTGGCTTCTTATCCTGATGATGCGGAAATAAAAGTGAGCCTTGTGGAAGGTAGTGTGAATGTTTACACTACTTCAGATGCTAAAAAGAATATTCTTCTTTCTCCTGATGAGCAAGCTGTTTATAATAAAAATGATAAGGTATTGTCTATGAGAAAGATAGATGCGGTATCTCAAGCAGCATGGACTACAGGAAGACTGGTATTTGTTAATGAAAAGTTATTTGATATTTTGAAAACAATCGGGAAAAAATATGATGTACAGATACTTGTGCAGTCTCGGAAAGTGTATACTGAATATTTTTCAGGAAGTATAGATACGAATCTGACTTTGGATGAAATTCTTTCTTATTTAGATGTGGATAATAAGTTTATGTGGAGAAAGAAAGGAAAAACAATAGTTATTACAGACCGGTAACTGATAGATAAAAAGTACTGTGAAAAGTACATGCTTAAATAATTGTTAACTAAAAATTCTAAGTATGAAAAAAAACTTTTGTAAAGTTCGTAGGGGGCATTGCCTCTCTCTTGTATGGATAGTTTCATTTCTACTATGGGGAAATGTCACTATGGCCGCATTGCCTATTCAGGAGGCAAAACTTTCTATACAACAGCGTTCAGTGGCTTTGAGTCGGGTTTTTTATGAGATTGAAAAACAGACCGGCTACTCTTTCCTTGTTCGTAATAATGATATTAATATGAATGAGAAAGTATCTATTGATGTTAAAAATAAAAGTGTGGAAGAGGTGCTTGAGATGTTGTTTGTAGGGAAAAATATCCGTTATAAAGTGGAAGGGGAGCATATTTCTGTTTATAAACCCCAGCAATCAAGACAAAATGCAATTACCGGATTGGTTATGGATGTGGCAAAAGAACCAGTTATTGGTGCTTCTGTTGTGGTAATGGGATCTACTAACGGGTGTATCACAGATTTTGATGGAAAATTTTCTTTAGAAGTTTCTGAATTTCCTGTGAAGTTACAAATCAGTTATATTGGTTATAAATCTCAAGAGGTAACTGTACGTGATACAAAAACTATTCAGGTGGTATTACGTGAGGACACTGAAACTTAGATGAAGTGGTGGTAGTGGGATACGGTTCGCAGAAAAAAGCAAACCTGACAGGAGCCGTTGCCTCGGTCAAGATGGATGAAGTGATAGGCAATCGTCCTTTGTCACAAGCTGCTGATGCATTGCAAGGTACGGTTCCCGGCTTGTTTGTGTCTAGTGATGGCAATGCTCCAGGTAAAAGTAAGTCATTCCAGATTCGTGGCGCTTATTCTGTAGGTATTAAAAATGATGATGGTTCTTATGGTAGTGCTATCAAGCCTTTGATTTTGATTGACAATGTGGAAGGAGACTTGGATATGGTTAATCCTGAGGATATTGAAACGGTTACAGTGTTGAAAGATGCTGCTTCAGCTGCCATTTATGGTGCCCGTGCTGCCGGTGGTGTAATTTTGGTTACTACCACGTCCGAAAGGAGAAACTTCTTTCCAACTGAATTATAATAATAACTTTGCCTTTGCAACTGCCATGAATTTGCCAGAACAGGCACCGTTGATGGAATATTTGCAGGCCTATTCTGATGCAGCCGGAGATCAATTCTGGACAATGGGTTCGCCTAGTGTAAGCAAATGGATGGGATATTTGGAGCAATATCGTAATAATCCGTCTTCTATTCCTACTGTCGGCGATGGTATCTTTAAAGATACGGATGGGGCTGTTTATTATATGAATGAAAAGGACTTGGTGAAGAACATGCTTGAGACTAGTTTCCAGCATACACATAATATATCAATGACAGGTGGTACTGATAAGCTCCGTTATCGTCTTTCTGCCGGATTTATTGATAATGACGGTGTGCTGATTACTGACAAGGATAAATACAGACGAATGAATGTCAGTGGATTTATATCTGCCAATGTTACAAAATGGTTTACTCAGGAAGCCACTTTTAGCTATGCACATAGTAAAAGAATGGAGCCAAAGTCTGCTTTGGGCGCTGTTTACAGTACTCGTCTTGCTTCTTTCTATCCGGAAGGCAATATGCCGGAAGGTATTTCTGCTGCAGGCGATGGATTACCTTTCTTTACTCCGTCCAATCAGATACGTTGGTCCAATCCAGAAAAAACATTGTATGACAATCCTCGTATTTTCCTGAAGTCTATATTGAAGCCATTAAAGGGATTTGAAATAGCATTTGAATATACTTTCGACAAGAATATATATGATTATAGCTGGTATACGGGAAGTGTGGTATATACTACTGTGCAAGGTGGTAAAGACACGACTCCGACCAATGACTATTTACAAAAAAAGAAAAGATATACCGACTATAACTCAATCAACTTGTATGGTACTTATGATTTCTCATTGGGTAATCATCAGTTTAAGATAATGGCAGGTTTCAATCAAGAATCCAGTTATCAGGAAACAATGGAGGCTTTATCCTATGGACAAGCTGTTATTGAGGTGCCTTCATTGGGTTCGGGTACATCTACATTGAAAGCTACGGACAAGTATAATGAGTTTTCTGTTCGCGGCGGATTCTTCCGTGTGAATTACAACTATCAGGATAAATATTTGCTGGAAGTAAACGGACGTTATGACGGTTCTTCTAAGTTTCCTAAAGAATCACGTTACGGTTTCTTCCCCTCTGTTTCGGCCGGTTGGAACATTGCACAGGAAAAATTCATGGAAAGTACTCAGAATTGGTTAGGTTCTTTGAAGCTACGTGCTTCTTATGGTATGATTGGTAACCAGAACGTGCCTGCTTATTCGTTTATTCCAACTATGGCGGTGAATAATAAATACAATGGTTGGATATCCAATGGTAATTATGTAACCGCTATTACTTCTATTCCTTCATTGGTAAGTCGTAACTTTACTTGGGAAAAGGTAGGGACATTAGACATCGGTATTGATTTCTCTATGTTCAGTAATCGCTTTACAGGTACTTTTGACTGGTATCAGCGTAATACGAACGGCATGCTTGCTCCGGGTGTGCAATTGCCTGCTGTAGTAGGTGCGGATGCTCCTTATCAGAATACGGCAGATATGCGTACACGTGGCTGGGAACTGAGTTTCAATTGGCGCGACCAGATTGGAAAGGTGAGCTACCGAGTCGGTTTTAACCTGTCCGACAGCAAGTCAAAGATTGTGAAGTATGACAGTAACTCATCCTACATATTAAGCAGCCAAAAGACGAATGCGCTGACGGGTGAAACATATACATTTTGGGAGTTTTATAAAGGTAAGGAATTAGGCGAAATCTGGGGATATGAAACAGATGGTTATTATACCGTAGACGATTTTGTCGATACTTCTTCATGGAAATTAAAGGATGGCGTTCCAAGCATAGATGGCTATAATCCTCGTCCGGGTGATGTGAAGTTCAAGAACTTAATGGATGATGAAAGAGGGACAAATATGATTTCCAGCGGTAACAATACGTTGAATAATCCGGGCGACCGTAAAGTGATTGGTAATGAAACTCCTCGTTATCTTTATGGTATTAATCTAGGATTAAACTATAAAGGTTTTGATTTGAGTGCCTTTTTGCAAGGAACCGGTAAACGCGATAAATGGATTGCCAATACATTGACTTTCCCATTATATTCTGACTTTAAGTTTATTCCTTTATATAAAGGTTTGGGTGATTACTGGCAACCGGTAGATGCTGCCAATGGTGATTACACAGCAGTTAATCCTAATGCTGAGTTCCCACGTATTTATGGCAACTATGGTAACCAAGGCTCTAATTACCGCCAGTCAGACAAGTACTTGTCCGATGCTTCTTATCTGCGTATCAAGAATGTTACTTTGTCATATACATTCCCCAAAGCATGGATTACCAAAATATCTTTGTCGCAGTTACGTGCTTTTGTCAGTGTAGAAAATCTGGCAACGTTCTCATCATTGCCAAAGGGTATCGACCCGGAAACGCTGAAATGGGATTATCCCGCATTCCGCACAGTATCCTTTGGGCTTAATCTTACATTATAAACCTTAAATTAGTACGAGTATATGAAAAGATTATTTATAAGTTTAGCAATTCTCGCAGGAATCAGCCTCTCTAGTTGTAATGATAGTTCTTGGAAAAGACTCCTGTTACAGACTTGACGGAGAATAATGCATTCAATTCCTACGATAACTTCAAGGCTTTTATGTGGCCTTGTTATGAGATGTTTACAAATAATACTATTCGCACTTCCTTACAAGGATTCGGACAAGACGGACAGTATAAGGGCGATATGGCAGCAGGATACTTTCAGCAAAAATATGAAAGTGGCTACAATGAATTTGCTTATCAGACAGTTGCCAGTGTAGCATCCGGTAATGGCTGGGATTTTAAATCATTTATCCGCCGTGTCAATATCATGCTTTCACACATTGATAATTCTAGTATGACAGAGGCTCAGAAAGACCATTGGCGTGCAGTAGGATATTTTTTTCATTCTTTTTGGTATATGGAATTGATAGATCGTTTTTGGCGATGTGCCTTGGGTGGACCAGGTATTGCAGGAAGATTCTCCCGAAGCTTATGGACCTCGTGTGGATAGAAAAACCGTAGCCGACAAGGTATTGGAACGTCTGCAATGGGCGGAACAGAATATTGGAAATTTCACATCACAGGATGGGGACAATACGATTAACCAAGATTGTGTACGTGCCGTTATTTCGCGTTTCGGATTACGTGAAGGTACATGGAGGAAATATCATGAATTGGGTGATGCTGAAAAATATCTGCAAGAGTGTGTACGCGCATCCGAGTTATTAATGGCCGCTTATCCTACTCTTTACACAGGAACAGACGGTCAACCCGGTGCCGGATATGGTGAAATGTGGACAACAGAGGATTTGGGACAAGTTCCAGGTATCATTCTCTATAAATCTTATGTGAAGGATATAAATCCTATGGGCATGAGTTATATTGAACATACTTCTTCACACTATGTGGAGATGAACCAGAATACGGTAGATCTTTATTTGATGAAGAATGGCAAGCCGATTTTGGCCGACGGATCGGGCTACCATGGAAATAAGGACATGTATGCGGTATTTCGTGACCGTGACCCGCGTTTGTATCACACGGTTATACCTCCTTATAAAGTAAAATCTGGAAAAGGCGACTATCCTACCTGTCGTATACAGACAATCCGGCAGACCGTGAATATATTGATATTATGGGAGCAAATGAAAGTTGCAGTAACCCGGGTGTTGGTATGAAACGTTTGCCTGGGCAGAACTGGAGTGCATCACTTGTACCTGAAATACCAAGATTAGGTACTGGAGCATTTGTGACTTGCCGTTCAGGCTACTATGTATGGAAGAATTGGGATAACTGGGAAACCAGCTTTAATAATGGTAATTTGAATACAGCTGACAAACCTATTTTTAAAATTGAAGAAGTCCTGTTGAATGAAGCTGAAGCCAAATTTGAATTGGGAGTATTTGACCAAGGGGTTGCAGACAAAACAATCAATAAGTTGCGTGATCGTGCCGGTGTAGTCAAAATGGTGGTTGCTGACATTAATGATAGTTTTGATCCTAACCGTGGAAAATACTATCCTAAAGGTAATGAAAGTGGTATTTTGGTTGATCCTGTCTTATGGGAAATTCGTCGCGAACGTATTATAGAATTGATGGGTGAGGGATTTGGTATTTATGATATCCGTCGTTGGCGTATGGCTCCGTGGTTCCTCAATAAACCTGCAACTGGTCTTTGGATGAGTAAAGAAGAGGCAATGAAAAATAATATGACTTTATATAATCCTGAAACTGGTTATTCTGATGGAACTGACGGTTCATTGACGGAAGGTAATTTGTATCTTTTCAATGATCCTCTAAAAGAAGGTAAAGGTTGGTTAGATAAATATTATTTGTATCAAGTACCGACTACCGAAATATTATTGAACCCAGAACTGGAACAGAATCCTGGTTGGTAATTTATAGTGTGATACGAATGAGGCTGTCTCAAATGCGGAATAACGTATGGAGACGGTCTTGTTTGGTTTTTAAACTTAGAAAAATCGAAATAAAATGAGATTTCAGAAAATAGGATTGACTACTGTAGTGTTGTGTACCGTAGGAATACAACAGAGCTTTTCTATCGATATAGTTACAAAAGAAAAACCTAATATCGTGTTTATTTTGGCTGATGATTTAGGTTGGACGGATTTGGGTGTAATGGGCAGTGATTATTATGAAACTCCTAATATAGACCGTCTTGCTACAGAAGGAATATTGTTTGACAATGCTTACGCTGCAGCCGCCAATTCAGCACCTAGCCGTGCTTGTATGATGACAGGAATGTACACGCCACGCCATGGAGTATATACAGTTAGTCCTCCCGACCGTGGTGATCGTACCAAACGTAAATATATAGCTATTCCCAATGTAGAAGATGTCTGTGCCGACTTTGTGACTATGGCCGAGGCTTTGCAAGAACAGGGTTATCAGTGTGGTCATATCGGGAAGTGGCATTTGGGGGATGATGAGACGGTACAGGACTTGTCACAGGGATTTATATGGAATGTGGGCGGTAATAGAGCAGGAGCTCCCTATTCTTATTTTTATCCCTATTGTCTGCCTGATAAAAGTAAATGTCATGTGGGATTAGAAGAAGGTATATTGGGTGAATATCTTACTGATCGGTTGACTGAAGAAGCTGTTTCTTTTATAAAATCTCATAGTGAAGGTCCTTTTTTCTTACATTTGTCCCATCATGCCGTACATACGGTTTTGCAAGCACCTGATTCATTGATAAATAAATATCGTAATAAAACTCCCGGTAAATATCATAAGAATCCTATATATGCTGCAATGATTGAAAAACTAGATGATAGTGTTGGTAGGATATGCCAAGTTATTAAGACATTAGGAATAGCAGATCGTACAATAGTCATTTTTTATTCAGATAATGGAGGTTCGGAACCAGTGACAGACAATTATCCGTTAAATGGAGGAAAGGGAATGCCTTATGAAGGTGGGAGCCGTGTGCCGTTGATTATAAGGTGGACTGGTAAAATAGAAGGAGGCATCCGTTCATCTGTTCCAATAACAGGAGTTGATTTTTATCCAACTTTTGTTACTTTGGCACAGGGTAAGATTCCTGCTAACTTAGATGGAAAAGATATTTTTACGCTTATAAATAATAATGAGACGGAACGTGATCTTTTCTGGCATTTTCCGGCTTATTTGGAGTCTTATTTAAACGGGGGAAGAGATTTCCGTGCAAAACCTTATTCCAGTATTCGTTCAGGTGATTGGAAATTGATATATCATTATGAAGATAAGTCTATGGAACTGTTTAATTTGAAGAATGATCTGGGAGAATCACAAGATCTATCAGGTTCAAATCCTGTAAAGCGAGGAGAACTTTATCAGAAACTGATGAAGTGGATTCAAGAAACTCATGCTCCTATTCCTGTGAAATTGAATCCTTATTATCGAGAGTAGGTGAATGATATTTTTTTCTTCTATAGCTTTGCAGCCTAGGATATTTTCTCTAAATTGCCGATGTTTATAGCAGGAGTAGTAATTATTAAATTCAGTAAAAACAGAATATATGAAAATC
>ENA-OQAN01000257-OQAN01000257.1-human-gut-metagenome-genome-assembly--contig:-NODE-257-length-29361-cov-2.011254_pt1 | contig 29361 bp, 37 predicted proteins | sample MGYA00242735_ERZ504527 | MGnify/ENA primary metagenome ERZ504527 (study PRJEB26092, sample SAMD00036230) | human gut metagenome | host: Homo sapiens | study: EMG produced TPA metagenomics assembly of... | reverse complement strand
GAATTTCCCATTTGTATTTCAAAACCTCACCTTTTAAAGTTGATAACTCCTATATTGATACTGTTCCACGTTACATCTACTCCAACAAAATATCCTGAATCTGTATTCAGTCCATATAAAATAGGATGACGCCCACCGTTGGTTTCCAGCTTTCCATACTCATCGATATACCCTGTTCATGCATTTCGTCGATGATTTTTGTTACGGTAGGAATACTTAAATCCATATCTTTTGCTAAATCGGTAATGGTTGAATTCTCATTATATATCAAATATGTAATGATATGTTTCTTCATTACCGCCCCTTTTGACCCCTTTTGTATTTCCTCTAATAATCGTTCTTTCATGCGGATGTGGTTTTAAAAATATACAATTACTTAATTAAAAACTTTAAAAATCGGATGTAATTACTTATTGTTATAGTTGCTTTTATCTATAAATACAGATATCTTTGTAGCGAAAACAATAAGAATATCAATTCTTGTTACAAATATATTAATTAAATCTGGAAAAACTATGAGAGTAATTATCGAATCTGACTACCAAGCTCTTTCACAATGGGCAGCAAACTATGTAGCTAAGAGAATCAATCAGGCAAAACCTACAGCCGAAAAACCGTTTATTTTGGGCTTGCCTACCGGTTCTTCCCCTCTGGTATGTATAAAGCGCTGATTGAACTGAACAAAAAAGGTGTAGTATCATTCGAGCATGTAGTGACATTCAATATGGATGAATACGTAGGATTGCCGGAATCACATCCTGAAAGCTATCATTCGTTCATGCATAATAATTTTTTCAACCACATTGATATCCGTAAGGAAAATATTCACATTCTGAACGGAAATGCTGAGGATTTGGAAGCAGAATGTGCTAATTATGAGAAACAGATCGAATCATTTGGTGGAATCGATCTCTTCTTGGGAGGTATTGGTCCTGACGGACATATTGCTTTCAATGAACCGGGATCATCATTGACTTCACGCACTCGTGTCAAGACTTTGACAACTGATACTATTATTGCAAACTCTCGTTTCTTTGAAAACGACGTGAACAAAGTTCCTAAAACAGCGTTAACTGTAGGAGTAGGTACTGTAATGGCAGCAAAGGAAGTACTTATTCTGTGCAACGGCCATAACAAGGCACGTGCTTTGCAGCATGCTGTAGAAGGTGGCATTACACAAATGTGGACTATCAGCGCTTTGCAGTTGCATCCTCATGGAATCATCGTTTGTGATGAGGCTGCTACCGATGAATTGAAAGTAGGTACTTACAAATACTTCAAGGACATCGAGCGCAATAATCTGTAATTAACATCTATATTATTAAGGAGAATTACCTATGAGAACTAACCTTAGTTCACAGATATCTCTGAACAGAGTATCTACCAGATATTATAAACCAGAAAATACGATTGAACGTTCTGTACTGACACGTTTCGAGAAGATTCCTACCAATATCTATGAAACAGTAGATGAAGGGGTGTCATGCATTGCCGATGAAATCATCCGCAAGGTACAGGAACGTCAGCGTGACGGTAAGTTTTGTACTATTGCTACAGGTACCGGTGCATCACTTCGCCCGCTGTTTGCGGAACTGGTTCGCAGACATAAGGAAGAAGGTGTGAGCTTCCGCAATGTTGTAGTATTCAACTTGTATGAATACTATCCATTGACAGAGCCTAATAACAGCAGCTTCAACCAGTTGAACGAACTGTTCCTGAAACAAGTTGATATTGATCCGCAGAATGTATTTACATTGAACGGCACTATTCCTCAAGAAGGTGTAATAGATCATTGTCACTTATACGAGCAGCGTATCAAGACTTATGGTGGTATCGATATTGCTGTAATGGGAATAGGTCGTGAAGGAAATATCGGAATGAATGAACCAGGATCGGCTGCTACTTCTCAGACAAGACTGATTTTGATAGACGCTACTTCACGTTCTGAAGCTGCTCATAATCTGGGAGTAGACAATCTGCTCCATGTTCTATCACAATGGGTATCGGTTCTATCATGGAAGCCCGTAAGGTATTCTTGTTGGCATGGGGAGAAGAAAAAGCTGACATCATCAAGAAAGCAGTAGAAGACAAAATCTCTGATTCACTTCCTGCTTCTTATTTGCAGATGCATCAGAATGCAACCGTTTGTGTTGACCTGCCTACTGCTGCACACCTTACTCGTATTCAGCGTCCTTGGCTGGTAACAAGCTGCGAATGGAATGACAAGCTGATTCGTAGTGCTATCGTTTGGTTGTGTCTGCTTACCAAGAAGCCTATCTTGAAGTTGACTAACAAGGATTATAACGAAAACGGTTTGAGCGAATTGTTGGCGTTGTATGGTTCTGCATATAATGTAAACATTAAGATATTCAATGACCTGCAACACACAATTACTGGCTGGCCGGGTGGAAAACCGAACGCAGACGATACTTATCGTCCGGAACGTGCTAAACCATTCCCGAAGCGTGTAGTTGTATTCTCTCCGCATCCGGATGATGATGTAATCTCTATGGGAGGAACATTGCGTCGTCTGGTACAGCAGGGACATGAGGTTCATGTGGCTTACGAAACTTCAGGGAATATTGCCGTAGGTGATGAAGAAGTTGTACGTTTCATGCATTTCATAAACGGTTTCAACCAGTTGTTCGATGAGAACAAGAATGAAACCATTAAGAACAAATATGCGGAAATCAAGAAGTTCCTGTTGAGCAAGAAAGAAGGTGACATGGATACTCGCGATATTCTTACTATCAAAGGTTTGATTCGCCGTGGTGAGGCTCGTACTGCTTCTACATACAACCAGATTCCGCTGGAACGTGTTCACTTCCTCGACCTTCCGTTCTACGAAACAGGACGTATCGAGAAGAATCCTATCAGCGAAGCTGACGTAAACATTGTGATGAATTTGCTTCGTGAAGTAAAACCTCATCAGATTTATGTAGCCGGTGACTTGGCAGACCCACACGGAACACACCGAGTTTGTACTGATGCTGTACTGGCTGCTATCGACGAAGAAAAGAAAGCTGGAGCTGAATGGCTGAAAGACTGCCGCATATGGATGTATCGTGGCGCATGGGCGGAATGGGAAATTGAAAACATCGAGATGGCTGTACCATTGAGTCCGGAGGAATTGCGTGCTAAACGTAACTCTATCTTGAAGCATCAGTCACAGATGGAAAGTGCGCCTTTCCTGGGCAACGACGAAACGTTTTGTTCTGGCAGCGTAGTGAAGACCGTAACCGTGGTACTGCATCGTTGTACGACAGCCTTGGTCTGGCATGCTACGAAGCTATGGAAGCTTTTGTAGAGTATAAACCTCTGTAATGTAAACTTATTCCGGGAAAATATTCCACGGAAGTGCAGATAGTATGACAAAGGCGGTATTTTCTTTTCCCGATGAAAGGGAAAAAGAAAATGCCGCCTTTCTTTTTTATGATTTTCTCCGTCTGATGATATATCCCGTAATCAGGCTCCATAACACTCCCAGTCCGGCAAAAAAGATAAAGACCAGTGTTCCTTTACCTAAAACTGTATAAATGCGTCCGGTATGGATTTCCTGGGCAAAGTTCCATAGCGACATAGGAAGCGTTTCCATGTTGGCAGGCATCGATGCAAAACCGCTGCCTTTTTCGTATTCGGCAATACAGAGTTTACCGTCAAAATCACTGCTGTATCCGGTGATGGCATGATTGCCGAACGGTGGTCCTGCTGTTTCCGGAGCTGTTTTTCCGGTAAAGAAATCGGTAATGTTTCCCAAATGTCTGTTCCATACGTACATTCCACTGAAAGAACCTGTAAGCCAGTTCCCCTGTTTGTCTTGTTTTAGGACATTGATTCCCATGACGCTTACGGGAGGTGTCTTGGATATTTTTACAGGAGTACTCTGAAATGATTTAAGAGAATAAAATCCTTCTGAAGTAGCAAGTAGCCAGTCGTTTTGCTTCTCATCGTAGCGCAGCATCCGTAATTTATCGTTCCATGCATTCGGCGAGTCAAGCTGTGTGAAAGGTATGGCAGGTATTCTCCCGTAAACCAGTGCCAGCAGTATCGGAGGGCGCAGACACCATCCGGTCAAGGCAATAAAGAGTGTCAGTACGATAGTCGTTCTGCCTATCTTGTCGTGCCACGATAGAGAGGTTTTCAGTAAGGCAATACTTGTTGTTGCTGAACGTCCGGTTTGTTTCATCCGGCGAATATACTTGGGCAGAAACCAGTAGAAGATTCCGCTTACCGAAAGGATGATTAGTATTACTGCTAGCGTATCCATGACCAGTTTGCCAGCAGTTCCAAACAGTTCACCACTGTGCAACAGCCAGATGGTGCGGAATAATGAAACTTTCCCGTTGTATTCTTCGGGAGCTTGCAGAATGATTGAGTTGAAATGACGGTAAGGCGATGTCGCGTAATACAAACAGGAGCGCCCGATGACTATCAAGGTGTCACCGTGCGTAGTGATGTCCGATAATTTTTCTCCCTTTTGCAGAGGAAGCCTGACTGCTTGCCATCCTGCCTTTTGGCTGTAGCGGTAAAGTCCGAACTGAGCGGCGGCGAATAAATCTCCTTGAGGAGTAATCGCTATTCCCCGTATGTTACGCCAGTCGACTCCGTGAGGAAAACCACGGTTGAAATCATCAAACGTAGTAGCATCATGGTCGGTCAGAAAAATGCCGGCATTGCCAAACAATAAGATAGCGCTGTCTTCTTGACAGATACCGGGAGGACAGGAGAGAGTTCCCCGCAACATTCCGTTGTTCCAGCTCTTGTACCGGTAGGCGTCGGGTAGCCATTTCCGGCTGATCTGATAATCAGAAAAGAGCTGCCGGTGGTTCAAGACAATGCCCGAAGCACCAAACAGGATAATAAAAAAGGCAAATATCAGCCCGAACCATTTATGATGTTTTTTCCAGGTAGATTTCTTCATTTGTTTCAATTTTTGTTGCTATTAATTCTTCAGCATCTTTTATACAAAACATCGAGATCTTTTTTTATTTTTTGTACGAAAAATAATCCTTTCTTGCTGAAGTTTTTGGCACCTTATCGGCAGGTCTTTTTGAAAGTATTTTGCAAAAGTATCAGTTCCGATTGATTCCTCCAAATTCCTCTTCTTTCCTTTGTTAAAAAGGATAAAGAAGAAATTTGAATTATTTTTTGATAGAGTTTAAGTATATTGAATTAACCAGATAGATTATAAGTATTGGAAAATGACAATTAGTTTGAGGGGAAGAGGCCATAAACAGATAAAAAAGGATGATATTATTTTTGTAAATTTGAAATAAATGAGTTATCTTTAGAACAATAGCTATATAGAGTTATATGCGTAAAACAAGGAAGGTAGGTTTGAGGAGTTCATCTTTTCGATAGTGAAAAGTCTTTTAAAATGGAAGCTTATTATTAAGATTATGTGATGAAATAAAATCTTATGAGATTAAATCCTTTTTATATTTAAAACTAAATTTTCTATGAAAAAATTATTATTCTTCTTATTAAGTTTGTTGTGTATCCTTCCTGCGTGTGATAATTGTGATGAAGATATACCAGAGAGACCGTTCGTCAGAGAAGGAAGTGCGTCTAGTCATTCATTATTTTTGACGTTCGAAGATGAAAAACGCCAAGATTTAACTCGAGATTTTGTCTTGACACCGATCAAAGATGGCACAGTGTATTCTGTTGCTCCCGAGGATATGAAGGTCAGATTCTTTATGAATGGGTAGAAGATAATAGACAGATGGCTGTTATGGTAACGAAAGGGGAGTATAACCATAATATTTTGGTATTTATGCAACAAGTACTGTCGGGTTTTATGAAAATGATTACTTTCGGACTTTCAGAAGATATATATTATCCGTTCATGTATAAGATAATCTGTCCTACAGTTTTTGGTGATTCGGAGGAGCATATTATAACAGTTGTACAGCGTTCTATTGATACGGGAACACAGAATATGTGTAGTGTAACTTTAGATGATGAAGTACTTGATATTAATATAAAAAATGGATTGGAGCCATATGTGATAACAATAACGAGAACTGTAGGTGAGGAATGAACAGGATAATCTCTTTGCGGTAATTTGCATATTCCTTTTATAATCTGTCTGTCTTCTCGTTTTTATGTTGTATCTTTGCATCCGATTAATTTTTAAATAGGTATAGAAAGAAATGATTACAGTTTCAAACGTAGCCGTTCAATTTGGAAAAAGAGTGTTGTATAATGATGTGAACATGAAGTTCACGAATGGTAATATATATGGTATTATCGGTGCTAACGGTGCGGGTAAGTCTACTTTTCTGAAAGTGATTTCGGGAGAGCTTGACCCTACGAAAGGAAGTGTGACACTGGGACCGGGCGAACGCCTTTCTGTCTTGAGTCAGGATCACTTTAAGTTCGATGCCCATACGGTGCTCGATACCGTGTTGATGGGACACACTGTACTGTGGGACGTCATGAAGCAGCGTGAAGCTCTTTATGCAAAGGAAGATTTTACCGATGAAGACGGTATCAAGGCGGCGGAACTGGAAGAAAAATTTGCTGAACTGGAAGGTTGGAATGCTGAAAGTGATGCAGCTATCCTGCTGAGCGGTCTGGGAATAAAGGAAGACAAGCATTACACACTGATGGGCGACCTGAGTGGTAAGGAAAAGGTGCGTGTGATGTTGGCTCAGGCTTTGTTTGGAAATCCTGACAACCTGTTGCTGGACGAGCTACCAACGACTTGGATATGGATACGGTAACTTGGTTGGAAGAATATCTTTCTAACTTCGAACATACTGTGCTGGTTGTGAGCCACGACCGTCACTTCCTCGATTCAGTTTGTACGCATACGGTAGATATTGACTTTGGCAAGGTAAATCTCTTTGCCGGTAACTATAGCTTCTGGTACGAATCTAGTCAGCTGGCACTCCGTCAGCAGCAGAACCAGAAAGCAAAAGCTGAAGAAAAGCGTAAGGAGCTGGAAGAATTTATCCGCCGTTTCTCTGCCAATGTGGCTAAGTCGAAGCAGACTACCAGCCGTAAGAAGATGTTGGAGAAATTGAATGTGGATGAAATCAAACCGTCATCTCGTAAATATCCGGGTATCATCTTTACGATGGATCGTGAACCAGGAAATCAGATTTTGGAAGTTTCCGGTTTGCGTGCTGAAACAGAAGACGGCGTAGTCTTGTTCAATGATGTGAACTTTACTGTAGAAAAAGGAGATAAGATTGTATTCCTGAGTCGCGATCCGCGTGCCATGACTGCTTTGTTCGAAATTATCAACGGCAATCGTAAGGCACAAGCCGGACACTATAACTGGGGTGTGACTATTACAACAGCTTATTTGCCGCTCGATAATACAGATTACTTTAACAGCGACCTGAATCTGGTAGACTGGTTGAGCCAGTATGGTCAGGGCAATGAAGTAGAAATGAAGGGCTTCTTGGGACGTATGCTGTTCTCGGGTGAAGAAGTGATGAAGAAAGTCAACGTACTTTCGGGAGGTGAAAAGATGCGTTGTATGATTGCCCGCATGCAGCTTCGCAATGCGAACTGTTTGATTCTGGATACTCCGACCAACCACCTGGATTTGGAATCTATCAGGCATTCAACAATAACCTGAAGATTTATAAGGGTAACGTGCTTTTCTCTTCACACGACCATGAGTTTATCGAAACAGTAGCAAACCGTATTATCGAATTGACACCGAATGGTATCATCGATAAGATGATGGAATATGATGAATATATCACTTCCGATCATATTAAAGAAATGCGTGCACGCATGTATGGTGATAAATAAAAAGGAAATGAAATAACAAAGAAACGGAAGAAGTGGAACTTGTTTCACTTCTCCGTTTCTTTATTTTGTTTTTATCGGACTTAATGACTGTCGATGGAAAACTCTTCAGACTTTCAGGTATTCACCTCCGAATGAAAGCGGAAGCAAGTCTTTGGTTCCTTCCAGTACATAAATGTCATTTTTACTGTAAAGCAGTATCCGCATGGCTGGTGGAAACGTTGTTCTGTTTCCAGAAGAACCTGACGGCAGGCTCCACATGGGGGAATAGGGGAGTCGAGATAACCCGTTTCGCTGCGGGCTGCAATGGCAAGTGTGTCTACTGCCTGATCCGGATATTGTGAGTTGGCATAAAAGAGCGTGGTACGTTCGGCACATGTTCCTGACGGGTAAGCAGCATTTTCCTGATTACTTCCGGTTACTACCACACCGTTTGCCAGTAAAGCTGCTGCTCCTACCGAAAAGTGTGAGTAAGGGGCATAGCTTCGTGCCGTAGCTTCTTTGGCAGCATCTATCAGCTTACGGTCTTTTTCGTCCAGTTCTTCGTAACGTAAAGCGCGGATATTTATTTCAATCTTTATTTCTTTCATAGGCAGTGGGGTTTAAAGTTTATACGAATGTAAGGAAAAAAAGGGAGATTTCCTATCATCTGTGGTATTATTCGTGTAAATAGTTTATCTTTGCCCTGCTTTAATTTAAACGGAAAGAAGAATGAAACTATCTCATTGGTTGATATTTATGTGCCTGATATGTATTACGGTTTCTACGTCGGCACAAAAGCGTAACAAAGTATACGAAGACTATATACATAAATACCGGGGTATCGCTGTAGATGAAATGAAGCATTACCGTATTCCGGCAAGTATTACGCTGGCACAGGGATTGCTGGAGTCGGGAGCTGGAAAAAGTGAGCTGGCGCGGAAATCGAACAATCACTTTGGTATCAAGTGTGGCGGTTCATGGGACGGACGTTCCGTACGTCATGACGATGATGCGCGTAATGAGTGTTTTCGTGCTTACAAGCATCCGAAGGACTCTTATCGCGACCATTCAAAATTTTTACGTTCGGGTGCGCGCTATGCGTTTTTGTTTCGTTTGAAAATTACCGATTATAAAGGCTGGGCAAGGGGATTGAAAAAAGCAGGTTATGCTACCGATCCGCAGTATGCCAATCGTCTGATTAATATCATAGAATTGTATGACTTGGATAAGTACGACCATAAAGGGGGACTGGAATGGGCGGAAGAGTTCCCGAATCCTCATCAGCCTTATCTGGCAAACGAACTTCTTTATGTCGTAGCACGTCGTGGAGATACATTCAAGTCATTGGGAAAAGAGTTTGATATCAGTCACCGTAAGTTGCGTAAATATAATGAACTGCCTAAGGACTATGTATTCCGCGGTGGTGAAATCGTATATTTGGAAGAAAAGCGTCGTCGTGCTACTAAAGATCATATTGCATATGTTGTTCGTAGCGGTGATTCGATGTATAGCATTTCACAGAAGTTTGGTGTACGACTGGAGCGTCTGTATAAGATGAACAATATGGACCCTGATTCTCCAGCACCGAAAGTTGGAGATATCTTACGCTTGCGTTAACAGCTGCAAAACTTTGGGTTACAGACAAAAAACTCTCCCTGTTTCAGTCCTCATTTATTATGCAAGACTAAAACAGGGAGAGTTTTTTATAAGGATGAAGCAAATGCTTTCGTTTTTCAGGAAGCCTCTTTGCTACTTAATGTATTTGTTGTTATTTGCTGAACTCTTTGTGGAATTCTACTACAGCTTCTATTCCTTTACGGAAAATGTCGAGCGAGAAGTTCTCATTGGGTGAGTGAATGGCATCACTTTCCAGTCCGAATCCCATCAGGACAGTTTTGATTCCCAGAATCTGTTCGAAATCGCTGATAATAGGAATACTTCCTCCGCGTCGTACAGCCAGTGGTTTTTTACCGAATGCCTTGGTAAATCCTTTTTCGGCAGCCTGATAAGCTGGAAGAGATATCGGACATACATAGCCTTCGCCTCCATGCATAGGAGTAACCTTAACTTGAACATATTCAGGAGCGATGCTGTTGATGTAATCGACAAACAGTTTTGAGATGACTTCATGGTTCTGATGAGGAACCAGACGACAAGATACTTTGGCGTACGCTTCGATGGAAGAACGGTTTTTGAACCTTCTCCCGTATATCCTCCCCAGATTCCGCAGACATCGAACGACGGACGGCAACTGTTGCGTTCCAGAGTAGAATAACCTTTCTCACCTTTCAACGCTTTTACACCGATGGCTCCATGTATTTCTTTTCATCGAAAGGTATATGGGCTATCATGTCGCGTTCGGCTGCTGGTACTTCCTCTACATCATCGTAGAAGTGAGGAATGGTGATACGGCCGTCTGCATCTATAACCTGTGCAAGCATGCTGCATAACGTGTTTATCGGGTTGGCAACAGCTCCTCCAAAGTGTCCGGAATGCAAATCACGGTTCGGGCCGGTAACTTCTATTTCCCAGTAAGCCAGTCCGCGTAGTCCGGTTGTCAGTGACGGCAGGTCGGCTCCAAGCATACTTGTATCTGAAACGAGGATAACGTCGGCTTTCAGCAATTCCTTATGCTCTTTCAGGAAAGCATTGAGCTGGGTGAGCCGATTTCTTCTTCTCCTTCGAAAATAAATTTCACGTTGTGCTTCAGCAGTCCTTCTTTTACTACGTATTCGAATGCTTTTGCCTGAATCATAGCTTGTCCCTTATCGTCATCAGCTCCACGTGCCAAATGTGTCCGTCGCGCACTTCCGGTTCGAAAGGTTGGCTCTTCCATAGTTCAAGCGGTTCGGCAGGCATGACATCGTAGTGAGCATAAATCAGTACGGTCGGTGCATCAGGACTGACGCGCTTTTCTGCGTAGACAAGCGGATTGCCCTGTGAAGGCATAATCATTGCTTCGTCTGCTCCTGCTTCCAGAAGCAACTGACGCCAGCGTTCGGCACAGGCAAGCATATCATCTTTATGTTGAGGCAGGGCACTGATACTGGGTATGCGAATCAGGCTGAAGAGTTCCTCTAAAAAGCGGGATTCGTTTTCTTTGATGTATTGTTTGATTTCCATGGTTATGATTTATAATGTTGAGGCTTTATCGAGTAAATAATAATCGAGTAATGTCATGGCAGCCATCGCTTCTACGATGGGTACAGCACGGGGCAGTACACAAGGATCGTGTCGTCCGCGAGCCTTCAGAATGGTTTCATTTCCGTGAATGTCTACCGTAGCTGTTCCATGAGAACGGTTGCCACAGGTTTGAATGCTACCCGGAAATAGATATCCTGTCCGTTGCTGATACCTCCCTGAATACCTCCCGAGCGGTTGCTGCGGAAGCCTATTTCTCCATTATTGTTATAAAAGATATCATTCTGCTGACTTCCCTTCAGTTCCATGTTGCTGAATCCTTGTCCATACTCGAATCCTTTTACGGCATTGATGCTGAGCATCGCATTTCCCAGTGCGGCATGCAGCTTACCGAATACTGGTTGCCCGAGTCCGACGGGACATCCTTTGATGACGCAGCTTATTACACCGCCGATGGTATCGCCTTCTCCTTTTATACGGAAAATGTAATCGGCCATCTGGCGTGCCAGATCCTGATCAGGACAGCGTACCGGGTTGTTTTCTATGCTGGTTAAATCGTAAGCTGTATAGTCTTTATCCAGTTTAAACGGACCGACCTGTGAAGTAAATGCCGTAATGCTGATACCTAACTGACGTAAGGCAAGCTTGGCCAATGCTCCGGCCACTACACGGGCTATTGTTTCGCGGGCAGATGAACGTCCTCCGCCCCGATGATCGCGTATGCCATATTTCTGGGTGTAAGTATAATCTGCGTGCGAAGGACGATAGACATCTTTCATGTTGTCATAATCGTTTGAGTGCTGATTGGTATTCCATACGGCAAATCCGATAGGGCATCCTGTTGATACTCCTTCGTATATGCCTGAAAGAAACTCTACTTCATCAGCTTCCTTACGTGCAGTTGTAATGGCAGACTGTCCCGGACGGCGGCGGTTCAGTTCTTTTTGTATAAATTCCATGTCTATGGTAATGCCTGCCGGAAATCCGTCTATCACTCCGCCAATAGCTTTTCCGTGTGATTCGCCGAAACTAGTCAGACGGAATATATTTCCAAAAGTGTTATTGTACATAGATTCTTTAATGTTCGTTTTTAGTTAGAATTTGCTTCCGGCTCCTCCTCCTCCGAAGCTTCCTCCGCCAAAAGAGCCACCACTGAAGCCTCCACCGCCGCTACCTCCGAAACCTCCTCCGAAGAACGGTCCGCCAAGGAAAGGACCTCCGTTGCCTCCACGGTGATGGAAATCGTCTTCGTCACGTACTTGTCTTTGTCGGCGGACAATGTGTCCACAGTTTGTGCAATGTAGCACGATTTCTTCAGTACGGATGCCGTTCATACGTGATATCGTTCGTATGGAAAGCTGACGAAGCGTATGTTTATGGCACTGTGGACATCTCTTACGTTGTCGTACGCTGAACCATAAAAGTGTAGGCACAATGATGAAACAGCATATCAGGATGATGAGAAGCAAATAATCTGTTTCTTCTTCCTTCCGGGGAACGGGAGGTTCACCTGTTCCGTCCAGTTGGCGGCTGATAGCTTGGATACCTGCCAGCATACCGGCATCCCAGTTGCTTCTCCCAGGTATTTGTTCATGTACCTTACTTGTATCTGTTTGCAGACAGCATCAGGAAGAACACCTTCCAGACCATATCCTGTGGCAAACTGAATGCAACGTTCTTCTGTAACCAGCAGGACAACCAGTCCGTTGTCTTTTCCTTTTTCTCCCACACCGTTCTTTTCTCCCAGCTGATAAGCAAATTCGAAGCAGTCACCTCCGTCTATTTGCTTTACGGCTACGACTAGCGTTTGGACACCAGTCCGTTGCTCCAAAGCAAAAAGTGTAGTGTCCATCGCAGCTACTGCACCGGCACTCAATATTCCATCGGGATTACTGACGTAGCGGGTGCGGTTCTGCAGGTGAACCATCGGTATTTCTTCTACCTTATAGGCATGCGACTGTGCCCACAGTGTGGTGAAGATGCTGCAAAGCAGCAGTGCAAGCGATATGACTTTTCTCATTCTTGTTAGAATTTAACTTCTGGAGCTTGTTCGGTTCCTTCCTGAGCTTCGAAATAAGGACGCTTTTCGAATCCGAACATACCGGCAAAGATATTTTTCGGAAAGCGGCGGATTGCTGTATTGTATTCGCGCGCTACATTGTTGAAGTTACGGCGTTCCACACTGATGCGGTTCTCAGTACCTTCCAACTGTGCCTGAAGTGTCTGGAAGTTTTCGTTGGCTTTCAAGTCCGGATAATTTTCTGTCACGGCAAGCAGACGGCTCAAAGCACTGCCTACTTCACCTTGTGCACGCTGATATGCTTCCATCTTTTCTGGAGTCAGATCGTCGATGCTTACCGTTGTCTGGGTTGCTTTGGCACGAGCAGACACCACAGCGTCGAACGTTTCCTTTTCGTGTGCTGCATATCCTTTGACGGTATTGACAAGATTAGGTATTAAGTCAGCACGGCGCTGGTATTGGTTTTCTACATTACTCCATGCTGTTCCTACAGCTTCTTCCTGTGATACCATTGAGTTATACGAAGAAATTCCGTAAACAGCAATAACAGCTATTACGGCAATAATGATAATCCATGTCTTTTTCATAAATGTAAATGTTGTATTTGGTTTCTGTTACAAACATACATAAAATTATGCGGAAAACCGAAAGGCTTATTGAAAAAACTGTTTGTTTGCTTTATAATGGAAAGCATGATTACTAGGATGGAGGTATTTTTGAATAAAAAAGGAAAAGCTGCTGAACAAAAGTTCGCCGAAATGGTTATTATATATTATTGTTTTATCATTTTTTTATTTAGTGAAGATTTTATGAAGCGATTTCTTTGTTATTCCTTACTTCTTGTAAGTTCGGTATTATTCGTCGTTGCTTGTAAGAAAGATCCGATAGTTGAAGAGCAGAAGCAGACAATATCTCCGTCGGATGGAAGCTCGGACGAGCATGGAAAAGATGATTCTTCTTCAACTCCGAAGGTACTCTTACACGTATAGAGATTGTGTCTCTTCCTATGCAAACGACTTATTTACTTCATGCTGATACTGGTTTAAACCTGGAAGGACTGGTTGTGGAAGGTATATACGATAATGGTAAGCGGGAAAGGCTGTCTGTTTCGGCTGATAATATTTTAGGGTTTTCGACAGAAAATGTATCAGAAGAACTTCCTGTAACAATTGTTATAGATGGTAAGCAAGCCAGCTTCACAATTAAAGTGGTTGACTATGTAATCAAAGACGGAGTACTGACAGAAGTTTTAATGAAAGAAGGGGAGGAATATCGTCTTCCAACCGATGTAAAGGTAATTGCCTCTTCTGCTTTTGCTTCTTGTTCTTTCAATAAAATCATTTTAAATGAAGGATTGGAGGAAATTCAGGCTGATGCCTTTTCAAACAATCCGGTGAAGGAAATAGTCTTTCCTGAAAGTCTGAAAAAGATAGGTGAATATTGTTTTTATGGTTGCCGGAATCTGATTCAGCTCGATTTAGGACATACCCAAATAAAAACTATACCGATGCGGGCACTTTCGAATGTTGCTACAGAAACGATTGTTTTACCTGCTTCATTGGAGGAAATAAGCAGTCAGTCGTTATTGCATACAGACAACTTACGTTCGATAGCTCTTCCTGAATCTCTGAAGAAAATTGGGATTGAAGCTTTTCGTGAATCAGGATTACGTGAGGTGACTTTACCGAATAGTATTGAACTGATAGAAGAAAGAGCTTTCTATTTGTGTCGTAATCTGCGTCAGGTAAAAAGTACCGGTATCTTAAAGCAGGGAGTGACAGGTATTATGCATCATGGTATTTTCCAATATTGTCCGGATTTATCTGTTGTAGAACTTCCAGAGAGTGTTGAATCTGTAGGGCAAACTCTTTTCTCTGCCAATGTTCACCTTGATGTTCTTACTCTTGGTCGAAATCTGAAGTATTTAGCTTTTAATGCTTTAGGTAACAGTTCTGTGAAGGTGTTTACCGTGAATGCACCGGAACCTCCTTCTTTAGAAATTTATTCTTTACCGGAACAAGTTGAACAAGTTATCGTTCCCAAAGGTGCGTTACAAGCATACAACCATAAAGTTGACAATGAGACCTTCGAAATAGTTGGGGAACATTAGTCGGCAGAATGAAAGAAAGTAACTGATTATTTGATAGATATAAAATTCCTCCAAGGGCATTTCTTTGTTTTTGCTCGAGGAGGAATAAAAATCTTCTTAAGGAATATACTTTTTGATGAAATGTTCTACACGTGAGGTATATTCTTCAGGATAATAGAAATAAGAGGTTGCATGGTCAGCTCCCGGAACAATCCAAGTTCCTGCTGAGGCTTTGCTTCGTAAACTTTATGTACCATATAAGTGGGTACGAAATTATCTTTATCACCGTGGATAAAGAACATTGGTTTTTGGCATTTGGCAACTTGTTTTACAGCAGATGCTTCTTTGAAGTTCCATCCATTTTGCCATTCACACAGCCAGCTGGCAGTATATAGTAAAGGGAATGCGGGAAGTCCGAATTGTTCTTTTAATTCTTTTTGGAACTGATCCCATACACTGGTATATCCACAATCCTCAACGAAGCAACGTATATATGCTGGAAGCTTTTCTCCTGAGAGCATCATGGTAGTGGCAGCTCCCATTGATATACCGTGTACTACTGCTTGTAGGGAATCACCAAACAATGCAGGAGCAATGTCAATCCACTGCATGACATCTTTTCGGTCTAACCATCCCATTTGAATAGCGTCACCTTCAGATAACCCTGTATAGCGTAAATCAGGGAGTAAAATGTTATAGTTTAATGAATGGTTATACAGATAACCGATGTGAAACATGCGGATAGCGTTGTCTGTATATCCATGTACGATAATTGCCGTATGCGAGGTGGGCTTCATGGCTCTGGCATAGAAGGCATGCATCCGTATACCATCGGGAGAGATGATAAAAGTATCGCGTAGTGCATGATGATTCTGAAGGCTGTCTACCCATGGGATAATTTGCGGATATTTTTCTCGCATAAAAGTGAAAGAGCCTTCCATATCTTTTCCTCTGTTTTCAGGGCGGAGTGAAAAGTTTATCATGTATATGCTTCCTCCGGCAAGTAAACCCACTAGAACCAATAAAAAGATTCCTGTGCCAATGGCAATTCGTTTTTTCATATATAACTTACTGATTGATTTACTTTAATAACAAGTTATATGCCTTATTTGTTCCAGATATCCCATGCACCGAAAGCTTGCAAGAGTAACATTTCGAGTCCGTTCTTTACTACAGCTCCATGTTCACTTCCTTTTCTCATAAATAGTGTTGTATTAGGATTATACAGCAAATCGTAAAGCAAGTGACGTGGAGTAAGATATTCGTAAGGTATTTCCGGACATTTGTCTGCTTGCGGATACATTCCTACGGGTGTACAGTTTACAATTATTTTGTATTCGTCCATTATTTCCGGTGTCAGTTCTGAATACGTAATGGTATGCTCATTGTGTGCACTTCGTGAAACAAAAAGTGTTTCTATGCCAAGTGTCTTGAGACCATAATTGATGGCTTTTGATGCTCCTCCTGTTCCTAAGATAAGAGCCTTAGTATGAAAAGATTCTAAAAGTGGTTCGATAGATCGGGTAAAACCGATAACATCCGAATTGTGTCCTATCAGTTTAAGTTTTCCTTTATTGCGTTCGAATTTGATAACGTTTACAGCTCCTATAGCTCTGCGTCTGGGGCTAATTCGTTTAAGTAGGGAATGACCTTCTCTTTATAAGGAATTGTAACGTTTAACCCTTCTAGTGTGGGGTTGGATACAATAACTTGTGGAAAATCTTCTATAGTAGGGATTTCGAAGTTACGTACTCCGCATCGATATTCTCTGACTGAAATTTTTCATTGAAGAAATTCCTGGAGAAAGAATGTCCGAGCGGATAGCCTATCAAACCGAATTTTTTCATAAAAAAGATATTTAAGTTCTTAATTATTTAGTCGCAAAATAAAGTGTGCAGATGCCTAAGGTCAGTCTTTGGAAGTGTACTTGACTAAAACCAGCCTTGCGGATGATACCTTGCATGATTTCTCCTTGTGGAAAGGCTTTGATGGACTGGGGTAAATATGTATAGGCACTGCGGTCTTTAGAGAAAAGTTTTCCCAATGTGGGTATTACAATTTTAGAATAGAGGGCATATAGTTGTTTCATCGGAAACCATTCAGGTTCTGATAATTCTAAAATAACGAGATGTCCTCCTGGTACTAGTACACGATGCATTTCTTGTAATCCTTTATCCAGATTCTCGAAGTTACGTACTCCAAAAGCTACTGTTATGGCATCAAAGCAATTGTCGGTAAAAGAAAGATTAGTACAATCTTCCTTGGCAAAGGATATATGTTCAGAGAATCCGGCTTGCTTAACTTTTTCCCGTCCTATGTTCATCATGCCTTCCGAAATGTCTGTACCTATCAATTCCTGCGGATGAAGCATTGTAAAGGCTTGTATGGCGAAATCTCCTGTGCCGGTAGCTACATCCATGATACGTTGAGATGATAGGGTTTCAGACAGTTGATAGCCTTGCGCCTCCAGCTTTTATCTATTCCCCATGAGAGTACATGGTTCAGGTTGTCGTAAGCAGGAGCAATGTTGTCGAACATTTTTTTCTACTTGTACGGCTTTACTTTCGCTTTCGTTGTAAGGTTTGATTTCTTCTTGTGGATAATGAGGCATAAGTTTAATAAAATAAAGGATTGAAGAATGGAAAAAGAAGAATGAAGAACTTGTTTCTAATAAAGATTCCGTTGTATAGAAAGAATCTTCATTGATTGTTCTTCATTCTCCGTTTTAAAATATTATCCTAAGTATTCAGTAACGTTCTTTTCGATGCGTTCTGCCAATTGATCTGTATCAGCTTTAACGAATGTTTCACCTGTGATGTGCTCATACAATTCAATATAGCGGTCGCTGATAGAAGATACGATTGCCGGAGTCATTTCAGGAACTTTCTGTCCTTCTTTACCCTGGAATCCGTTTGCCATCAACCATTCGCGAACAAATTCTTTTGATAACTGCTTCTGAGGTTCACCGTTTTCAAAACGTTCCTGGTATCCTTCTGAATAGAAATAGCGGCTTGAGTCAGGAGTATGAATTTCGTCCATCAGATAGATTTCTCCATTGTGCTTTCCGAATTCATATTTAGTATCTACAAGGATCAAGCCACGTTCTGCTGCCATCTGTGTACCACGTTCGAACAGAGCCAGTGTATAACGTTCCAGAGTTCATATTCTTCAGGTGTAGCAAGTCCCTTAGCCAGAATTTCTTCTTTTGGAAATATCTTCATCGTGCATACCCATTTCAGCTTTAGTTGTCGGGTAATGATCGGGTGAGGGAATTTTTCATTTTCACGCATACCTTCCGGCAGACGTACACCACAAATTTCACGAACTCCACTCTTGTAAGCACGCCATGCACTTCCGCACAAATAACCGCGTACAATCATTTCTACAGGGAATCCTTCACACATAACACCTACGGTTACCATAGGGTCGGGAGTAGCTAATTTCCAGTTGGGGCAAATATCTGTCGTTGCATCGAGGAATTTGGCTGCAATCTGATTCAGCATTTGTCCTTTGTAAGGAATACCTTCAGGCAATACTACATCGAATGCAGAAATACGGTCGGTAGCAACCATTACTAACTTTTCATCATTGATGTTGTAAACATCGCGCACTTTGCCGTGATATACACTTTTCTGTCCCGGAAAGTGATTAGTCTGTTTTAGTTTAAAGCTTTACTCATTTTCTTTCTATATTTAGTAATGAATATATTTTTCTTTACTTACAACTCCAGTTATTGGAGAGAAGGTTTGTCTGTATTTTTCAGGCTTTTCGTTTTCTCTTCAAATTTTTCGTAAGCCTCTACAATACGGGTTACCAGCTTATGGCGTACAATGTCTTTCTTGTTCAGTTCTATGAAGCTGATACCTTTTACACCTTTAAGAATCTTGATAGCCTGTACCAGTCCCGATGTTTGTGATGAGGAAGGTCTATCTGTGTCATATCCCCTGTAACGATCATTTTGGTATTCATACCCATTCGGGTAAGAAACATCTTGATTTGTTGTGTGGTAGTGTTTTGTGCTTCGTCAAGGATGACAATTGCATCATTTAATGTTCGTCCACGCATGAAAGCAAGAGGAGCAATCTGTATGATGTTCAGCTCCATGTATTCCTTCAGTTTGGCAGCAGGTATCATATCCTGAAGGGCATCGTACAATGGTTGCAGATAAGGGTCTATCTTGTCTTTCATATCTCCAGGCAAGAAACCTAACTTTTCGCCTGCTTCTACTGCCGGACGGCTTAATATGATTTTTTTGATTTCTTTATTCTTAAGAGCACGTACTGCCAATGCGATAGCAGTATACGTTTTACCCGATCCGGCTGGACCGATAGCAAAGATCATGTCATTCTTATCGAATTCTTTTACCAGTTTCAGCTGGTTGGTACTTCGGGGGGTAATGGGTTTTCCGGTGACGCTATATACAATTACATCGCCGGTCTTTTCGATTTGCGGTTTGTTTCCTTTTATGATGTCCAATATCGCTTCTTCGTTCAGCGAATTATAACGTGCGCAATGTTTTTCCAAAGCGAGTATTGCTTCTTCGAATGCACACATTTCTTCTTCATCCCCCATTACTTTTATGACATCTCCGCGTGCCACAATGCGTAACTTGGGGAACAATGCCTTAATCATTTGCATATTGGCATTGTTTACACCGTAAAAAATAACCGGATCAATATCTTCTAATACAATATGTTTTTCGATCATTCAGATTATTTTGATATGCTCGTTTGTTTATTTTCTGCAAATTTAATCATTCCTTTTTATCTGTACACGATATACGGTAAATTAATTTCTGCTTTCTGCCAGCTGTTTTCTGTCTATCTGTTGTACGATTACCGCAATGTGAGGTGAACTAAGGAAGTTTCTCTTCATGAATTTTTAAAAGACAGCTTTCTTTTTTATCTTTGTGCCCTTGTATTTTCTATGAATTTTGGGAAAAAGATTGACTGGAAACATGAAAAGACTAACAGGAATAACATGTATGATAGCTTTGGTTGCAGCTGGTATATTGGGTAGCTGTGGCCATGAAGACAAGTCTATCAAACTGAATAATCCACGCAATATTCGTGGGGTGGTGAGTTACAAAAGAAGTTTTGGTGATTTAAATGATGTACAGCTGGCTTCTGCACGCCGTATAGGGATACGTCCTATATCCTCGCGTGAAGCAGCAGTCGACTTGGATGGTGATTTAAAAGAGATCGTATCGTGCGAACGCTATGATGTAGATTCCCTGACTCACTCCATTACCGTTTCTTGTTCCTCGTGCAGCAGCTTTACTGGATACCTTTGGTAGAAATTTTCTGATTGATCTGGAAACGTAAAGGAACTGAACCCTAATAAATAATTCGTTAACTTCTGTTTTACGTACTAAGGTGATGTGAAAAAAACTGCGCGTACTAACGGAAATGCGTCGTTGAACTCCTGTCATTTTATGGTACTACTTTCGATGTAAGCTGGAAACGTTTTACTAAGGTGGAGGATCCAGGCGGACGTCCGATGCAAGATGTGAGCGCCGATACACTGAAACTGGTCCTGTCGGAAGTCTTGCGTGATTTGCGCAAAGCAGAACGCTGCTACGTAAAGTATGAATTGAAGCAGGGATGTTTTCACATAACGACAAGATAATCAGAAATGTTCAGATATTTTATTTATTTAGCTTACGATGGTGCCAATTATCATGGCTGGCAGATTCAGCCAAATGGCAATAGTGTGCAGGAAACATTGACTCGTGCACTTATCACTTTTTTGCGTGATGATGCAATAGAAGTAACTGGTGCCGGAAGAACAGATGCTGGAGTACATGCCCGCCTGATGGTAGCTCATTTTGATATCGAGCGGATGCTGGATTGTGATAGTGTGACAGACAAACTGAATCGTTTACTGCCTCCAGATATATCTGTATATCAGGTTCGCAGGGTAAGACAAGATGCTCATGCCCGTTTTGATGCGACTTATCGCACTTATAAATATTATATCACAACCCGTAAAGATCCCTTCAACCGGAATTATGCCTGGAGAGTTTTTCAGTCATTGGATTTTGATAAGATGAATGAGGCAGCAAAGGTTTTGTTTGAGTATACAGATTTTACCAGCTTCAGTAAATTGCATACAGATGTAAAGACAAACAATTGCCGTATCATGCATGCACGTTGGGAACAGATAGGGGAAGATGAATGGGTATTCACTATTCAAGCCGACCGTTTCTTGCGTAATATGGTTCGTGCCGTAGTTGGTACACTGGTGGAAGTGGGACGAGGTAAACTTACTGTAGAGGGATTCCGTAAGGTAATAGAAGAAAAGAATCGCTGCAGTGCAGGTACATCGGTTCCGGGACATGCCTTATTTCTTGTTGATATTGGCTATCCCGACGACTTGTTTGCTGTTTGTTGAGGCTAATTCTTTTCTGTCAGATATTTCCAGTATCGTACCGGCATGTCTTTTTTATGCTTGACAGGATTCAATCTTTCTTTGATACAGATAGATTTAAAATAGCTTTTCCATAATGTTTGGAAAAGCTTTTCGTTTTTATCCAGCAGACTTTCGTCCAGTTTTCCTGTCTGCAGATGCGTCTGTTTAGGATCTGCAAATGTGATTTCATTTACTTCTTTTCCATCATAATAGTAACCGTAATGTCTTTTTACATCATAAATAAGCCATTTCTGATCGGCAAAACGATCACGAAAATGCCGGATAGTAAGAGGAAACACATCATATAGCGGTTCCATGGCTCCGTAATATATGCCTTCGGTAGTTTTCTGGAAACGCATGAACTGTAAAATGCGGTAACGTTCATCGGCTACTTTTTTCCCTAATTTTGAAATGGTAAGAATATCAGGATCTGCAAAATTAGTTTCTATTGAGCGTGAAGCGTCAGTTATTTTCCGTATATAACGGAATAGCACGATAGCTATGTCGGAAGCTTCGACAGCCAGCTGTAAGTTAGCATGGAGAGTGCTCCTTTTGATAACTTTTTTTCCAATGATTTCCAGACTCGTTCCGCTTTTTCATCATCAGTTATAACAGTATATGTTTCATCATAAAAAGAGGGAGAGTGTCTCCCTCTTTTATGATAGAATCGGGGAATTTCTTAAGTCTGTATGCCTCAAATACAGCTGTAAGAAGTCCCTCAAATGTTTTATCGTACTGGAAAATTATCATAGATTCCGGATAGATAGGTGTTATTCGATATCTTCCAGAATGATAGAGTAACTTGCTTCAAAGCTTTTTCCGGGAGCAAGATGCTGCATCCATTCTCTGTCTTTGAATTCTCCTTCATAACCTACTGTGTCACAACGTCCGTACCAGGGTTCGATACATACAAAAGGAACATTGGGATAAGTTGCGCTTGGTGACCATACTGCAACCAGCGGACTGTTGAATTCCAGACTGATGTATGGTTGTTGCTTTTTATCCAGAAGAGTTATTTTTTTCAGCTGGCTATTGTCGAACATGTACGTATCGCATGCAAATGTATCTCGTCTTAATTCCATCAGACCTTCATGCAAGGTCAAGGTATGACGCTGAGGTAGTACACATCCTTTTTCTGCAGGAGAAATATACTCTAATGTTTTGATTTTTTTTTCCAAAATCGAGGAATCCTCTTTCATTTGTTTCAGGATTCAGGTCACGGTAGTAAAATGCCGGATGAGCACCTATCTGAAAATGAAGGTCTTTGTCGCCAGTATTTTGTACACTCCACATTACTTCAATACGGTTGCCTTTCAGGCGGTATCCTATTTCGAGCACGAAAGGAAATGGATATACTTTCATTGTCTCTTCGTTGCTTTCTAAGGTATAGATTGCTGCATTTTCTTCCTCGTATGTAAGCTGGAAGTCCATGTCGCGGGCAAATCCGTGTTGTCCTAACGAATATGTTTGTCCTTTATGACGGTAGGTATTATTCCATACTCGTCCTACTATCGGGAACAATACAGGAGAATGACGTCCCCAAAATTGAGGATCGGCTTGCCATAAATACTCGGTTCCGTTTGCATAAATACTTACCAGTTCTGCACCGTGATCGGCAATTTGAATACTGATTTTATCGTTCGACAGGTTTTTCATATATTCTATTTTTTATTGTTAGTTTATTCTTGTTGTTCATTGATTGAAATAGTGTAGTTAAAATCCACTATTCAAAAAGTAATGATTTTATAGGATGGTTGTGTATAATTTTTTAAACTTATTTTTGTATGTTGATTGTTTTTACATACATTTGTCTTGTTAATCGGGATGAAAGGAAATAAGATGTGTAGATTACACCTTATATTATTATATGTTTGTCTAATATTGTGTACAGGTTGTATTTCCGGCGAAAGAAAAGATGCTCATGTTGTCACCGATGAATGGAAGATAAAGCAGATGGAATTGTTGCTGGAAAATGATCCGGGGACAGCTATGGACAAAATGGATAGTCTGCTGCCTTATCTGAAAGACAGCATGTCTTATTACCGTGGCATTGTGTTTAAGTCGAAAGCTTATATGTTGATGTCACGTATCGGTGATGCATCTCGTATGCTTCGGCAGGCTGGTTCGTTTTGTACTTCTCCTTCTGAAGAAGATAAAAGCGATTTATATGCTTCTGTCTGTAACATGGAGGGAAATATACTGGCGCGTCAGGCAAAGTTTGACTCTGCACGAGTTAAATTTCTTCAGGCATATGAACTTTATATGCATACGGGTAATAAGTTAAAGCGATTCAATGTTATGTTGAATCTGGCCGATGCTTTTCTTCGTGAGGGAGCATGTGATAAAGGAGCTTTGTGGTATCATCGTTCGCTGAGATTGGCTGATTCATTGGGTTTGCCTAAAAGTCAGTGCTTTCCTGTATATTATGGACTGGGACAAGTTTATATGCAGTTGCACGATTTTGAACGGTGTGATTTTTATTTCGACCGTGCTGGAGAGTACTATGATGAAATGAAACCTTATGAAAAAGGTATCTATCTGAATAACAGAGGTAATTCTTATTATTATCGTCAGGATTATAAAACAGCGTTAAAATATTTTCGTCGTTCGTTGGCACATGCTTGGCGCATCCTGAAATGGAGTATGAGCGTAACTTGACAATGATAAACTTGGGCGAAGTATTTTTGCTGATGAATCAGACCGATTCCGCCTCTTATTATTTGTCAAGATGTCGTGATTTCTTTCAAAAAGAAGATAATAATAGTGCTCTTTATTATATTGATACGCAACTTATTGAACTGGCTCTGAAAGAAGGAAATCTGTCGCTTGCAAAGAAACGTCTGGATGAGGCTGTGGTTCCGGATTTTGTAGAGCCTAACATGGTACATATCCGTAACCGTTATTTGCAACATTATTTTGAGGAAAGTAAAGATTATCGTCGTGCTTACTATTATTTGGTGGAAAATAGCCGGATAGATGATTCTATACGAAGTGAGCGTATAAAAATGCGTACACAGGAAATTGCTATGAAGTATCGTCGTGACAGTATTTTGATGAAAAAAGAAATGCTTATTCAACAGGCAGAAAATAAGGTGCTTCATTTAAATCAGTGGCTGTACGGAGGGGAAATTGTGTTATTGGTATTTATGCTTATTGCTGGAGCATGGATAGCTTATCGAAGTCGCAAGCGGGACAAAGAAGAGTGGATGATGAGAAATGCCATGACGTCTTTGCGACTGAAAAATATTCGTAACCGTATTTCGCCGCATTTTATTTTTAATGTACTGAACAGAGAAATAAGCTCTTTAAAAGATAGAGAAAGTAATCACCGTTTATATGAGCTGGTTAAGTTAATAAGATATAATCTGGAATTGACGGAAAGTCTGGCTGTAACTTTAGCAGAAGAATTGGATTTTGTGAAGACTTATATTGGCCTTGAGGAGCAAGTTTTACAACCGGGATTTGAATTTCATATTGATATAGATCCAGCATTAGACATACATAGGGTGAAGATACCTGTGATGTTATTACAGATCCCTGTTGAAAATGCAGTAAAACATGCTTTAAGTTGTAAGGACGGAATCCGGATGTTGTGGATTGAAGTAAAAAAAGATAAAGATTGTATTAAGGCTTTGGTACGTGATAATGGTGGAGGCTTTAAAGTGAAAAGCAACAGTTACGGAACTGGTACTGGGATGAAAGTGCTGTCGCAGACTATTCAGTTACTGAATTCGTACAACCGTTATCCGTTGATTATGCAAATAAACAATGTTGAGATAAAAGAAAGAGGAGAGTTAGGATGTGAAGTTAAGTTTACTATTCCGCTTGACTATTCATATCTGTTAGGAAGAGCAAAGGATACTAATTTATGGAAAAGGTGTATAGAACAGTTATCATTGATGATGAAGAGAGTGCAATAGATAATTTGTGCTTTGAGTTACAACGTTATTCTTATATTTCGGTAGAGGGTAAAGCAAAGACTGGTACATTAGGATTGAAAATAATAGAGAGAGTTCGTCCTGATTTAGTGTTTTTGGATGTAGAACTACCCGATATGCTGGGTATGGATGTAGTGGCAAGACTGGAGGCTATGTTTCCTGGAATATGAAAATCGTGTTTTACACTGCACACGACAGATATGTGATTGATGCACTTCGGGCAAAGGCTTTCGATTTTCTTCTAAAGCCAGTAGAACCAGCTGAGCTTCAGACTGTTCTGTCACGTCTGTGTAAACCTGAATATATAGTGCATAACTATATGCCTCCTGTTACTGCGGATGCCGGAAAACCGTTTGTGGTAACACTCCTACTGGTGACTTACGTTTTTGCATACTTCTGAAATCGGTTATTTCCGTTATCAGTCTGCGCGGAAGATTTGGGAAGTAGCATTGACCAATGGAACTTTTCTCCCTTTAAAAAGAAATACTACTGCCGAACAGCTTTGTGCATACGATACTGCTTTCACTCAAATACATCAGTCGTATATTATCAATTTACATTATCTTATTATGGTTCAAGATAATCGCTGTATCATGTATCCACCTTTTAATTCTTTGGAAGAACTTGTTGTTTCTAAAAAGTATAAAAAGAAAATGATAGAACGTTTTTATCAACTTTGAGACAAAAATATCTGCTTGAAACAAGTGCAGGATATTCTGTCTAAAATATCAGCATATTTTAGGAAAAACATGCTGATATTTTTTTTAAATTCGTACAATTGTCCGGAATCTTTGTACGAAAAAATCAGGTGTTTTGCTGAGGTTTTATGCTTGACTGTAGCTTGATATTTGGATCTTTTATTGATGGTTAGCCGAACATATCGGGTAATGACATAGACAGAATATTTTTCACATAGTCGCGTTTTTTTGTATGTTTAGTACATGATTAGTTCTACATAGTCCAACAATCTGTTTTTTGTAACTTTTTGTTAACAGAAAAATTCTTATTTTTGCATCCGTTAAATAATAGAGAGTAATTATGTGGACTAGTACATTAAAAAAAGGTTTATTTTTAATTGGGGGATTGTTCTTAGGGGGAGCAGTACATGCTCAGTATCTTCGTACCTCTTATTTTATGGAAGGAGCAAGTTCACGCTTGCAGTTGAATCCGGGTTTACAACCATCGGGAGGATATTTTAATATTCCGGTTTTGGGATCGTTCAATATAGGAGCTATAATCCGCAAATCCAAATTTCCGCAGAATCCGAAACGAAGCGTTCGATTTTCAGGGAAAAGGACAAAACGAAGCGTTCAAAAAAGGAAAGCGCGCAACACTCAAAAAGCCGAAACAAAAGTTTTGTAATGACCTCTGTTTCGGCTTTATAATTTCATAAAAAATGGCTTTATAACGGCATTAAAATAAGGCTCAAAAGTTTGGCCTTCTACTTGAAAAATTGTATCTTTGTTCAGTGCTAAGCAGCTGTTTTATGAACTAATTTTTCCTGTTTCTTATACAGCATCATGTCTGTATATTCGGCAGAATAATTCATGTGGGCATTGAATTCCTTTTTTGTACAACCCTCAAAAGGATTGCCAATGGTTTTGTTTGCTCCAATCCATTCACACAGTTCAAGTATGGAGGATTTATTGGATGTGAAATAAACGAAGGAATGCTTTTCGAGTATCTTTAAAACATCCAAATAATCAGACAAGCGCCAATACATATTGTACGTACCAACATCAGTGGAAAGATAAGGCGGATCAATTAAAAAGACGACTCCGGGAACATCCTTATATTGGTTGAATACTGCTTTGTAGTCGCATGATACAATTTCAAGCCCTTTTAAGTAGTCAGAAGACTCCGGATAACCGGTCTTGCGAATGTTGTTATAAAGGACTTCCTTGCGCATTTCGGCTACAGACAATTTATACTTCATGGAGAACATAAGTGAGGATGATAAGGTTATAAAATCCACGTACCCAACATTTAGTTCTTCTTCCTCGATACGTTTAAAAATGCGTTCTCTAAGTTCCCCTTTAATTGGTTTATGTTTGGGTATCGAATTACCCACCAGCTCCCTAATATCGGCAAGCAGTTTATTTGTCTGTGGGATATTTTTCAGTCTGAACCGGTAGTTGTCGAAGTCATTGTAGACAACAGTAGCATCGGGCTTGCTTCTTTTGGCTATATGCGAAAGAAGTCCGGAACCGCCAAACAAGTCCACAAACACGGTATCTTCAGGGAACTGTTCCAAAACTTTAATAAACTCTTTAGCAAACATTCTTTTTTGGCCTACAAATGGCAGTGGTGCAGATAAATTCATATTCTTCATACGTTCAAGTCAAATTTAATGTTTTCAACTCCGGATAACAGTTCCAGAGTCCGGTCAATGTTATTTTCATATATATGCACATTTCCAAGGTCAAGGGTTATGGACTTCAGGGGAAGCTCCACCTGCCTTGCCATCAGATAAAGATGATAAATATCAGCCGGAAGCCCAAGGTTCGCATCAGAACTACGCTGATATGCAGATAGCACCAATTCTCCCTCATCAATTTGGAACTGCACAAGACTCAGGCAGGGTGCCTGGTTGCTTTCCACCCCGGTTTCTCCAAGAAACAGGACATAATTCTTGCTGTTGCGCTTTTCCCGGTTAATCCTGGTTATGAGGGGGGGAAGCTTTTCAAAGTAAGTTGGATAGCTGTTTACAAGGGTATGGCCGCAATAATCCCACCAGGTAATCCCTGCCTCTTTGTATTTTTCCACATCCCGGACTCCTTGCATAAACAGTTTCAATTCCTCTTTCAGCTTTTTCCTGGCTATCCCGTGGCTTTCAAATATGTCAAGTAAATCAGCGGGGGTTAGCATGAGCCTTTCGTTTAATAGATACTTGATACGCCCTTTCCTATTGGTCTGGATTTTGCCCGTTTGGAGTATCTTGTCTAATGTCTGGTAATACTTATTCATGAGCTTTATTTTTGGTTGTACAAAGGTAGCTCTACCGGACAACACAAGGCATCCCCGGCACATCAATCACACTGCACCGAGCGTGCAGTGCTTTCCAAACCGTTTGATAACATCATACACCTTACGTTCGCTTACCGAATATTTATTTGCCAAAAACGCCACTGCATAAGTTGGTCTTTTCACCTTTGTTTTTTCATGACCTCATACTCCGTATATAAGTCTATGAATCGAAGGTCATCCTGCTTGCCGCCCAAACTTATAAGCATTTCAAGCGGTTCTCTGTTAAATTTAAGTGCTTCAAACAATGTCATATCCAATCATTTTTGTACTTTTGCAATTGCCAATCATTTATTTAATGCGTAAAAACGCCACGAGAGTGCGGCAGAGGGCATTGCCCCCGGTCGCGCACTCTCGTGGCGTTTTGTGTTAATAAATGATTGGCGTCTATATTAACAGGCCGGGGGCTTTTTTTATCCCTCCCCCGAAGGATTGTCAATCACTCAATCCGATATAATTCCAAATTGAACTTGTCCTTTTTTTCCCAGCCTTCAGCCAGAACTGTCTGAATGAATCCTACTGCTTTTGTATAGAAATCTTTCAGTTCTTCTAACTGAGTAAAAGTATGGTATTCCGGTTGTTCATCCGAACCAAACTTAAACGTCACTGGCAGGGTTTCTCCGCCCGTCTGAACGGCCAAATCGTATGCTGCCTTATAGTTGTACTGGTTCTCCACAGAAAGCCATACATGGGCACCATTATAGGCGAATCCGGATAGGATAGCCGCATCAGTCTGGCTGTTATACCAGGACATAACCAATGTGTGGATTTCCTCATCAGTAGCTTATGCCCGAACTCCTCTTCCATGTAGGAGCAGAGCCGTTCTCTTTTTCCTGCACATCCCATCGGATGCGCCATTTGTCTTTAACCGGGTTCGTGCATTCCATCAGCGAAACCCCGGAACTTCCTTCAACTCCTTCTCATGTAACACGTATTTGGTTCTACCTTTGCCGAATGTCTCTGTCTTGATGGTCGTTTCAAACGGG
>ENA-OQAN01000256-OQAN01000256.1-human-gut-metagenome-genome-assembly--contig:-NODE-256-length-29382-cov-4.659511_pt1 | contig 29382 bp, 38 predicted proteins | sample MGYA00242735_ERZ504527 | MGnify/ENA primary metagenome ERZ504527 (study PRJEB26092, sample SAMD00036230) | human gut metagenome | host: Homo sapiens | study: EMG produced TPA metagenomics assembly of... | reverse complement strand
CAGGATATGATCTTTAGATGCAAGCAAAGAAGATGGAACTGCATTCGTATTTATGGGACATGGAAACTTCTCATTCTGCAAAGGTAAGCTACAGCCAGATGGCAGCACAGATGAAGATCTTTCCTATGATAATGTATTTATCGGAACTGTTGAGGGTGAACCGGAAGAGACAGCATGTGAAAATGTGATTGAGGCAGTAAAAGAAGCCGGTTATACAAAAGTTGTTTTAAGACCTCTTATGGTTGTTGCAGGAGATCATGCAAACAACGATATGGCAGGCGACGACGAAGATTCCTGGAAGAGCCAGTTCACAGCAAGTGGATATTTTGACAGCGTTGATACACAGATTTCAGGACTTGGAAGAATCGAAGCAATCCAGCAGATCTATATTGATCATACAAAAGATGCAATTGATTCCCTTGGAAACCTTGAGTCAACATCCACCACAGAGAGTACCGTTGGTACTCTCGAGGATGGTGTTTACACCGCAAAGTTTGATACAGACAGCAGCATGTTTCATGTAAATGAGGCAGATGAGGGACGTGGTATCCTTACCGTAGAAAACGGAAAAATGACGATCCATATCAGCCTTGTTTCAAAAAAAATTGTAAATCTGTTTGTCGGAACAGCAGATGATGCGAAAAAAGACGGTGCTGATATTTTAGAGCCGACAACGGATACTGTAAAATACAGTGATGGACCACCGACGAGGTATATGGTTTTGATGTGCCGGTAGAAGCATTAGATGAAGAATTTGATCTTGCAATCCTCGGCACAAAAGGCGAGTGGTACGATCACAAAGTAAGCGTTTCTGATCCGCAGGAGACAGATAACTAATAAATGGAGATTTGTATGAATAAAAAGAGAGTGACCGCAGTAATCTTATCCGCAATGATGTGCATGCAGATATTCACGGGATGCGGTGCAAAAAATAATGCCGCTGCAGTAGAAGGCGGGGCTGGTCAGACAGCCACGGAAAGTGCACAGGGAGCGGCAGGTACAGTCACAGAGGAAAATGCACAGACAGCAGAGGAAAATGTGCAGGGAACGGCAGATCAGGATGGAACAGAAGAAAGCATGACTGGAAATGATGCCGCAGAACAGGCAGACAGCACAGAAGTTTCAGTTCCTGAGGATGGCGAATATACGGTGGAAGTCACATTAGAAGGCGGCAGCGGAAAAGCAACTGTGGATTCACAGGCGAAAGTTACTGTGAAGGATGGAGTGGCATATGCGACGATCACATGGAGCAGTACGCATTACGATTACATGATCGTGAACGGGGAGAAATATCTCAATGAAAATGAAGGTGGAAACTCTACATTCACATTTCCAATTGATGGAATCCCATGTGAGATGGATGTGATCGGTGATACGACGGCAATGAGTACGCCGCATGAGATTGATTACACCCTGACTTTTCAATTTCCGGAAACGGCAGGTTTTAAAGACTTAGACTGCAATGGGCGTATGGAGTTATCCTACGCCGAACCAGTTTGAAGTAGAACAATATGGTGCTTATAGCTGATTACGATCGTGGATAACGGTCGTTTTTTGCTTGTGCCAAAAGGTGTCAAAGTGCCGGCGGATGTTCCGGCAGATGTGACAGTTTTACAACAGCCGCTTGAAAATGTATATCTGGTGTCGAGTGCGGTGATGGATTTAGTCTGCCAGATCGGTGCTGTCTCCGATCTGAAATATACAGGAGTAAAAGAAAAAGACTGGTATGTAAAAAAGGCGGCAGATGCGATGGCAGCGGGAAATCTGATCTATGCCGGGAAATATAGTGCGCCTGACTATGAACTTTTACTTTCCGGTGGATGCACGTTTGCGATTGAAAATACGATGATCACGCACAACCCGGAAGTGAAGGAAAAATTAGAAGAACTTGGGATCAAGGTCATGATCGAGCGCTCCAGCTATGAAAAGCACCCGCTTGGAAGACTCGAATGGATAAAGCTTTTTGGCGTTTTGTTCGGGAGAGAACAGCAGGCCAAAGCGTTTTTTGATGCGCAGGCAGCACATATTGAGCCGATTTTGGAAAAAGAAAAAACGGGGCTGTCGGTAGCATTTTTTGCAGTTGCATCGGATGGAACGATTACGGTACGGAAACCAAATGATTATGTATCATCAATGATCGAACTTGCGGGGGGCACTTATTCCTTAAATGGTTATGTCCCGGAAGAGGAAAATGCACTCTCCACATTAAAAATGCAGATGGAAGATTTCTATGCGGCCGAAAAAGATGCTGACATTCTCATTTACAATGGTACAATAGAGGGAGAACTGACATCGATCGCTGAACTGGTACAGAAAAACAGTCTGTTTGCCGACTTTAAAGCAGTAAAATCAGGACAGGTCTACACAACCGGAAACAATTTTTACCAGCAGACCAGTGGAACCTGTGATTTCATTGAGGATCTCAATAAGGTACTGAATGGGGAAACGGATGCAGAGTACCGGTTTTTGAAGAAAATCAACTGACAGGAATTCATATAAACCAGAGGAAATCATGAAAAAACGTTATATCATCTCTTTTGTTGTTGCAATTATCATATTATCGGTATTGTTTTTATGGAATGTCGGAGCGGGAAGTGTGGACATATCCACATCGGATCTGTTTGCAATCCTTGCGGGAAGTGGAAAAGATGAGACATTTTCACAGATCGTGTGGAAAATCAGACTGCCGCGCATCCTTGCTGCGATCTTGTTAGGAGGAGCACTGTCAGTGTCGGGATTTTTACTCCAGAGCTTTTTCCAGAATCCGATTGCAGGACCGTATGTGCTTGGAATTTCATCCGGCGCAAAACTGGTGGTGGCGCTTACCATGATTTTCCTGCTGGAAAAAGGCATTATGATCAGTTCCTTTGGCATGGTTATGGCTGCGTTTGTGGGTTCCATGCTTGCCATGGGATTCGTGCTTTTAATCTCATTTCGCGTGTCAAAAATGTCGCTGCTGGTGGTCTGTGGGATCATGATCGGTTATATCTGTTCCGCCATCACGGACTTCTGCGTCACATTTGCCAGCGATTCGAATATCGTCAATCTTCACAACTGGTCGATGGGAAGTTTTTCCGGCATGACATGGGAAAATATAAAAATGATCGTCGTGATCGTCGGCGCAGCAGTGCTTGTGACTTTTTGTCTGGCAAAACCGATCGGGGCATATCAGATGGGGGAGCATATGCCAGAAATATTGGTGTCAATGTAAAAGTGTTGAGGGTCACGATGATTCTTTTATCAAGCCTTCTGTCTGCCTGCGTGACGGCATTTGCGGGACCGATCTCCTTTGTCGGAATTGCAGTGCCGCATCTGGTGAGGATGGCGACAAAAACAGCGCGCCCGATTATCCTGATTCCGGGGTGTTTTTTGTGTGGTGCAGTTGTGACACTTTTTTGTGACGGAATTGCAAGAACCGTGTTTGCGCCGACGGAAATCAGTATCAGCTCGGTTACGGCACTGTTTCTGGTGCCGGTCGTGATCGCAGCAATGTTGAGAAAACAGGAGGGGAGGTAGTCATATATGCAGGAGATCCGCACAGAGCATCTGACTGTCGGCTATGATAAAACACCTTTGATCGGGGATGTGAATCTTTCTGTCCGGCCGGGGGGAGATACTGACACTGATCGGGCCGAATGGTTCCGGAAAATCCACGATCTTAAAGACGATTACAAAGCAGTTAAAGAAACTGGATGGAACCGTATTTTTGGGCGAAGCATCCATGGATGAATTAAAAGACAGCCAGATTTCCAGACGATTGTCCATGGTCATGACAGAACGCCTCCGCACGGAGCTGATGAGCGGCAGGGAAGTGGTTGCCTCCGGGCGTTATCCTTATACGGGAAGATTTGGCATCCTGTCAAAAGAGGACTGGTCAAAAGTGGATGAGGCGATCGCACTTGTCCATGCAGGTGAAGTGCAGGATCAGGATTTCATGAAAATCAGCGACGGACAGCGCCAGCGTCTGATGCTTGCGCGGGCAATCTGTCAGGATACAAAAATCCTGATCTTAGACGAGCCAACCTCCTATCTGGATATGGGCTTTAAGATGGATATACTTACAAATATCCGCATGCTTGCAAGAGATAAAAAGATGGCGGTCATTATGTCACTGCATGAGCTTGACCTTGCGCAGAAAGTTTCCGATACGATCGCCTGTGTCAGAGGCGACCGCATCGACCGCATCGGCACACCGGAGAAGATTTTTGCTGGAAATTATGTGCAGGAATTATACGGGGTGGCGGATCAGAGTTTTGATCCGGTGACGGGGCAGATTTTTTTGTGCACGGGATATCAGAATACAAGAGATTTCAAGGATTCTGACATAGAGAATTGCAGCAGTAAAGATTTCTGCAGTGGCAGTCAAGTCCCAGATCCGGTCAGTTCACAGATTTTTGTGATCGGCGGTGCGGGCAGCGGCATCCCGGTATACAACAGGCTGTGGCGCGAAAACATTCCGTTTGCAGCGGGAATCCTGCAGGAAAATGATGTGGAGTACAAAGCGGCTGTGGCACTTGCGTCAGAAGTTGTGTCGGAAAAGGCATTTTATCCGGTCGGACAGGATAAGGTGCAGGAGCAAAGCGGCTGATCGATAGCTGTAAAAAATGTATCTGTGCGGTAGAAGAGTTTGGACCGTTAAATGAAGCGAACCGGGAGCTGGCGGAGTATGCGAGGCGGATTGGGAAGACTGGCAAAAACATATGAACAGTATACACAGAGATATCTTCAAAGCTATCCACGAAGGAAAATGGCTGAAAATTGAATATCTGAACAAAGAGGGCAGGCACACGAACTACTGGATCGGAATCCGGGACTTAGACCCATGGAACAAGACTTTAAAAGTGGACGGACTTCATCTCAACCGGTGCTCGATTGCGGGGTACGACAAGATCTATATTGATTCTATCCTCTCGACCGAGATCGTGGAAGGCTCGTATTGCCCGGAGAATGAGCGGCTGATCGAAGACATCGCGCTGCACCCGGAACGCTACCAGAACCTTTTTGCAAACACGGCAAATTTAAAAATACTGAATTATCTGGAAATGTGCAGCAAACTGGATGCCACGCCGTATACGACCGATTATGAACTGGTGCGCTATATCGACGGAGATCAGGTGCGTGACGGGGAGTATCAGTTGTCGGAGGAACAGTTTAAAGAGATCGTGACAAATTTTCAGCGGCGCATGAACCGGGGCACGCAACAGGGGAAAACGCTTCATATTCAAAAGCTGGCACTGAATATTTTAAGTATCCATACAAAAAATGGATTGTATGTGCTGGCATACCGGAATCTGAATCTGGATGTAAAAAACAAGGCATTTAAACCGGATGAAGATATCACGATCTGCACGCAGTTTACCATAGGGGGAGAGCAGGAAAATATCCGAAGGTATTTAGATGCGGATGAATATGAGCTGTTATCCGATTTTGAAAAAAATCTTGAAAAGATAAAAGATGCGATTACAGAAAAAAACGGTGCACGGGCGGTTGTGGATGACATGCCCTATGTCATCGGACTTGGCATGGACTGTGCATTAAATCTGCATGAAGAGTATAAGGCGATTCTTGACATGTACGAAAAAGAGCAGGTGACTTTTCCAATCCGGGCATTTTTCGGCGATCTTTTGGAACGTCCGCGAAGAACGAAGGCATATCCGATCGCACTGTTAAACCAGAACATCAATCTTGACCAGCTTCTTGCAATTAACAATGCCATGAAATATCCGCTTGCCTATATTCAGGGACCACCGGGAACCGGCAAGACGAATACGATCTTAAACACGATCGTGACGGCATTTTTTAACAATATGACGGTACTGTTTGCGTCTTACAACAATGTACCCATAAACAATGTATTTGAAAAATTAAGTTCCCTGACTTATAAGGGAAAACGGGTCGCATTTCCGGTACTGCGCCTTGGAAATCAGGAAAAAGTAAAAGAATGTATCTGTTACATCAACCAGCTGCGGAGAGAGGTGCATGGCATTAAAGTATTTTCTTCCACGTTAGATCGTCGAAAAGGTGATAGAATTGACCGGGCGAAACAGCTTTCCGGCAGGTTAAAGGAATATGAGGAAGTCTTAGACCTGACGGAGCGCAAAGAAACGTTAACGCAGGTCATGGAGTATCAGGAACGGATGAAAAATGTGGCGACGCTCTTTCATTTCCATACGGATCTGCAGGGGCGTCAGCTGCGGAATTTGGATGAAAAAATCCAGAAGATCGGTGAGATATCTGAGCGGGATGCAATGGCTCTATTAGACCGCAATGAGGATGAATTTTACAGTTATCTGTATTATACCTCCGCAAAATACATCAAGGAGCTGGAAAGTAACAGGTTTCAGGATTTACGGAAAATTTTAGATGATGATGAAGATGTGAATGAGCAGGCAGCAGCATTTAACAAGTATCTGCAGAAATCGGAGAATGTAAAGAAGCTGCAGAAGGTATTTCCAATCATGATAACGACCTGCATTTCTTCCCATAAACTGGGTGAACCGGAACCGCTGTTTGACATGACAATCATGGATGAGGCGAGCCAGTGCAATGTTGCGGTCTCACTTGTGCCAATCATCCGGGGTGAAAAACTGATGCTGGTGGGAGATCCGCAGCAGTTAAAGCCGGTTATTTTATTGGACGAACTCACGAACCGGAAACTGCGCAGAAAATACCATGTTGCGGATGAATATGATTACCGCGAAAATTCCATTTATAAGACATATCTTGCCTGTGATGCGGTCAGCGATGAGATACTTTTGCGAAATCATTACCGCTGTAATAAAAAAATCATAGACTTTAACAATAAAAAATATTATAACTCCAAACTTCAGGTGCAGTCTGACAGCAGGGAAAGACAGCCGCTTGTCTATGTCAATGTGGATGGCGGGCCAGGTGACATGAAGAATACCTCTCCGGCAGAGGTGGAGGAGATCATGCGCTATGCGGGGGAAAATCCTGATAAAAGTATTGCTGTCATCACACCGTTTGTGAATCAGCGGATACTGATCGAGCGAGGGATCAAAGAAAACGGATTTGAGCATGTCGTGTGCGGAACGGTACATGCATTTCAGGGAGACGAAAAGGATGTGGTGCTGTTTTCCACGGCGTTAAGCGACCGGACTGGAAAGGGAACTTATGACTGGCTCAAAAATAATAAGGAACTGATCAATGTTGCAACGTCGCGGGCGAAGGACAAGCTGATCCTTCTTGCGGACGGGAAAGAATTGGAGCGCCTTCATCAGGGAAATGAGGATGATGATCTGTACGAGCTGGTGCAGTATGTGAAAATGAACGGGGAATCCAAAATTACGGAAAAGCATATCAGTTCGAGAGCACTTGGAATCCAGCCGTTTTCCACGGAAACAGAAGCGGCATTTATGAAAAACCTGACACATGCGCTGGAAAATATCTGGCTCACCCGGAATAAATATACGATCCACAAAGAGGTTGCCATATCCCAGGTGTTCCGGGATAATGTCACTTATGATAATCTGTTTTATATGGGAAGATTCGACTTTGTTGTCTATGAAAAGAGGGGAAAAAGCGAGCTGCCCGTTTTTGCGATCGAACTCGACGGCAAGGAGCATTTTGAGGATGAAGTGGTACGGGAGCGGGACAGACAGAAAAATGAGATCTGTAAGGCGCATCATATGCAGATCATCCGTGTGGAAAACTCTTATGCAAGACGCTATCACTACATCAAGGAAATTTTGAATGACTATTTTGCGAAGGCACGTTAAAAATTTTGCGTTCAAACATCCGGCAAAAAGTGGTATGATGTCTTTATGCATCACACAGGACAAAGGAGAAAATAATACAATATGGAAAAAAAGAGCCGGGAATTATTAGCACCGCATGTGGAAGAAGAACTGATGGATTATATTTTGCATACGCCGGTGAAAATAGGTGAGAAACTGCCAAATGAGTTTGAACTGGCAGAGCTGTTCGGCGTTGGGCGGAGCACAGTGCGGGAGACGGTAAAAAGCCTGGTTTCCAAAGGTGTGCTTGAGGTCCGCAGGGGTTCCGGGACTTATGTGATCGGGACGAACCGCTTAGAGGATGATCCGTTAGGGCTTTCAGGGTTTACGGACAAATATGAACTGGCGTTAGACTCTGCAATGTGCGCCTGATGTTAGAGCCGGAGATCGCCATGCTGGCAAGTGAAAACGCGACGGACGAGGAAAAGGCGGAGTTAAAGCGGCTGTGTGATGAGGTGGAAAATCTGTATCTTGCCGGGGAGAACCATCTGCAGAAAGATGTGGAATTTCACACTTACATTGCGCGGTGCAGCAAAAATAAAGTCATTGAGAAACTGGTACCGATCATTCAGTCGGCGGTCATCACGTTCGTGAACCTGACACACCGCCAGTTAAAAGACGAAACGATTGATACCCACCGTGCGATCACGGATGCAATCTTAAATGGAGACAGTGCGGGTGCAAAATATGCGATGATCATGCACCTCAATTATAATCGTCAGATGATTTTGAAAAAACAGGCAAAGGCGCAGCAAAAAAATGAGTAAGGGACAAAAACTCCAAAAACTGGTAAGACGTCATATGACATGATGCAATATCGGAAAAATATACAAAAAACAAGGTGCTTTTTTAGGAAAACACCTTGTTTTTTTGTCTAAAAGAGAGGTTTTAACAAACTAGACATCAGATGTATTGACAAAAAATGATCAATAAAATACAATAATCGCAATGAAACATCAGACGTCATACAAATATCAATAAGGAGGTATATCATGGGTAACGTCGCAGAATTAGATACAACCCGGCTGGTTATTGCAGCAATTATCGGACTGGCATTGTTGTTAGTTTTGATCATCAAATTTAAGGTTCACGCAATGCTTTCGATCTTAATCGGTGCGATTGCAATCGGACTGATCGCAGGAATGCCGTTTGAAGAAATCGTAACGGCGGTGGACGATGGTATAGGAACACGCTAAAGGGAATTGCCCTCCTGGTAGGACTCGGTTCCATGTTCGGTGCGATACTTGAAGCATCGGGTGGAGCACAGACTTTAGCAGTTACAATGGTAAAGAAATTTGGGGATGAGAAGGCTGCATGGGCGCTTGGAATCACCGGCCTTGTTATTTCTATCCCGGTATTCTTTGATGCAGGACTTATCATTTTAATTCCACTTGCATTTTCTCTTGCAAAAAGAACAAAGAAATCTTCCCTGTTTTATGCGATCCCGCTTTTAGCAGGACTTGCCGTAGGACACGCATTTATCCCGCCGACACCTGGCCCGGTATTAGTTGCCACAATGTTAAATGTGGAACTTGGATGGGTTATTTTAGTCGGTGTATGCTGTGGATTTTTTGCAATGATCGTTGCAGGTCCGGTCTGGGGAGCTATCTGCGGAAAGAAATTTTATGTTCCGGTTCCGGATCAGATCGCAAACCAGGAAGATATTGATGAATCCAAACTTCCGAGTTTTGCATCGGTCGTTACCATCATCATGATCCCTCTGGTACTTATCATATTGAAATCTGTTGCAGGCGTGGTTCCGGCATTGGCAGGAGTGGCACCGTTATTTAACTTTTTAGGACAGCCGTTTGCAGCACTTCTGATCGCAACATTAGCCGCAATGTTCATCCTTGGAACAAGACATGGATACACGATGCCGGAATTAGAGAAGATCCTCACAAAATCTTTAGAGCCGACAGGACTGATCCTTCTTGTGACAGCATGTGGCGGCGTGCTCCGTTATATTTTACAGTACTCCGGCTTAGGTGAGATCATTGGTAATGCTGTGGCATCCATAAATCTTCCAATCGTTATTGTAGCATTTTTAGTTGCGGCACTGGTAAGAATCTGTGTAGGTTCTGCAACCGTAGCAATGACCATGGCAGCAGGAATTGTAGCAGCAATGCCGGAGATCGCATCCTTATCACCGATGTATCTTGCATGTGTGGTTGCAGCAGTTGCCGGTGGAGCGACAGTCTGCTCACACTTTAACGATTCCGGATTCTGGCTGGTAAGATCACTGATCGGACTTGACGAGAAGACAACGTTAAAAACCTGGACGATCATGGAGACATTGGTTGGTGGAACCGGATTTATCGTTGCACTGATCATTTCTTTCTTCGTGTAGAAGAAACGGTAATGACAGAGCAATCACAGAGCATGAAATTTAGTATATTATAGATTTTCACGGTAAAAAGCAGCGCAGGAATGGAGGCTATCATGGAATTAAGAAGTCAGAAAGTAAGAGAACTTGCACCGGAGATGGACCGCTTCGCATGGGTATGGGATGGAAGGCGGAGGAGCTTTCCAAACCACAGATCATCATTGAGAGTACTTATGGAAACAGCCATCCGGGTTCAAGCCATTTAAATATTTTTGTGGAAGAAGCAGTAAAAGGTGTTGATGAAAACGGCGGAAAAGCAGCGCGTTATTATGCAACAGATATGTGCGATGGAATGTCCCAGGGACACGATGGAATCAATTATTCTTTAGCACACAGAGATGCGATCACAAACCTTGTGGAGGCGCAGGCAAACGCTACAACGTTTGATGGTGGTGTTTTTATCGCAAGCTGTGACAAGGCAATGCCGGCGATGCTTATGAGTATCGGCCGTTTAAAAGAGATGAGCGCGATCGTTGTGACCGGTGGTGTTATGGAAGCAACGGTTGTAAAACCGGAATATGTGGAAAATGATCCGGGCTGTAAGATCAATGAGCTTTTAACCTTAGAGCAGATCGGAAAATTCAGCGCGCAGTATGAGCGTGGTGAGATCCCGGAAGAGCAGCTCCGCTATTACAAACACAATGCATGTCCAAGCTGTGGCGCATGTTCTTTCATGGGAACCGCTTCCACAATGCAGGTTATGGCTGAAGCACTTGGACTGATGCTTCCGGGAACAGCACTGATGCCGGCAACTGCGCCGGAATTAAAAAAGGCTGCCTATGATGCAGGAAAACAGTTAATGAAATTAGTTGAGATGGGAATTGCTGCAAAAGATATCGTCACAATGGAAAGTCTTGAGAATGCGATCATGGTACATGCTGCAATCTCAGGTTCCACCAACGCGGTCATGCACATTCCGGCAATCGCACACGAATTTGGTTTTGAAATTGATGCGGATACGTTTGACAGAATGCACCGCGGTGCACATTATCTGCTAAACATCCGCCCGGCAGGAGACTGGCCGGCACAGTATTTCTACTATGCAGGCGGTGTGCGAGAGTCATGGAAGAAATCAAGAGCATGCTCCACCTTGATGTGATGACAGTTACCGGAAAAACACTCGGTGAGAATTTAGAAGAGTTAAAAAAGAACGGTTTCTACGAGCACTGTGATGCGATCTTAAAAGAGAAATCAGCCCTGATCGGAAAAGAGATCAAACGTACCGATATCATCGCTGATTTTGACCATGCGATCGGTACAGAGGGAAGCATCGCAATCCTGCGCGGCAACCTTGCACCGGAGGGAGCAGTCATTAAACACACTGCCTGCCCGAAAGAAATGTTCCATGCAAGATTAAACGCAAAACCGTATGACAGCGAGGAAGAAGCGATCGATGCGATCCTGAAGGGAAAAGTAGTACCGGGAGATGCCGTATTTATCCGTTACGAGGGACCGAGAGGCAGCGGTATGCCGGAGATGTTCTACACCGGCGAGGCAATCTGCTCCGACCCGAAACTTGCAGCCAGCGTTGCACTGATCACAGATGGACGTTTTTCCGGCGCATCCAGAGGACCGGTCGTAGGACATGTATCTCCGGAGGCAGCAGCCGGCGGCCCGATCGCATTTGTGGAAGAGGGAGATCTCATTGAACTTGATGTTGAGAACCGCCGTCTTGCGATCGTAGGTGTCAAAGGCGAGGAAAAGACCGGGGAAGAAATTGCACAGATCTTAGAGGAACGTAAAAAGAACTGGAAAGGTTTTACCAGCAAATATAAGAGTGGTCTGTTAAAATTGTATGCACAGCATGCGACCAGTGCGATGAAGGGTGCCTATATGGACTAAGTATCCAGACCATAAAAAAATCCGGGTGTTGCTGCCCGGATTTTTTGTATTCATGTACGATGTCAGCTCTGCTTTTTTAATTCATAGGAAATTACGTCCTATGAATTAAAAAGCCCTCCGGGCGGGATGCGCATCTCGCGGAGTAGAAGTTAGCTGTAAACAGCACCGCCAGGGCGCGAAAGAGTCGCAAGCGACTCTTTGTTCCATATCAACTGATAGTTGATGTGTAAAAAGAAATAACAACCGGCACATGCTTGAAAAATCAACCATTAGTTTATAATGAAATTAGAAAAACGAGATGGGGGATGCGAAGTGTTTGATATCATGACAATGGCGGAAAACATCAAAACATACCGGAATAAAAGAGGACTGAATCAATACGAATTTGCGGAAAAATTAGGAATCAGCCCACAGGCGGTATCCAAATGGGAGTGTGGACAGTCCTGTCCGAGTATCGAAAATCTTTGTGTGATCTCAGAGATTTTAGATGTTTCCATTGATACGCTGATCGGTGAAAACAGTGACAGTGAAAAGATGATGATCGGAATCGATGGCGGGGGAACGAAAACAGAGTTTGTTTTATTTTCGGAAAGCGGAAGAATTTTAAACAGGATCGTCCTTGACGGCTGCAATCCGAATACGGTAGGAATGGAGGAGGCAATGAACATCCTGCAGCTTGGCATTGATACGCTCATGAAGATCAAAGGGAAGATCAGCGGAATCTTTGTGGGTGCTGCAGGATTAGATTCCGGAAACAATACATCAAAGATCAAAAAGATGTTAAAAGAAAAATATCCGAAAGTAAAAATCCAGTGCGAAAATGACATCTATAACGTCATTGCCTGTGGAAAAAATCTTGACCGGTGTGTGGCTGCAATCAGCGGAACCGGAATGATCATTTACGCAAACCAGAATGGAAATTTAAAGCATTTTGGCGGGCGCGGCTATCTGCTTGATAAAGGTGGCAGCGGCTACCACATCGGACGGGATGCGATCTGTGCAGCGCAGGATGCAAGGGACGGGATCGGAGAACATACGATACTGACGGATCTTGTTGAGGAAAAGTTAGGGAATACGGTATGGGAGAGCATCCAGGACATCTACAGTAAAAACCAGTCCTATATTGCTTCGTTTACGCCGTGCGTATTTCTGGCATATGAAAATGGGGATAAAATCGCCGAGCAGATTTTAAAGAACAATGCAGCATGTTTAGCGGAACTTATCAATTTTGCCGTGGATCATTATGATATCGGAAAATATGTGGTTGCATCCGGCGGAATTTTAAAACAGAAACCGGCATTCCGGGAAATGCTAAAAGAGATGCTGCATCCGGATATTGAATTAGACGTTCCGGACTATCCGCCGGTATATGGCGCATGTATCATGTGCTGCCTGTTATGTGGGGTTGATACAAAGCCGGTAAAAGAACGTTTTATGATGTCATATGATTCATACCAGTAGGGAGAGGGAGGAAAATAACATGAGAATTATTAAAGTAAAAAACTATGATGAGGTTTCTGTAAAGACGGCAAATATGATTTTAGGACAGGTAAATTTAAAACCGGATGCGGTTTTAGGACTTGCTACCGGTGGTTCACCTGTGGGGGCATATAAAAAGATCGTGGAAGCATATAACAACGGTGAGGTTGATTTTTCCGGAGTTACAACGATCAATCTGGATGAATACAGAGGAATCAAAAGAAACCACGAACAGAGCTACTGGAGTTTTATGCAGGAAAATCTGTTTAAACATGTAAATGTAAGGGAAGACCACATTTTCATTCCAAACGGAGAAAATCTTAACAGTGAGGAAGTCTGCAGGGAATATGACAAGATCATCGAAAATGCCGGTGGTATTGATATGCAGCTTCTTGGAATTGGCCTGGACGGACATATCGGTTTTAACGAACCGGCGGATCATTTTGAAAAAAATACACACTGTGTGGAACTGACGGAGAGCACGATCGAGGCAAACAAGAGATTTTTTGAGAGTAAGGATGAAGTTCCGCGTCAGGCATATACCATGGGTATCCTGCCAATCGTACAGGCAAAGAAAGTCATCATGATCGCAAATGGAAAAAACAAGGCGGATATCATCAAAAAAGCATTTACCGGACCGGTCACACCGGAAGTCCCGGCATCCATTCTGCAGATGCATCCGGATTTCACACTGATCGCAGATGAGGATGCACTTTCGGAGATTTAAAAGGGGGAAAATCCAAAATGATCATAAAAAATGCATTGGTTTATACAGAAGATCATAAGTTTGAAAAGAAAGATGTCAGGATCGAAGATGAACGGATCGCAGAGATCGCAGAGAACGGTCAGATTACTGCCACAGATGAGGATGTGATCGACGGGGAAGGCATGTATGCGATACCGGGACTTGTGGATATTCATTTTCATGGGGCGGTAGGCTATGATTTCTGTCAGGCATCGAAAGAAGAACTGTTAAAAATAGCAGAGTATGAGGCAAAAAATGGTGTTCTTGCCATCTGCCCGGCGACAATGTCCTATAATGAAGAAATCTTAGGACATGTCATGGACAAGGCGGCAGATTACAAAGAAGATACCGGAGCAGATTTGGTCGGCATCAATATGGAAGGACCGTTTATCAATCTAAAAAAAGCCGGGGCGCAGAATCCGGAATATATTATGCCGGCAGATAAAGAAATGTTTCTGCGTCTGCAGGAGAGAAGCGGCGGGCTGATCAAACTGGTAGATATCGCACCGGAAGAAAAAGGTGCGATGGAATTTATCGAACAGTGCCATGACCAGGTAAAAATCTCTATCGCGCATACCTGCAGTGATTACGATACGGCGCGCGAGGCATTGGAAAAAGGCGTGGGCCATATGACACATCTCTATAATGCCATGCCGGGGATCAATCACAGGGAGCCGGGACCATCATAGCGGCACTTGAGGCAGGAGCCGAGGTGGAACTGATCGCAGACGGTATTCATATTCATCCGGCGATGGTGAGAACGACATTCCGTATTTTCGGGGCAGATAAAGTTATTCTGATCTCAGACAGTATGGAAGCTACGGGACTTTTGGACGGGGACTACCAGCTTGGCGGGCAGGGCGTGACCGTAAAAGGCAGAAAAGCCGTCCTGACAAAAGATCCGGGTGTTATCGCAGGCAGTGTCACAAACCTGTTTGACTGCATGAAAACTGTGTACTGAATATGGGAATCCCGCTCGAGGATGCAGTCCTGGCAGCAACTGAAAATCCTGCAGAATCGATCGGTGTGGAGAAAGATTACGGCAGGATTGCAGTTGGAAATTATGGAAACCTGCTATTGCTGGATAAAGATCTGCAGATAAAAAACATCGTTCAAAAAGGGAAAATAATGTCCGTATGAAAATTACAGACATGGTCGTAAAGTGCACAATTTTTTAATTTTTTTAGTGATTTTTCGCGATCTTAAGGCAGAGGCTTGAACTTGCAGATATTTAATAGTATAATCACTTAAGCTAAAAAATTTTAAGTACCTAAAAATATATTTATGGAGGAAAATGCGCGATTCTTATGGAGCGGGTATTTCTCTCTGAAAAACAAGGAGGACATTATGATTACCTGGAACAACTTAGACACCCTTGATTCCTATAAGGAACTTTCAAAGGCTTCCCGCGTAAACCTTGCAGAAGTAATGTCAGGCGAGAACGGTGCAGAGCGTGTAAAAAATTACAGCATTCCTATGGCTGAGGGATTTTCTTACAATTATGCAGCAAAAGCTGTTGATGATGATGTGCTTGATGCACTCGTAAAACTTGCAAAAGAGGCACAGCTTGCAGAAAAATTTAAAGCTCTCTACAATGGTGAAGTTGTAAATACCGGTGAAAAACGTCTGGTACTTCATCATATGACACGTGGACAGCTTGGTGATGCAGTAAACGCTGACGGCGTGGACAAACGTGCTTTTTATGTAGAGCAGCAGAACCGCATCGCTGATTTTGCAAACAAAGTACATGCAGGCGAAATCACAAACGCAGCAGGTGAGAAGTTTACAACAGTTGTTCAGATCGGTATCGGCGGCAGTGATCTTGGTCCTCGTGCTATGTATCTTGCATTAGAAAACTGGGCAAAGAAAAACAACACATTCAAGATGGAAGCAAAATTCATCAGCAACGTTGACCCGGATGATGCAGCAGCAGTTTTAAATTCCATTGATGTGGCACACTCTATTTTCGTACTGGTTTCCAAATCAGGTACCACACTTGAGACATTAACAAATGAATCTTTCGTAAAAGACGCATTAAAGAAAGCAGGATTAGATGCTTCGAAACATATGATCGCAGTTACCAGTGAGACATCCCCGCTTGCAAAGAGCGATGACTACCTGGCAGCTTTCTTCATGGATGACTATATCGGAGGACGTTTCTCTTCCACTTCCGCAGTCGGCGGAGCCGTTTTATCCCTGGCATTTGGACCGGAAGTATTTGCACAGTTCTTAGAGGGTGCAGCAGCCGAAGATAAACTTTCCGCAAATGAAGATGTATTAAAGAACCCTGAGATGCTTGATGCACTGATCGGTGTATATGAGCGAAACGTTTTAGGTTATCCTTGCACTGCAGTATTGCCATATTCCCAGGCATTAAACCGTTTCCCTGCGCATTTACAGCAGCTTGACATGGAGTCAAACGGTAAATCTGTAAACCGCTTCAGTGAGCCGGTCAGCTATCCGACAGGTCCGGTGATCTTTGGTGAGCCAGGAACAAATGGACAGCACTCTTTCTACCAGTTATTACATCAGGGAACCGACATTGTTCCACTTCAGTTCGTTGGATTTAAGAATAACCAGATCGGAACCGATGTTGTGATCCAGGACAGCACAAGCCAGCAGAAACTGTGTGCAAACGTTGCAGCACAGATCGTTGCATTTGCATGTGGTAAATCCGATGAGAACCGCAACAAGAACTTCGAGGGCGGCCGTCCATCCAGCATCATTATCGGTGATCAGGTAAATCCTGGTTCTCTTGGTGCGTTATTAGCACACTTCGAGAATAAGATTATGTTCCAGGGATTCTTATGGAATGTAAACAGCTTCGACCAGGAAGGTGTTCAGCTTGGTAAAGTCCTTGCAAAACGTGTTCTTGCACATGAGACAGACGGTGCACTGAAAGTATTTAGTGATCTGCTGAATATCTAGTAGATACGGATGATGGTGTAAACTTGGGATTCTATGTAATTTAGGATTACATGTAATTTAGAATTACATATAATTTGGGATTACATGTAATTTGAGATTACATGTAATTTGAGATTACATGCAGTTTGTCAGTGAATACAATTTCAGATGAAGTAAAAATGCTCTTTTCTAAGCAGGCGGGTAAATGTCTCTCAGAAGAGGGCATTTTTTGTGTTGTGGGATTTTTTATAATGCGCAAAGCAATCAGGCATTGAATTGTTCCAATCCAGCAATTATAATGAAAGACATTAGTTGCTGATGGAAAAGGATGGTTTTGAGATCATCATAAGAAATATTTTTTTGAAACCATGATTTGGAAACAGAAAGGACAGACATATGGAACAGGAACAGCAGACACCGCACAAGAGGCGTGTACGTTACAAGGGAAAATACCCCAAGAAGTTTGAAGAGAAATATAAAGAACTTCAGCCGGAAAAATATCAGGATACGATCGAACATGTCATCAAAAAGGGAAATACGCCGGCAGGAATGCATATTTCCATTATGGTGCAGGAGATCCTTGATACCTTAAAGATCCAGCCGGGCGAGACCGGTTTTGATGCAACGTTAGGATATGGAGGGCATACAAAAGCAATGCTTGCCTGTCTGAACGGACAGGGGCATATCTATGCAACCGATGTTGACCCGGAGGAGTCCGCCAAGACGAAAAAGAGACTGGAAGAACTCGGTACGGAGAGGATATCCTGACGATCCGGCTGCAGAATTTCTGTACGATCGATGAGATCGCAAAAGAAGCCGGCGGTTTTGATTTCATTTTAGCGGATCTGGGTGTATCTTCCATGCAGATCGACAATCCAAAGCGTGGATTTTCATTTAAGGTGGATGGTCCACTTGACCTGCGCTTAAATCAGGAAGCAGGAATCAGCGCGGCAGAACGTCTTGATACCATCACAAGGGAGGAACTTGCCGGAATGCTCTATGAAAATTCCGATGAACCTTACTGTGAGGAGCTTGCGAAGGCGATCACCGACGAGATACGAAAGGGCAGCCGGATCGACACGACGACAAAATTGCGCGAAGTGATTGAAAAAACACTTGATTTTCTGCCGGAAAAAGAAAAAAAGGACACGATCAAAAAGACCTGTCAGCGTACATTTCAGGCACTCCGCATCGATGTGAACCGTGAGTTTGAGGTCTTATATGAATTCATGGAAAAACTGCCAGACGCCTTAAAACCAGGTGGACGTGTGGCAATCCTCACGTTTCATTCCGGGGAGGATAAGCTGGTCAAGAAAGCATTAAAAGAAGGCTGTCGTGCAGGAATTTATGCAGATTATTCAAAAGATGTTGTAAGACCGAGTGCACAGGAATGTGCACAGAATGGAAGAGCGCGGTCTACGAAGATGCGCTGGGCAGTCCGGGCATAGAAGATTTATTGGTGCTGATATGGTATCATGGATTGAAATAAAAAATGAATGCTCAGATCAATGTTAATTACAAACTGGCATGGCTGAAAAAGAAAAAACTGGATGTTTTCATGCATCCAGTTTTCTTATACTTCATAACATCAGGATCCGGAAAGAAATTGATACAGAGTAACTGTTTGAAAAACTGCGCAGAAAATCAAACTGGTTGTCTGAAAAAGGAGAAAGTTAGTTATGAGTAATATAAATAATACAAAAGAGCAGTATGAATTAAACCGTGAACTGGCACAGATGTTAAAGGGTGGTGTCATCATGGATGTCACAAATGCCGGGCAGGCAAAAACCGCAGAGGCAGCAGGAGCATGTGCGGTTATGGCATTAGAGCGGATTCCGGCGGATATCAGAGCAGCGGGCGGCGTGGCAAGAATGAGTGATCCGAAGCTGATCAGGGAGATCCAGGGTGCAGTTTCCATTCCGGTTATGGCAAAATGCCGAATCGGTCATTTTGCGGAGGCACAGATTTTACAGGCATTAGAGATCGACTACATCGACGAGAGTGAAGTGCTTTCTCCGGCAGATGATATTTACCACATAGACAAGACAAAATTTCAGGTGCCGTTTGTCTGCGGAGCAAAAAATTTAGGCGAGGCACTCAGAAGAATCGCTGAGGGCGCAGCGATGATCCGTACCAAAGGGGAGCCGGGAACCGGTGATGTGGTTCAGGCGGTACATCATATGAGACTGATCAACTCCGAGATCGCGGCAGTTGCGGCAAAGCGTGAGGATGAACTTTTTGAGGCGGCAAAACAGCTTCAGGTTCCATATGATCTTGTAAAATATGTGCATGACCACAAAAACTTCCGGTTGTAAATTTTGCGGCAGGCGGTGTGGCAACTCCGGCAGATGCAGCATTGATGATGCAGCTTGGTGCCGAGGGCGTATTTGTAGGTTCGGGTATTTTTAAATCCGGCAATCCGGCAAAACGTGCAGCAGCAATCGTACAGGCAGTGACCAATTACAATGATGCAAAACTGATTGCAGAGTTATCTGAAGATTTAGGAGAAGCGATGGTCGGCATCAACGAGGACGAGATACAGCTGCTTATGGCAGAGCGTGGGAAATAAATTGCTCAGAAATGGAGATTAGTGTGAAAAATAAGATTTTTCACACGCAAGATTTGTGCTTACGCACAAACTTGAGATGCGCAAAAAACAGCGCAAGAATGGAGAATATCATGTCAGAAAAAGTATCAATCGGAATCCTTGCGGTGCAGGGCGCATTTGCGGAGCATCAGGCGATGCTTGACGGGCTTGGCGCGGATACATTCCTGATCCGTCAGAAAAAGGATTTGGAAGAGTCTGTGCAGAATGGCGGACTGCAGGGGATCGTGCTTCCCGGAGGTGAAAGCACGGTACAGGGAAAACTGCTTAGAGATCTTGGCATGTCTGACCAGTTAAAAGAACTGATCGAGCGGGTACACCGGTGCTTGCGACCTGTGCAGGGCTGATCCTTTTAGCAGAGCGTGTTTCCAACGATGACAGAGCGTATTTAAAAACCCTGCCGGTAAGCGTGAAGCGCAACGCCTATGGCAGACAGCTCGGAAGCTTTGTCACGGACGCAGAGATTGCACACATTGGAACTTATCGGATGAATTTTATCCGTGCACCATATATTGATGAAATTTTAAATCCGCAGGTGGAGACATTGGCGATAGTGGATGGCAATACGGTAGCAGTCCGCTACAAAAACCAGCTTGCGCTCAGTTTTCACCCGGAAGTGAGTGAAGATGCAAGGGTGCACGCGTATTTCTTAAATGAAATCGTGCAGGGTGTATAAGAAAGAAAAAATTGGCGAAGTGAACGGAAAATGAAAGAAATTCATCCATTTTTACCGAAGTCTAATGGAGATTTAGAAGAGAATGGGCGAAATGAATGGAAAATGAAAGAGATTCCCCCATTTTTATCGCAGTTTAATGAAAATTTAGAAGAGAATGGGCGAAAGCGTTATAAGGATGAAGCAATAGCCCACGAAAATGAAAAAATCAGGGCGAAAACAGGAGAACAGAAGATGTTTTCGCCCGAAATGGCTGTGAAAATGTTAAAAAGAAAGAAGAAATGGGCGAAAGAGACTTGGACAAAGGAACTTTCGCCCATTATATATTGAGGATAGTAGGATGCATGTTATTAAGCTTCCAAAATCAGGAAAAAGGTCTCGCGAAATAGAATTTTTAGAAACAAATAATACTTGACCGCGTGCCGGAGGAAAATGACGCCCGCTATAAAAGAATCGTATTTCAGGACAAAGCGGCAGGCATCAAAGATGCGCTTCGCGCGGAGATTGAAGAGTCCGAAGCGTTGCTCCTGCGGGGAATTTCAAAAGAGGAAAAAGAAATCTTTTTGAGAGTGGCACAGAAAATGCTGGAAAATCTGGATTCTGACTAAACTGCCCCCGTTAAAGTATGTATATATCGGTGTAGAATGGTAATTCGTGTGAAAGCGTTTTTTCATGAAAACCACCGAAAGAAAGGAGAAAAAATGAACGAAAATGAACTGATGAGCAGCCTTCCCGTCCCGAAGGCGGTTGCAAAGATGGCAATCCCGAGTGTGATCAGCAGTCTGGTAACAGTTGTATACAACATGGCAGATACTTTTTTGTCGGACAGACCGGAGATCCGCTGCAGGTGGCGGCGATCGGCATCGTGTTTAAGGCAAACATGTTTATCACATTTTTACAGATGGGACTGGCAAACGGAGTGCAGCCGCTTCTGGGATATAACTATGGTTCTGGAGATCACAAGCGGTTTGTTTCCGTGGAACGGTATACAAAAAAATGCTGTGTCATTGTCGGCATTTTAGCTACGGCGCTGTTTTTTGTTTTACGGGAGCCGATCATAAGGCTGTTCATCAGTGACGGGGAAGTTGTGTATTATGGCGTGAAAATGCTGATCGCTACATGCTTTCCGGGCCGGTCATAGGGCTGTTATTTGTCAATATGAACTGTATGCAGTCAGTAGGAAATTCATTTCCGGCGACGATACTTTCCGTTATGCGTCAGGGACTGCTTCTGATACCGCTTTTGTACCTGTTAAATGCGTGTATGGGGTTAAACGGTGTCATTTACGGACAGGCATTGACGGATTATGAAGCAGTTATTTTGTCGGCTGTTTTATGGAGGAGAATCAGAAGACGGATTGAAAGACGGTAAGATCGGGCGTATAATAAAGGTGAACGAGCAATTTTGAAACCGGCAGTTATGAAAATTAGTAGGATGAATTTCGTATTTGTCGCATATTATCTCAACTGTAAAAATTGGCATATTGAATTGCAGATTTGCCGTATGATGAATCCTGGGTATAAAAGACCTATGGGGATGGAGGGGAGGAGCGTTATGATCGGTGGCGTGGATGGATACAAATGGAATATCACAGATTCCTATGATAATAATTTAAATCAGCGGAATAATGTTAATAATAAAGATGAGCTGGGAAAAAAAGGTGCGGTTGATAAATCTAAGACCACGGAGTGCCAGACCTGTAAAAACCGCAAATATGTTGATGGCTCTAACGAAGCGAACGTTTCCTTTAAAAATGCTGCGCATATTTCACCGGAAGCGGCATCTTCTGCTGTCAGGGCACATGAGGGGCAGCATGTTTCCAATGCGTATCACAAAGCTGCCACGCAAAACGGCGAAGTGGTATCTGCATCCGTCAGAGTCCAGACATCGGTCTGCCCGGAATGTGGCCGTTCTTATATTTCCGGTGGTGTGACGGACACACAGATCAGATATTATAATGAGTCGAATCCATACCAGCAGGATTTAAAACAGACAGACGGAATTAAACTGCGTGGGGCAAACGTGGACGAGATTGGCTAGATTTTTCGCACGAAAGCCCCGGCTTGAAAACAATATAAGAATGGAGAATTTTATGTGTACAGCAGCAACTTACCTGACGAAAGACTTTTATTTTGGAAGAACATTAGATTATGAATTTTCTTATGGCGAGGAAATCGCGGTGACACCGCGGAATTATCCATTTCATTTCCGTCACACGGAAAATCTGGAAAAACATTATGCGATCATTGGCATGGCGCACATGGCAGGAGATTATCCGCTTTATTATGATGCGGTGAACGAAAAAGGTGTCGGCATGGCGGGACTTAATTTTGTCGGCAATGCATATTATCATAAGGAAGAAAGCGGTAAAAAAAATGTGGCATCCTTTGAATTTATTCCATGGGTGCTTGCGCAGTGCGCAACGTTAGATGAGGTGCGGGAGCTGATTGCAGATTTAAATATTGTGGATACGCCGTTCAGTGAAAATCTGCGTCCGGCATGCTACACTGGATCATCTCAGATAAGAGAGGATCGATTACAGTAGAATCCATGAAAGACGGACTGCATATCCATGAAAATCCGGTTGGTGTCCTCACAAACAATCCGCCATTTGAGCAGCAGATGTTTATGCTGAATAATTACATGGGACTGTCACCAAAACAGCCGGAAAATCATTTTACGGATAAACTGGATCTGAATATGTACAGTCGTGGCATGGGGGCATTAGGACTGCCGGGTGATCTTTCATCAGCTTCCCGTTTTGCGAGAGTCGCATTTACAAAAATGAACGCAGTTTCTGACGATTCCGAGGAGGAGAGTGTGGCACAGTTTTTCCATATCTTAGGATCTGTCGACCAGCAGAGAGGCTGCTGCGAGGTATCCGATGGAAAATATGAGATCACGATCTACACCTCCTGCTGTAATGCAAGCCGTGGAATTTATTACTACACCACATATTCCAACAGCCAGATCACGGCGGTGGACATGCACAGAGAAGATCTTGACGGAAGTGTTCCGGTGCATTATCCAATGCTCACAAAACAACAGATCCTGTGGCAGAATTAATCTGGTATCATAGGATACTCACATTCTTTTAAAACAAATTCACAAAAATTTCTTACGGCAGGCGGCATAAACGCCTGCCGGTCATGAATCATATACAGATTACGCTCCCATACAGGCGCACTGATCTGCAGAATCTTCACATCCAGCTTTAATAAAAGATCCATATAAGGAACGACGCAATGCCAAAACCCTGTGCAGTGAGTCCCGCAATCACCTCGCTTCCTCTGTCTCATAGGCAATCTGCGGTACTGCATTGATCTGTGAAAACAGATGGTCCACAACGTCACGCATACCGGAACCGTGGGAAAAATAAATCTGTGGATAGATGAGCGTTTCCGTCAATGCAACGGACTGTTTTGCTGCCAGTGGGTGATGGCCTGGAACGATAAGTACCAGATCCTCGTGGGTGATCGGCACAGTGTCTAACGATTCTGTCTCCGGCGGCATGGAACAGAAAATCAGATCATAATCCCTTGCCGAGAGACCGTTGACAAGATCGCCGGTCGAGCCGGTATGAAATGTAAAACGCACATCATGCTCAGGATGGGATGCCAGATAACGCGCGGCAAGCTGCGGAATGAAACTGATACCGAGGGAACGCAGCATGCCAAGCGGATCAATCCGTCACCGCGTGCGCTCCGCTGCAGGGATGAAACTCCGGAATCCAATGTGGCAAGCGTGCGGTTTGCGCAGATTAAAAACTCTTCCCCAAAACTTGTGAGTGTAGTATTGCGTCCGCTTTTTTCAAAAAGTGCCACGCCAAGTTCTGCCTCCAACTGCGAGATCGCATGGCTTAAACTCGGCTGTGTGATACAAAGTTCATGTGCAGCCTTTGTGTAGTGCTGCATTTTTGCTAAAGTTACAAAATAACGAAGCTGGAATAAGTTCATGGCAATCCTCCTTGTTTTGCGAAGCAAAATCCAATTTTACATGGTAAAATTTGCCCAATGGCGAGGAGAGGATTTTCCTCCCTGTTTTGCTTATTTTATCACAATTAATAGATACTGTCTATCAAACTATAAAACTATTGATTTGTTAAATGGATTAGAAAGGTGTAAAGTGTTTCTGAAATTTGGGGATGACCATAAATGCAGAAGCAGGACTTCTGTAAAAACTTCCCCGGGAGGAAATATTTAAAATGAAAGAAACAGAAATACAGAAAGAAAAATCCCGCCGCACGGTCCGCGGGGAACTTGCACTCATGGTCGCAGTTGCCATCAATAGTCTTGGTGTTGTACTGATGCTGCATTCCGGTGCAGGCATCTCGGCAATATCAAGCGTGCCGTATGCATTTTCCGAAGTTTTCACACGCGTATCGCTTGGAACCTGGACTTATATATTTCAAGGACTTCTGGTGCTAAGTCTCATGATCCTGCGGAAAAAATTTGTGCCGCAGTATCTGTTCAGTTTTGTAGTGGGATTTGCATTCAGCGAATTATTGGATGTGCATGAGAGCTGGATCAATGTTTTGCCGCTGACGCCGGGATATCGTGTAATCTATTTTCTGATCAGTTATATTTTGCTCTGTATTGGAATTGCTTTGTCGAACCGATGCAAACTGCCGATCATACCGACGGATTTATTCCCGAGAGAATTGTCGGATATCACATCCGTTACCTATTCTAAGATCAAAGTTGGATTTGATGTTACCTGCCTTGCCGTGACAGCCGGACTGACCTTTGCATTTTTAGGACATCTTGACGGCCTTGGGATCGGAACCATTTTAGCCGCATTTACTATGGGAAAAGTGATCGGACTGATCGGAAAATGGATGGACAGACATGCCTGCTTTGTATCGTTCATGACACAAAGACAGACAGCCTGAACTAGTGTAATGTATCATTCACATTTCGTATAATTACTTGCCTGAATTTTCATCTGCTGTGGCAAATGAAAATTACAAATTTTTCTCAAATGCTTCCACTGCCTTTGCATCTAAGATAGAGGTGCAATGCGGGCAGCGGTATTTAACGCTTTCACCAGTATAAATACAACAAAAGCCATGATCAGGAAATTCATCACGGCAGTCAGAAACTTTTCGTAATTCAATGTGACATCCCCAACAATATTCCAGTGCAGCTTGTCAAAATTCATGCCACCGAAAATTCCAAGAAACGGGTTGATAATATCCTCGACCAGTGACGACACAATACTTGTAAAAGCACCGCCGATAATAATACCGACAGCCATGTCCATCCGAATCGAACCCATCCACATAATTATATCGGCTCAAAATCCCCCCACAAGACTGTTCATAACAAAAAAGTGTGTTATAATCAAAAACAGGAAATAATTTGAACACAAAAAGAAATAGATAACACAAAAAACAGCAAAAATAGAAGCAAAAAAGAAGGTGTGACACACATGACAATGCAGGAAGCGGTCATAAAAAATATTGATACGGATTACTCGTACCAGCTTGCAAAACGGATGGAGCAGTTTCGCTCAAACGAGAAACTCGGTTACCGTCCTGCGGGTTCGAAGGCAGAATTCCTGACAGGGGAAATGTTAAAGGATGAGATGCAAAAACTTGGACTGTCGGATGTATGTAAAAATGCGGTTACCGTGGATGGCTGGGAGTTTGAAAATGCGGAGCTTACGTTTGAAACGAAAGAGGGAAAAAGGCATACCGCATTGCTCGGGGCATATCAGACAGATTTTGTAACGGACGGTGAGCAGGCATTTTCCCTGATGTATCTTGGAAAGGGAACAGAAGCGGATTATGAAGGGAAAGATGTAACCGGAAAACTGGTGTTAGTGGATATCAACCAGAGAGATGAGTGGTGGATCAATTATCCGGTTTATCAGGCACATTTAAAAGGTGCGGCGGCAGTGATCGCTGTGCAGTGTGGCGGTTATGGAGAAGTCGATGCGAAGGCACTCAACGCACAGGATATCGCCGGACCGGAGGATGCACCGGCATTTTCCATCTCAAGGGAGGATGCTGCATTATTGCGGGAACTGCTGGATGGAGAGAAAGAAGCAACCGTATGGTTGAAAGCCGACAGCCGGGTAAAACGTGACTGCACGACTTATAACATTTCAGGCTGTATTCCGGGAAAACACCCGGAGCGCATGGTATTGTTATCTGCACACTATGACTCCTATTTCAGTGGATTTCAAGATGATAATACGGCAGTCGCCATGATGTTTGGCATTGCAAAAACGCTGATTGAAAGCGGATTCAAGCCGAACAACACGATCGTGTTCTGTGCGATGGCGGCAGAGGAATGGGGCGTTGTTGATTCCAACTTTGACTGGTCGACCGGAGCTTACGAGCAGATTTTTACCGCACATCCGGAATGGGTCGGAAAAGTGATCGCAGATCTGAATTTTGAGCTGCCGGCGCTGGCACACGGCACGCGTGCAAGAATCCGCTGCTGTTATGAATATGTACATTATATAAAAGAATATTTAGACGGACTTCCGGAACTGACAAAGGCTTATCCTGAGATGACAAGCGTGACGGCACCGATCGAAACCTGGTCAGATGATTTTTCGATGGCAATCGCAGGAATCCCTTCCATGGTCAATGATTTTACCGGCGGAAGTTTCATGGAAACACATTACCATTCCCAGTTTGATAATGATGATTTTTATGATGAGGCGGTTTACCGGCTGCACCATGAGCTGTTCACACTGCTGATCTTAGCACTGGATGAAACGGCAGTTGTGCCGCTTGATTTTACACCGGTGTTAGAGCGCATACTTGCCGGAGGCAGTGAAATCACAGCGAAAGTGGAAGAAACACAGGAACAGATCGCTGCAATCACAAAAAAATTAATTCAGGTAACAGAAGAGGCACAGGAAAAAGCAAAACAGTCTTACGAAGAGACTGCCGCTATCAATACCCGCTACTACGCACTTCTTGCAGAAGGTAACATGCAAGAGGCAGAACAGCTCTTTGCGGAAAACAGGGAAAGAGAAAAACAACTGCTTGTAAAATTCAAACAGGAGCAGGATCATTTTGTCCGCATTGATTGGTATGGAGAGGTATTTTTCCCACATGAGATATTGTGGAAAAATATTGGCTTATTGCAGGACTCTGTAAACGCTCTGGAACAATCTGATGTGGATAAAGCACTGGAAAAAATATATCAGGTGGATAACAATGCGTATGCATTTATGTTTGATGAATATGTTTACCGCCATTTTACGGACTATGTGTTCAATCAGCCCAAAGATCGTCTGAAATGGGGTTACGGCAGGCTGTTAGGGCATGAAGATCTCTACCATGTGGTGAAATGCCTGCTGAAAAAGAGAAAAGAAGCAGACACAGATTACCGGGAAGAACTGCATTACTTAAAGGAATGCTATAAAAAACAGACCAGACGTCTCTGCGAGACCTTAAAAGAAATCAGTCAGACGGTAAAGGAAATGTTCTGACACAATAAAAAGGGGATAAGAAAAATATGAAATCGGACAAATTATACCGGGTACAGCGCGAGGACCTGCCAAAATTAGAGCAGCTTTTATACCGCTGTTTTGCGCATGATCCACTCTATGAAACGCTGATCCCGGATGCCGAAATAAGAAAACGGCTGATGCCGGAATTATTTCAATGTGATATGGATGAATTTTATGAGACATGTGAGATTTTTGCGGACAGCGAAGAATTAAACAGCATTCTTGTCGTGTCGGATGAGGCGGAACACATTAATATGTTCCACTTTTTTCTGACGGAGTCATGGGCGACGATCCATACGGACGCTTTCCTGATCAAGGAAGATCCGACACTTGCGACGTTCCACAATTTTATCAAGGGTGGGGATTACCTGAACTCAAGCTGGACCGATCAGCTGCACCAGACACAGAGACTTCATATTATTTATCTTGCAGTCGATCCGGAAATGCAGCACCATGGGATCGCTGCGAAACTGTTAGATGAAACGATCACATATGCGCAGGAACACCACATGATGATATCGTTGGAAACACACAATGAAAAAAATGTAGATTTTTATAAAAACTTTGGATTTCAGGTGTATGGAATTGTGGAGAAGAACTTCCCACTGAAACAATACTGCCTGATCCGTGAATACCAGTAGAAAAATGACAGGATACTGCGAAAAGTGGTGACCTGTCATTTTCTTTTCATATTTGCGCTAATGAAAAAAATGATTCGTCCGATATAAAACTAGAAAGCGAATTTCAAGGAAGAAAGGAGATGCCATTATGCGAGTAGAAGCTTATAATCAGGTGGCACAACTTTACAATAGAGAGAAAACGCAGAAAGTGCAGAACACAAAGCAGATGAGCACCGGACGCGATGAAGTGCAGATCTCTTCTATGGGACGTGATTACCAGATCGCAAAGCAGGCAGTGCAGATGCTTCGGATATCAGGGAAGATAGAGTCGCACAGCTTAAGGAAAGGTTGGACTCTGGTAATTATAACGTGGATATGAATGATTTCGCGAATAAGTTATTAGAAAAGTACAATGCTTTAGTAAAGTAAAAGTGAGGATGAATCTGTGGCTAGTTTAATGGAAGAGCTTTTGGATGTGCTGGGTAAAGAGGAGAAGCAGTATCAGGAACTGATCACACTTGCGACTGAAAAAACAGACGCAGTGGTGCAGGGCAATATCGAACATCTTACGGATGTTACGACGAGAGAGCAGGATGCTGCGAGCGTGCTTCTTAATCTTTCCAATAAAAGAAACCGTGTCCTGACGGATATGGCGACTGTCTTAGGTCAGAGCCCGGAAGAGATGACGATCACAAAGATGATCGGATATCTTAACAAGCAGCCAAAAGAACAGGAAGCACTTACCAGACAGCGTGACAGGCTGCTTGAGGCCGGTGCTAAGATGCAGCAGCTAAACAGACAGAATGAAGCACTTTTAAAACAAGGCATTGGAGATGGTGGAATTTGACCTTACCTTGCTGAGAAGTACGCGACAGGCAACCTGAGACTGCCAAGGCAC
>ENA-OQAN01000255-OQAN01000255.1-human-gut-metagenome-genome-assembly--contig:-NODE-255-length-29390-cov-2.427092_pt1 | contig 29390 bp, 30 predicted proteins | sample MGYA00242735_ERZ504527 | MGnify/ENA primary metagenome ERZ504527 (study PRJEB26092, sample SAMD00036230) | human gut metagenome | host: Homo sapiens | study: EMG produced TPA metagenomics assembly of... | reverse complement strand
GCACAGGCAGCTAACACAAGATTAATTACTGTTTTCATGATAATATTGTTTTTTTAGTTTATATTCGTAGCGCAAAAATAAAATAAAATACTCTAACCACGTCAAAGTTACATGAACTTTTTTATCGGGTGTTATGTTAAATAATGATTTGTTGCAGCAAATTAAAGGAAATTTTCCTTATGAACCAACAGAAGAGCAAGAAATTACGATTAAATTTTTTGTGGACTTTCTTTTTTCGCCTAAATCAGAATCTGTTTTGCTTCTGAAAGGATATGCCGGTACCGGAAAAACAACGTTGATCAGTGCGCTGGTTAAAACAATCCGGCATATACGCAGTAAGTGTGTCTTGCTGGCTCCTACAGGACGGGCGGCGAAGGTTTTTGCTCAGAATGCTTCTCATCCGGCTTATACGATTCACAAAAAAATCTATCGTCAGAAGACTTTTTCGAATGAAATGGATAATTTCCAGCTTGCGCCTAATCTGCATCGGGATACCTTATTTATAGTCGATGAAGCCTCGATGATAGCTAATGAAGGACTTGCCGGCGCTGCCTTTGGAACAGGACGGTTGCTGGATGATTTGATCCAGTATGTTTATAGTGGCAAAGGGTGTCGTCTGATGTTGATTGGAGATACGGCTCAGCTACCGCCGGTGGGTGAGGAAGAAAGTCCGGCACTCTGTCCTGAAATGCTGGCAGGGTATGGCCTGGAGGTGATGGAATGCCGTTTGACTCATGTGGTCAGACAACTGGAAACATCCGGTATTTTGTACAATGCTACCAGCCTTCGCAAACAGATTGTCGGTGAAGATTTCTTTTCGCTTCCGGTAGTAAAGGCAACAGGATTTGCGGATATCCGGATCATAACGGGCAGTGAACTGATAGAGGCGATTTCGGATAGTTATGATCATGCAGGGATGGATGAAACGATGATTATCTGCCGGTCCAATAAGCGGGCGAACTTATATAACCGCGGAATCCGCAATACCATATTATATAGGGAAGATGAATTGAACTCCGGAGATCTGCTGATGGTGGCCAAGAATAATTATTATTGGGGAAGCGAGAATAAAGAACTTGATTTCATTGCTAACGGTGATGTTGCCGTGGTTCGCAGAATGCGTCGGGTGAGAGAAATGTATGGTTTCCGTTTCGCGGATGTCGTTCTGACTTTTCCGGATTATGATGATCTGGAACTGGAGGTAAAAGTGTTGCTTGATACGCTTCATTCTGATACTCCAGCGCTGACCAGAGAACAAAGCGAACATTTGTTTAACGCCGTGCAGGAAGATTACAAAGATATTACAGTGAAGCGGGAACGGATGAAGAAGCTGAAAGAAGATCCTTATTATAACGCGTTGCAGGTGAAATATGCTTATGCGGTTACTTGCCATAAGGCACAGGGCGGTCAATGGAAGCGCGTGTTTATTGATCAGGGATATATGACGGAAGATATGCTGACTCCTGATTATTTTCGTTGGCTTTATACGGCTTTCACCCGTGCTACGGAAACGCTTTATCTGGTGAACTGGCCCAAAGAACAGTTAACCGGAAACCAGGAACAGTAGAACGGAAGGAGGTGGAGGCTTTTCAATTTTATCAGGAACTCTTATTCGATTATTCCGGATCTTCATGAACTGACGGAAAGAGTGAAAAGATATTTTTGTACCGTTGTTCCAGTTCCAGTAAATATTGTTTTGCGGAAAGACCTCCTGCATATCCGGTCAGCTGACCGTTTTGTCCGATTACCCGATGACAGGGAATAAAGATAGAAAGCGCATTGGCTCCATTGGCTGAAGCGACGGCTCGTATTGCTGATGGTTTCTGCAATCGTTGGGCTTGTGCGCAATAAGATAAGGTAGAACCATATGGAATTTTTTGTAGCAGTTTCCATACTTCCTGTTGAAACGGGCTTCCGATGGTCAGTAATGGAATGTCAAAAGTTTCGCGTTTCCCGCTGAAATACTCATCCAGCTGGCAGGATGCTTTCTGCAATATACCGGAATTTCCTTCCCGCCATTCCGCATTGAGATAACGGTTCAGCCGTTGAAAGATTTTTTCTTGATTGGGTCTTGTTTTCCAATCGCAGAGACATAGCCTATCCTCCGTTGCTCCTAAAAGCAAATCTCCGCAAGGAGAAGAGTAGGAGCAATAGAGAATAACCGGAGATGATTTTATACCTTCCATTGATTCCTGCAGGGAAGACTGATTCCTTTTTAATTGAAATATTTTTCCAGCTTCTTGATCATCATGCCCAGACAGAATACAACTACATGGTCGCCTTCCTGAAGTTGCGTATTACCGGTAACCATGATACCTTCTCCGTTCCGGATCAATCCTCCAATGGTGGCACCTTTCGGCAAACCGATGTCTTTGATCGGAGCTTTTGTTATGCGGGATCCTCCTTTGACGGTGAACTCAGCTACGTCGCATTGGCGAAGGTCAGACATTTCACGTTCGATACATCTGCATCAAGCATCATCTGATAGATATGGCTGGCTGCTATGAACTTTTTATTGATAACGGCACCGATATCCAGACTTTCTGCCATGCTGATGTAATCAACGTTTTCTACTTCTGCTACGGTCTTGGTTACTCCCAGACGCTTGGCGGCCAGACATGCCAGAATATTGGTTTCCGAACTTCCTGTCAGGGCAACAAATGCTTCAATATTCTTGATACCTTCTTCCAGAAGCAGTTCCACGTCACGACCGTCTCCGTTAATGACCATTACATCATCGTCAACCAATTCTGTCAGTCTGTTACAGCGGTTGAAATCGCATTCGATGATTTTCGTCCGCATATAATCCGGCATGTATTGTGCCGTCCGGACAGCAATACGGCTTCCTCCCATGATCATTACATTGCGGATATCTGCATAATTTTCTTTTCCGGCAATCTTGCGGATGTATGGGATATATTTCTTTGTCGTTGTGAAATAAACAATATCATTGAGCTTGATCGAGTCGTTACCATTCGGGATAATGGTTTCATTTCCTCGTTTGATGGCAACCAGGTGGAAGGGAATATTTCTTCCTCCCAATTCATGCAGCGGAACATTCAGGATTTCAGCTGTCTCACGCATCTTTGTTCCGATCAGCACAAGAGCGCCTCCTGCAAATTCCCACCACTGGCGGATCCAGCTCATCTTGACGGCATCTACAATTTCCCGGGCAGCCAGCATCTCCGGATAAATCAGAGAATGCACTCCCAGCTTTGCAAAGAATTCTTTGTTCTTGGGAAGCAGGTATTCATAATTGTCGATGCGGGCAACGGTTTTTTTCGCTCCAAGATTAGTTGCCAGCATACAGGCTGTCATATTCCGGCTTTCGTCCGGAGTGACGGCTATAAAGAGGTCTGCACCTGCTACACCGGCTTCTTTCAGTCCGTTGATGGATGTTGGGGAATAGTTGACCAGCATCAGGTCAAGGTTGTTACCCATCTTCTCCAGTTTTTCATCATCCTCATCCATCAGGATGATGTCTTGCTTTTCACCGGAAAGTAATTTGGCTAGATGTGTTCCTACATTTCCGGCCCCTGCTATAATGATTTTCATAAATTTGTCATGTTAGTTAATGCATGAAGTATTCCGGCTTCATCAATATGACACAAGGCATACAGATCCTTGACCGGTCCATGCTGTATAAACTTGTCTTCTATACCCAGGCGTTTCACCATAGGAGTGTATTGGTTGTCTGCCATAAATTCCAAGATAGCACTTCCCATTCCACCTTTCAATACTCCATCCTCTATCGTCAGTATACGATGGAATTTCTTTCCTATTTGATGTAACATGGCTTCATCAAGCGGCTTGAGGAAACGCAGGTCGTAGTGTGCAATGCTGCACGATAAGATCTTTTCAGCTTTTTGTATGGCTTCCTTTGCAATGTTGCCGATAGGGCCAATCGTAATGACAGCAATGTCGGTACCTTCTTTCAGTACACGTCCTTTTCCTACTTCAACAGGTTCCAGCGGACAATGCCAGTCGGTAAGGACTCCTCTTCCGCGTGGATAACGGATGACAAAAGGTCCCATGTCCGGAAGCTGTGCTGTGTACATCAGACGGCGAAGCTCATGCTCATTATAAGGTGAGGCTATCGTCAGATTAGGAATGGAGCGCATGTACGCCAGGTCGAAAACTCCATGATGTGTCGGTCCGTCTTCTCCGACCAGACCTGCACGGTCCAGACATAGTACGACATTTAATTTCTGAATGGCAACATCGTGAATGACATTGTCGTATGCCCGTTGCATGAAGGAAGAATAAATGTTGCAGAAAGGAAGGAGACCATCTTTGGCCATACCACCGGAGAATGTTACGGCATGTCCTTCTGCAATACCTACATCGAAAGCTCGGTCGGGCATTTCCTGCATCAGCAGATTCATGGAACAGCCCGTAGGCATGGCTGGAGTTACACCTACAATCTTGTTATTCTGCCGGGCCAGTTCTACCAATGTCTTCCCGAAAACCTCCTGAAAGAGTGGAGGCATTCCTGTGGTATCGCTTATGATACGTTCACCGGTATCTTTGTCAAACATGCCCGGAGCATGCCAGATGGTTGGATCTTCTTCAGCCTGTTTGAAGCCACGTCCTTTCTGAGTGTGAATATGCAGTAACTTCGGTCCTTTCATATCTTTGATTTCCCGAAGAACTTTGGTCAGTGTCAGAACATCATGTCCGTCGACAGGACCGAAATAACGGATATTCATTCCTTCGAAAATGTTTTGCTGCTGCATTAACATTGACTTCAGGCTATTGTTGAAACGAAGCAGGCTTTTGCTTCGCTCATCATTCAGAATCCCCCATTTGTATAGTTTTCCTGCAATGGCCTTTCTCAGCCGGTTGTAGCCCACTGATGTATGCAGGTTCAGCAGGTATTGTTTCATTCCTCCAACACTTCGGTCAATGGCCATATTGTTGTCGTTCAATATGATTAACAGGTTGTTGGGCGTGGAAGAAGCATTATTCAGGCCTTCGAATGCCAGTCCGCCACTCATGGAACCGTCTCCAATGACAGCAACGACATGCCGGTTCTCTTCTCCCTTTCGGGCTGCGGCAACAGCCATACCCAGGGCGGCAGAGATGGAATTGGAAGCATGTCCGCAAGTAAAGGTGTCGTATTCGCTTTCTTCAGGCGACGGGAATGGACGGATGCCGTTCAGTTTCCGGTTAGTGTAAAACCGGTCACGTCTTCCGGTCAGGATCTTATGTCCGTAAGCCTGATGCCCTACGTCCCAAACGATGCGGTCGTAGGGAGTATTGAATGCATAATGAAGGCAACCGTCAGTTCTACTACTCCCAGACTCGATCCGAAGTGTCCCGGATTGCGTGAAAGCTCATCAATTATTTTTTCCCGGAGTTCCGTACAGACTTCCGGAAGGTCTTCTGCCGGCAGTTTGCGCAGGTCATCTGGGCTATCTATCTTATTCAACAGTTTGTATGAAGTTTGTTGTTCCATCATGCTTCGATAAACTTTAATTCTGCAAAAATACGATAAATATATATATTGTGCTTACATTTGCATCAAAATTTAAGAGCGAGAAAAAGAACTATGGAGTTTAGAACGAAAGTCGATTTGCCAGTCGGACAATGGGAGATCAGTCATGCCAGTCGTCTGATGTTGTGGGGATCTTGTTTTACCGAACATATTGGAAATCGTTTGTCGGATTATAAGTTCCGTTGTGATGTAAATCCTTATGGTATTTTATATAATCCTCTTTCGATTGCCCGGGCTCTGACAGAACTGGAGGCAGGAAAAGTGTATGTTCAGGATGATCTGATATTGCATAACGACGAATGGCACAGTCTGATGCACCATGGATCTTTTTTCGTCTGTTATGCCGGAAACCTGTCTGAGACAGATTAATGAACGGAATGAGGAAGCAAGGAAACATCTGGCCGAGACTGACTGGTTGCTTTTCACGTGGGGAACAGCCCGTGTCTATGAGTGGAATGAAGACGGGCAGGTGGTTGGAAATTGTCATAAACTGCCTGAAAAGTCTTTTACGCGCCGGTTGCTTGATCCCGAAGAGATCACAGTCTGTTATGGGAATCTGTTGGAGAAACTTCACACGCAGAATCCTTCTTTACAGGTCTTGTTCACCGTGAGCCCTATCCGTCATGCCCGTGACGGCATGCATGGCAATCAATTAAGCAAGGCTGTACTTTTGCTCGCAGCCGACCGGTTGTGCCGGCGCCTGCCTTATTGTCATTATTTCCCGGCTTATGAGATCCTGATGGATGAACTGCGTGATTATCGTTTTTATGCAGATGACATGCTGCATCCCTCTTCTCTTGCTGTTGATTACGTTTGGGAATGTTTTTCGGAAGTCAGTTTTTCTCCTTCTACCCGTCAGATAATGAAGATGTGGGAGGACATTCGTCGGGGACTTGCCCATCGTCCGTTTCATGCCGAGGGAGAGGCTTATCAGCGTTTTTTACGTCAAATACTGTTAAAGATAGAGCAGTTAAAAGAAAAATTTCCGTACTTAGACACGCTAAATGAAGAACAGATATGTCAGAGACTATTGAAGAAATAACTTCTGTGATGGGCGCAGAACGAATTGGAAACGCGCCTGCACGTATTGACTGGATCCTAACGGACAGTCGTTCACTTTGTTTTCCCGAAGAAACTTTGTTCTTTGCCCTGAAGACAAAGCGTAACGACGGACACAAGTATATACATGAACTTTACGAACGGGGTGTACGTAATTTTGTAGTCAGTGATTTGCCTGAGAACGGGGAAGCCTATGCGGATACCAATTTCCTGAAAGTGGCTAATCCTTTGCGTGCGCTGCAGCGTCTGGCCGCCAAGCACCGTGAACAGTTTCAGATTCCGGTAGTCGGGATTACGGGAAGTAATGGAAAGACCATTGTGAAGGAATGGCTTTATCAGTTGTTGAGTCCCGAACGCATCATTACCCGTTCTCCCCGCAGCTATAATTCACAGATCGGTGTGCCTTTATCTGTATGGTTGCTCAACGAGCATACGGAGCTGTATATTCGAAGCGGGTATCTCCGAAATGGGAGAGATGGAGGCTTTGCGCCGATCATTCAGCCGACTATCGGCGTGTTGACCAATATCGGAGGAGCGCATCAGGAAAATTTCACTTCCCTGCAGGATAAATGTATGGAAAAACTTCAGCTGTTCAAGGACTGCGATGTTATTATTTATAATGGCGACAATGAACTGATCAGCAGTTGCGTAGCAAAATCCTTGTTTACAGCCCGCGAGATTGCCTGGTCCATGAAGGACACGGAACGTCCGCTTTACATTGAAAGTATCAGCAAGGATGAAACGGGAACCACCATCAAATATCGTTATCTGGGCTTTTTTAAGGAATATCGTATTCCTTTTATTGATGATGCTTCCATTGAAAATTCCTTGAACTGTCTGGCTGTGGCTCTCTATCTGATGGTTTCGCCTGAAGTGATTGCCGAACGGATGTTGCGTCTGGAGCCGGTAGCCATGCGTCTGGAAGTGAAAGAAGGCAAGAACGGGTGCGTACTGATCAATGACAGTTATAATTCTGATTTTGCTTCGTTGGATATTGCACTTGATTTCATGGCCCGCCGTACGGAAGACAAGGGACGGAAGCGTACCTTGATCCTCTCGGATATTCTGGAAAGCGGCCAGGTGAGCAAACTGCTTTACCGGCAGGTCGCTGATTTGGTTCACAGTCGCGGAGTAGACCGTATAATCGGAGTGGGAGAGGAAATTTCTGCTTATGCATCCCGCTTTGAAATCGAAAAGCAATTTTTCCGTTCCACTAATGAGTTGCTTGCGTCAGGAGTCTTGTCCGGGCTTCGAAATGAAGTGGTGTTGATCAAGGGAGCGCGTGTCTTCCATTTCGATGATATTACGGATGTCCTTGAACTGAAGGTGCATGAAACGATTCTTGAGATTAATCTGAATGCGCTTACGGCCAATCTGAATTATTATCGGAACAAACTGAAACCGGAAACCAAGATGGTATGCATGGTGAAGGCTTCGGCATATGGCGCCGGTTCGTTTGAAGTAGCAAAGACTCTTGAAGATCAGCGTGTAGACTATCTGGCCGTAGCTGTGGCCGATGAGGGAGCAGACCTCCGCAAGGCTGGCATTCATTGTCCGATCATTATCATGGACCCCGAAGTGAATGCTTTCAAGACAAATGTTCGATTATAAACTGGAACCTGAGGTTTACAGTTTCCAGATGCTGGAAGAACTGATTAAGGCGGCTGAACGTGAAGGAGCTGCCAACGTGCCTGTACATATTAAGGTCGATACCGGAATGCATCGTTTGGGATTTGCACCTTCTGACATGCCGCGCTTGGCTGAACGGCTTCACCGGCAGTCGACAGTTATTCCCCGTTCCATCTTCTCTCATCTGGTGGGAAGCGATTCTGACCGTTTTGATCCATTTACCCGCCGGCAGATAGAAACCTTTGAAGCTGCTGCGGCCGACTTGCAGAAAGAATTCAATCATAAGATTATTCGCCATATTTGTAACACTGCCGGTATTGAACGTTATCCGGGAGCCCAGTTTGATATGGTTCGTCTGGGACTGGGGCTTTATGGCATTGATCCTTACACCAATCGTATTCTCCATAATGTAACGACCCTGAAGACAACGATTCTTCAGATCCATGATGTGCCGGCTGATGAAACAGTGGGTTACAGCCGCAAGGGAGTGCTTAGCCGTGATTCGCGCATCGCGACGCTTCCTATCGGATATGCTGACGGCCTGAACCGCCGTTTGGGAAACGGACACGCCTATTGTCTGGTGAATGGAAAGAAGGCACCTTATGTGGGAAATATCTGCATGGATGTCTGCATGATCGATGTGACGGATATTGACTGTAAGGAAGGCGACAAGGCGATCATCTTCGGTGATGACCTGCCTGTTACGGTTCTTTCGGATGTTCTGGAAACGATTCCGTATGAAATTCTGACCAGTGTTTCGGGCCGTGTCAAACGTATCTATTATCAGGACTGATCCGGCAGACTGTGAGTGAAATCTCTTTTGCGATCAGATAGTCCCGGGGCCTTCGGAAGTAGTTTTCAAAGGCCTCGGGCTTTTTTAAAAAACTTTCGGCTAAGAGAAAAGAACGAAATAGTTTTCTACTTTAAATCGCCGAAACGTTTTTTTTATTCGGATTTTCTGTCTTGCCGCTGGAAAAGAAATTCCGTTTCCAGCGGCGGTAAACCTTTCTTTGCAGAAGGCAGGCGGAGAACAGTTTAGTTTTGTCCTCTCAATGCTTCGTCAATGGCTTCAATTTTCTTTTGTACAAGTGACAGGTCAGCTCTCAGCCGTTCAATCTTCCGGTTGATTTCTGTGACGAGTGAGCTTCCTTTCTGTGAAGAAGAGTTCAGGAAGCCCAGGTTGTTCTCATACGTCTTGATGTCGTTTTTCAGGCCTTCGTATGTACGAACCAGTTTGTCACGTTCTTTATACAGGTTTCTTTCGTTGCTTAATCCTGATTTGAAGCTGTTCAGTTTCTTTTCTGAAGCAGACAGGTTTAAACGTTCAAAAAGCTTATCCACTGCTGTGTGATAGGCGTTATACAGCCGGTCTTTTTCCTTGAACGGAACGTGACCTACCTTGTTCCATTCTTTCATGAGTGCTCTGACCTGTTCTGCCGTTCCGTCATCTGTTGTGCCTGCAGCATTCAGTTCTTCAAGCTGTTTGATGATATTTTTCTTTTTTCGTCAGGTTCTCTACTTCTTCGGAACGCTGGGAAGAATTAGCTTTGTTCTTCTGGCTGAAGAAATAGTCACAGGCGCCGATGAAACGTTTCCAGACAGATTCGGAATGTTTCTGTCCCACAGGACCGATCGTTTTCCATTCTTTCTGCAATTGGGTAAGGATCTGTGCCGTTTCTTTCCAGTCTGTACTGTCTTTCAGCGATTCAGCTTTCTCGCACAAGGCTTTTTTCTTTTCCAGATTCTTGGCCATGTTTTCTTTGATATACTTATAGAAAGCAGCTTCTGCTTAAAGAAATTGTCGCACGCAGCACGGAAACGTTCGAAAATCTTTGTGTTCATTTTCTGCGGGGTAGGGCCGATGGTCTTCCATTTAGCCTGCAAGGCAAGTATTTCCTTAGTCTTGTCTTCCCAGTCCGCAAATGTCTTGAAGGTATCATATTCCATACCTTCTATGATCTCGCAGATAACAGTCTTTTGATCGAGGTTGTTCTGTTCAGCTTCTTTCTGCAATTCGAAATATTGCTGATGACGGCGGTTGATGACAGCTGAGGCAGCTTTGAACCTGCTCCAGATCGAATCACGCAGTTCTTTTGCTACGGGACCGATGCTGTGGAATTCCTGGCTTAGCTTCTGCAACTGATGGAATGCTGAAATGGCATCCGGATAGTCGGCCAGCTTTTCTGCTGCTTCACAGAGATATTGTTTCTGCTCCAGATTCTTTTTGAAATCATATTCTCTCAGCTCATAATTAAGTTTCAGCATGTCATAAAACTTTTCTGTATAGAGCTGGTAGTTTTTTCTGAGTTCGTTGACTTTCGTAGCGGGAACCAGTTTGATGTCATTCCATTCCTGCTGGAGCTGCTTGAATTCATTGTATGTTTTTCCTGCTTCTTCCGGTGATTCCGCAATGTTCTTGATCTTCTCCAGAATCTCAAGTTTTCGGGCCAGGTTCTTTTCTTTTTCTTCTTCCTGTGCGGCCATCAGTTCATTACGTTTCTCCTTGATGGAACCCATGAGACTTTTGAATTCGCCTTCCAGTGAATCCGGTTTCGGAATGAATGCCTCGGCTTTTCCTCCGTTATTGACAAAATCTTTTTGAGCGGCATCCTGTTCGGCTTTATGCAACTTGTAAAACGTTTGTTTGAGTAAATCAATTTCCTGTTTGTCTGCATTGCAGTTGTCCGCAATGATTTCCTTCAAGCGTTCTATAACTTCTTCTTTGCTTTTTCGCTGAGGATATCTGGCTTGAGAGGCGTCAGCAACGGGTTGGACCGAAGTTTCAGGTATTTCATTGGCTGGCACTTCAGTTAGTGGGCGGTTGTTTTCATTTAGTTCCATCGTATGTAGATTTTGAAAGAATAATCTTTTAATTTTACTAGAATACCCACAAATTAAAAGAATAAAATCTTATTTTCATATTTTTTTGCAAGTTATTTTTCTTCCTTCTGCTTAAAAGGTTAATAAAGATGTTTAAAAGCATAAAAAATAAAATCACACCCGGCAAGTATAACTAACCTTCTGTCTTCTCAGTGAAATCAGACGGGAAGGAGGTTATAACCTGCCGGGTGCGAAGTGCTTTTGTTTAGGAAAGCAATACGGTAATTCCCATATACATCAGCATGCCGATGATGTCATTGGTAATGGAGATAAACGGACCGGTAGCGATGGCCGGGTCTATTTTCAGTTTTTCCAGTGTCATGGGAACAAGAGTTCCGAAGATGGATGCGAACATGACCACGGCAAAAAGACTGATCGATACCGAATAACTGACGGTTGCACTGGCTCCGAAACGGATAAAATTATAAATGTATACCAGCATGGAAATGATGGTTGCATTAATCAGGGCTACAACGCTTTCTTTCAGTACCTGCTTGAATGTATTTCCTGCGTCGAGGGAGCTGTTGGCCAGTCCTTGTACGACGAGAGCCGATGACTGCGTTCCCACATTTCCTCCCGTACCACCGATCAGCGGAATGTAAAGTGCCATTTCTGGATGGGCGGCAAAGGTCGTATCGAAGTTTCCGAGAATCATGGAGTTGCCTATTCCGCCCAGCATTCCGATAAGTAACCATGGCAAGCGTGCTGTGGTCTGACGGAATACATTATCGTCGGATTCTACGTCCTGTGACAAACCGGATGCCAACTGATAGTCACGTTCTGCCTGTTCACGAACTTCATCCATCACGTCATCGACGGTAATTCTTCCCACCAGACGCCCGATGCTGTCCACAACCGGAACGGCTACCAGGTCATATTTTTCAATGGTCTGAACTACTTCTTCAACGGGCATGTCACATGCACGGAGATCGGATCTTTTTTCATGACGTGCTTGACCTTCGAAACAGAAGGGCTGGTAATCATTTTCTTGAGCGGAAATACCCCGCGTAACCGTTCGTCGTCGTCCACCACGTACACATAATAGATCTCATCCATTTCTTCTGCCTGGATACGCATTTCGCGAAGACATTCGGGCATACTCCAGTTTTCGTTAACGATCACCATTTCCGTACCCATGAGACCGCCGGCCGTATCTTCGTCGTATTTCAGCAAGTCAACAATGTCACCGGCCTGTTCGATGTCCTCAATGTGCGAAAGTACTTCCTCCTGTTTGTCTTCGTCCATTTCCCGGATGATGTCTACGGCATCGTCCGAATCCATGTATCTACAAAACGTTTGGCAATGGTTTCCGAAGGAAGAAGTTCCAGAAAACGCTTTCGTACGTCTTCGTCCATTTCAATGAGCACGTCGCTGCCGTTTCATTGTCTAGCAACAGGTAGACGAAACGCGCCTCTTCGGCATCGAGTTCATTGCACAATTCAGCGATATCTGCAGGGTGCAGGTTCTTCAGCAGTTCCTTTAGTTTGTCCGATTCCTTGTTTTCAATCAGTTCGGAAACGTTTTTCAATTCTTCGTTTTCCATAAGGCTTGCTTTCTTGGTTAGGCACGCGGAGCGTGGGGTTATTTTATTCAGTTGGTTCGGTGTTCAGAGCTTGTTCTACCCGGTTGGTCAGGTTAATGAATTCCTGTACGGACAATTGTTCCGGTCTCTTATTGAAAATGGGATCAGCCATCAGCGGGTTGGTCTTGTCCAGAATGGGTGAAATAGAATTGCGTAAGGTTTTTCGTCGCTGGTTGAATGTCGTCTTGACGATTTGCTTGAACAGTTTCTCATTGCATCCCAGTTCCTGAGTCTCGTTGCGTGTCATGCGGATGACTGCACTTTTCACTTTGGGAGGCGGATTGAAAACATGTTCGTGGACTGTAAACAGATATTCCACCCGGTACCAGGCCTGGATCAGTACGCTCAGGATACCATAAGTCTTGCTGCCGGGACCAGCTGCCATGCGTTCGGCCACTTCTTTCTGGATCATTCCCGTACAACAGGGGATCAGGTCTTTATAATCCAGCATCTTGAAAAAAATCTGACTGGAGATATTGTATGGATAATTACCCGTCAGCACGAAAGGTTTTCCTTCGAACAGTTGAGCCAGGTCCATTTTGAGAAAGTCTTGTTCAATGATGTTGTTTCCCAAAGCAGGAAAGTTTTCGCGCAGATAGGCCACGGATTCAAAGTCGAGTTCCACCACTTTGAGCGGTCTTTCCTTGGTCATGAGGAACTGGGTGAGTACTCCCATACCCGGTCCGACTTCCAGGATCGGAAGCTCAGGGCATGCATCTACGGTGTTGGCAATGTCTTGGGCTACTTGCAGGTCTTTCAGGAAGTGTTGTCCCAAAAACTTCTTAGGCTTGACTGATTTCATTTCGTTTTATAATTATTCTGGCGATTAACCGAGATTGTTTGCAGTAAATATTATCTTTGCATCGTGCAAAGTTAAGCATTAATCTTTATATATAGATTGATTTTGGAACGAACTGGTTTAAAAAAACGATTTAATAAAGTCTTGCAGGTGGTGCTCCCTTTAGGATTGGGAGCGGTTATTCTGATCTGGACTTATCATGGCTTTGACTTTCGGCACGTGTGGGAAGTCATGAATGGAGGCGTGAATTATGGATGGCTGTTGTTTTCTCTTGTTTTTGGAGTGACCGGCCATTTGTTCAGAGGCTGGCGCTGGAATCTGGCTCTGGCTCCTTTGGGAGAATATCCCCGCAGGGCAAACAGCGTGTACGCCATCTTTGTGTCGTATGCTGCCAATCTGGTTCTGCCCCGCGTCGGTGAAGTTTCGCGTTGTGGTATTCTGGCTAAGTATGACGGAGTTTCCTTTTCCAAGTCTTTGGGAACGGTCGTTACGGAACGTCTCATTGATACGGTCTGTGTCCTGCTGATAACGGGAGTGACTCTCCTGATGCAGACCAAGGTATTTGCTGCTTTCTTTGAAAAGACAGGTACCAATGCAGCTTTCTTTACCCATTTGTTTACGTCCACCAACTTCTACATCACCTTGCTTTGTCTGCTGGCAGCGTGTGTACTGGCTTATTTCCTTTTGCGTAATCTGACCATCTTTGCCCGGGTACGCGGCATTATGGGAGATATCTGGCAGGGATGTCTTTCCTTGCGGAAGGTGAAGAATCCGCCGCTTTTCATACTCTATACGGTCGGAATCTGGGCCAGTTACTTTTTGCAGTTCTATGTCAGTCTTTTCAGTTTTGATTTTTCTGCTGATCTGGGACTGATGCCGGCCTGGTCATGTTCGTCGTTGGCAGTATTGCTGTGGCTGTTCCTACTCCTAACGGGGCGGGTCCCTGGCATTTTGCGGTCATCACAATGATGATGATGTATGGGGTAAATAAGGGAGATGCCGGAATATTTGCCTTACTTGTGCATGGAATTCAAACCTTTTTATTAATTTTGTTAGGTATTTATGGACTGGTGGCTTTGCCGCTGATAAATAGAAAACATTGATTAACAAACCAAAACTTTATGAGTGAAATTCTTTCTTTGGCTCCACAGAATGTGTGGAAGCATTTCTATTCATTGACTCAGATTCCCCGTCCGTCGGGACATTTGAAGAAAATTCAGGCATTCTTGTTGGAGTTTGGTAAGAATGCAGGTGTTGAAACTTTCCAGGATGAAGCCGGAAATATCATTTACCGCAAACCGGCAACTCCGGGCATGGAAAACCGCAAGACCGTGATTTTGCAGGCTCACATGGATATGGTTCCACAGAAAAACAAGGACACACAGCATGATTTTGAGAATGATCCGATTCAGACTTATGTGGACGGTGAATGGGTAAGAGCCAAAGGAACAACACTCGGTGCGGATAATGGTATGGGTGTCGCCGCCATCATGGCTGTTATGGAAGACAAGACTCTGAAGCATGGTCCGCTGCAGGCATTGATCACTGCTGACGAAGAAACCGGAATGTATGGAGCCTTTGGTCTGAAACCTGGTACGGTGGAAGGCGAATCCTGCTGAATCTTGACTCGGAAGAAGAAGGTGAACTGTATATAGGATGCGCCGGAGGTGAAGATCTGACGGCTACTTTGGAATATAAGGAAGAAGAAACCGATCCTGAAGACGTAGCGCTGAAAGTTACATTGAAGGGGCTGCGTGGAGGTCACTCCGGTATTCAGATCGGCTGGGGACATGCCAATGCCAATAAGCTGATGGCGCGTTTCATGAATCAGGTTATCACATACGATGAGGCTTGTCTGGTTTCCTGGGAAGGTGGCAACATGCGTAATGCCATTCCTCGCGAGTGTGAAGCTGTCATCACGGTGCCGGCATCGGAAGTTGACGATGTATTGGCTTTTGTTGGTGAGTGCGAACAGGTTTGGCGCGATGAGTTCGCTACCATTGAAGACGGACTGAGCTTTACCGCTGAACGAGTTGAACTGCCTAAGATGATGGTTCCTGATGAAATTCGGGACAATCTGGTAGATGCTATCTTTGCTTGTCCGAACGGAGTGGAACGTTTTATTCCGACTATTCCGGATACAGTGGAAACATCTTCCAATCTGGCCATCGTAGAAATCGGCAATGGAAAAGCTGCCATCAAGGTGCTGACCCGCAGTTCTCGTGAGTCAATGAAAGATTATCGCAATACAGCCATCGAAAGCTGCTTCTCAATGGCAGGTATGCAGGTAGTTCGTTCCGGCGGTTATTCTGGTTGGGAGCCGGATGTCAACTCTCCGATTCTTCATGCCATGAAAGAATCTTATAAGGCACAGTTCGGTGAAATTCCTTCTGTAAAAGTAATTCATGCCGGTTTGGAATGCGGTATCATTGGTGCGGTAGTTCCAGGTTTGGATATGATTTCTTTCGGACCGACACTTCAGTGTCCGCATACTCCGGAAGAACGCTGCCTGATCCCGTCTGTTACCAAGTTCTATGAATTCCTGATTGCAACATTGGAAAATACACCGTTGAAATAATTTTCTACGGAAAAACAGATACCCGGTTATTCTTTTTATTCCAGTGAGAATAACCGGGATTTTTTTATTAAGGGATGTAAAGGTTCTAAAAATATGTTATAAAACATCGGAAATAGCAGGGAGGGTATTGCAGATATCCGAAAAACACCTACCTTTGCATCGTGTTTTTCATAGTATTAGATTTAAGGTTAATAAAGGTTGGAGTACAGCGGTACTCCTTTTTTTTTATCCTGGCTTGAACGGTACGATGTGTGGAAACGGCTGCACGGTTCGGGCTAATGAGTGCACGATTCCGTTAATACTTGTATTTCCTGTCAGACGGTTGTCCGTATTCTTCTTAGGGGAAAGATGCTCTATTTTGTGATAAATCCTTTCGTTTTCAATTCTTTAATAGCTTTCCATGCAGTAATCTGAGTTTTTTTTTTGTTATTTTATAAAATCAAAGTATCAGAAACTAAAGCGAAGAAGTTATGAAGAAGATAGTTTGCCTGGTCGGGCTGATGATTTTATTCAGCTTTGGACTGACGTCTGTACAGGCGCAGAACTATGACCGATTGTGGAAGGAAGTAGAAGAACTGCAGGAGAAAGACTTGCCCCGTTCCGTGATCGATGCGGTAGACCGTATCTATGCTTTAGCCCGGAAGGAGGAAAATCGTCCGCAGATGATGAAAGCCTGGCTGGTTCGTGCGGAGTATCGTGTTGCTTTGTCACGTGACGGTCTTCAGGCTGAACGGGACAGCCTGAAGATATGGGCAGAAACAGAAACCGATACGGTGACGCGTGCCGTGCTTTACAGTTTATTGGGAAACAAAGTACAGAATGTATTTCAGGATGATGTTGATGAAGCCATTTCGTACTTCCGCAAGTCGTTGCACGATGTGGAGGTGCTGGGACGTACTTCAGCCAAAGACTATCGTCCGATGACAGAATCCGGTCAGCTGAGTGAGACCTTTCAGCTGGATAACATGTTCGATCTGATGACCCGAAGAGCTGTCCGGAGCCTTGCTGATGAATGGACATGGACGAATGTCGGCAGAAATTCCGATATACAGAGAGAAATCCTGGCTTTGTATGACCGGCTGATTGCTTTTTATGAGAAAGAGAACAGCAACCGTTCGGGAGTTCTGTTGACGAGACTGGCCCGGCTGATGTATCAGCAGGAACGGCTTACGGGCCTGTATGAGGTGTCCCTTCAGGAAGTTCAGAAACAGTTGAAAGCATGGACCGAAGAATATAAAGGTCTGGAAGCTTGTGCAGATGTGTATGTGAAGCTGGCTGACAGTTATGGCCAGCAGGGAGATCGGGTACGTCAGCTGGAAACGGCCCGTGAAGGACTTCGGCTTTACCCTCGTTCGCAGGCAGCTGAAAATCTGCAATGTCAGATTGATGAGGTTCTGGCTCCTTCTTTGTACGCCAGACTTCCTTTTGTCTATCCCAATCAGGATGTGGATCTGACAGTTTGTTATCGGAATCTGAAAAAGGTAAGCTTCGAGCTTTATCGTCTGAAACTGTCTCCTGCTTCACCGGTGTTGAACGGGAGTCTGAAAGAAAAAGTATTGGTAAATCAATATGGCCGGAAGGTTGCTTCCCGCACGTATGTATTGCAGGCGACTCCCGACTACAAGGAAAAGACAGATACACTTCGCTTTCATACTCCCGGTCCGGGTATTTATATGCTCAAGCAGGTACCTGAAGGAAAACTGGAACCGGATTATACATTACTTTATGTTTCACCTTATGCCTGTCTGCTGACTCCTGTATCCGGAAAGACTTTGGAACTGACAGCCGTTGATCAGTTGAGCGGGCATCCTGTACCGGAAGCTGAAATTGTAATTTACCGGTCAAAAGAGGGCGGCTACGAGGAAATGACAGCTTACCGGACCGGTAGTGACGGACGTGTGCTTATTCCTGATACCCTCGGTTCCGGCTTCTTTTGCAATGTCCGTACGTCGGGAAATGACTATATGCCGATAAGCTTGTCCCGGTCTGTTCTTTATTTTCCGGAGAAAAAGCAGGGGGAGATGAAGCGGCAGGCAACTCTGTTTACCGACCGTTCTTTGTATCGTCCCGGACAGACCGTGCAGGTTTCAGGTATTTTGTATGGACAGACCGGAGACTCTGTCCGGGTACTGAAAGACGCGGAATGTGAAGTGATACTTTCGGATTCACACACCCGTAAAGTCTCGGAAGCTGTAGTCAGAACTGATGAATTCGGAACCTTTTCCGCAGAATTTGTACTTCCTCAGCAGGTACTTCCGGGAAATTTCTCCGTGTCCGTAAAGGGACTTTCCGCGCGTTACATCCGGGTGGAAGAATACAAGCGCCCCACATTTGATGTTGCATTTGAACCTTACACCGCTTCTTATCGCATGGGTGATACGCTGACGGTAAAGGGAACGGCCAAGACTTTTGCCGGAGCACCGGTACGTCTGGCCAAAGTCCGTTATCAGCTGACGTGTTCCAGAGCGTGGTTGTGGCGTGCTTCTTCCGGAGAATTGGATTTGATGTCGGGAGAAGTTGAGACATCTGCCGACGGAACATTCTCTTTGCAGATTTGTCTGAAGCGTCCTGAAATGGATAATCAGAACATAGAACGTCCGTACTATATATATAAGGTATCGGCTGCGGTAACTGACGGAGCCGGAGAAACACAGGTGGGCGAACTGGCTTTGCCGGTCGGTGAACAGTCTGTAGGCTTGCTGGTCAAGGGGCTTACGGAACGGGTAGCCCGTGAGAAACGGGAGAAGATCCAGTTCCAGGCATTGAACCTGAACCATCAGCCCGTACAGCTGGAAGTGACCTATCAGATATTTACCCTGAACGAAGAAAAAGAAACGGGAACATTGGTTTGTGAGGGAAAGCAGGAAGCTCAGCATTCCTTTGTTCCTGAAGACTTGCTGGCCTTGCTTCAGGACGTTACCGGATGAAAATCAGTGCAACGGACTCCCAGGGGCGTCCCTGTAGTGCTGAACAAGACTTCATTCTCTTCTCGTTGAGTGATGTCCGTCTGCCGGTGGAAACCACAGACTGGTTCTATGAAGATACTTCAGGCTGGGAAGAAGGTAAGGAGGCTGCGTTGTATATAGGCAGCAGTGAGTCCGATGTCCGGCTGTTTGTCAATGTATATTCTAGTGAAAAGCGGATTGAAACGCAGTGCATTCCGCTGAACCGGGAAATCAGAAAGTTCACGTATTCCTGGAAACCCGAATACGGTGACGGCTTGCAGGTTGTATTCACTTTCTTGCGCAAGGGGCAATTATATACTCATCAGGTAGCCTTGCTCCGCCCCCGTCCGGAGAAAAAACTGCAGTTGAAGTGGGAAACATTCCGCGATAGACTTGTTCCGGGCGGGCAGGAAGAATGGAGTCTGTCAGTAGCCGATGCGGAAGGTAATCCGGTGCGTGCAGCCTTCCTGGCTTCTATGTATGACGCATCATTGGATAAACTGTTTGCACATAATTGGGCTTTCAGTCTTTCCTTCAACCGTATCTTGCCGGGCACATGGCCGGCGATGGCGGGCATCAGACATCAGGCTTATCTGCACAGCAGCCTGCCTGTAAAGTATCCTGGCCGCGGATTTAACTTGCTGGGTGAGGAAGAGTACGGCCGTTTGTATCGTTCCTCTCTCTTCGGTCAGTCTTATCTGTATCCGACACGGATGTACAAGGCACAGGCCGCACCCGTATTGGCCAGTGTGGAAGAAAGCGCCCGTAATGCGGCATCCGGTTCTGTTTCCGACGTAGTGTTCGAAGAAGAACTGATAAGTATGGATCAGGCTGCTCTGCCGACTGATGCCACTTTCGGAGAAGGGACTGCACAGACAGCCGGAACGGCTTTGCGGAATAACTTCTCGAAAACAGCCTTTTTCTATCCTTATTTGCGTACCGATTCGTTGGGAAAGGTAAGTTTCTCATTCGTTTCTCCGGAAGCTTTGACCGAATGGCGCTTCCAGGGATTTGCACATACTCAGGAAATGGATTATGGCCAGATCTCAGGTTCAGCCCGAACGAGCAAAGATTTCATGGTGCAGCCCAATTTGCCCCGCTTCCTGCGAATGGGCGATGAGGCGAAGATTCCGGTGTCTCTGGTCAATCTGTCCATGGAAGATGTCAGCGGAACCTTGACGTTGCGTATGTACGATCCGGTAACGGACCGTCTGGTATTCTTCTCGACACAGAAGTTTTCGGTTAAGGAGGGACAGAGCAGTGCGGCTTCCTTTACCTATCATGTGAATGACCGTTACGATGTACTGGTTTGCAAGATAACTGCCGATGCAGGTAAGTTCAGCGATGGCGAGCAGCATTATCTTCCTGTGCTGACAGACAAGCAGTGGATAACCGAAACCTTGTCCTTGCAGTTGAATGGCAAGGAAGGGGTGACAGTGAAAACTGAAAACCTTTTCAACGGCCAGAGCCGGACAGCCTCCGGAAAGAGACTGACTGTGGAACTGACGGCCAACCCCGACTGGTATGCAGTTCAGGCTTTGCCGGTGGTCGGAAATCCTTCAACCGATGATGCTGTGGCCTGGGCAACGGCATATTATGCCAACCGGCTTGCCGGTGTGCTGGCGGACGCCAATCCGGCTATCAGCCGTGTATTTGAATCCTGGAAGAAGTCCGGAAAGGATCAGGAAACACTGATGAGCAATCTGGAGAAAAACAGTGATCTGAAAGACCTGCTGCTGGCTGAAACACCCTGGGTGGCTGAAGCAGCTGATGAGGCTGAGCAGAAACGGCGCATAGCCCTGCTGTTTGATCTGAACGGCATGAGTTCCCGTTTGCAGCAGGCTGCGGACAAGTTACGGACACTTCAGCTGACGGACGGATCCTGGAGCTGGTATAAGGGAATGAAAGGCAGCCGTTACATCACCACTCAGACTGTGGAACTGATGGCTCGTCTGAAAGCAATGAATATTTCCCTGACGGACGGAATGGAAGCACAATATGGACGTGCACTGGGATATTTGCGAAAAGAGGTGAAGAAGGTTTATGAACAGATGCGCATACAGGAGCGGGAAAACAACATTCAGGTACGTCCGGATGAGCAGATTGTGAAATACCTTTATATCTGTGCTTTGGACGAAACGGCACGGAAACAGGCTGATAAGGAAATCAATACTTACTTCCTGGCCCGGCTGACCAACCGTTCTGCCGAATGTTCCATTTACGAAAAATCCCTGCTGGCGGTCATCATGCATGCATACGGACAGAAGCGGCAGGCCGAACTGTTGTTGCAGTCTGTGAAGGAATATATGCTTGCAACTCCGGAAATGGGCAGATATTTCGATACTTCGAAGGCAGGATATTCCTGGAACAGTTATAAGATACCGACACAGGTCGCTGCCATGGAAGCGATCTGGAGAATAGCTCCCGACCAGCATTTGTTGGGCGACATGAAGCAATGGCTGCTGAAGCAGAAACAGGTACAGGTGTGGGATACTCCGCTGGCTACCGCAGATGCTGTCTATGCTTTTCTGGGTATGGGAGCAACCGTCTGCAGGCAAGCGGAAGCCTGAAAGCCCGGATCGGTTCGAAGACACTGGTCACTCCCGACGACGCGTTGGGATATGTCCGTCAGACTTATACCGGTGCTGACACGGAAGTATCCCGGATTGCCGTAGTCAAGTCGGGTGAAGGTTTGTCGTGGGGAGCTGTCTATGCCCAGTATCTGGAAGACATGATTCGTGTCCGTCCGTTCCGGACCAACGGACTGGGAATCGTCCGCGAGTACTGGTTGGGTGATGAACAGGTTTCGGCTTCAACCCGGTTGAAACCCGGTGACAAGCTGACTGTACGCCTGACGGTGAAGGCCGACCGGGATATGGATTTCGTACAGATCAAGGACGAACGTGCCTCCTGCATGGAACCTGCTGTCCAGTTGTCAGGTTATCACTGGAACGGCGGCATCGGATATTATCAGGTGAACAAGGATGCTTCCACCGAATTCTTCATCGATCAGATGCGGAAAGGCACTTATGTACTGGAGTATACCGTTTATCTGGACCGTCCGGGAACTTATCAGGCAGGCATTGCCACCATACAGTCGGCTTATGCCCCCGAGTTCAACGGGCATACGGACGGTGTGGAACTGACGATTGAATAAGGTAAAAGTTGCGTTACTGAAATATTCTCTCTATCTTTGTTTCCGTAAAAACAGATAAAAATAGATGAAGCGCATATTACTTCTTGCAGGAATATTGATTGCCGTGTCGTCGGTACTTCAGGCACAGCCTAAGATAAAATTCGAGAAAGAAACACAGGAACTGGGTTACGTCCTCTGGCGTAACCCGGTTACCGTAACCTATCATTTTACGAACGACGGCGACAAGCCGCTGGTCATTTCGAATGTCACCACTTCGTGCGGTTGTACGGAAGCGAAATGGACCGAAGATCCGATTCCCGCCGGCGGCAAGGGTGAAGTGACTGCCATCTTCGACGCTGAGCCATCGGCCGGTTCTACAAGGAAGTCGGTGTGTATTGCAATGCCTCTTCCACTCCCATTTATCTTGGATTCAACGGTGAAGTAACTGCCGATCCCAAGAACTATACCTTTACCCATCCTTATGCGTTTGGCTCTATCCGGCTGGACAAGGAAGAAATCGAGTTTGATGATGTCAATAAGGGAGACAATCCGGTATTTGAAATTCTGGTGGCCAATACATCCAACAAGGCCTACTCGCCTGTGCTGATGCACCTTCCTCCGTATCTGACGGCGAAAGCTGTTCCCGAAGTGCTGGGACGCGGAAAGAACGGACGCATTGAAGTGACACTGGATTCGGAGAAACTGCCGAAACTCGGCATTACGCGTACTTCCGTCTACCTGGCCCGCTTTCCGGGTGACAAGGTAGGAAGCGAGAATGAGATCCCGGTATCAGTAGCTTTGCTGCCTGATTTCTCGCATGAATCTGAATGGGTGAAGAATAATCCGCCCGTACTGACCCTGTCAGCAACGAGTCTGGAATTCCCGCCGTTGAACCCGAAACAGAAGAAATCGCAGAACATCATCATTACCAATACGGGTAAGTCTGATCTGACGATTCAGGATATGCAGGTGTTGAACATCGCACTGGCCGTACGCTTGAAGAAACGTGTCCTCAAACCCGGTGAGTCAACCAAGATGAAGATTACCGTGCTGGCAGAAAACCTGCCGCGTGTCAAGGGAACGCCTCGTGTGCTGATGCTGACCAACGATCCGAAACATCCGAAAGTAACCATCCGAGTAAAAGCAACCGTAAAAGAATAAATTATGGAACACCCCGAAAATAGTGATGCTTACAAGGGGTTAACTGTAAACAAGGGTATCGAACAACCCTCAATTGTTAATCCTTATCTGAAACTACGAAAGAAACCCAAACGCCGCCAGTTTTCGGTGGGCGAATATGTGGAAGGCATTGTCAAGGGCGATGTCACCGTGCTTAGTCAGGCTGTGACGCTGGTGGAGAGTGTGAAACCCGAACACCAGACCATAGCTCAGGAAGTGATTGAGAAATGCTTGCCTTATTCCGGCAATTCGGTTCGAATCGGAATCAGCGGTGTGCCGGGTGCAGGAAAAAGTACGTCCATCGACGTCTTCGGCCTGCATGTACTCGAAAGAAAGGAGGTAAGCTGGCGGTGCTGGCCATAGACCCGAGCAGCGAACGTTCCAAGGGAAGTATCCTCGGCGACAAGACCCGCATGGAGAAGCTTTCCGTTCATCCGAAGTCATTTATCCGTCCCAGTCCTTCAGCCGGATCGTTGGGTGGGGTAGCACGTAAGACCCGTGAGACCATCATCTGTGTGAAGCAGCCGGTTTCGACAAGATCTTTGTTGAGACAGTCGGTGTGGGACAGAGTGAAACGGCCGTACATTCCATGGTCGATTTCTTCCTGCTGATCCAGCTTGCAGGTACGGGTGACGAACTGCAAGGCATCAAGCGCGGCATTATGGAAATGGCCGACGGCATCATCATCAACAAGGCTGACGGAAATAATATCGAGAAAGCCAAGGCTGGCCGCAGCTCATTTCCGCAACGCTCTTCATCTGTTTCCGGCTCCGGAATCGGGATGGACTCCGCAGGTACTTACTTATTCCGGCTTCTACGGAATCGGAATTGAAGAAATCTGGGACATGGTGTTCCGCTATATTGATTTTGTCAAGGCCAACGGCTATTTCGAACATCGCCGGAACGAACAGTCGAAATACTGGATGTATGAAACCATTAATGAACATCTCCGCAACAGTTTCTATAACAATCCCGACATAGCTTCCATGCTGTTGGAGAAAGAACGGGAGGTGCTGGAAGGACGGACAACCTCCTTCACGGCAGCCCGCAAACTGTTGGATACATATTTTAAACATTTGCCGTCATGGGAATAGAATCCAAGCATACTGTCGGATGGGTGGATGTGTTGCGCATCATGGCCTGTTTTCTGGTTGTGTTCGCCCATTGTTGTGATCCCTTCGTTGCGCGTTTTGATTCCGACCGCTCTGCTTTCCTGCAGGGATGTGCGCTGGGAAGTGCCGTGCGCTGCTGCGTACCGTTGTTTGTCATGATGACCGGTGTATTCCTTTTCCCGGTCCGTCCGGCAGGAATGGGAGACTTTTACCGCAAGCGTATCGGCCGCATTGTCGTCCCCCTGCTTTTCTGGTCGGTGGCCCTTCCGCTGCTGTTCTTCTTTCATCTGAACTATGTCGTAACGACTGATAACCCTACGGTCGACATGCAGACTTTTACGCCCGGCATGACACTGACCAAGATCTATACCTGTATCTTCAACTTCAACTATGATACGACCCCCCTCTGGTATCTCTACATGCTGGCCGGCCTGTATCTGGTGATTCCCGTCTTCGGTGCCTGGCTGGAGAAGCTTCCCGCAAGGATATTCTTCTTTTCCTGAAAGTATGGGGCATATCTCTCTTCCTGCCTTATCTGAAGATGCTGGCCCCTGCGCTGGGATACATCGGAAACTGGGGTAACATGGATATTCTGGGCGGATGTGACTGGAATGCTTTCGGTACCTTCTATTACGTCTCCGGATTCATCGGTTATCTGGTGCTGGCCTATTATCTGAAAACTTATCCGCTCGCATGGAGCTGGAAGAAGACGCTGTGGACAGGCATCCCGATGTTTCTGGCGGGCTATGCCGTTACTTTCGGCGGCTATCTCGTGATGCAGGAATATTTCCCCGGCAATTATGCTATCTGGAGATTGTATGGCTGTTTGGAGGTATCAATGTCTTTATGATGACCTTTCCGGTGTTTGTGATCGTACAGAAATGGAATCCCCGGACTTCTCCTTTCCTGTCACGCCTGGCTTCGATGACGTTCGGCATTTATCTTTGCCATTTCGTTTTTGTACAGATGGGATATGACCTCTTTGCCGTCCTATTGCCGGAAGGAACTCCTTCCGTTGTACGCATCGTGTGTATGGCCGTGACCGCCTTCCTGGTGAGCGGACTGCTGGTACGTCTGTTCTTTGCCAGTCGCCTGACCCGCAGGCTGGTGGCCTGAAATACATCGGATTTTTGCAGGAATGTAATAACTTTGCATTTATTTCCTGCATAAATATCCGATGAAATTCTCCTTTTTACGAAAAGGAACGAGAAAAAACGGAGGAAATGCAGGATGACATTGAATATATATGTACCTTTGCACACGAATTTTGTTCAATGAAAATATGCAAAGCGAAAACAGACCGATTATTGAGATTAAAAACGTTTCGAAGTTTTTTGGAGAAAAAACAGCTCTTGACCATATCAACCTCACAGTCAATAAAGGAGAGTTTGTTACCATACTGGGTCCTTCCGGATGCGGAAAGACCACTTTGCTGCGTCTGATTGCAGGCTTTCAGACCGCTTCGGAAGCAGTCTCTGCATTGCCGGAAAGGAAGTGACGCAGACTCCTCCCCATAAGCGTCCGGTCAATACGGTGTTTCAGAAATATGCACTTTTCCCTCATCTGAATGTCTTTGACAATATCGCTTTCGGACTGAAGCTGAAAAAAATGCCCAAGCCCGAAATGGAACGTAAGGTCAAGGCTGCTCTGAAGATGGTGGGCATGACCGACTACGAATACCGCGACGTCAATTCCCTGTCGGGCGGTCAGCAACAGCGTGTAGCGATAGCCCGTGCCATTGTCAACGAACCGGAAGTGCTGCTGCTCGACGAGCCGCTGGCTGCTCTCGACCTGAAGATGCGCAAGGACATGCAGATGGAACTGAAGGAAATGCACAAGTCGCTGGGCATTACCTTCGTGTATGTCACTCACGATCAGGAAGAGGCCCTTACACTGAGCGACCGCATTGTGGTGATGAGCGAAGGAAAGATCCAGCAGATCGGCACGCCGACTGACATCTACAACGAACCGGTCAATTCGTTTGTTGCCGATTTTATCGGCGAAAGCAACATCCTGAACGGAACCATGATCCGGGACGGACTGGTGAACTTCTGCGGACACGATTTCGAATGTGTGGACAAAGGCTTTGGAGAGAACAAGCCTGTGGATGTAGTGGTCCGTCCGGAAGACTTGTATATCTTCCCGGTATCGGATGCAGCCCAGCTGCGCGGCGTAGTACAGTCGTGCATTTTCAAGGGCGTACACTACGAAATGACTGTACTTTGCGGGAACTACGAACTGGTGGTGCAGGACTATCATTGCTTCCCGGTGGGAGATGAAGTAGGCCTGCTGGTGAAGCCTTTCGACATTCACATCATGAAGAAGGAACGTACGGAAAACACGTTTGAAGCAACCATTGTGGACGAAACCCATGTGGAATTCCTGGGATGCCGCTTTGAATGTCTGCCCCTGAAAAACTGTCCCGCAGAGGGAACGAAGGCACAGGTGGCGGTCGGTTTCGACCGGGTAGTCCTGCTGGACAATGAAGAAGACGGCATGCTCACCGGTGAAGTGAAGTTCATCCTCTACAAGGGTGACCATTATCATCTGACGGTTCTTTCCGACTGGGAAGAAGATGTGTTCGTCGATACCAACGATGTGTGGGACGATGGTGACCGGGTGGGTATCAGCATTCCGGCAGACGCCATCCGTGTGATTCTATAACCCTATAAACGGACTGAAACAGGAAAATGAACAATTTGCGAATCTTTTTCTCTTCACGCAAGAGCTGGACTTTGCCTTATCTGATCTTTTCAGCGGTGTTTGTCATCATTCCGCTGATTCTGATCCTGGTTTATGCCTTTACCGATGATGCCGGCCATCTGACTCTGGAGAACTTCCGGAAGTTCTTTGCCCATCCCGAGGCTGTCAACACGTTTGTCTATTCCATCGGTATCGCCATCCTGACAACCATCGGCTGTATCCTGCTGGGTTATCCGGCAGCCTGGATACTCAGCCAGAGCAAAATGAGCTATTCGCGGACGCTGATCCTGCTGTTTATCCTTCCCATGTGGGTAAACATCCTGATCCGTACGCTGGCTACCGTGGCTCTGTTTGATTTCCTCCGCCTGCCGCTGGGCGAAGGAGCACTGATCTTCGGAATGATCTACAATTACCTCCCATTTATGATTTACCCCATCTACAATACGTTGCAGAAGATGGACGCAGTTACATTGAGGCAGCCCAGGATCTGGGAGCCGGCTCTTCCCAGGTGTTCTGGAAGGTGGTTTTTCCGCTTTCCATGCCGGGAGTGGTAAGCGGCATCATGATGGTTTTCATGCCGACCATCTCCACCTTTGCCATTGCGGAGCTGCTTACGATGAACAACATCAAGCTCTTTGGTACGACCATTCAGGAAAACATCAACAACAGTCTGTGGAACTACGGTGCAGCCCTGTCGCTGATCATGCTGTTCCTGATTGCCGTCACTTCGCTGTTCAGCACTGAAAATTCCGACGATTCGGAGAAAGGAGGAGGAAACGTATGGTAAAGAAGATCATCATGCAGACCTATCTCTGGGTTCTGTTGCTGATGCTGTATGCACCCATTGCGATCATTGTCATCTATTCGTTTACGGATGCCAAGGTGCTGGGCAACTGGACGGGCTTTTCGCTTGACCTCTATAAATCGTTGCTCAACACGGGAGCCCATCATTCTCTGATGAATGCGTTTGTCAATACGGTACTTATCGCCCTGATAGCTGCCACGGCATCCACTTTGCTGGGAAGCATAGCGGCGATAGGAATCTATAACCTGAAGGCACGGAGCCGGAAGCCGTCGGTTTTGTGAACTCCATTCCGATTCTGAACGGAGATATCATTACCGGTATCTCGCTCTTCCTTCTTTTCGTGTCGCTGGGCATTACGCAGGGATTTACGACCGTCGTGCTCGCCCACATCACCTTCTGCACGCCTTATGTGGTGCTGAGTGTTCTGCCCCGTCTGAAGCAGATGAACCCGAATCTGTATGAAGCGGCTCTCGATCTGGGAGCCACTCCGATGCAGGCTCTCCGCAAGGTTATCCTGCCGGAGATCCGTCCGGGAATGCTCAGCGGCTTCCTGCTGGCCCTGACCATTTCAATCGACGACTTTGCGGTGACGGTGTTCACCATCGGTAATCAGGGGCTTGAAACCTTGTCTACCTACATTTATGCCGATGCGCGCAAGGGAGGACTGACGCCCGAACTGCGTCCCTTGTCGGCTGTCATCTTTATCGTCATCCTGGCGTTGCTGATCATCATTAACCGCAGAGCGGGCAAAGAGAAGAAAGGAATATGAGAAAATATGTATTGTATCTGGCACTGCTGGCTGGTCTGCTGACCGGCTGTTATAACGAGGAAGACTCGCGCGAGCATGTGCTGAAAGTATATAACTGGGCCGACTATATCGGCGAAGGTGTTCTGGAAGATTTCCAGCAGTACTACAAAGAACAGACGGGAGAAGAGATCCGGATCGTTTATCAGACCTTTGATATCAAATGAAATCATGCTGACCAAAATCGAAAAGGGGCATGAGGATTTCGATGTGGTCTGTCCTTCGGAATACATCATCGAGCGTATGCTCCGCAAAGACCTGCTGCTGCCCATTGATTACGGTTTTTGCCCATTCTCCCAATTACATGAACGGAGTGGCGCCCTATATCCGGGAACAGATCGACAAACTGGGTACTCCCGACAATCCTGCCAGCCGTTATGCCGTGTGTTACATGTGGGGAACGGCCGGCCTGTTGTATAACCGGGCTTACGTCAGCGAATCGGATCTGAAGTCCTGGGGATGCTTGTGGGAGAAGCGCTTTGCCGGAAAGATTCTGATGAAAGATGCTTACCGGGATGCCTACGGAATGGCATTGCTTTATGCCCGCCGCCGGGATCTGGCGGAAGGACGGGTAACGGTGCCCGAACTGATGAACGATTATTCGCCGGCCTCCATGGATTCGGTGGAGAAGTATCTGAAGCTTCTGAAGCCGAACGTGGCCGGATGGGAAGCCGATTTCGG
>ENA-OQAN01000254-OQAN01000254.1-human-gut-metagenome-genome-assembly--contig:-NODE-254-length-29394-cov-3.230430_pt1 | contig 29394 bp, 32 predicted proteins | sample MGYA00242735_ERZ504527 | MGnify/ENA primary metagenome ERZ504527 (study PRJEB26092, sample SAMD00036230) | human gut metagenome | host: Homo sapiens | study: EMG produced TPA metagenomics assembly of... | reverse complement strand
CGGCAGGGAATCCGGCACTCCTGCCACCCAGTCCACCAGTTCTTTTAAGGTCATTTTGCAGGCTTCATCCAGACTTATCCACGGAGCTTGGTGCTCTCGCAGCTTCAGAAAGCCTGCTGCCGCCACATTCCGGACAGATATCTTCCTTTAAAAATTTTCCACGCGCTTCATGCCCTTCTCATCTTTTACTTTTGCAAGCGCATTTTCCACGGTGTAAACGGCATTATAATAGGTAAAATCCAGTTCACCCGCCTGGTTGGATTTTTTTGCCTTATAAAAAATATGTTTTTTCTCAGCCGGGCCGTGATAGACGATCTCTTTCTCCTCGTCTGTCAGTTCCCGGAATGGGACATCCGTGCGCACGCCCATCTCACGGCAGACATCTGTCATCAGTGACCACATCAGACTGTTCCACGGAGCGACCGCTCCCTCATCAATGCTGATCGAATCGTCCGGCACCAGCGAATCAAAATCCACTGTCCGCACACTTCCCGTACCGCCGCATCTTTGGCACGCCCCCTGTGAATTAAATGCAAGTTCTTCCGCACTCGGTGCATGTACTTTTTCCCCGCACACCGGACATAAGATTTCCTGCTCTGCCGCTACTTTTAACGTAGGCTCTATGTAATGTCCATTCGGACAGCGGTGGGATGCCAGTCTCGAATACATCAGCCTTAAGCTGTTCAAAAGTTCGGTTCCGGTTCCAAACGTACTGCGGATCCCCGGTATTCCCGGACGCTGATGGAGTGCTAAAGCTGCCGGGACATATAACACCTCGTCCACCTGTGCTTTCACCGCTCCTGTCATACGCCTTCTTGTATAAGTAGAAAGTGACTCCAGATATCGTCTGGAACCCTCTGCATACAAAACACCAAGTGCCAGCGAAGATTTGCCCGAACCGGACACACCTGCGACCCCCACGATCTGATGCAGGGGGACATCCACATTTACATTTTTCAGGTTGTGGACTCTCGCCCCTTTTACCCTGATATATTTTGGTTCATTATGGTTGGTTTCCATGATGGTACTCCTTATTTATTCGTCTTATCCTGCTCACCGATCGCAGCATGGAAATTTTTAAAAGATCAGTACAAACACTGCGACCGGCATCATCACTGCCCCCGTCAGATCAGGAAGCTGATGTGCCAGAAAATTTTCGGTCAACCCTGCATTGTCATTGATCACTTTCCGCAGACGTCCGCTGGCGTTTGCGCTAAAATATCCCTAACAACACTTTCATTTCCCGCTACAATCCTATCAACACTTCCGCACTCCAGACACAACAATCCCGGCGAAAAAGTCCAGTATTCCACCAAGCGCAATCGTGCCTGCAAACAACAGTATCAGTTCCAAAAGATCACAAAACCGATCAATAAAAAGATGATCGTATCAGACGCAAAGAGTTCTCCCAATATCGGTAAATACCTCATATTTTCTCCCCTCTCTAATCTATTCCAGTTTTTTCATAACAAGTCCAAACAGCTCTGCCTTTTTCCACCATCACAAAAAACTGACAGACACAAGATGCCGCTCAGCACAGTTCCTTCACAAAATTTCCACCTTCAAAATAAATATCATTTCCTTCACTGTCTTTATGAAACGAAATCCGCTCTGTTCCAACCAGTTGAAAACCAACACTGTTAAGTAATCCAACAGAAGGGAGATTATTTTTTGCTGTTCCGGCATATCTCTAACAATGCCTCATCCCTACAGCCCCAGCCTCCGATACCGGTTCACGCACGCAAACACTTCCTGCTTTCTTGGCATCGCAAGTCCGCACGGCAGATAACTACTCTCGCAGACTGCTGCGATCCCCTTCTTCTGCAAAACATCCCAAAGCGCATCGACTGCCTGTGTCAGGGTGTGTTTTCCATCAAAAAGTGGATCTGCATATATTTTAACATATATCCGAGTGCTGCAAGCTGCTCCGTGTCCATAAGCTGTTCCACATAGCGGACGTCAATGACTTCCCGGTTGATAGAGATGGAATCCCTTCCCATCGTTTTCATCTTTAAGCGGTTGTCCTCTTGAAACATCCGGTCCGGCTTTATTTTTCTGTCAAAATCAGGCTGCTTTGACGGGGCAATGTCCTGTTTTGGAAGCGGGAACTCTGCCGCTGCCTGCTTTGCTGACTCTGTGATCTCAAACGGCTCGTAACGGTTCATCTGGATGATGCAGTCCGCCTTGTGAAAATAGGAACCGGAGCTTCCGGCAACAAGGACCGTCGAGATACCGTATGTGTGATACAGCTCCTCTACCCGGTCAATAAAAGGCACGATCGGCTCTGCATCACGGTTGACCACGCGCTGCATCAGCTCATCACGGATCATAAAGTTCGTTGCACTGGTATCCTCGTCGATCAGAAATGCTCTTGTGCCTGCCTCCATCGCCTCGATCACATTTGCCGCCTGGGAAGTACTCCCGCTGGCATCCTCCGTATAAAAGGATACCGTATCTTTCCCGTTTGGCAGGTCATGGATAAACATGGAAATATCCACGTCACGGATGCTTCTTCCATCCTCGGCACGGATCTTCATCGCTGTATCGTCCGTGATGACATACTCCCTGCCATCCCCTGCAATGTGGTTATAGACACCTGTCTCAAGCGCTTTTAACAGTGTTGATTTTCCATGGTAACCACCGCCGACGATCAGCGTGATGCCCTTCTTTATTCCCATTCCGGTCAGTTTTCCGTGGTGCGGCAGCGTCAGCGTGACGGAGAGACTTTCCGGTGACTGAAAACGCACCGCATCTTTCATCGGTCTGCCGGAGACACCGGACTCCCGCGGCAGAATCGCACCGTCTGCCACAAATGCACAAAGTCCCATCGGATCTAACTGCTCCCTGATATATTCCTGATCCTCGGCGAGATCTGCGGCTGTCTCCACCGCTTCTTTTTTCAGTGAGCGGTAATATAGAGAACCTTTCACACACTCCGGCAGAAAATCAAAGAAAATCTTTTCGAGTTCTCTGGAATTGACCGTTCTTCCATTTGCCGGGAAACCAATCTCCATGCGAAGCACAATATCGCCGTTTTTTACATCCATCTGACAGGCACTGCGCTCTAACACTTCCTGTCCCGGACGGCTGACCGCCATAAGGCCGCTCTTTCCAGATCCTTTCGCTTTAAAGGAAACTTTCTCGACCTGGCGCGCAAACTGGCGCAGCAGATAATCCTGCACGGCGGTCCTTCTGCAGTCTTTCTGATAAAGATGTTCCGGGAATCCCGCCTGTTTTCCACGGACATGGATGCTTACTTTCGACGGCGCTGCAAACGGATCTCCCTGTACATGGTCAATGGAAAGCACATATCCCGGAAATTCATAAGAACCTCTTGTGTCCTTATATGCCGGATATCCCTTATGATCGATACGCTGTAATAAATTTTTTAACTCTGCCGATGTCTGCATAGTCTTACTCCTCCTCCACAACCAACTGTGAAAAATCCTTTTTCTCAAACTCCTGAATCGAAATGCTCTTCTTATTCGGATTCGCATAAACGAATGTCTTATCTACATTTTCAATGTAATTCTGGATCTTATCGTTTGTTGCACTGATGATCGCCTGAAAACCAAGCCCGCGGATCAGTTCGATACAGCTCGCCACTTTCTCTGCATCCATCTTGGAAAATGCCTCATCTAAAACAACAAGACGGATCGTCGGACGTCTTGTCAGTCTTGCAGACAGATTGATATGGTATGCCTGCGCAAAACTTGCGAGTAGTGCAATGTAAAGCGGGTTCTGTCCCTCACCACCGGAATTTTTCTTGATCATCTTGCTAAGACCAATGACAAGACGTTCGTCACCTTCCACGATCTGTTCCATCTCAAATGAAAGATACGTACGGTAATCTGCATACTTCACCATGTTCTGTTTTGCCTCATCAAGTTCCTGCTGCGTGGCATTTTCCGGCGGAATAAAGATATGGATCAGATCACTCATCAACATACCATATTTATTTTCATGCTCCATCGAAAACAGATTCATCTGATGCTCCATTGGCGATGCAAGTGAGGACGGATCGATATCTAAGTCCTCATCCATAAACATATCATAAAATGCGCCGTCGGCTCCCTTATTTCTCGTGATCTTAAACTGATAGCGGTCTTTACCAAAATTCAGGTTGCGGATGATACGGTTTAATTCATCCCTGCGCACATAGGCTTCTTTGATAGCGCTGCGGATCTTGTATACAAAATCCTCCTTAAAATGCTCCACTGCTGCCTTTGCCTGCTCGGCTGCCTTTTTCTGGTATTCTTCCAGTTCATTGCAGGAAAGCTCTGACAGCAGGCTGTCATAATCGTCATTATTCTCTGCGCTCGCTGAGAAATCACGTTTTGGATGATTCTGAAGATAATTCATACGTACATCCACCAGTTTATTTTTCTGTACATCACACTGACCGGACACCTGTTCCATTTCTTCCTGTGTCGATGCTTTCAGGCTGTCATACTTCTTATTTTTCTGCCCGGCAATATAAACCTCAAATGCCTCTTCTTCCGCAGCGGAACCGCGAAGCTCTTCTTTTTTTCGTAAGAAGTTCCTCATTTTTTGTAATGAAATCACTGCTGTCTTTTTCAATGGCATCTTCTTTTTTCCGGATCTGGTATTTTAAGTCATCGATCTTATCTTCCAGATCTTTTTGTTTTTTGTGAATCTCTTCTGCCTGTTTCTTTAAGATCTCAACAGTACCGGCACCGATCTCTGCCATTTTCTTTTCTGTTTTTGCCTTTTGTTTTTCTTTTTCCTTCTTCTCCGAAAGATCTAAGATCAGGTTCTGGTATTCCTCAACCGTATCATTTAAAAATTCCTGGGCAAGGATATTTCTCGCCTCTGTCTCACGCTCCTTATATTCCGCTCTGTCCTGCTCTAATTTCTCAAGGCTGGCGGCAAGTTCCTTCTGACGCTGTTTTTTACTCTTTTCACCGATATAGACATGTTTCTTGTAATTGTCAGGATTTAAGCGGCGCAGCTGGTAACTCTGGTACAGCAGGCAGTCTGCCGTCACACCGATCTTGCACTGGCGCAGTTCATCGACAGAAGCACACTTAATCACATTTCCAAGCAGGAAATCCACAAATGCCCGCACATACGGCTCTTTTGCCTCCACTTCCTCCGCGAGCGCATTATCCTTTATGCGCCACTCCTCCTGCATCAGTTTTTCCGTATCCACCAAAGACACACGGAAAAACGTTTTCATCGAGTGTCTCGTATACTTCCATCGCCTGTTTGACGTAGGCAGGTTCCACGATGAGTGCAAGTTTATTCCAGGAAAGATACCCCTCGATCGCACTGCGCCATGTCTCATCTTTAATATCAATGAGATCGGCAAAGATGCGTACCTGAATATTTTTTCCGGTCTGTTCGGAGAGTTTTCTCGCAATTTCAGACCGCGCAAGCTCTAATTCCCGCGGATACGCCTTCTTGCCAAGTTTTAACTCTGCGAGTTCTTTTTCTAAGACATCCGCCTCTTTATTCATGGAACGGATTTCTGCGGAAGCTTCCTGTCTGTCTTTTTCCGCTTCTTTCTGCACTTCGATCAGGCTTCGTTTTAAACGCTCGATCTCCTCGCCGGTGATCGTGCCTTCTTTGAATTTCTCGATATCCCATAAGATCTGGTTCGAAACAATATCTACATCCTCCCAGCCGTTTAACCTTGCACAGATACCATCCCACTTGTTTTTACTTCGCTCTAAAAGGCTTAAGTTTTCTTCCAGACTCTTTAACTGCTCTTCAAGCCTTGCATAACCGGTTCCTGCGATCTGCTCATTGATCTCGCTGTACTCTTTTTCATAATTTCCCTTTATTTCAAGCAGTTCGGCGAGACTTTCGTTCTGCAGTACAACATCCTTTTTCCAGTTTTCCACACGGTGCTGCATTTCCTCTATGGTCTGCTCTAACTGTAAGATCGTCAGTTTATCCATCCGGTAATGGCAGTTTAAAAGTTCTTTTTTTCTTCTCCTCCATCACCTGATACTGCGCACTTATCTGCTTTAACTCTTCGATCTCCTGCATCGTGCTTCGATCTTGCGGCACATCCTCCATAGAGCATCGCGCCCTCCTGCATGTCCTCGATATGGATATCCTGCTCCATGCAGATATATTCTTTTACAAAGTCCTCTAACCGGATATTCATTTTAAACGGGATCGCACGCTTAAACAGGCGCGGGAATTTTTCCATATCCAATCCGCCTAAGTAGACGTCATACAGGTTTCTGCGGAATCTCTCATTATTTGAGGTGTAAAACATCTCATCTTTCGGGAAATTCTGCTGCAAATAGCTGCGCACCTCACTGATCGTCATTGCACGGCTCTCTGTCCGGTAATCCCCCGGGATCAGTTCTCCCTTGTGCCAGAAAAATAAACGATTGATCTCGTTGGTCGCTGTCTCCACGTCAAACACAACCCCGATGCATTCTTTTTCCTTCGTGATCGTCTGTTCCATCTCAAGAACGATCGTCGTGGAAAAGTTTTTGTTCCGCTTATATTCCGCCTGATTATTCTCGCCAATGTTGATCATACCGCGCAGGTACTCGATCAGGCTTCGGTCAGAGTCATCTGCCGCCGCCTTATTGAAAAATCCACGTCCGTCCGTGTTCGCATAAAGCACGATCTGCATTGCATCGATCACTGTTGATTTTCCACTTCCGGAATGACCGGTAAAAAAGTTGATGCTCTCATTTAAGCCTAACACCTTGCGGTCAATATAATGCCAGTTGTTGAGGCAGATTCTGGTAAAAACTTTATATGCCTGATTCATCTGTTCCATCTTCTGTCTCTCCTTCCTCATCCACATTCATTTCTTCTGGTTCAAGATCACTTTCTTCATCCGTCATATCATTTTCTGAAAGTGTTTCCTCACTGCTCCACTCCAGATTCCCCTGCCCGTCTACCTCGTTATCTTTTACCTCATCGGAAAAACTGCCAAGAAGCCCGTTCACATCTTCTCTCATCAATACTAAATTGATACACGGATAGATCATGATCCTCGTATTTTCAAGCTGTTCGTCAAACACATCCAAAAACTCTACCATCTGATATTTTTTCAGAATGGCAAACGCTCTTTTGATCTCCGTCATCGATGACGGTCCCTTGATGAGACGGAATTCTCCCGCTTTTCCATTTAATTCTCCAAACGTCGTTATTACATTGACACTGGAAGAAACAGCCGCCATTTTTTCATCATAGATCAGTTTTAACAGCAGCAGATAAATGGTCGCAAGTTTCGGCAGTTTCTCACCGATTCCGTCTGCTCCCTCTAAATAAATGATGCCAAGCTCCGTATCCTGACAAAGTTTTATCCCTGCAACCGCAAAATACTCCGTCAGAAATTCCAAATGCCTGTCACTGAAATCATACATACGGTCCGGCATCATTCGTCCGTATTTTTTATCATATTTTCGTTCCGGCAGAAATGTCTGGGCAAGTAAGGTTCTTATCACTTCCTGCATCCATTCCACATCCTGCGTGTTTAACTCTTCGTAACCTTCAAACATTAATTCCGTTCACTTTCTATTGATTTTTGTTTTACACTAAAAGTCATCTTTGGATAACAATAGTTTCCATTCGAAACCTGTTTCTCCTCCACCTGTACCCGGTATCTGCTGTTTTTGCGCATACTGATATCGTAGGCGAGGATCAGCTTTTCAAAGGATTCGTCATCCGAAATATCCATCCGGTCTGTCTCTAAAATGCCATCTGTCATCTGTTCGTCGATAAATTCCTCGATCTGTTTTGCCGTATAACGGTGCTCAATCTTATTTAAGCGCAGGACATCTTCCCGTGAAAGTTCTGCCGGCTCCTCCTCTTCCTGCAGATCATCCTCAAATTTTCTGCGGCGTCTTCTCTTGTAAAGAGGATTGTCACTCAAAACATCAAAAGATGACAGATTCATATGTTCCGCCACCTCTTTTAACATCTCACTCTGTTCGCTTTCTGTCTCAGCCGATCCAAGTTTGTTCAAAAGCAGGATCAGCATGCCGTGGCGTTCTGTCTCATCGCTGAGCAGATAATTTAACCGGCTCACGGTCGCACGGATATACTTACTGTGTTCTTTATCCATATTTGAGATCCGGTGTTCAATATCATCAAATCCACGCTCGATCTGGTCAATCAGATCCAACACATCTTCCTGCCTGTTTCTTCGCGTATATAAAAATGGAAGTTCCTCTTCGGTCCGCCTGGAATCTAATACGGAAGATCTGTTTTCTGCACTCTTTTGTTCCATCTGCTGTTTCTGCCGGATGCGCTCCACCCAGGCATCATCTTCCCGCATTTCTTTTAACCAGCGTTTGATATCCATTTTATAAATATAAAAATTGTCACTTGTCTTTAAAATGTGGTATTTGCGTCTGACCACTTCCTCCACATAACCCTCTAAATGCTCTTTTAAAAGTTCATCGTAGGACTGCTTATTCAAAAGACGCTCAAAAAATTTATCCATGTTGTGGAGCATGTCCTGCAATGCCTTATTCAGCTTTTTCGTATTGACAAGCGCCGTTTTTAACATGGTAAGATTCATGCGATGGTCATTTTTAAAGGAAAACAGCGTCGCATAGACATTCTGGATATAAAGATCCGTGTCATCTAACGGCTCCTCTGCCAATTTTTCAAATGCCTCGATCATCACTGCCGCATAATCCGGTATGACGATATTGGTGGTCATCGCCTCATAATCTTCGATTTTTCTGAGCCATTTTGTGCGCACCAGCCAGTTTAAAATTCGCCCCGGCAATGCGGTCTCTACATCTTCCTCCGTCTCGTTATCCTCCCTCATAAAGGCATAACGACGAGAGGAGCACATGTCGCTTAAGATCTGGACACATGCTTCTCTGCTTAAAAAGTAATTGTTGTACTGGTATTCGTCATTGATGGTCAGAAGTGCTTCTATATAGATGTCCCGGTTTACGGACCGGAACAGTCCCCAGAAAGATGCTGGGATGTCGTATATCAATTTCACGTTATTCTTTCCTTACTATCTGTTTCTTACAATCTCATGATACACTGCTTATCTGTATCTGCACACGTCTTATTTTTGCACAATGCATGCAGCATATCCGTCTGCACACACTTTATCTGGTGCGTGATTCATGCAGCATATCCATCTTCATCTCGTAATATGCCGGACTCATATCCAGATAATGTTCATGTGGATTTTCAAAACGCTGTTCTTCTTCCCACACTTCGGTATTAAGCTGTTTTTCCACATAAGCTCTGATATCTTCTAAGGATTCCGGCTCCACGATACGTTTTCCTTCCTTTACGACCTGCTGCTGAAGTTTTTTCGCTGTGCAGTTTTCAAAAGAACGGTTTTTCCATGGTTTTACCGGATCCGCATAGCGGTATGGCACAGACATATCAACTTTCTCTCCTGCCTTTGTGATCAGATCCGCAACGGAATGTCCTGCTTCATCATAGATACGGTACACATCTTTAAGTCCCGGATTTGTGATCTTCTCCACATTTTCTGAGATTTTGATACGCGGGGCAAATGTACCATTTTCTTCCACTGCAGAGATCTTATATACCGCACCGAAAACAGGATCGGATTTTGCAGTGATCAGACGCTCGCCGACACCGAAACTGTCGATCTTGCCGCCCTGCTGTAAAATGGATGTGATCGTATACTCATCAAGACTATTAGAAACAACGATCTTACAATCTCTAATCCTGCATCATCTAACATCTTACGGATCTTTTTCGAAAGATATGCAAGGTCACCACTGTCGATACGGATTCCCTTTAATCTCTTTCCCATCGGCTCTAAAACTTCTTTTGCCACACGGATTGCATTCGGGATACCGGAACCGATGACATCATAAGTATCCACTAAAAGCACTGTCCCATCCGGATAATTCTCTGCGTAATGTTTAAATGCCTCAAATTCATCCTTATAATACATCACCCAGCTATGTGCCATGGTTCCGCTGACCGGGATATCAAACATCTGACCGGCAAGCACGGTTGCCGTTCCGACAGCGCCACCGATATATGCGGCTCTCGCACCATAAACTGCAGCATCCATGTTGTGGGCACGGCGCGCACCAAAATCAGAGACAGCCCGTCCCTCTGCTGCACTCACAATACGTCTTGTCTTTGTCGCAATCAGGGACTGATGATTCACCTGCGCAAGCAAAGCGGTCTCGATGAGCTGTGCATCAATTAACGGTGCAACCACCGTGATGATCGGCTCATTTGGATACATGATCGTTCCTTCTTTGAACGCATAAATATCACCGCTGAATTTAAAGTCTTTCAGATAAGCAAGGAAATCTTCTGTAAAAATGTTGAGAGAACGAAAATATGCGATATCCTCCTCATCAAAATGAAGATTCTCAATGTACTCTAAAATCTGCTCTAATCCTGCAAAAATTGCAAATCCGCCACCATCCGGATTACTGCGGTAAAATACATCAAATGCTACCCTGGTATCCTTGTCCTGATCGTTGAAATAACCATTTGCCATCGTCATTTCATACAGATCCATCATCATTGTAAGATTTCTTGTTTCACTCTGTTTCATCTTAATCCTCCATACATGCGCTGTTCTCTGCGCAGTCTGTATTTCCTATCGATTCAGTTCTGATAAGATTCCCGTTTTCTCTTTCCGATCAGGAGCTGTTCGTTATATGTCATATACCGCTCACAGGTATGCTCTGATAAAAACATTGCCGCTTCGGGTGTTAAAGTCAGTTCTGTCACAAACACGACCATCTCTTCACCATTTTCAAACGCCTGTTCCATAAAATCAAATGCATGCTCTAACGCATTCACCGCTTCCTGTTCCGCATTCTCTAAAGTTTCTCTTTGTCTGTCAATCCGGCTTTTGCTGTGTAAAACTCTTTTTTGCATCCAATCCGTCGTTCGGTACATTTTCTTTCCAGAGCGCAAAAATACGTTCCCATCTGGCTGCCTGTGCCCTGGTGCAGACTTCCGCCTGCTTCTCTGCTTCCACCACTGCCATTCTCTCCTCAAGCAATGCCTGATAGCAGTCCACCGGCACTTCGCCTTCTTTGAGTCTTCTTTGATATTCTTTTAAAAATTCGTACCAGTATCTGTGATCTGCTTGTTTTCCTGCACTTTTTCAAAAAATGCCGACAGACCGTCAAGCAGCAGATTTACCACGCTAAGTCTTTCATCGAACGCCGCCGCATAGATCCTTGCAAAAGTCTCCGGTCTTACTTTTCCGGCAAGGATATCTGCGATCCCGTAATCATCCCGGTACTTGCGGTACAGTTCAAAATACGCTGCCACATCCTCCGCCACATCCTCGTGATGGATAAATTCACGGATGACACTCTCATCCACCGGCAGATCCATTTCCTCGTAAACCTGCATCAGACTGCTTAAATCCTCCCAGCCACGCGCCGTCACAAAGCGGATGCCGTCCACATCTGCCTCCACACGGTAGAAGTTTCTCTGCCTCAGTTCCAGATAACTCAAGATGGCATTATGGAGATGTTTCGCTCTCGCATATTCTTTCCAGACTTTATAGTCAGCCTCGATATTCAGATAACGGACGCGGTCTAATGTGACCATATCAAAATCGCGGACCGACTTATTGTACTCCGGCGGATTTCCCGCTGCAACGATCAGCCAGCCTTCCGGTATTGCCTGATTGCCAAATGTCTTGCACTGTAAAAACTGCAGCATTGTCGGTGCCAAAGTTTCCGAAACACAGTTGATCTCATCGATAAACAGGATTCCCTCTTTCTGCCCGGTCTTTTTCATTTTACGGTAAATACTTGCAATGATCTCACTCATGGTATATTCCGTGACCGGATACGTTGTTCCATCGAAAGATTCCTCTTTTATCATTGGAAGTCCGACTGCACTCTGTCTGGTATGATGCGTGATCGTATAAGCGACCAGACCGATCTTACACTCCATGGCGATCTGTTCCATGATCTGTGTCTTTCCGATGCCTGGCGGCCCCATCAAAAGGATCGGTCGCTGCCTGATCACAGGAATACGGTATTCTCCCTGTTCATCCTTCGAAAGGTAAGCCATTACCGTATGCTTAATTTCTTCTTTTGCCTGTTTATATTCATTTCTGAGATCTCATTTCTTTATTTGTTCGTCCTATTATCTTAATCATTTGGCAGTTTTCCAATCATTTTATGTCTTTTTTCTCTTTCTCTCATAATAAATCACACAGTCCACGGAAAAACTTACCGCAGACATGACAGCTCCCGGCACCAAAAACATCAGCGCACAGATTTTTTCTGCAATGCCGACTCCCGCGAAAGCGATCACGCCAAAACTATTCAAAATTGCAAGAATTACTATAAAAGAAACACCGGTCAGTGCCTCCTGCGCCGCAACCGTTGCAAGTGCAGCCCCTGCTGCGCCCATCTTCAGTGTGCCGACCAGCGCAAAGTCACCTGCAATATCACCCTCTTGCAATTTGCCGATATTCGCTCTTTCTGCGAGAAGCTTTTCTTTTCCTGCTGCCTCATATATTGCTAAGTCCGTGCCACTTGCACATATCGGATTTGGATTAGCAGTATTTATGTTTTCCGGCTCTATAATGTCAATCAGTGATTTTATTTCGCTGCATCATTTGCCAATATCTTTCTGGTCATATTTCCAGAATACTTATCTCTGCGATAGCCCAAATTACAATTACAGAAAAACAAATCCGGATATTTTTTCTTATCAATTTTATTTTTACCAAGCAGTTCAAAGTATCTGACAATATTTTTATCCGTCTGTGAATCCCTTGCTTCCAAATCTACATTTTCATGGAACATCACATCCATACCATCATTCATCTTACGGACATTTGCAATCGTACCCTTTATCTCTTCCTTTTCAGATGGTCCGAAATCCTGACCTATCAGCATATATTTAATATGTGGTGTCTTCTTAGCGTAATCTCTCCCTTGCCAATATGTCCATAGGTTAATTTCCTGACACAAATCTTCTCCATGACATAAATCGCACCAACCAAGTGTCAGGTTCTTAGCATATATAGGATTTTTTCGATATTTGTTTTTTACATTTTCTATCAGATTGCAATAATCTGCGGATTTTTTGCATTCATTTATGTATATTCACCTCAAAAATGTACTGTTTTATTTTAACACTTTCCTTATCTGCTTATCCGTTGCCTCCGGATACATCTCATGCATATAGTCTGCAAGCTGTTTCCATGAATCCTGCGGATTATCCTTATAACAGGAAGTCACATAATCGTATCCATAGATATGCTCAATAGATGAATACACTGCAACATCCCATCCATATTCAATGCCTTTCTTATTCACTCTCTTCTTAAAATCGCAGTTACACAGGTAAGTCTGCATCATAAGATTCGTTATTGCACCATCAAATCCCTTTTCTCCATCCTTGCCAAATCCAGCTTGTTTTTTCAATTCATTGGAATAAATCTCTGAATCAGCATTATCATCCATAAAATTGACCATTATCTTTTTATGCTTATTAGGCGCTTTTCCATCATCATATAATGCATCAAAATCATATCCATCCCGGCGATAATTAGCAAATACAGGCAGCCACTTTTTTGATATAAATCCTGCCTTCTTATCAAAGAACTTTCCATAGACGATATCATGCCGCCTTGCTATAATAGCCCGCCACATCCATGGATCAATCTCTGGATTATCACTCCACCAGTACTCCGGAACAGTTCTTTCTTCGAGTGAAAACCCATCTATGTCATTCTTAAATAATGGCAAAAAGCCAACTTTATTTATATACTTGATTGCTTCATCTACAGAATGGATGCATTCCGGGTTGTCCCACTTCATGCCATGCATAATCCATTCACCTGATTCATTTCCCATAATATGTATACCTCATTACTCAGCGTACTTGTCAATCCAATTTTCGCCATCATATTCATCAATCTGTTTTACTAATCTCGTAAGATAATCTTGTAACCTGCTATCTTCTTCACTTGCATACCACACATTTGCCCGTCCAAATCCATAAGCCCAACCACCCTTTTTTACATCATTTACATTGATAATATTTTACTTGCTAAAACACCAATGATATCTGTCAATTCTGCTTCAAAATCCCTTGATACATCTCCTGCACCACTTATTGCATGTCCACACTCATGTAATAATGTTCCTGCATATTTGCTTAATTCCTTCAATTGTTTTCTTTTTATCAAAACTCTTCCTTCGTCTGGAACCCAAAGTCCTACTGTCTCGCTAAAAATTTCTGATTCATAGATTTTATCTACTATTTGAATTTCTTTAACAATTGATGGTTTTCCTCCAATGAATTCTAATATTCTGTCTGTCTTATCGTAAACATTACGTTCATCTACTGTTAATTCACTTACATTAATAACATTAGGAACAAATCTGCTCTGTTCTTCCTTAACATATTGCTTTTGCTGTAGTTAGTGTTTTTCCATCATCCGCCCCAGTATTGTAATCTTCCATTTTATTAATTAAATTATCTGGTACAACCACTGGATTATATCCACTTCTTCTCATATCATCAATTAAAGATGGAGTATATTTCAAATCATCCGCAGTTACAAATGTTGTATCTTTTTTTAACTCACTCATTTTCATTGAAGCGTACATAGCTACATCACTCCAAGACAATTCATCATGTCTATTACCAGAACCAAATTCTTGTAAATCATCTACTAATTTTTCTATAACAACATCTGAACAGCACTCTTTTAAAATATCTTTAATTCTACCTGTATATGCAGTTCTTCCAACATTTGTTCTCTCTCGATTAAGTGCTTTCTTTATTTGTGCATTTAACGAAGTTATATTATATGAAAACAAAAAATTAGTTTCTTCTGCAACCTTTACTCCATTTATATAGATACCGCTATTAATCCCACTATTATCCAAAACCTCTCCATATTTTGTTTTTTCCAATGATGTATCTTCCGTAAATTTCAAGAATAACGATTTAGCTTTTTCAATATCCTCTTTTGTGCATCCATATAGACAGAAATCTGTGCCTACCATGTATGTATCATTTGTTGGAGTAATTTCTGCATGTAATGTTATTATATCTTCAAATCCAACTTTTGATGCAGTCTTCAATGTAATAGTACCATATTTTGATTTTATTTTTACCTTTACATTATGGCGATATAATGTCGCCAATGCATCTTTTAGTCCAACCCCAAATCTCCCAATTAACTTATCGTTGCTTAATTTTTCTTCATTTTCATTCTGAGTTAAATGATGATAGTTCAATCCTCGACCATAGTCAACTATATGCCACCATCCATCATTTGATTGCTTTATTTCTATATCTCTTGTTTTTGTTATTATTTGTTCATCTAGTGCATTAGCAATGATTTCACGTATAGCATGATAATTTTCCCAATTTTCGAGTATTTTTTCTATATTTAAGTCAAATTCTCTTACATTGTCCCCATAATTTTCTCTTACCCCTATATCTAATTCATTTATATCATTGCTTTCTTTTTCTCTAAATATATCAAATATTCCCATTTAACACTTCTCCTTTATAATGAGTTACCTATAATATTTTAGGTCTTAATTCTTTATTAGCTGGTCACAATATGGTAAAAATTCCTCTATCTTTGCAACAATACGCTTCTGCTCCTCAAGTGGTGGAAGTGGAATCAAATACTTAGTCACATCCTTAGCCGCTAGATTGGGCTGTGCCGAACCATTATCATATTTGTGTAATTCCATATATGATAATGGTGATTTTAAGTAATTAAAAATATACTCTCTTATCTGCGAAGTTATCAAACGTATTATCACTAAAGAAGAAGCTATTGCACCTAATTCAAAAGGCTCAACTCTTGCCACCTTGCCAAATGTTGCTCCTCTTAAACAGTACACTAAATCTCCCAATTTTATGAAGCCTCCTGATAAAGAATTGTACTTTTTTTCTGTAATGTAATTCATTGTCTTATCGCTCAAATATCCATCTTGTGTTATATGTCCTGTGTTAATCCAAGCAATACCTTCCTGTACATATTCATTTTTATTTGGATAATTCTTACTTCTGTCACCATTGAAGAAACAAGCAAGCTCTCCAAATCTCACCCATTTCCAGCTACTAGGGATTTCAAAAGGAATTTCATCCTCTGCAATCTCAGGCAATGGCTTTTCTTTCTTAATCTTGCCATCCTTGATAAGCTGAGCTTTCTCAGCAACAATCTGCTCATAAAGTTCATCAGCAGTTCCTTCTTCTGGTCGTTGTTCCACCAGCTTGCCTGCATAGCCATTTGCAGAATACTCTTTTTCATATCCTCTGGGAATTTTTTATTAAATATTTCCAGCTTCGTATAAGCCTTGTCATACTGGTCGATATATGGAAGAATTTCTTCAATCTTGGCAACGATGCGGTGCTGCTCTTCTAGTGGAGGGATAGGTACCATCATCTTTGACAATGTTTGTCCGTTACAATTTGGTTGTGCAGTTGCAATAGTACCATTTCTTAACTGTTGCCAATACAACTGACTTTCCATAAAAAATTTAAGGTACTCTGGCACTAATTTTTGCGCATCAAATCTTGTCCTGATTAAGTACCCAGCATATACAGCATTACATGGAACTTCTTTTACCAAAAAAGACTTTCCTACTGTACCTCCTGTTCTGGCAAAAAGAATATCGTCCTCAGCTAATTGATATGTCTCAACATCGTCATCTTTTATTTCGCAATATGGTACTGTATCCCACAATACTTTATTATTCTGAATATCACTTATTCTTACCATTTTGTACTGTCCATTGGCAATAGCGGGGCATTATAACCATACTGAATTGAAAAGGATAATTCTCCCCATCTCACCCACTCCCAAGACTCAGGGATTTCAAAAGGTATCTCTTCCTCTGTAATCTCTGGCAATGGCTTTGACTTCTTTATCTTTTTATCCTTTATGAGCTGATCCTTTTCCAGCTTTATCTGTTCAAGCAACTCTCTCGCAGTGCCTTCTTCGGCTCTTTGCTCGACGAGCTTGCCTTGAACAGCAAGCTGTAGGATACTGTTCTTTAAATCCTGTGCATTCAAATTAGTTACCTCCCAACATAGAAGTAATCTTCTCTAATACATGGTCAATCTCAGCATTAAGGGATGCTCTCTTTTCCTGATACTGATTAATCAAATCCATCGGGTCAAGGATTTCCTCTTCTTCGTGTGGGAATCCACAGAGGTCAATATTATATCCATTGGCTGCGATTTCATCTACTGTATATTTCTTAGCCTTAGGGAATCCATCTACTTCAATCTCCTCACGATTATCCCACCACTCAAGGGCTGGTGCGAAATGTTCCAGCTTCATAGGCTTTGTCTTTGAGAAATTCTTATACCCCTCAGGCATGTCCAAACGATAGAACCATGTCTCCTCTGTTGGGTGTGTATTATCAAAGAACAAAATGTTTGTCGTAATGGAAGTATACGGAGCAAACACACTATGTGGCATTCTTATGACTGTATGAAGATTAAACTCCTCAAGCAGTTTCTTCTTGATATTTACCTTTGCATTATCAGTACCAAAGAGGAAACCATCAGGAAGAATAATTCCACATCTACCATCTTTTTTTTAAGCGGAACATAATAATATCCATGAATAAATCAGCAGTCTCTGAACTACGCAGTTCCATAGGGAAGTTTTGCTTTTACAGAATCCTTTTCATTACCGCCATATGGTGGGTTCATAAGAACAAGATCAAACTTTTCCATCTTTCTGTACTCTTTGTAATCAGTCTCAAGAGTATTGCCATGAATTATCTCAGGATTATCAATATCATGCAGGAGCATATTGGTAACACAAAGAATATGTGGCAGAGCTTTCTTCTCCACACCATAAACTGTGTTATTATAAATTTCCTTGTTCTCGTTAGATTTAAGGCTCTCCTCATATAATTCATTAAGAGCAGACACAAGGAATCCGCCAGTACACAGGCAAAGTCAGCTACCCTCTCGCCTAGTCTTGGTTTTGTAACTTTTACCATGAAGTCAGTTACAGCTCTCGGCGTGTAGTACTCGCCTGAATTACCAGCACTTTGTAAATCTTTCAGAAATGACTCGTAGATTGAGCCAAATGCGTGTCTTTCCTCATACTCTGTAAAATCAATTTCATCAATGATATTGATGACCTGTCTAAGCAGGATACCATCTTTCATATAGTTGTTGGCATCCTCAAAGGCATAACGTACCATCATCTGGTTCATTGGAGTATCCTCTGATACCTCAAGATTTTTAAGTGCATGGAACAGCTTATTATTGACAAAATCAAGAAGTGCATCTCCAGTAAGAGCCTGACCATCCTTGTTATCTACCGCCCAGTTTCTCCACTTGTACTCATCGGGAATGATAGAAATATAATCATCATTGATAAGCTCCCATTCCTCTTCTTTTGCATCATATATCTTTAAAAACAGAGTCCATACAATCTGCTCGATACGTTGTGCATCACCATTAACACCAGCATCGTTACGCATTACATCTTGTATTCTCTTAACAAAATTAGTTATAGCCATTGGTAAAAAACCTACTTTCTATTAATCTTAAGCGTACTTTCTTTATATATTCCACTTGGACAATACTTTTCTAACAATGCTTTAACTACAACTTTTTCTGCATCATTCATTCTAGGTCCACATAAAACCTCAATATTTTTCAACGAATTATCATCCAATTCCAAAAACATTCTTGTATATGGTGGCTTATATTCTCTATCTTCTATTCTTCTGATTAATTCACGATGTTTTTCTAATGTAGGAGGATTTAATTCTTTTTCTCCCATTGGCGAAACAGAATAAATATATCTCCATTCCTTTTGAAAACTCCATTCTTTACGTTTGTATTTTCCTACGTCTTTAAAGGAATATGACACATTAAAATTCACATTATTTGACTCTTCTGATGATAATGTCCTAACTTTTGGATATAACTTTTCTGGATCAGCCGTGTATTCTATTTCAACCAATTGTGGTTGATTTGCAACTATACTTACTTTATTTTCTTTATACAGCTTTTCTATATTAATGTATGTTTCGACATCATTTTCCAGAAAATATTCACCTTTTTTATATGAATATCTTTTAAATGGAAATACAGGTAACTTGATTCTTACACCGTGCATATCTGGTGTATATAAATTCCAAAGCGGAATAGACTCTCTCTTATCATTTGTCCAACAGCTAGCATATACAAATCGCCCAAATTTTCCCATATCAGAAGTTTCTGCTTCCTCAATATCATCAACATTTAATAAATTATTAAAGCAAAGTGTCTTATTCGACAATATTAGTGCCAGTGTTTCTATGCTGGTATAATGATATAAATAATCCATATTTTTCTCTCTATACTTTCTTATATATTTTGCACAAAAAAATCCTTTATTTTAGCTATCTGTGCAATGGTTAATTAAGTTGCAAACAATGACAAGCTCTTAATAATGGGCGAAAACTGTATCATTTCTGGTTCAACGTACTTCGTTTTCCAGTCAGAAAGGTACACGAAATAAAACGTCATCCTTTTTATGAAGGCGAATCTGTGTCCCATTCTTCCCTATGCTGCTAACCTCTCATGTCTAACAGGATCATCTTATTTGAAAGAGTCCTAAATTCCTTCGTCCAGCCTACCATAGTGGGGTGCCGCCTTTGCTCCTATCCAGGGTCATGCCCTATAAAGTATGTCTTAGCGGCTTCGCTCTGCTTTGTCATTGCCTAGAGAGCACTCCTGTAATCCAGCACCAATTGAATCCTTGGCGGACGTATCTGTTACAGCATGTGCTTTTTTTATGCTGCTTCTGGTCTGATGATGTCCTTTCGGAACTTTTCTTCATCAAAGTCACAGCCTGTTTTCAATACTACATAGAAGATCCGTATCGCTTTACATGCAACTGCTATCTTTGCCTGCATCCCTCCGAGCGGTTTTTTTGTCCTGTTCCTGTAATAAAGGAACACATCCTGAAATGCGGGATTCCAGGTCATCAGTGCACGTGCTGACTCGTACATTGTTCTTCGCAGTTTTCGTCTGCCCCTCTTACTGATTCTTGGCTGACCTTTCTTTTTACCGGAACTTTTCTTGACTATTTCCATCCCTGCAAGCTTCTGTATCTGCTTCGGATCAGTGAAACGTCCGATATCACCAACCTCTGCTATAAAGCCAATCACAGTACTCATCCCTACTCCTTTGATGGCGAGCAGTTTCTCCACATTTGGTACTTCTTTTACTTTTTCTTCCAGATATTCATCTAATCTTTTTAGCTGTTCTGCTTTAAAGATGTAGTCATTTACAAGAACCCATATCTCGAATCTTGCAGCTTCACCTGCTTCCAATCCCACACTATTCTGTGCAGCTTCTACCAGGGTCTGAGCCCTCTTTATTCCTGCCGCACGCACCTTTGCATCACGCCATATCTGATTGATTCCACCTGCACCGATTTTAAGGATATCTTGTGGAAGTGGAGCTTCTCTAAGAAGCATCAGTCCACTGGTTGAATCCCAATCGGCATAACACTCAAAATACTCTGGAAAGAACTTCTGAAGCCATCCCTGTATCTGATTTGACAGACGTACATGCTGCTTCATGATCTGATCTCTGCAAACAGAGGCCTCTCTGATTTCTGCATATACACCGCTTGGAAGATAAGAAGTTGAAAATCTTCCATCTTTCACAAGCAACGCTATTGTCTTTGGATCCTTTAAGTCACTCTTTTCAGGGCTGTTATCATCCAGTTCCATACTTCTGTTTACTGTAAACGGATTAACAGTTACAAGCTGAACATCATGGTCTTGCAAGAACTTCTGAAAAGTAAGCCAGTAGCAGCCGGTAGCTCACAGCCAACAATAACCTTTTTCATTTCAGTTTTATTCATGAGTTCCTCTGTCCATCGAAGGAAAGTAAGGAATCCCATTCCGGTGTTGCTAAACTTAAATACTCTTCTTGAAAGCTCAAACCCTCTCCAGTCAAACGCTCTGCAGAAGTGAGTTTGTGATCCAACGTCCACTCCAACAATTAAAGTGTCACTTGTTACTTGCTTTAGTCTGTCATTCTGTGTTAAATTCATTTTGAACCTCCAGTGTTTTGATTGTTTTGTTTACATCCGCCAAGATGCAACTCAATCATACCTTGAGGTTCTTTTTTATTCAATTGGTATTATTTCTGAATTACAGGAATGCTCCTATAACATAATACTACGCAGAGAAGATTTCATCTTCCAGTTCTTTCACAGCCTGTTCATATGCTGCTTTACCTCCAAAGGCTTTGACAATCTTCATAGGACTACCAAACTGCTGGAATTCGTGTAACTGTAAAACCTTTGTCTCCTCTATCTCTTTCAATCCTTCACTTGCATACTTATCCATAAGTGTTCCCAGAACCTTTTGTGCAAGCTCTGAATACTTATAGAGATATCCTCTCTTCTGAACATTATTTATACGCTCTATACGGGTAAGTGGTGCTTTATCATATGCAAGGTGCAGGATTAAATCAAAATCGTCTATATCAGTCTGACCAGTCTCTTCACGAACAGCATCCAGCAGTACACCATCCTCACGAAGTTCTTCTACGATAGCCTGTTTCTTCTTTGCTTCATTCCACTTCTTAAGGAATACATCTAACCTCGCATACTGTCCTAAAATATTCTTTCTTGTATAATCGATAAGACTTTCAGTTATAAGTTTTCCATCCTTATCAATATACTGTATTCTCTCCGACAGAACTTTAACTTCTACATCCTTGACATAATACTTCTTAGGCTTCTCAGAGCCATCACCATTACCCCAATCATCGCCAGAATCACCAGTATTTCCTGTATTTCCAGTACCTGAATTACTGCCAGTATCATCTCCTGTATTTTCAGTATCGTCTTCATTGCCTGTTACTGGATCTACTGGGTCATCGCCAGTAATGTCGATTACTATCTCAGGGTTACCATCAAAATCTTTATCAGCAAATAATCTTGATGCGTTACGGAAGTCCATAATTGTAAAATATGTTTTTCCATAATCCTCAAGTAGACGAGTACCACGACCAATAATCTGCTTGAATTCTGTCATGGAATTTATATTGTTATCCAACACAATGAGCTTGCACATTTTAGCATCAACACCAGTAGTCATCAGCTTACTTGTGACTGCTATAACAGGATATGTACTGTCCTCATCAATGAAATTATCCAGTTGGGCTTTACTTTCAGCATTATCTCCAGTTATACGCATAATGTACTTATGGTTCTCAGTCCACAGGTCTTTATTCTCGGCAATGAGAGCCTGACGCATACGCTCCGCATGCTCCACATCTACGCAGAACACAATGGTCTTGCTGAACCTGTCAGTTTTCTTCAAGAATTCTGTAACTTTCTTTGCAATGACTTTGGTTCTCTCATCAAGTACAAGAGTCCTATCAAAATCTTTGATATTGTACTCTCTATCCTCGATTTCATAGCCATTATCATCATGTTTCCCTGCTTCTGGACGATAACCAACAAGGTCTTTATCAAGTCCTATACGAATGACCTTATATGGAGCAAGGAATCCATCATTAATACCCTGTTTCAGAGAATACTCATAAATAGCTTCTCCAAAATATGTCTGCGATGATGCCTCTTTTGTTTCAATTGGTGTAGCTGTCATACCTATTTGAGTTGCACCAGAGAAATATTCTAATATCTTTCTCCAAGCTGACTCTTCCTTAGCGGAGCCTCTATGACACTCATCAATGAGTATCAGGTCAAAGAACTCCGGCTTAAACTGCTTGAATGGCTCTACACCCTCATCACCAGCTAACTGCTGGTACAATGCAAGATAGATTTCATAAGAACTGTCGAGCTGTTTATTCTCGACTTTAGTCATTTTACCCCCGAATGGCTTGAAATCACCAGATATTGTCTGGTCTACAAGGACATTCCTATCAGCAAGGAATAATATTTTCTTTTTAATACCAGCTTTCCATAGTCTGTAGATAATCTGAAAAGCCATGAATGTTTTACCAGTTCCAGTTGCACAGACTAAGAGTACCCTGTCCCTGCCACTTGCCACAGCATTTACAGTTCTGTCGATGGCAATTCTCTGGTAGTAACGAGGTGTCTTATAACCTGGCACCCAGTAATATGGCTCTAGCAGAGCTTTCTCACCAGTTTCAGAGAAATTCATCTCATTTACATATCTGTGATATAACTCATCTGGCGATGGGAACTCATCTAAGGAAAGGTTACGAATATCACCAGTTATTAAATCCTGCTCTACAAAGCCATCTCCATTGGATGCATATACAAACTTCACATCCAGAGCTTCTGCATACTCTATAGCCTGTTGCAGTCCAGCTCCTACTGGATGTTTGTTATCCTTAGCCTCTATGATTGCTAATGGAAGATTGGGCTTATAGAACAGCAGATAATCTGCACGTTTCTGCTTGCCTCGTGAAGTTATATTACCCCTTAGGATGATGCGACCTGCTGTAAATGCATACTCATAGCGAATCTGCTTTTTGTCCCAGCCTGATTGCTCTACCACTGGAGTTATATATCTTGCTTTTATATCTTCTTCTGAAAGATCTCGTTTCCCCATTTGCACAGCTCCTTCTCTTTTTGTGAATTATCTCATATGTGATGTCCATAAATCTGGACTTGTAATATCTTTCTGGGTATAAATATCCAAGAATAATTATACCACACATTACTAATCTTTTCATTCACAATTCATATTAGGAATATGCATAAAAAAACACTAAACCAACAGTTTTGACTTTTATTAATCGTAAGCGCCAAATATTCCTGCGGCTAGCCAAGAACCTCCTCTAAATCCATAATTATAGTTAGACTATTTCACTACAACAACTACAATTATGGAGGACAACATCATGGCAAACATACGTAAACCCCGTGTTTCAAAAGAGGAACAACTGAAACTTATCAATAACGGAAGGGCAGGACTTCCGTAAGGGAGAAACTGAAACGCTTCAGGGATGCAGTATCACAGAGTAAGAACAGAGAGCGAAGCCGGGAAAAGAATAAGGACAGGGGGCAGAGCCTTTGAGTAACATCATTGAAGGTATAACCAAGGATCTGAAAGCTATCCCGAAAAATCTGAAAGCAAAAGCAGGCGGTATGGATACCAAGAAGCTGGTGCTTTTGAATCTTCCTATATCTTTGCTGGGTATTTCTGTGACAAAGTGGCATGGCTGTGGAGAGTATCAGAAGGTACAAATGCTTCTGATAAGATGATGGCAGTCATGAACCGATTTGATAAGCTGTTTGCCAATCCTTTGCCCAGCTTTCACCCTAGAGATTTACTGATTGGTGTGGCAGGCGGCATAGCACTCCGACTTGTGGTGTATTATAAAGCCAAGAATGCCAAGAAGTTCCGGCAGGGTGTAGAATACGGTTCCGCAAGGTGGGGCAATGCCAAGGACATAGGAGCAGTTGGAAGCTTTGAAGGCAAAAGCAGAAGCCGGAGATCAGGAAGCACAGAGCCAGCTAGCAGAGCGTAAACAGTATCAGGTAAGAGCTACAGTGTTGTCCGTCAAATTAGATGCACCTGCTCCATGCAGATTAGATGCATCTGATTTAGATCTTATTTGTTATGCATCCGCAGATTGTCTGCACCAACATCTGCAAGTTATCTGATCGACATAAAAAATGATGCAGATTAAGAGATCAGGGAAAATACAATAAAAGCAGGCTGCCCTGCTTTTACTGCTAAATCTCATTATTATTGATTGCCTGCATGACGATCTCTGCAGTAATCATGTCACTTTTTCTAGAGTCTCCAATCAGAAGACAACTATTGCATAGATTGTTGATGATACGAGGTGTTCCATCAGATGCATTTAAGATGGCTTCAAGTGCTGCGTCTTCAAAGATTGCCCTGGTTGCACCTGCTCTTTGAAGCTTATCGAGGACATAAGATCTGCCTTCTTCTTTTGTAAATGCAGGAAGTTCATAATTCATGATGATCCTCTGACGGAATGGCTCATGCACACTCAGGCGAAGTGTGGCGTTAAGTGATGGAAGTCCTGACAGGAGAACAACAGCACGATCCCTGGAATCCATCTCAAAGTTAAACAACAGCTTAAAATCATTCAGAATGGCAGAACTGATATAGTTCGCTTCATCAATGATGATTACTGGAGTTTTCCTTTTCTCAACAGAGAGCCTTGTGAGATCTTCCTGAATTACCCGGAAGTTATCTGGTTTTCGGTAGTGGGCCTGTGCACCAAGTTCTGTGGCAAGATTCCGATAAAAATCATTGGGACTAAAAGTGGAAAAACAGGTATAGACTACTTTGTATTGTGAGTTATTTAAGGTTTGTACCCATTTCCTGATTGCGGTTGTTTTTCCGCGGCCGGGGCTGCCGGTAAGCAGTCCAAAGCCTTTGTTTTTGCAAGATAGTCCAGCCGGAATAAAACTTCTTTGGATTCGTCTGTTGATACAAAGATTTCTTTGGAATTCTTTAGGAAAGGATTGAATTCCAAACCATAGCGGATCGTATAATCCATTAGTCGTCACCTCCATAAAGACGTGGTTTTTCACGTTTGATATCCGCGTTTTCAACTTTGTTTAAAAGGCGGATCGGGGTAAGCGTACCATCTGCTTCAACGACATAGATAGATTCCATATCAGGAGAATAACGGAGTTTGATCCTCTGTTTTGCAAAACGGTAATCCACCTCATACTCGATGTGGTCAATCGTAACTACACAGTCAATGGAAACACGACGCTCTAACTCCAGTAGGAATAACTGGTCAATCTTATCTTCTGGTAAGCGTAGGAAACAGTCCGGCTCGCTAAAGTAGCGCTCTTGTGGACTTCTTCCATTTAGGGAAGAATGAATCCTCTGGTTATACTGGGAGACATAGGTATAAAGACTGCCACGAAGCTGGTCAAGAGTGTGAAAATCTCTCATATCAAGGCCTGCCATCCACTGGTCTTTCATGGTACGGAACCAACGCTCCACCTTGGCCTTCTGAGTTGGCGTATACGGCTGGTCATAATGAACTGTAGACCCGATACGCGCGGCAAGCAGATCCATCTGTTTATTCTTATAGGAACTGCCATTATCGAAGTTGAATAACTTTGGAACACCAAACTTTGCAACTGCTGCTTTCATGACAGACATGAGATTGACGAAGTTATCATTGAAAAAGACATCAATGCCAACAATGTAGCGGCTGGCGTCATCAATGAGGCAATCACATATACCTTATGCTTTTTGCCGTCTTCTGTTTTCAGGTAAGGGCCAACACTGCTGTCACCGCACCATACCTCATTGACATGGGCACGTTCATAACGACGCATATCCTGATTGTTTGTCGTCTTTTCTTTTAAAGCAAGGTTGTTTAAGAAACGGTTTACGGTGGATTCTGACAGTTCATTACGGCTCGTGGATCCATTTGTGCACAACTGACGGAAGATAGCAGCAGCAGACATACGGGGATAGGTTGTTTTCAGATATCGGATCTGTTCCTCAAGGTCAGGGTCGATCTTTCTGGAAGTTCCCTCGTCGCTGCGGCTGGAAGGGAGCAGAGCATCAAAACCATTCTTCTGATAGTGCTGGTACCAGCGTTTGATGGATGTCGGTGCCGGATGGATGAAGAATCCGTTTGGATGGAGTGCACCACGTGCAGAGGCCGCACGAAAGTAAGCCTCCTTGGATCTGTACTCATCCGGGAGACCAACAATCAGTGGTGAGATCATGGAATACCGCATCAAAGCGATATCCTGTGCTAATTCCTGTTTCATTTGAAGTCCTCTCTTTCATTTTTTCTTAAGTATAGAAGGGATCGGGAGAGGTTTCCTGTAAGGCTATGTGGGTGTAAGAAATAAGATATTTGGGGTCTGTCTTATCTGCATGAACTGGTTCATAAAAAGTGAAAAACACAGCTTTACAAGACGGGATGGGAAGGATAAATCAACCCGAAAGGAACGGATCTTCTGCATCCAGTGCATTATATAGCGTTTGGTGATGGAGGCAATAAGATTTTCATCAATAGAAGGAGTTCTGTCCATGATCTGTTCAAAATCTCCGGAATCTTCATAAGCAGATATGATAGCAGCCTGCTCCTGTAAGGATACCTGGGAATAAGGCACAAGCTGGGAAGGAAGCAGAGCATGGGTTTTACCACAGTGAGAGCATTTAACCCTGCAGATAGATAAAGTGATTTCAGAATCATTTTCCTTGAGGGAACGGGGATAGTAGCCATGAATGGTTAAACATCCTGAATGGCCACAGGTACACTGTAACTGATGGAACTGTAAGGTGTTGATAAGATTTTCGTAAGTTTTTTGATTTAACGGATTGTCAAAAGGTACTGTAATTGTTATCATAGCGTTGGTGCAGCATCTCCCTGTTTAAGGATGTAGTGGTGCATCGGATTGTTATGATAGCAGGTGTCAAACTTTGGTCGGGGAGATACCTGCTATTCTTGTAACTTTGATATGATAACACAAGAAGGTACCGGTTCAAACACTCTGCTGTAAAAAACATCAGAATATCTGAGTCAGTACCTTCATTTAATTTGACTGATATAAGAATGATTTGGAGCACCAAGGGTGCTGGATAACAATATCCCGGAGCTTAACATTAACCTGCATGAAGGTGTGTTTTGCAATTATGACGAAGAAGAAAAAGAGTATCTTCCCGATTTTTCTCTGACAGTTATTATGGAAGCGGATATGGAAAAGAAAGAGGGCGAATGGCTCTACTATGAGCAGGACGGATTTGAGATAACTTTAGCCAGCTACCAGAATGGGAAAATGGCTATGGAGGCTATTTCAGAGCTGTCCTGCTTTATTTGTATCCCGGATGATGAACCGGAAACAGAATGAAATATGCTGTGTCGTAAGACACGGCCATTTCAGATAAATAACTATTAACATTTTTTAAGCCTGTGTGACAGGCAGAAAGAGAGGAACTTATGAAGTATTCAATCAAACTGAACGCAGTAAACAACCCTGACAAGAATGTGAAGGCATTTGCAACCGTAACCTTTGGTGACTGTTTTAAGATTACCAATATTGCGGTAGTGAAGTCGCAGGAGGCAGAGCCTTTCGTGTCCATGCCTTCCTTTAAGAGCAAGGAGAGAACCGAACATAACCAGCCTGTGTATAAGGATGTATGCAATCCTATTACAAGCGAGTTCAGAAAAGAACTCTATGACGATATTCTTTCCCTGTATGCAGAAATGGAGCAGTCCGGCAAGACTGAGGTAAGCAGGGATGCGGAAAATGCACAGGAGCCGGAGTTTCGTGTGGCGGTAACGCCTTTTGAAAGAGAGGGCAGCAACATTCGTGGTCTTGCCCGTATCTATTTTGAGGCCTGCTTCGTGGTAAGCAATGTCAGCATTATTCAGGGCAAGGAAAAGGAATTTGTGGCGATGCTTCCTACATGGTAAAGCAGAATGGCGGTAAGTCACAGTACCAGGATGTATGTTTCCCTGTGACAAAGGAGTTTCGTGAGAAGTTGTATGATGCTCTTATGGACTGCTATCAGCAGGAGAGGGACAAAGCCATGAATCAGGGAATTGGTCCTATGTCAAGATTTAGTACAAGTTAAAATGAGAAATTTCTCCCATTTTAACTTGCCAGAAGCTCCGCCTTAGTGTGTGTTCTTTCATATACTCGTTCGAATTCGTCTGGTGACATAAAGTCGCAATGGCTGTGAATTCGTTTCGTGTTGTAAAAAGCTTCCAGATATTCGAAAATCAGACGGTATGCTTGCTTGTAATCGCGGATTTTAAAGCGATTGAGCCATTCACGTTTGATAATAGAATGAAAGGATTCAATGCACGCATTATCCCATGGAAATGCTTTCTTCGAATAACTGCGCTGCATGTTTTCGGTTGCTTTTTTATATTCTTTTGCAACATACTGGCTGCCACGATCTGAGTGGATGATTAATGGTTGGTCGATATTTCGGCGGGCTTTGGCTTTGTTTATAGTATCAATCACGCAGGATACTTCCAGTGTCTCTGAAAGCGTCCAGGCTATGATTTTTCTGGAAAATAAATCCATAATACTGGTCAGATAGACAAATCCATCTATTAGGATATTTTGTAATTCTGTGCTGAAATCAGAATCTTTTGTGGTGATTGTCCATGGTTTGCTCCACTGAGCACGAATCCCCATTTGGCGCATATATGTACCAACAGTTCTTTCCGAAATAACTTCACCGGTTTTTCGCAGCTCTATAGTAATTTTCGGAGCACCGTAGTTCTGCCTGGAATCATCATAAATATCCTGTATTTTTGCTTTTACAGCTTCACAACGTTTTTCTGTATCAGAAGGTACGTGGTGGAGCCATGCAAGATAGCCTGAGCGAGAGACACCCAAAAATTTCAACATTCCGGAGACGGAAACCCGGCGTCCAGCCTTTTTGGCAGCTTCCGTCTTCTCAGACACTTCGAGATAAATGGCTTCCGTCATTTTCCCAGAATGTTGATTGCTTTTTTTAACAC
>ENA-OQAN01000253-OQAN01000253.1-human-gut-metagenome-genome-assembly--contig:-NODE-253-length-29403-cov-5.331295_pt1 | contig 29403 bp, 30 predicted proteins | sample MGYA00242735_ERZ504527 | MGnify/ENA primary metagenome ERZ504527 (study PRJEB26092, sample SAMD00036230) | human gut metagenome | host: Homo sapiens | study: EMG produced TPA metagenomics assembly of... | reverse complement strand
TGCTTTTGGATTGATAAATATAAAAAAAATATAAGCAGTATAAAAAGAGCCGGTCACGTGACCGGCTCTTTTGAGGGGAGTATAAATAATTAATAAGAGGTATAACATTGAAAAGATTTCTCTCTTCGGAAATATTATAAAATAACAGTAATTAAAAAGCAACACTTTGAAACACAAAATAATACAATCTTAATAAAACGGGTTAATTTATTAAAGAATTAAAGTACTAAAGTGCCAGCTGTAATGATTTTGGTGATTTATCGCAGTTCACATCTCATAATAAAATGAATATCATAATGTAAATTCGTATTTTGGCGTATGGATGTATGAAATTTAAAATAGTTTATGCGGATGAGCTTTATAAGGTGCAAAAAGAAATGAATGCACTGCTTATAGATATAAGAACAAGAGAGGAATATGACAGGTCGCACTGGAAAGGCGCACTCAGTATGCCTATGGATATCACGGATTCATATGAGAGTGAACTCGATGCGTCACAGAGTGTGATTTTTTACTGCACGCATGGTGGAAGCAGCATGAAGCTGGCCAGATATCTGGGAAATCGCGGTTTTGATACAGCGACAGTCATAGGTGGATACAATGCTATGTGCGGATATCAAAAAAAGTTGCAGAAATATGGCTGAAACTATTTAAAAAAATTGAAATTTATGCAACAATATTAGATAACAATGTAAAGTACAATTATAGAAAGGCAGTTACACAATATATGAATAGATTTGAGCTTGTTGTGCCATGTCATTTTGGCCTTGAGGCAGTAGTCAAGAGGGAGATATATGATCTGGGATATGAGATAACACGTGTGGAGGACGGCAGGGTATCGTTTGAGGGCGATGCTGAGGTATATGCAGAGCGAATATATTCTTAAGAGGCGCAGAGAGAGTATTGCTTCAGGTAGGACGCTTTAAGGCTACCACATTTGATGAGCTTTTTGAAAATGTAAAGGCTCTCCCATGGGAAAATTATATTCCCAAGGACGGCAGATTCTGGGTGAAAAAGGCTTCTTCCATAAAGAGTAAGCTTTTTTCACCATCTGATATACAGTCTATCGTGAAAAAGGCTATGGTTGAGAGAATGAAGAGGTCTTATCACATTGACTGGTTCCCGGAGGACGGAGCACAGTATCCGGTAAGGGTTTTTCTGTACAAGGATGAGGTGATGGTGACACTTGATACATCGGGGGATTCCCTTCACAAGAGAGGATACCGTCTGGCAACGAGCAAGGCGCCGCTGACTGAGACACTTGCAGCATCGCTTATCATGCTTACACCATGGCATGCAGACAGAATACTTGTAGATCCTTTTTGCGGCAGTGGTACATTTCCGATAGAGGCAGCCATGATGGCAGCAAACATAGCACCCGGTATGAACAGGGAGTTTACAGCTGAGAGCTGGACCAATATCATACCAAGAAAGCTGTGGTATGAGGCTGTGCAGGAGGCAGAGGATATGATAGATAAGGATGTGCAGGTGGACATCCAGGGCTATGACATTGACCCTGATGTGGTGGCTGCAGCCAGGGAAAATGCCAAGAGAGCCGGAGTGGAGCACATGATTCATTTCCAGCAGAGGGCTGTGGCCGACCTGCATCACCCGAAGAAGTACGGATTTATTATCTCAAATCCTCCATACGGTGAGCGACTCGAGGAGAAATCAGCGCTCCCGGCACTGTATTCACAGATTGGAGAAGCTTATAAGAGGCTTGATGCATGGTCGATGTATCTGATTACGAGCTATGAGGATACAGAGCGCTATATCGGCAGAAAAGCTGACAAAAACAGGAAAATCTACAATGGTATGATAAAGACATATTTTTATCAGTTTATGGGGCCTAAGCTCCGAGAAGGAAAAAGGATTAGCAGGGTATATGAAATATTCAAAGAGATATATTGCATTTACATTCATCTTGGCACTTATCTTTGTGTCTAATTTTTACATATATGCAAAGGACAGCTCTACACTTGGCGCGTTCAGAGGAGCACAGATAGATAATACTATATGGAGTCCGCTTGTGGCTGCTGATGTAAATGGCACCACCATCAGGCTTAGGATAGAAAATAAGGAGTATACGAGCGAGGATGAGCATGTGTATATGGATGAGAACAGGAATATAATGGTTCCCGTGTCTATGCTTCGCGATGCACTAAACAGCAGTGCACATGTATACAATAAAAATGAGCTTCTGGTGGAAAAGCACAGTCTGACAGCTGATTTCAAGCTGGCAGACGACAATGGCTTTGTACAGTATAAGGGGCAGTTTTATGCAAGCTTAGACAAGCTGTCTAAACTTTTGGATATGACCTGCAGCTTTGATACGGCGACAAATACGCTCACTATGACAGACAAATCCGAGGGTGTATCAACGGTGCCAACAAAGTATGATCTGAGGGAAAGACAGCGTGTGTCACTAATCAGGGATCAGGGCAGCTACGGCACATGTTGCTTTTGCGGCCACAAGTGCACTCGAGTCAGCCTTATGCCGGAGGAGCAGCTTTTGTTTTCCGTGGATCATATGAGTATGAGCAATTCCTTCAACGTCAATCAGTATGACGGGGGAGAGTATACCATGGGAATGGCATATCTGGCAGCATGGCAGGGACCGGTTTATGACGCGGATGATCCTTACGGAGATGGAGTGACACGCAATGATCTTGCTGCAGTAAAGCATGTGCAGCAGATGCTTATCATAGATGGAAAGGACTATCAGGGCATAAAGGAGGCTGTTTTCAAATATGGTGGTGTGCAGACATCGCTTTACAGTACAATAGCAAGCTCAAAGACAAAGACGCCTTATTACAATAAGCAGACTAATTCTTACTGTTATATGGGTCAAGATAAGCCAAATCATGATGTGGTTATAATTGGCTGGGATGACAATTACCCTAAGGAAAACTTCAATGTGGATCTGGAAGGAGATGGAGCCTTTATATGCCAGAACAGCTGGGGCAGCAGTTTTGGAGACAATGGGGTGTTCTATGTGTCATACTACGATACAAATGTGGGTACGCACAATGTTGTTTATACAGATATAGAGAGTGCTGACAATTATGATAATATATACCAGAGTGACCTGTGTGGCTGGGTAGGAAAGATGGGCTACGACAAGGAGGATATGTACGGAGCCAACATATTTACCGCACAGTCGGCTGAATCACTAAGGGCTTCCGGCTTTTATGCTACAGCAGCGGATACCTCATACAAGCTGTATGTAGTTAAGAATTTTGAGAATGAGTATTCTTTTAAAAATAAGACGCTGGTGGCTGAGGGGTCACTAAAAAATGCAGGCTATTACACTGTTGATTTTGATGAGCCTGTTGATTTGGAGTCCGGTGAGCGTTATGCCATTGTACTTTATATAAATACACCGGGCTCGACTCATCCTATGGCTATAGAGTACAACTCGGGAGAAGCATACATGTCTACGGTCAATCTGGATGATGGCGAGGGCTACATCAGCTATGATGGTGTGGCATATATAAATGTAAAGGAAAAACAGGATTGTAACCTCTGTATAAAGGCCTTTTCTGATAACAGATGATATGTACAGAAATATTCTAAAGATAATAACAGTATTTTTCGTTATGCTTGCACTTATCGTGCCGGTAACGCTTGAAAAGCTTCCGGCTATAAATGAGAAGTATGATATGGCAAAAGCACTGGAGGATAATGTGCTGCAAAACTATGTCAAGGCTTCCACAGATGCAAAGCAGGAGAAGAACCCTGATGAGATATTGCAGGAGAAAGCCGGCTTTGAGGATGATTTAAGGATAGAGCTGCCGGACGACTCAGAAGGGGAGCGCCAGAGTATATCGGTGGAAACCGATGCCCTGACGCAGACGGTCTATGTAAAGCTTAAGGCTGATGTGGACAATTACTTTACGAAGTATTCCATGACAGGCAGGTCAAATCATATAGACTCCATGCAGTATTACCGCAAGGGGGCAGAGGGTGTGATAGCTATCACTACAGACAAGCTCTATCAGGTGAAGCAGCGCATAGAGAATGGATATCTTTATCTGAGCTTTGTCAATCTGCATGATATATACGATAAGGTCATCATAATAGATGCAGGTCACGGCGGTCGTATGACCGGTGCCGTGCGAAACGGAATAGAGGAAAAAAGCATCAATCTGGACATAGTGCTGGCACTTAAGGAACAGCTTGACAGCTATTCAGGTGACAAAAGGCTTGGAATATTCTACACCAGGACAACAGATACCAATCCTACACTGCAGCAGAGAGCGGCACTTGCCAATAAGGCGGATGCGGATTTATTTATAAGCGTGCATTGCAACTCATATGAAAAGGGCAATTTCACCGCGGTTTCGGGTACGCAGGTGCTCTACAGCCAGTCAGATAACAGAGAGCTCGGAAGTAAACACCTTGCACAGATTTGCATGGATAACGTGACAGCTGTGACAGGAAACAGGGCATTTGGGCTGCTTCCTGCAGATGACATATATATAATAAGAACAAGTGAGGCTCCGGTTGCGCTTGTGGAGGTGGGCTTCATGACCAACAGACAGGAGCTTGACAATCTGGCCAATGCAGACTATCAGAAACAGGCAGCGCAGTATATACAATGCAATCATGCAGGCCTTTGATGAGGGCTACTAGCTGTATCTGGAAATTGTCCGAATAGAAAAAGAAGGAAGGAAATATATTATGACAAAAATCATATTTGCAACAGGAAACAAGGATAAGCTCAGAGAAATCAAAGAGATACTTTCAGACTGTGACGTGGATATACGTTCAATGAAGGAAGCAGGTATCAATGTGGATATAGTGGAGGATGGGAAGACCTTTGAAGACAATGCGCTGATTAAGGCACGCGCAATTGCGGCACACACAGATGCAATTGTTCTCGCAGACGACTCAGGACTTGAGATTGACTATCTGAATAAGGAACCGGGAGTATATTCAGCGCGCTATATGGGCGAGGATACTTCCTATGATATAAAGAATAATAACCTTATAGAACGCCTTGACGGTGTGCCAAAGGAGAAGCGTACAGCCCGCTTTGTGTGTGCTATCGCCGCAGTGCTGCCGGATGGAAAGGAACTTGTGACCAGACAGACTATGGAGGGCTACATAGGATGGGAGATAGCGGGAGCCAACGGCTTTGGTTATGATCCTATCTTCTATTTAGATGAGTACGGCTGCTCTTCTGCAGAGCTTACTCCCCAGCAGAAGAATGCCATAAGCCATCGAGGCAAGGCTCTTCGCGCCATGAGAGAGATGCTTGTGAAGGTTATCTAGAGTATAGGCGTTGAATTGCAACGTATACGGATAAAATGCCTGCCGGGAAGCTCTTTTAAGCTGTCCGGCAGCCACTTTAAAAAAAATATAAAAAAAATAAAAAAAGTTGTTGACATATTCTGCCCTTTGCTATATACTAATTCTTGCGTCACGGAAAGAACGCAAACAAATCCTTCGGGGTGTGGCTCAGCTTGGCTAGAGCGCTGGTTTGGGACCAGGAGGTCGCAGGTTCGAATCCTGTCACCCCGACTACATGCGGGTGTAGTTCAATGGTAGAACACCAGCCTTCCAAGCTGGATACGTGGGTTCGATTCCCATCACCCGCTTAGATATTGCAGCATTCGCAGTATCCCATATGTGTCTGTAGCTCAGTTGGATAGAGCACCGGCCTTCTAAGCCGGGTGTCGGGGGTTCGAATCCCTTCAGGCACATTTTTTATTTCATATCAATTCCATTTGGACCATATGAAGTAAATATGGTGGGTATAGCGCAGTTGGTTAGCGCGCCAGATTGTGGCTCTGGAGGCCCAGGGTTCGAATCCCTGTATCCACCCTTTGCATTAGTGCAAATAGTGTCGTGCGCATTATATGCGTATCCGTGCGGCGCACGAGTATTACTCAAGGCTATCGCCAAGCGGTAAGGCACAGGATTTTGATTCCTGCATTCGTTGGTTCGAATCCAACTAGCCCTGTTACAATTTGAATATATGGGATATTAGCTCAGGTGGTAGAGCACTTGACTTTTAATCAAGTTGTCCGGGGTTCGAATCCCCGATGTCTCATTAGCGTAAAAGAAGCCGTTCCTTGAACGGTTTTTTTGTATTTAGAAGAATGGAGGTTTCGAACTCCGGACAACGTAGTTGACCGAAGCGTAGACAGAGAAAAATATGTGGGTATTATATGCATTTGGATCCGCATTTTTTGCGGGTATAACATCAATACTGGCAAAGTGTGGTATCAAAAAACTGATTCAAACGTAGCAACTGCAATCAGGACAATTGTAGTTTTGATTTTTTCATGGATTATGGTATTTGTGGTTAAAGCGCAGGGGCAGATTACAGCTGTGTCAGCAAAGACATGGATATTTCTGATGCTTTCAGGAGTCGCTACCGGAGCCTCATGGCTCTGTTATTTTAAAGCACTCCAGCTTGGCGATGTAAACAGAGTGGTGCCGATTGATAAATCAAGCACAATACTGACCATTATACTTGCATTTATCTTTTTTAAAGAGGAGATAAACGTACTCAGGCTGGTATGTGTGGTGCTTATAGCAATTGGAACGTATATGATGATCACCAAAAAGGAGATATCACAGGAAGAGCAGAATAAGGCCAGGGGTTCCCATGGATGGCTGTTTTATGCAGTGCTGTCTGCTGTTTTTGCCAGCTTCACCTCAATACTGGGAAAGGTCGGCATAGAGGGAATCAATTCTAATCTGGGAACTGCAATAAGGACGATAGTGGTGCTTATTATGGCTTGGATAGTGGTATTTGCCACAGGAAAACAGCACACCATAAAGCATATAGAGAAAAAAGAGCTTGGCTTTATCTGCCTTTCGGGACTTGCAACAGGCGGCTCATGGCTTTGCTATTACAAGGCACTGCAGGACGGACTTGCGAGTGTCGTAGTGCCTATAGATAAGCTGAGCATAGTTGTGTCAATTGTGTTTTCATATTTCGTATTTAAGGAAAAGCTGACGATTAAATCCTTTACAGGCTGGTGCTCATCATAGCAGGAACATTGATTATGCTGGTTTAAATATATAAAAACATCTTGACGTTTTTCTGTTTTTCTATTATCATTGTTAACCGAGGAAATATTTATAGTTGACAATTATAACGGATGATATGTATTATAATGATACTTATTAAATGAGAGAAGAAATACAGGACACGAAGGAGATTAAAATGGATCCAATAACACTGGCACAGGAGATAATAGACGGAAGAAGAATCACAAGGGATGATGACCTATCATTTTTCCTTACATGTGATTTAGACGAGCTGTGTAAGGGCGCAGATATGATCAGGGAGAAGTTTATCGGTGACAAGGTAGATTTGTGCTCGATAATAAACGGAAGAAGCGGAAAATGCCCTGAGGACTGCAAATACTGTGCGCAGTCAGCACATAATCATACAAATTGTGAGGTTTATGATTTTTTACCTGAGGAAAAGATACTTGAGGCTTGCAGGATGAATGAGAGAGAGGGTGTAGACCGTTTCTCGATAGTTACAGCGGGAAAAGCGCTGACAGGTGAGGAATTTGACAAGGCAATACATGCATATGAGACTATGAAAAGAGAGTGTAAGATTGATTTATGTGCATCAATGGGCTTTCTTTCAGCAGAGCAGCTTCACAGACTGCACGAGGCAGGTGTCAGCAGCTATCACCACAATATAGAGACCTCAAAGCGTAATTTCCCCAATATATGCACCACACATACCTATGATATGAAGATTGAGACGCTTAAAAAGGTGAAGGCAGAGGGCATGTATGCGTGCTCAGGCGGCATCATCGGAATGGGTGAGACCTGGGAGGACAGGCTTGATATGGCAGTAAGCCTTGCAGAGGTAGGAGTGGATTCCATTCCGCTTAATGCGCTTATGCCGATTGCAGGCACTCCGCTTGAGGGACTTGAGCATATCAGTGAGCCTGATATACTGCGTACAGTGTCATTTTTCAGATATATAAATCCAAAGGCTGACATACGTCTCGGAGCCGGAAGAGCGCTGCTTACAAATGACGGAGAGCTTGCATTCAAGTCGGGAGCATCAGCCACAATTACAGGAAACATGCTTACGACAGTAGCGTGTGCCACAATCAGAAGTGACAAGGAAATGCTTGAGGGCATGGGCAGGAATGTGACACCTGAGTACATGAAATAAAGGTAATTATTCAGAATATAAAATATGTCAAAGATGCGTAAAATAGTATTAGTTTTGCGCATCTTTTTTTAGTACAAATGACAGGATTGGTTGCGGGGTGAAAAATATTATTATATAATGAAAAAAATGTAATTTAAGGGATTTATCCGGTACAGCATGGAACATGAATAGGAGCGAATTAATATATTTCATTGAAAAATAAGAGGTTACGGGGGAAATATGTACAACGATAAAGGTAATACAAAATATCTGAAGCTTTTAAAACAAAATTATTCATCAAGTCAGGATGTAATCAGGGAGATAGTCAATCTTTCTGCGATTATAAACCTGCCAAAGGGCACGGAGTTTTTCCTGAGTGATATACATGGCGAGTATGAGGCTTTTTTACATATCATGAACAACTGCTCAGGTGTGATAAAGGAAAAGGTGGATTTGATTTTCAAGGATACGATTTCTGATTATGACAGACAGGAGCTTTGCACGCTCATATACTATCCAAGAGAGAAAATGGCCCTGCTTGATGAACAGGGCAAGATAGACAGTGACTGGTATGCTATGACGTTAAATCAGCTTATACTTGTCGCAAAGCTGCTCTCATCAAAGTACACCAGGTCGAAGGTCAGAAAGGCTCTGCCTGAGGAATATGCGTACATTATCGATGAGCTTTTGCATGCGCAGGAGGATGAGGATGCAAACCAGGTCAGATATCACAAGCAGATATTAAAGACTATAATTGATTTGGAGGATGCGGATGAGTTTATAATCGCTTTGTCTGCACTGATTAAGAGGCTTGCTGTTGACCATCTGCACATTGTGGAGATGTATTTGACAGAGGAGGAAGCGCGGATAAGATTCTCGATCTGCTTTATGATTATCACTCGCTTGATATTGAGTGGGGCAATCACGACATTCTCTGGATGGGTGCGGCATGTGGAAATGATGCATGTATATGTAATGTCATCCGCAACAATCTTAAATACAACAATGTGGAAATTCTTGAGAATGCCTACGGAATAAGCTTACGACAGCTAATGCTGTTTGGCATGAAAACATATGGTATAGAGGATGGAATTGAGGCTGCAAGGGCGGCCATCACAGTAATGCTTTTTAAGCTTGAGGGGCAGCTTATACTTGCACATCCCGAGTATGAGATGGGAAACAGGCTGATGCTTGACAGGCTGGACGAGCTGCAGGATGTAGGAGTGGACAGAAAGCGCTTTCCAACCGTTGATGATGAGAGACCCTACGCACTAAGTGACGAGGAGACTGTCATCATGAGAAAGCTGCACAGACAGTTTGTGACAGGACAGCGCCTGCACAAGCATGTCAGATTTTTGTATGATAAGGGCGGCATGTACAATGTATACAATGGCAACCTGCTCTATCATGGCTGTGTTCCGGTTGATAGCAACGGAGCCTTTGATAAGCTGTATATTGATGGTGAATTTTATCACGGAAGGGCGTTGCTTGACAAATGTGATGAGAAGGCAAGGGCTGCGTATGTGGACAATCCTTATAAGGATGATGTGGACTTTATGTGGTTTTTGTGGGGAGGAGAAAAATCACCGCTGTGCGGCAGAAGGCTTAAGACCTTTGAGATGGAATATGTTACAGACAAGAGCATGTGGGAAGAGCCTTCTAACCCATATTACAGCAGGTATTACGATAAGAGCTTCTGCTGTCAGATACTGCACGAGTTCGGGCTGTATGATGATGATGCGCATATCATAAATGGACATACACCGGTTCACGCAATAGAGGGAGAGAACCCTGTCAGGGCCAATGGCAAGCTGTTTGTGATAGATGGAGGCTTCTGCCGTGCGATGAACAAGAAAACCGGTATCGCCGGCTATACACTGATTTACAATTCACATGGTCTAAGGCTCAAGGCACACACGCCTTTTACATCGGTGGAGGATGCCCTGATAAATAATACTGACATAGAGACATCATCAGAGGTCGAGGAAAATGACAAGAGACGTATGCTTGTGAAGGATACCGATATAGGAAAGAGGCTTATTGGAGAGATTGATGATCTGCACAAGCTTCTTGAGAACTACAGGAGGCTGTAGGGGAACATATTGGACTGTAGGGTGCGTATGGGACAAGACCTTGACAAATAAGTTATAAAGAGTTATAAAAAGATTACAAAGTTATAAAGAGTTATAAAAATTATTAAAAGTTATAAAGAGTTATAAAACAGGAGCGCAGAGATGAAAACCCTGCTTACCAGGGTTGTGTAGATAATTGTGATTTTTAAGGTGGAAGATAGGTTAAAGGAGCAGCATATGATTAAAGAGTAATCCGTCATGCAGTGTATGCATGGCGGATTTTTCGTATGTAATTGCTTGCGTCTGATACATTTTAGATACAAGTAGCTGTTAATATATAAATAGCTAGGCATAATGCAGTCTAAATATATGCTCCTTAGGATTGACAGCAAAAGAAGAATATGCAAAGATTTATAAAGGATAATAGTTACGGATAATAAAGTTTTAGAAGGAATATGATGATAGAAATACTAATAGTAGAAGACGAAAAACCGATATCAGACCTTATCAGATTAAATCTCATGAAAGCAGGCTATAGCTGCACCTGTGCCTTTGATGGTATGGAGGCAGCGGATATTCTGGAGGAGAGAAATTTTGACCTGATAATACTTGATGTAATGCTGCCAAAGTTAAACGGCTTTGAGCTTATGGAATACATAAAGCCGCTTGGCATACCTGTGATATTTCTCACAGCAAAAGCCACTTTAGATGACAGGCTAAGAGGTCTCACATCCGGTGCCGAGGACTATATGGTAAAGCCATTTGAGATTGTTGAGCTTTTAGCAGGGTAAATATAGTGCTAAGACGTTATAATAAGATGGAGCAGCAGCTTACCTTTAAGGATATAGCTATCGATACGAAAAACCAGAATGTATCAAAGGCAGGAAAGCATATAGAGCTTACACCAAAGGAATTTGAGCTGCTTGAGCTTTTGATGCGCAATAAAAATATCACACTTTTCAGAGAAAAAATATATGAAGAAATATGGGGAAGTGAGTACTCTGTCGAGTCGAGGACTCTCGATCTTCACATACAGAGACTGCGCAAAAAGCTTGATATAGGAGACAGCCTTAAAACCGTATTTAAGGCAGGATACAGGCTGGAAGAATAGAAAACTAAAGACCATTAAATATGGGTAAGCGTAATATACAAAAAGAGGGATAAATGAAATTCAGGTACAAGGTATTGTTCACAAACTTAATACTGCTTTCACTTGGACTGGGGCTGGTGGGATACCTCATGATACACAAGAATTTTGAGCTGGCGAAGCAGACACAGCTTAAAAACGCTATTGTGCAGAATAATCTGGTACAGTCCTCTGTGGAGTATGAGCTTTTGCAGCTTTTAAATTCAGTTTCCGATAATTCTGAAACTTCGAACAATAATACAGATAACAATAATGCAGAAAAGAGCAGCATTTCCGCATCATCAATAGCCGCGCAACTTCCGCAGATCGGAAGCCGTGTAAGCAGCAGTGTGCGCTCAAGGGATTCATTTTTCTACATATATTTTGATGGTGAAAAAGTATATACAGATGACAAAAGTGATGCAAGGATAAGTGATACACTTTTTAAAAATCTCACAACAGGAAACAAAAACTATGTGATTAAAGAAGAATCCCAAAAGCACTATATCTATGTTACATCGCAGAGTGTGATAGATGAAAAAAATCTCTGGATAGTAAGTAAATGCGATGCATCAGAGGCGTATACACTGCTTGATGAGCAGATAAACTATTTCAGGCTGATAATAATAGTCATATTGATTGCAGAGTCGGCAGCAATGTATTTTATCAGCAGATACATGACTAAGCCGCTCGAGAAGCTTAACCACGTCAGCGAGGAAATAGCGCAGGGGGATTATGCCACAAGGGTAAACGTAAAAAGTCATGATGAGATAGGGCTTCTTGCGCAGAAATTTAATATCATGGCGCAGGCAGTATCGGATCATGTAGACGAGCTTAACGATATGGTGCACAGGCGTGAGCAGTTTGTAGCGGATTTTACACACGAGATAAAAACCCCTATGACGTCAATCATTGGATATGCAGACACGATGCGTTCACTGGAGCTTCCGAGAGAGGAGCAGATGATGGCGCTTGGATATATCTTTTCGGAGGGAAAACGTCTGGAGAGCATGTCGCAGAAGCTTTTTGAGCTGATATATCTTCGCCGGCATGATATTGAAAAAGCGCGGGTTCATATGGCAGATCTTTGTGCAGAGGTGGTAAAGGTTGTTGAGCCTGCATACGAAAACAGGCATCTTACTATAGAAACAGAGATAGAGGATGCTGTGCTGACCGTGAATAGAGAACTTCTGGTTACAGCACTTGTCAATATGATGGATAATGCAAGAAAAGCGTCAGAAGAAGGTCAGCAGGTTGAGGTTACAGGAAAATTTGTGGACAATATGGCTTGTAATATACGTAAAGATAAAACGGATATAGGCGAAGACGAATCAGCAGATGACAGGAAATGTATGAGGGCATATGAAATCTGCATAATTGATCACGGAATTGGAATGACTAAAGAGCAGGCGGCAAAAATCTGTGATGAGTTTTATATGGCAGACAAATCAAGAGCCAGAAAAGAGGCGGTGCCGGAATCGGAATGTCTCTTGTGGCAATCATTTTAGAACACCATAATGCAGTACTTTCAGTAGAAAGTGAACCCGGATGCGGAACAACGATGAGGATTTTGCTGCCGTGGTAATCTGAACGCAATATAGATATAAAAAATGGTAAATTCGTAAGATTTAAAGGAAGATATGAAAAAAGACAGCTTCAAATTAATAATAATGTCTGTTGCAGTAATCTGTATAGTAATAGCAGGCATCATGGTGCCTGGCATAGTGCTTGAGGCAAACCAGAAAAGTGAACATGATCATGTGGCGAAGGTTCCTAAAAGCTATCTGCCTTCAGGCTCTGTAATGGCAAAGGAAGCATCTGCCAATCTGAAATTGTCGGAGAAGCTCTCGCTCATAGATGGGCAGTGGGACAGCACGACAGATGATGCTGCCTCTTATGAGATGGATGAGCAGGATTATCAGGCAGTTGCCACATGCAGAAAAAGCATGGAAAAGCTTTATGACGAAAAGCTCTATCCTGTAAATCTTTCACCTGACTACTCTAACTGGTATACGTGGGAGGCAGCAGCGAAAAAGGCATCGGATAATACCTTTAACACATATACGGCATATTACTGGATAATCAGGTTTGAGAAGTATGATGGTACACAAAATCATACAATCTGGATGCTTGAGGATGGGACAATCATTATGGCAAAAGCACATATGAAGGATATTAGTGATATGAGTGAATATAAAGAGGTTTTGCAGGCAGATGATGAATCACAGGCAGAAAATGATTTGTCTGCTTACAAAGGATATTTTGACTACAGCGGGATAGATTTTTCAAAGCTTAACCTGATATCCGAGACAACAGCAGTGGAGCAAAAAAATAATGAAAGCTATGAGGTGCTGCAGTTTTACAGGAAAATGAATATGTATATGCGATTCATGAGAAGTGATATAGACCCGGTTTGCATAAGTATGTGCAGACCGGGTTTTTATAATAAAAAATGCAATGTATGATACAAAAAGTTTACAACTGACATATATACTCATTATAACAACAGGGAACACAAAAAAGGAGAACCACATATGGATAAAAGGGGTAACATATCTTCACGAAATATGAGATTATTTGCAGCAATTATGACACTCATCGAGGCACTTATCCTCACATCACTGGCAGGCTGTGCAGATAAAAAGGTAGATTATGGCACTGATACAGAAAAACTGACAAAAAGTGCTGTATGCAATGTAAAGGATTTTAGTACAGATGAGACCTACAGCGATGAGTTTTCCGTGCAGACAGAAATTGGAAATGTAAATATAGATATAAGTGCAAAAGTGGAACTGCCTGATTGTAAGACAATGTCAGTAGTTGAAGTGGAAAAGATACCTTATACTGCAAAGCTCAAGGAAAAGGTATTGAAGGCATACTTTGGAGAGTCGCAGATTTATTACTATGATAAGGAACATTGGACAAAAACACAGCTTCAAAATCTTATTGATTCCATAAATTCCTCAACAACACCAACTGATACATCTGGCACAGGAAACAGAGCTGAGTTTTTGAAGGAATATACGTATTATCTGGAAAATGCCGGGGATGAATGGACTATAGCTACAGAGTATGATTCATGTGATGAGTTTGTAGGGAAAAAAGGAAACACCTGGTATAACGTGAATTTTGTTGCAGATGGTGATGAAAATAAATGGCTGTCGGGAATTGGCACAGGTCCGATTGAGGGATATACCAAAAAGACAGGAAGTAATGAATACGAGTGGAGCAATATATTTAACGATGGATATGTGCAGCAATACTTTGGACCGGATTCACTCATGGAATATGATACGGTATATGATATCACGGATTCACAGGATACATCGGGAGAGAAAATTGAGCAGGAGGAAAATGAATCGGGTATCACAATAGAAGAAGCGGGGAATATGATAGACAGCTTTTTGAAAGAGACAGGTTTTTCATCCATCCCGCAGACTGAGAGTTCGCAGCTGAAATGGAGTGGATATAACGAAAGAGCCGATCAGGTGTATCAGGAAGATGATATACATGAGTGTGTAAGTGGTTATAGATTTTACTACAATATCGGAGTTGGCAAAATATTATTTGATGATGCTTTAAACCCGATGGATTACAGCGGATACAATATGAAATATGGTGATAGTATAGAGGATACTTTTGATAATGAATTCTACAATTTTTATGTTGATAAATATGGTATATGTACTTTTTATATAGACTGCCCGGTAAGTATAGTAAGAAAACAGGAAAATGTAGAAATGCTTCCTTTAGAAAATATATTTGATATTGCCCGGGATGAGCTTAAAAACAATGCTGAGGAATATGTACTGGATACAAATGTAAAATATTACACTCTAAAACTTGCATACATAAGGGTAAACAACCGGACTGATATGCAAAAATACAGTTATATTCCGGCATGGAGTCTGGAATTGCTGCAGAAAGACACTACAAATGCATGCCCTGTATTTATCAACGCGATTGACGGAAGTGTGATACATCCGGACGATCTGAGTTAAGATACAGAATGTTTACATCGGACCGTACTTTCACAGGAATAATTATGTTGTAGAAAAAATGTGACATATCAGGGAGGATTGGCATATGAGAAAACACACAAGAATACTCGCAGCGGCTATGACGATCGTTGAAGCGATAGTAATCATCTCACTCACGGGCTGCTCAGGCAAAAAAATAGATTATGGGAATGAGAGCGAAAGTAAAGAAACAAAAAATATGTCTGCCTTAGCTGATATCAGGGCAGACTCCGGCTGGAATGAAAACTTTACAATACAGACTGGTAATGGCGAGAAAACAGTATATGTAAATGCAAATATTGTAGTTCCAGACTTTGATAACATGTCGGTTGTTGAGGTGGAAAATGTAAAGATAGATGCTGATTACAAAAAGCGTTTTCTGGATTTATATTTTGGTGGGAACGAGTACTATTATCACGATCCGGATCATTATACTGTTGACGAACTGAATGAGGTCATAGAGGACTGGCAGAAAACACAGGATGAAACTCACAGTGAGTGGTTGGAACAGCAGCTGGCTGAATATAGGGATAAGCTTGAAACGGCAAAGACTACTTATACCGTGGCAAAGGATCTCGAAAACTGTGAAGTATTTGCAGGCTACAAGGGTGATGTGTTCTGTGAGGTGGATTTTGAGGCTCACAAGGTACATGCTTACGCCTTGCATCAGTCCGGGACAGATTACGGTCCACCATCTTTAAGGAATGAGGACTATGATACCATAACGCAGACTTTTCAGGATGATGATCTAAAGGATAAGGCAGACGAGACCTCAAATGAGGGCAGTAAATCTGCCGCATCAGCCAAAAAAGAAGCCGGGGATTTCCTTAGTAAATTGGGAATGCAGGATCTGGTGGAACGAGGTGAATGTGAGTGCAGCTGGATAGGGTTTAATAACAGCGAAGAGGGAAATGACTATCAGACAGCAGTGTGGGGATATATTTATTCATACGCGACCGGCATAGACGGAATCACATTTAAGGATGGATTTGATATGGATACCTATTTGTCGGGGTATGAAGCAATTGATAGTGATATAGATGATGTTACACTGCCTGACAGTACACTTCTTACAGTCACGGATGATGGAATAATTGATGTGCAGATGGAATATCCGGTAAATGTAACACAGATCTATAAGGATGTGGAGCTTATTTCTCTGAAAAATATAGAGCAGATCATCAAGGCGGAGATTACGGAAAATCCTGATAAATATGATATTGCATCGTCATTCAATAAGCTACAGCTTAGTTATCTTAAGATAAGAAGTGACAGTGAGCAGGGAAAATACAGCTATGTTCCGGCGTGGGCACTGTCACGTATGGTAGACTCCAATGAGCAAAATGCTATCTTTGTAAACGCTATAGATGGAACGATCATAAATTTGGAAAATTCACTGTAAAGGAGAGGCTATGAAGAGGAAAAACGTTATTATATCGGCGTTGGTTCTTGCAATAGCATTAACCGGCTGTTCAGGAAAAAAAGTAGATTATAATATGGAAACTGAAAATATAAACACAAAAGCAGGAAGTGATATAAGTGCATTTGACGACAGTACGAAATGGAATGACAGCTTTTCTGTTGAGATATCGGATAAAAGTGTGGATGTGGATATTTCAGCAGACATTACCCTGCCGGACTGCAAAAGCATGTCGGTTGTTGAGGTGAAGAATATAAAGGTGGGTGCCGATTTCAAAAAGAGTGTGATAGAGGCTTATTTTGGCTATAGTACCGTATATTATCACGACATACCTCATTATACGAAAGAAGAGATATATCACAGCATGGAGGTTGTAAAAAATGAGATTGCCGGGTATCAGCAGGAAATTGATGCGGGACTTATCACAGAAGAGGGCGTCAGCAGGGTGATGAAAAGTGAAAATGATCTGCTGGAACAGTATGAAAAGGCAGAACCGTCTGCACTGGATACGCGTGAAAAAGCTACAGATTATACGGATTGTAATGAGTATCTGGGATATATTGGTAATGTTTTCTGTGAGCTTAGATTTGGAATTGCTGAGGACGGCTCTCTTGAATATATTTCAGCACAGCCTCTTAAGGCAGGAAGTGAGGGGACATTATACGATGATAGTGAGTATGGCTATTACGGACCACCATCCTTTGCAGAGGAGAAAGGTGTAGAGGGATTTAACGGAGGCTCTACAGGTGGAGATACTACATCTTCATATGATAATGAGTGTGCATTATCAAAAGACGAAGCTATAAAAAAGGCAGAAGAATTTCAAAATAAATTAGGCATGGCTTCACAGGTATATATAGGAACATCAGACTACGAGTGGAGCGCAGGAGTGATAGAGGATGGTGATGATACTGTAAAAACTGATGATAAAGAGAGCGTCATAAAGGATACAGCCTGGGGATATATCATAGATTATGGCGAGGGTGTGGATGGCATAGCGTTTTGCAAGTCACTCGATTTCACCCGGAATATGGATATATGGGAGACACCCGATAACTATGATGATTTTATGCCATATGGCAGCAGTTCCTTTATTGTGACGGATCAGGGAGTGACGGAATTTACTGTTTCTTACCCGGTTGATATTGTAAATGAGTCAAAAAACGTAGAACTCTTGTCAATGGACACTATTAAAGAGATCATCAAGGATGACATGACAAAAAACTCAGATCAGTATGATTTTACACAAAATCACACTTACAACAATCTAAAGCTCGGATATATCCGTTTGAAGGATGCATCTGACAAGGATAAATGTACTTATGTTCCGGCATGGTGTCTGTCAAAACAGGATAAGGGCTACGACAGATATCCGGTGTATGTGAATGCGATAGACGGCACGATCATAAGGAGTGATGATCTAATATAAGATACTGTTATTGGCTGCAATAAAGTTTATACATGGAGTTACATTTTTAGATAATAGATCAGGTTCATATTTATTTGGAAAAGAAGTGGAAAATATATGATTAATAAAAAAGAAAAAATATATAGGGCGTTTTGACACTTGCCACTGCAATTACCTCTATTTTGTTTTCAGGATGTGGGGCGGCACAAAAGGAGCTTGCACAGACGGACAGAGCTTTCTACGAGAAAATATCATACCAGACAGTTACGGTACAGAGCGGTTCACTCACACCGCAGACTACCATCAGTCTGAGCGCGCAGGGCTATACCAGGTTTTCCTATGGTGCGACAAACACGGAGCTTACGCTTGAAAAGGTAAATGTGGCAGTGGGTGATCATGTGAAAAAGGGCGATATACTGGTGGCTTTTAAATCCGGGGAGATACAGAAAAAGATTGAGGACTACAGCGGCAGATCAGTCAGAATAAGCTTCTGGCAGAGCACTACAGGGCTATTATGAAAATCGATGATACTCAGGATTATTCAAGCGATATAGCCCAGCTTGATAAGGATACAGAGGTTGCGCAGCTTTATCTTGATGAGGCTAAGGAAAAACTGTCGAGATATCAGATCACGGCATCAGAGGATGGTACGATCACAGCAATGGACAATTCACTTTTGGCGGGAGTTTTTGAACCGGGCAGCAATCTTATAACAGAAATCAGCGGAAACGGCAATTACGAAGCTGACAGACCGGAAGGTTATGACTTTAATGTAGGTGATGTATACACGGCAACAGCATCTGATATAGAGTTTGAACTTAAGGTAAAAGAGGTGGACGATAAAAAACTTGTTTTTGAACCGGTATCGGACATGTCGGCAGTATCGGATGCACAGATTTTTTCAATGGAAGTGACGTGCCCCGCTATAGAAAATGCTGTGTATGTGCAAAAGGACGCAGTACATGAGAAGGATGGCAGGTATTTTGTATACACACTGGATGAGAATGGATACAGACAGGCGGTATGGATAAGTGTCGCAGATCAGGTGGGAGACTACCGGATCATCACAGAAGGACTTAAAAGCGGGGATGAGGTGGTTTTGCAGTGAAGAACAGAAACCTTTTATCAATAAAAAAACTGGCAGTACTGGGGATATGTGTATCGTTTGTGGCGGGCGGCTGTGGAAAAATGACAGAAAGCAGCATACCAAAGCTTGAAGAACCTGTAGCGTTAAATGAAGCCTATAGACCTGTGGAATACGGTACGATCGGCTCCCTGCAGGTGCTGATGGCTACCGCAGTTTCGAGGGATTACTGCAATTACTACAGTGCCAATGTAAATATTTCACAGATATATGTGGAGCCGGGAGATACAGTAAATGTAGGGGATGTGCTTGCAGTCTGTGATGTGGATGAGGCAAAAAAACAGTTGCAGGAATGTAAGGATGCGCTGGCGCATGAGAATGAGACATATGAGATATCCGCTCAGATCTCGGATACGCAGATCAAATTATGGGAGAGTCAGGCTGCGGATACGGACGAATTTTCAACAGAACAGATTGAGAAAAAAGAGAGCACAGAAGAGGATTACAATACGCAGATTGCCACAGAACAGGAAAATCAGCGGTACGATAAGCAGCTTCACGAATACCGAGTGCAAAAGATCAATGAGCAGATGGCTTCATATCAGCAGATTGTTGATGATGGAACGCTTAAGGCAGCCCACAGCGGTCTTGTCACTTACACTAAGAAGCTGACAGATGGAAGGTCTGCTGCGGCATACGAGAATATAGTCATTGTCTCAGATACGGATGACCTTGTGCTGGATATAAAGGGCACAGCCATAAATGAGTACAAATACAGCGATTATGACAAGAAATATGTGATAGTCGATGGCGAAAAATATGATGTCACTGAGTCTCAATATACATCAGAGGTTTTGGTACTTTCAAAGATAAACAACCGATATCCGGATGTGTGCGTGGAAAGCAGGGAAAAGCCGTTTCTTACGGCAGGACAGATGTATCCGGTATATTTTGAAAAGACAAAAGCGGATCAGGCACTTGTCGTGGGAAAAGATTCCATCTATAAGGATGGCGATACCAGATATGTCTATGTGAAAAATGATGAGGGCGGCCGCGAGAAACGCATCATAACAACAGGTGAGTCTGATGAAAACTATACACAGGTCACAGAGGCTTAAAAGAGGGGGAGCTGGTTTACTATAATTCTACAGATCAGGTTCCGACAAAGTATAGCAAATATACGGTAACAAGGTCTGACTTTGATATAGCAAACTACGGTGTGCGCTACAGCAGATCTGACGCAGGGACGATAACCGAAACCTGTGATTATGAAGGGCAGATCGTATCGGTCAATGTGAAGCAGGACGATACGGTAGAAAAGGGGATGCTGCTTTACGTGGTGGATACCGGAGAGGGCAAAGCTGCCATAACAGAGGCGAAAAATGCGATCGACTCGGAGAATGAATCCTATGCGCAGAAGATTGCTGATTACGATAAACAGATAAAAGATTTATCTGAAGGTGGTAGCAGCGCAGAAGAAAATAACCGGCAGGATGAAAAGCCGGATACAGCATATGATGAGCAGCAGTTGAAACTGAATTTACAATTATTGAATCTGCAGAAAAAACTTGCCTGTGCAGACCACACCTATCAGCTTTCCCGGCTACAGTCAGCATATGACAGCATAAGCGCAGGAAATGACGGCAAAGGAAATATTTCAGTATATGCCAAAATGATGGAAAAGTTTCAAAGGTGAGTGTCAAGGCAGGAGATAATGTGGAGGAAGGCTCAGATATCCTGCAGATAACCGGAAATTCCACGGACGTACTGCTGGTTCAGGTAAAGGATAGCAATAGCTATAAAGTATATAAGGACAATATAGCAGATGTGGGAGAGCGCGTATCACTTGAGCTGGACGGTACAACGATCTACGGAAGCTGTATCGGTTTTGCCGGTTACGGTAGTGTTGCTCAAAAGGGATATATAAATCAGGATGATAAAGGTGTGCATATTACCGGAAACACAGATTCGGGATATGGAAATGCAGCATTTTATATAAAACTTGACAATGGAATACCAGATGATCTGACCAGGGCATCCGCTGTAAAGTTTTCTTATGTTTCTTTTAAAAAGGTGGTAGTGGTGCCGACTTCGATCATACACAAGCAGATCAATCCGATGGACAAAGATGATATATCCTACTATGTGTGGAAAATTGATGGGGACAGCGTGGTAAAGCAGCCGGTAATATTGAGCGATTATACATCAGGCAGCAATACACTTGTGCTTTACGGTATTGATGAGGGCGATGAAATATGTTTGGCTTCGTAATTAATAAATTAAAAAACAGAAAATGGTTAAATTTGTGTCTGCTTATGGGAGTGGCTTTGTTTATAGCACTTTTTGTGTGCCACCCTATGTTTGAAAAGGCGCGGGCAATCAGATACTCGACAGACTTTTTACGGATCATGCCACACAGCAGAATGAGTTTCCTGCACAGATGAGCCGCGAGGGAACATATGCGGTGGCAGATTATCCTGATTCGCAGTCAGTGCTTGATAAGCTGTCAGGATACGAAAAGAAGTGGACTGAATATGTGGATATAAACAAGGTTTCCTCACAGCAGCTTATCACACTCTCAGGAGGACGCGCAGATACAGAGTTTGGAGGACTTAACCATTATTTTACAATAGGATATCTGCCGGGGCTTTCGGAGTACGTGGATGTTGTAAAATCTCAGACTGACACAGCCACATTCGAATGCAGTATAAGCGAAAAGACAATGGATCACTACGGACTTGTAGCAGGTGAAAAAATCTATTTACATGTACCTGATGGCAGTGGGAAAAAGGAAATTTCTTTCGTCATATCACAGATCTGCCGTGAAAAAGATATAAACGATCCATATTGGGCCAAGACGCTTTCGGATATGGGCGATGTGATATTTGTTTCGCAGGATGTTTTTGACGAAATGATGCAGTATTACAGCGAGGACAATATCAGCTACAGTGATTTTCTCATGCTGGATTACAGGCAGATCAACACGGAAAATGCCTCACTTTATGACGGTTATATGGAGCAGTTTAAGGATGCTGACAAGCTCTACAATGACAACATCCGTGATACGCTGGAGCGCTTTTTTACACAGCAGAAGACGATAAAGCTGATGCTTTGGGCGTTGGAGCTGCCGTGTCTTGTGCTTTTGATTTTATTTATAAGAATGATATCTGCACAGATACTTTCGCTCGAGGAAAATGACATACTTGTTTTAAGAAGCCGCGGTGCGACAAAATTACAGGTATTTATTTTGTACCTGCAGCAGTCAGGAATAATAGCGTTTGCGGGCTGTGTACTTGGAATAGTACTCGGATATATAATGTGCCGGGCTGCCGCATCTACAGACGGATTTTTAAGATTTACGTCAAAGGATATAGGCACTTACAGATTTGTATGGCAGATGCTTGTCTATGCGGTGGCAGCGGCAGTTATCATGGTGCTGTTTATCACAGTTCCGGTGTGGAAAAAATCAAAGGATGCCATATCAGAGCGCAGCAGGGAACGAATATCAAAGAAAAAGCCTCTTTGGGAGAAATGCTTTATAGACGTTATACTTTTGGCTCTGTCAGCATATCTGCTTTACAATTACAACAAGCAGAAGAGTACGCTTGCGATATCTGTTCTTGAGAACAGGAGCATAGATCCTGTCATGATACTGGACAATTCGCTTTTTATATTTGCAGCGGCACTTTTGTGCGTAAGACTTACCGGACTTATTATTCTGCTTGTGGACAGGCTCTTTAAAAAGCATTTTTCTCCGGCAATGTATGCATCATTTTTACAGCTGAAACGAACCAGATACAATCAGGGATTTCTGGCAGTATTTCTTATCATGACAGTGGCTGGCGGTATTTTTGACGCGAATATGGCGCGCACCATGAACAGCAATATGGAAAAACGGATCGTCTACAATGTGGGTTGTGATGCGATATACAACGAAGATTTCAGACTCAGGATACAGAAGAATAAAGATGGCTCTGTAAGCTGGATGTATGACGAGCCTGATTTCGGTAAATACGAGTCGCTCAAAAATGAGGGCATCTGTGACGGTGTCACGCGTGTGCTTGAGGACGAGAGGGTAGACATTTCCGCAGGCAGTGGTTCGGTTTCGGATGCATATCTTATGGCGATAAACACAAAAGAATTCGGTGAGACTGCGAAATTGCAGAGTGACCAAAATGATGATATTAATGACGCGCACTGGTTCAATTACCTGAATGAGCTGGCAAAAGAGCCGGACGGAGTCATCATTTCCTCAAATCTGGCAAAAGCTCTGGGACTTAAAGTTGGTGACAGCTTAAATTACTCAAGGTATGTACCGGAGCTGTCGATGATGATCAGATCTACGCATCCGAGAATGCAAAGGTATGTGCCATAGTAAAAGGTTTTCCGGGCTACGAGCGTTACACCTATGAGACAGATGTAGAAGGAAATGTGACCGAGCAGGAGAAATACCTGATCGTTGCAAATTATGCTACGGTTGTGGAAAAGTTCGGCATGACACCGTACAGTGTGTGGATGAACCTGTCAAAGGGGAAAACGGTGGATGATATATACAAAAAATTTAACATCCGCGCAGCAGCTTATAGACGAGAATAAAAACTCAGCCACAGTGCAGATCACAAACGGTATGTTTACATTAAGTTTTATACTTTCACTGATAGTGTGCTCAGTAGGATTTTTGCTGTATTGGGTTATGACACTAAAACAGAGGGAGCTGCAGTTTGGTATATACCGTGCAATGGGAATGAGAATGAGAGAGGTAAAAGCAATGCTTTTAAACGAGCAGATATTTTTATCATTTCTGCCGCTTCTTGCGGGAGCAGGCATAGGTATAACTGCAACAGCGATGTTTGTAAGGCTCATATCGATCATATATCTGCCGCAGAAACACAATATCGGAGTAAATGTATATATTTATCAATCTGATATGCTGGAGCTTGCAGGAGTACTTTTCGTGGCTGTAGCCGTATGCTATGTGGTTATCAGCAGACTGCTTAAGAGTATGAAGATAGCACAGGCACTAAGGCTTGGAGAAGATAGTTAGCATGTAAAAAATGAGGTCGTGACATATGGAAAATGCGATAATTGCTCAAAATATAAAAAGATATTTCAAGGCGGGAGATGGTACAACAGTCCACGCACTTGACGGAGTATCCATGGAGATAAAAAAAGGAACACTTGCCATCTTAAAAGGGCGTTCCGGCTCTGGAAAGACCACACTTCTTAATATTCTTAGTGCGCTTGATATGCCGACAGATGGAAGTGTGCAGTTTCTGGATAAAAACCTCGAGCAGATGACCGAGAAAGACCGGGAAATGCTAAGGCGGTATGAGATGGGATTTGTATTCCAGTCTATAGCACTAATTCCCACGATGACGGCATATGAGAATGTGGAATTTGCCCTTAGACTTGCGAAAAATAAACGTCAGATACGGAAGAATTTGACTGATATGGATAATGACATTGGAGATGCAAAAAACGATGTGATAAATGAGAATACGCATGACAGAGTATCAGAGCTGCTGGAGCGTGTCGGACTCTCAAAACGCATGGATCATATGCCGGATCAGTTATCGGGAGGTGAGCAGCAGAGAGTTGCGATAGCGCGCGCTGTGGTTCATCGCCCGAAGGTGGTCTTTGCGGATGAGCCGACAGGAGCACTTGATACCGCTGCTGGATTTGAAGTCATGCGATTATTCCGTGAGTTGATAGACGATGAGGACATTACAATAGTTATGACCACGCATGATCCGAACCTGATGGAGCTGGGAGATGAAGTGTTTGAGCTTAGTGACGGCATAGTAATTTAAATTAAAAGGGGGAAAAGTAGATGATAAACTGCGATGGACTGGTAAAAATATATGAGACCGACGATAAAAAGGTGATGGCACTGGAGGGGCTTGACCTGACGGTGGAAACAGGGGAGATGCTTGCGATAATAGGAAAATCCGGCAGCGGAAAATCCACCCTTTTAAATATGATAGGAGGACTGGAAACACCAACGGCGGGAGTGCTCACTATTGACGGAAAAGACATTTCCACATATTCAGAAGCTGAAATGGTGAGATACCGCAGGGGCAAGGTGGGCTTTGTGTGGCAGAAAAGTGCCAAAAATCTGTTCCCATACCTGACTGTGCTGCAGAATGTCGAGGCAGTGATGATGTTTGAAAATTCAGGTAATACCGATAATTTAAAACACGGAGAAATTATAAAAAAACGCAAGGATAATAATAAAAGCTATGCCTTAAACTGTTAAATGCAGTGGGATTACAGGAGCATAAGGATAAGCTTCCGGCTCAGCTATCGGGAGGAGAGCAGCAGCGCGCAGCGATAGCGGTGGCACTGGCAAATAAGCCGGACATACTGCTTGCGGATGAGCCCACCGGAGCTGTGGATACAAGGACTGCTGATACAATCTATGAGCTGTTTCATAAGCTGAACAAAGAGCTTGGTATAACCATCATCATAGTCACACACGATATGGCACTTGCAGGCCGTGTAGACCGCACAGTGCTTATATCTGACGGAAAGGTAAGTACGGAGAAATTGAAGAAACACCCTGCAATGGAATATACGGTTTTGGACAAGGCGCACAGGATAAAACTCACCGATGAGATGCTTGAGGCAGCGGGGATAGAGTCTAATAAGGTCAGGGTTGATGTGCAGGATGGAAGGCTTGTGATATCGCGGATTTAAGACATATTAAACGTTTAGTGTTATAGAGACACAAAATATATCATTTTCGTTTTTAACAGAGATAAAACCACTATTTCTATTTACACATTCTTTGACATTTTCAAGTCCATATCCGTGGATATCTCCGGCTTTTTTTACGGAAACCTGTGGAATAGGATTGGATATTTCATAAAGCAGCACATGATTTTTCTGGCGCAGCGTACATGAGATGGAGGGTTTGTGACCTGCCGGAAAAGCATCGCAGGCTTCTATTGCGTTATCCATAGTGTTTCCAATGATTATGTACAGGTCAACAGGCGAAATGTTGAGGTCAGTATCCAGCCATAGATTAAAGTTTATGGAGATTCCCAGACTGTCTGCTTTATTAGAGCCATAGTTTAGGATACCGTCAACAATGGAATTACCGGTATCAATCATTTGGTCAAGGCTTGAAAACTTTTTCTTTAAGGCAGAGAGCTGGCTTTCGGCTTGAGGTCGTGTTTTCGTAGAAACCAGATTTTCCATTGCCAGCATGTATTTTTTTATATCATGCCAAAGTGCGCGGGATTCGTCCTGACGAGCAATGATATCCTGATAGTAAAGCTCCTGTTTGGCAAGCTGCTCCTGTATACAGAGCTGATTTTTCTGTAATTCATAAGATTTCTTTACTATTTCCGTATATCCACAAACCACTATATTGATAACAAGCATACATATGGTGGTCATCACAAAGGTGGAGTATTTACCATTGTCAATAAAGGTAGTGTACTGGGCAAACAGAATAAATATGCTTGACAGATTGCAGAGCATGAGTGGTATGGCATGCAGTAGAGCCTTTGAATCAAATCGGGCATTGGTAAATAAAATAATTATGACCAGCAAAAACAGATGAATAATCTTGCTTGTGGTATTGTAGATAAGCCGTCCTTCACTTATTCCTAAAAGTTCATTTATTGAAATTCCAAGTCTGGAAAGTACAAACGCACCAATAACATCGGAAAACATCGACGTGACAAAAAATAATATAATAGTATAGGTGATTTGGAATATTTTGCATTTGAAGCAGAAAGTATAGCATAAAAACAAAAATAAGCTGATAATGACAAGCCGTATAAACATAGGTGTATATAGGGTTGAGAGCATTATGACCGCAAAGAGTGATATGCAAAATAGGATAATATATCTGCGGGAAGGGTATACAGGTCTAACCTCTTTATGAAAGAAGTAGAAAATAAGCAGGCATTCTATAATAATGGTATATACTTCAATTGGAAAATTCATTTGATGGTACCTCGTATCAAATTGTTAAAGCGCTCTTGGAAAATGGTCTGTTTTTTCCGCGAAAGTGGAATTTTGCAGCCGTCAGTCATAGTGACAGCAAGTGGTGTAAAGCTGTCCACATAATTCAAATTGATGCAATAACTTCTGTGAATCTGTACAAATGAAGGATATGAAAAAAATGAAATCATATTTTCCATTGAATCCTTTATCTCCAATGTGGATGTATTTGCAAAATGAAAAATAATGTGCCGGTTCAGACTCTCAAAATATATGACATCGTTTATAGAAATCATTTTCTGAGTTGAACCACACGTTACCGCTGCCTTTTGCGGAAGAATCTCGTCAAGAGCCTCCCTGACAACACTTTGAAACATTGTAATCGTTATCGGTTTGCATAAAAATCGAAAAGCAATTCCATATCCTCGGACTGCATACTGCAGTGCGTTTGTCGTAAAAACTATTACGGGACGAGGAGAATATCCTGCTAAAATAGAGCCAATTTCAAAACCATTTGGCTTATCCATTTCTATATCAAGAAAAATTAAATCATAAAATTGGGATTTAAAAGCCTCAAGCAGGTCAGAGGCAGACAAGAAAGTAGAAATATTGTATGGTAATTTGCATGATTTGCAGTAATTGTAAAGTATATCAATATCTTGTTGTTCATCATCACAAATAGCAATATTCATAAAAATAATCCCCTTATCAAAACAATTAAGCTATGAAGATTATAAATTATAAATTTTGAATTTACAAGATTAATTTAGGTTTTTCAAATCATCCATCAGATTGAGAACAATATGTTTTTTGTCGATTGATAATTGTTTGGCATAGAGAGCTATCTGATTATCCAATTGCTGACTTTCAGAAGTACGTGTATCGGTGTCCCAAAACAATTCATTTGCGTCTATTTTGAGAGTATTGATTATTTTTGATAAAACAGAAAGTGAAATTTTGCTTTCACCACGTTCAATTTGACCAATAAATCCGCAGGAGCAGTCTGCATATTCACTTAATTGTTCTTGTGTTAGATTATTTTTCAAACGGTAGAAACGTATGATTTTTCCTATATGCTTTATGAATTCTGTATCCTGCATGATTTACCTGCCTTCATATTTAAACTATAGATATTGTAGGTAAAAAAATTAATATTTTGAATATAGTATTACTATCATTTTACGATAGTGATACTACTATATATGCAAAAGGTGTGTATATTTATGTCGTTAGTGCATGAGCTATTGTATATACAGTGATGTTGAGTAGAATTGAGAGTGTAAAGAATAAAAACAAAGGAGCAAAGAATTATGGTTAAAAAAGGTATAGTAAAATTTTCAAAAATCGTTGCAACATTTACAATGGTACTTGCTGTTGTCTCTGTGAATGCAACATGTTTCTTTTCACATCAGCCAGATATCCCAGACTCATTGAAAAAAAGAAATGATTAAGAAAGCAAGTACACTAATTGTTGAGTTTTGGATTAAAAATGCAATAATCAAGACTGATGATAAGGAATCATACTGCTATGGTATGGAATTGATTTTGTCTACATTAATAAATGTTGCTTTTATGGTTATATTATCATATTACGTTATAGGATATCCTATAGCATTTATTCCGTACATAGCAGTGTATACTCCGTTGAGGTTGACAGCTGGAGGATATCATGCACGTAGTCATCTTAAATGTATCTTGTATACGCAGATTACCTTTATTGTATTTGTGTTGTCTGCATTGGCATTGGGAAAAAAATATATATGGTGTTTGATGGTGCTATATATGGTAGCAGTGTTAACTGTACTGAGATTGGCTCCGGTTGAAGCAGAAAATAAACCATTAACAGTAGAAGAAAAGCATAAGCAACACTTAAATACATGGGGATTTCAGACTATCATTTTAATTGTAATTGTTATAGCAGCAATTTTTGGAGTAATGAAAAATGAAATAGTGCTTTGTGTTATGGCTGCTAATATTTCGGTAGCGATTTCGTTGATTCTTGCAAAAATTATTGATTAAATGTCAAACGTGTACGAATTCGTGTCATTCATGTATATATGGTTGAAGATATCTGGATTATCGGATATAAATAAATTAACAACAGCGAAATTATAATGCTGAGATTTTTATGAAAATCAAGACCAATCAAATGAAAAAAGTGATAGATAAGGGAATAAAGAA
>ENA-OQAN01000252-OQAN01000252.1-human-gut-metagenome-genome-assembly--contig:-NODE-252-length-29466-cov-2.710522_pt1 | contig 29466 bp, 35 predicted proteins | sample MGYA00242735_ERZ504527 | MGnify/ENA primary metagenome ERZ504527 (study PRJEB26092, sample SAMD00036230) | human gut metagenome | host: Homo sapiens | study: EMG produced TPA metagenomics assembly of... | reverse complement strand
CTCCGGTGAGATTGGATACTACTACTTTGTTTTCAAACAACTATTAAACTATACCACTTCAGAAAAATTTCTGTCAAGTACTTTTTAAAGTTTAAGAATGTCTTAGCAGGGGATATTCTTAACTTTCTATCCTGATATTAATTATTCCTGTGGAAGAATGTATTTACTGATCAGTTCATCTAAGGATACTGCCTGAGCAGAAAGCTCTTCACTGGTAGCAGAGGACTCCTGTGCGGTTGCGGAGTTTGCCTGAACAACCTCCGAAATCTGGTTGACACCCTGTTCTGCCTGATCCATGGCAGTTGCCTGATCTCTGGATACCTGGCTGATATTTTTGGAAGACTCTGCAATCTTGCCGATTCCTTCTACAACCGTTTCAATGGATGCTGCAGCTTTGTCTGCCGCCTTGTTTCCTTCTGCGATCTCCTCTAAGGATCCTTCGATCAGTTCTCTGGTATCTACTGCAGATTTTGTACTCTGCTCTGCTAACTGACGGATCTGGTCAGCAACAACCGCGAATCCTCTTCCTGCCTCTCCTGCTCTTGCTGCCTCAATGGAAGCATTTAAGGAAAGCAGGTTTGTCTGGGATGCGATATCCTCAATCTCAGAAATGATGTTCTCGATATTTTTGGATGTCTCGTTGATGCGTGTCATTGCATCTACCATTGCTGTCATCTGCGCACGGCTGTTGTCCGCTTCGTCTGCATACTGTTTTGCCTGTACATAGGACTCATGTGCCTGATCTGCTGCTTTTTCAATGTTCTCTGTGATGCTTGTGATCGTAGCCTGTAACTCTTCTACTGCACCTGCCTGCTCAGTAGCACCCTCTGCAAGACTCTGTGATGCCTCTGCAAGGTTTGTAGATCCTGCAGATACCTGGCTGGATGCATCTTCAATAGAACGTAATGTAACGATCATCTGATTCTTCATATCACGCATGGCAAGAAGTAATTTTTCAAATTCACCCTGATATACTTCCGGACAGTCTGATTTGATATCAAAGTTACCGCTTGCCATATCAGCAAGATGTTTGCCACAGTCAGCGATAACTATATTTAATGTTTCTTTCATCTCATTTGCTGTCTGGATTATGTCAGCCACCTCATCATGCGTATCTACTATCGGGAATGGATCTGTGAGGTTACCTTTTGCAAATGTTGTAAAACGGTCGCTTAACGCACCAAGAGGTACTGCGATTCCTTTTGCAATGGAACTTCCCATTCTCATTGCCTGTGCAAATGCAGATACAATACTTGCAACAATCACAATAAGGAAAATAATACTAATGGCAGAAAGTCTTGCCGCAAGGGAGTCTCCTTCGTTTACGTTTGCATCCAGCAAGTCCGCTGTAAGGCTGTAAACCTGCTCATACAATGGATCTACGGTATCGTTCATCATTTGCTGGGCTTTGATGCTGTCTTCATTGTCCGTGGAAGCGCCGATCTCCATCGCTTGGGCTTCTGCATCCCAGTACTGCTGAACAAGTGTGTTCGCCTGCTCATAGAGATCTTTCTCAGTGCCTGTCACACAGGTGTTCGCAACTATAGCCCAGTAATCATCAAACTTCTGTTTCTTTTCATCATGTATCTGTTTCATGGTTGCGATCATATCAGTATCATTGTAACCAAGCACACCGCGCGCTGCCGATCTCGCATCTGCAAAAACGATCATTGCCTTTCCGATATCACCCTGCGAAAAACCATAATTAGTAAGCGCATTTTTATACTGCGTAGATATAATAAGCATCATAATTGCTCCAATAACACCTGCAATGGATGCAAGCAGTGCAACGACTGTGAAACATTTTTTCAGCCGTTCCTGATTTTTAGATTCTTATACATAACCTTTTCCTCCTGTTTGTACGCTTTATTTACTATGTCTGTCAGGTATTGTCATCGATAAGCTGCTTTATCCCCTGCTGCTCGGACTGTGGCATCAGTTTTGACACCTCAAACATCACGATCAGCTGCTTATCATAGGATGCCACATCATTAAAGCAGCTCTGATTGGCATTCATGATCGTCGGCATCGGAATCACCTGTTTTTCATTTACATCAATGATCTCACGGACACTCTCTACTTCAAGACCAATCTTCATGCCATTCATACTTGCCACAATAACATTTTTTATATCCTGTTTTGGATATCCGAAATAGTCAGCAAGATTACATATCGGAACGATATCACCATGCAGATTCACGATTCCTTCGATATGCGCAGGTGCATTTGGAACACCTACCACACTCATTCTGGTTTCAATCGACTCGACATCATCCACTGGTATTCCAAAACGGACATTATTGAGCATAAACGTCAGTAATTGCATTCTCTCACCTTCTTTGCTGTATTTTTGCCTCTAAAAAGCCATCTTGTGATTATTGTACCATTTTAGTAAAATATGTAAACTATTTTTTTATACTTTTTTTAATTTTTTGACAAATATATTTCATTCATGCTACGATAACACCATCTGCTGACTGTTTTTACAGTCACCTATTAATAATATGAAAGGACTTACAGACTATGGATAATAGAATTGTTGACCTGCATGTACATTCCACAGAATCAGATGGAACCTTTACCCCCACTGAGGTGATCGCAGAAGCCAAAAAAGCCGGTCTTTCCGCTATCGCCCTGACTGACCATGATACCGCCACAGGTATAAGAAAAGCTATGGGTGCCGCAAAGGAAGCCGGTATCGAGCTGATCCCGGGCATTGAGCTTTCCACTGCTTACACGTTTCCGGGAAAAAAACAGGAAAAGGAAATCCACATCGTCGGTCTCTACATTAACCCGGATGACCCGGAACTCTTAAAAATGACTGCTGAATTCCGCGAATGCCGGGATAAACGCAATGAAAAAATGATCGCTGCCCTGCAGGAAGAAGGATTTCCAATTACTATGGAAGCCCTTCTGGCAGAGAATACGGACAGTGTCATTACGCGTGCAAACATCGCACGTTTCCTTTATGAACATGGATGGATCAAATCCGTTTCCGAAGCCTTCGACAAATACATCGGCGATGGCTGCCGCTGCTATGTCGGACGTTTTAAAGTATCTCCCATGGAAGCCGTTTCCCTTATCAAAAGAACCGGAGGGATTGCCATCCTTGCACACCCGCTGCTTTATCATCTGGGTGTAGAACAGCTGCAGTTGCTGATTGACGACTTAAAAGCTGTGGGACTTGATGGCATCGAGCAATCTACTCTACCTATACCACCGGGGAAGAACAGCTTGTCAAACGCATTGCAAAAGAAAACAAACTGCTCATCAGCGGCGGTTCTGATTTCCATGGTGAAAACAAACCTGCCATAAAGCTTGGAACCGGACGTGGGCATCTTTATATTCCATATTCTGTCCTGACCGATATCAAAGCGCGCGCCGGGAAGTAACACCATTTCACGGATTGTAAAAAACGTCTGTCCTATAAAATAAATTTCTCGATCACCTCGGCAATGGCGTCATGATTATTGTCATTTACTGTGACATAATCCGCTGCCGCCTTTGCTTTTTCGGTGGCATTCTTCACTGCGACCCCGATACAGGCCGTCTTTATCATCGGCACATCATTATCCTCATCCCCGACTGCAACCGTCGCATCCATCGGCATATTAAGGATCTTTGTCAGTTCTAAAATACCAGTTGCCTTGCTTGTATTTTTCGGACTGTACTCTAAATACTGACTGCTGGAAAAAAAGCTGTTACATTTTCCCTTTTCCCAGTTCAGATTTTTCTTTTGAAAACGTTCTAACTTGTCTCTCTGATCTAATGAGATCAGCATAACCTTCTGTGGTTCTTCCTCTAAAGCATCCAGGATATTTGGTGATATCTTATAAGAAATACGCGCCTGTTTCACATAGTAATCCAGTTCTTTCGTATGCTTTGTGGTAATAAGATCCGTGCTGTTATATGTCTGCACATACAGGCCCGCACGTTTTGCCTTATCAAAAAAGTTCCTGCACAATCTCAATCGGCAGCGAACGCTTTAACAGTACACGGTCTGCTGCGCAGTCATAAAGTACTGCGCCATTAAATGCGATCATATAGCAGCCCGGTGTGTTTAACCCCAGTTCTCTTGCAACTTCTCTTGCTGTTTCAACCGGTCTTCCGGTTGCAAGTGCTATGTAATGCCCCGCCTCTAACATTCTGTGGATAGCCTCACGGTTTTTTTGCGTGATGCTTTTATCATCACACAATAATGTGGCATCCAGATCCACACATAAAATTTTGTGATTCATAAACCTCTCCCCTTCTTATCGGTAAAATACTGCTATTCTGCAGGTTCCGCCGGAATAAATACCCGTTCCCGGTACACATGATCCTGTTTCGGAACTGCTGCAACCGCTTCCTCACAGAACTGCATCTGTGAATTGACTAAAACTTTTCCTCTTTTATCAATTTTCTCATAATTTCCATCTGATTTCAAGAGATGAGCCTTTGTATTATCAGATAATTCAACTTCGAGAATGTGTTTTGCAGATTTTTTTGCCTCATCATCCAGAACAGGGAACAATATTTCAACACGGCGGTCCAAGTTACGCGGCATCCAGTCCGCACTTCCCATATACACCTCGTCTGCCCCGTTATTCTCAAACCAGAAAATTCTGCTGTGCTCTAAAAAATTTCCGACAATCGAGCGCACTTCTATATTTTCACTCACACCCTTGATGCCAACCTTTAAGCAACAGATACCACGCACGATCAGCTGAATTTTTACCCCTGCTGCCGATGCCTCATAAAGTGCCGCAATGATCCCCGGGTCACAGAGCGAATTCATTTTCGCGACAATGCGTGCCGGCTGTCCGCATTTCGCATGTGCTGTCTCTCTGCCGATCAGTTTCATAAATTTATTACGAAGCCAGATCGGTGCCAGGGAAAGTTCATTCCAGGAAAGCGGCTCGGAATAACCGGACAGCATGTTAAATACCGCTGTCGCATCTTCGCCGATCGCCTCGTTACAGGTAAAAATTCCACAGTCAGTATATAATTTTGCCGTCGAATCGTTATAGTTTCCGGTTCCAAGATGAACGTATCTGCGGATACCGTCCTCCTCCCTGCGGACAACAAGCGCAATCTTACTGTGCGTTTTCAGACCCACCAGTCCATAGATAACATGGCAGCCTGCCTGCTCAAGTTTTTTTGCCCAGACGATGTTATTCTCCTCATCAAAACGTGCTTTTAACTCCACTAAAACCGATACCTGTTTACCATTTTCCGCTGCCTGTGCCAAAGATGCAATGATCGGCGAATTGCCGCTGACACGGTAAAGTGTCTGTTTGATTGCAAGGACATCCGGGTCTGATGCCGCCTGACGGATAAAATCAACGACCGGATCAAAGGTCTGATAAGGATGATGTAAGAAGATATCGCCCTTCCGGATCAATTCAAAGATATTTTCTCCCGGTTCGATCTTTGGATTTTTCTGCGGCGTATACGGTTTATAGCGCAGATGATCACAGCCGGGAAGTCCATACATTTTCATCAGAAATGTCAGATCGATCGGCCCCTGGATACAGAAGATATCTTCTTCTGCAACTTTCAGTTCATCCTTTAAGAAACGCAGCAGGCGTTTGTCAATTCCACTCTCCACCTCAAGACGAATCACTTCTCCCCACTGTCTCATTTTTAACTGTTTCTGTATCTCTTTTAACAGATCCTCCGCCTCGTCCTCATCGATCGTCAGATCGGCATTCCGCATGATACGGTACGGATAAGCACAGAGCACTTCATAATTTAAGAACAGTTTGTCAATATTTTTCTCATGATCTGCTCTAACAGGATAAAGCACTTTGCATTTTCTTCCTCTGACGGGATCTGTACCAGTCTCGGAAGGACCCCCGGAACCTGTACCGTTGCAAAATCCAGTTCCTGTTTTTCGCTCTTTGTATTCTTTTTAGAAAGAAGTGCCGCAATATTTAACGTCTTATTGCGGATCAGCGGAAACGGACGCGATGCATCTACCGCCATCGGTGTCAGTACCGGATAGACATTTTCCTCAAAATAACGGTCCACAAACTTTTTCTGTTCCTCAGTCAGATCTTCAAATGCATCTATAATATGGATCTGTTCTTTCTTAAGTAACGGAAGCAGCGACCTGTTATAAGTGTTGTACTGCAGATCTACCATCTCCCTTGTTTTTTCGTTGATGGCAGCAAGCTGTTCTGAAGCCGTCATTCCGGCAATGTCTTTCTTCTTATAGTTAGCATGTACCATATCTTTTAAGGAAGCAACACGCACCATGTAAAATTCATCCAGATTTGAGGAAGTGATACTGACAAATTTCAGGCGTTCCAAAAGCGGGATACTCTTATCGCGTGCTTCATTTAATACGCGGTTATCAAATTTTAACCAGCTTAATTCTCTGTTTTCGTAATACTGTGGATTTTTAAAATCTTTTTCTTTTTCCATAGTGTCCTCCATTTAATACACACGTTTCTCCTTTACCACCGGTTTTATGCTGAATATGTTTTCAAAGTAAGAAACCTTCGCATCAAACAGTGCTTTTTCCAGTGCGATATCATCATCTGTCTCGATTGTGATCACCAGTTCTTTTCCTTTTACTGCTGCACGCACATTTTTGAATTTCTGCTTATGGCTGCGATCCATCGCATTGGATACGCGTAAAATTGCAGAAAGTTTTGCAATGACAACATAACTCTCACGGCTGATATCACTCTCAAAATCTTCATAGGCCGGCAGCGGATAGGTATTGTATAAAACCGTATACGCCACGATCTCACGTTCCATATGTGTAAGACCGATGATTTCCGACGCCATAATAATGTCATAGGAACACAGCGGTCCGTTTGCAAGACTGATATACTTTCCGCAGTCATGCAGGATTGCTGCCACCTGAAGTAAAAGCCGCTCTCTCTTTCCCAGTCCATGGATTTTTTTCATTGTGTCAAAAATCAGCGTTGCCATCTGTGTCAGTGCATCAATATGCGGTGAGTAGCTCATATAGCGGGCGGACAGATTCCTTGCAGCCGAGATGACATCTGCATCAAAATCATGGACCGGTTTGCATAGCTTATGCTTCTGTGCATAATCATATGCAATACCATCGCTCACAATGACACCCGGTGCCCAGATTTTTTCGGCTTTCATTTTGCGCGCCATGCATTTAAAAATGATCATGTACGGAATGATCAGGGAATCATTTTCATTTGATAAATTTAATTCTTCCGAAATCTGTTCCACAGTCTTTTTGTCAAGATCATCCAGAAATGCCAGAAAATCATTGGTTTCCATCAGATTTTCATGTTTCTTCCCGGTGACTTTTCCGGCAACCTCCATGATATAGTCTCCGATTATGATCAGATTCTTCACTTTTACCTGTTCCGTGAACATTGCCATAAACACATTTAACTCTTTTTCTACCAATTCTTCAATCTGCAGCTCATACTGCTCTAAGCTGCAGCTTTTTTTGCAAGCTGTTCCTGCATGCGTATGGTGCCAAGTCCAAGATGCTGTGTCGTAATGACTTTGCCCTTTGAAAAGATAGTAATCTGCATGCCGCCACCACCGACATCCACGACTGCTGCCCCCGTTTTGATCATTTCTTCAAACTCACTTCGCATCGCAACCGATTTGTAGCTGATAAAGCGGTGTTCCGAGTTGCTTAAAACATGTACCGTCAGTCCGGTACGGATGCGGATCTGGTCTAAGATGAACAATTCATGCTCACATCGCGGAGTGCTGCAGCCGCATATGCCTCGTAGCCATCCACCTGATACTCTTTCATGATCTTCGTGAACTGCTCTAACGTGTCACAGAGTGCTTCCACCAGCTCATATCCGATCACACCGCGTGAATACGCATCCCGCCCAAGCTCGATCCTGCTTCTGATATAATCAATTTTGCGGATGTTTTTTCTGGCAGAGATCTCAAAAATTTTCAGGCTCACCTCATAAGAGCCGATATAAATCGCTGCAAATGTATGAATTGCCATATTTTATCCTCCTGCTTCATGCGTACATGTTATTCCTGTTTTCCAAGCAGATAATTAATAAACTGCTGTGCTGTTCTTCCGGAGAGTCCGCCGTGGGCAAGTTCCCATTTATTTGCCTCGGCAAGAAGTGTCTCCTCATCCATGGTGATACCGTTTTTCTCTGCAAGGGATACCACGATATGCTGGAATTCTTTTTTGCTCGGTGCACCAAAATAAATGGAAACGCCAAATCTTGCATACAGAGACAACTTTTCCTGTACGGTATCGGAAGTATGCATGTCCTCTCTCACTTCCTCTTTGTCGGAGAATGTCTCGCGGATCAGATGACGTCTGTTTGAGGTCGCATAGATCAAAACATTGTCCGGTTTCTTCTCAAGTCCTCCCTCGATCACTGCTTTTAAGTATTTATACTCGATCTCAAATTCCTCAAATGACAGATCATCCATATAAATGATAAATTTGTAATTGCGGTTTTTGATCTGTGCGATCACATCATTTAAGTCGCAGAACTGATGCTTGTACACCTCGATCAGACGCAGTCCCCTGTCATAATACTGATTGGCGATTGCCTTAATACTGGTGGACTTTCCTGTTCCTGCATCTCCGTAAAGCAGGCAGTTATTTGCCTCCTTTCCGCGGACAAAGCTCTCTGTATTGTCGATCAGTTTCTGTTTTGCGATCTCATATCCGACCAGATCATCTAATTTTACATGTGCAATGTTTGTGATCGGTACGATCTGTGCTCCATCCTCTTTATGCAGCACACGAAATGCTTTATGTAAGCCTAATTTTCCAACACCAAATTCTCCGTAGAACTCTGTAACAGCATCCTTAAAATCACCTGCATCTGCCGCCTGCTCTAATTTTACTGTCAGTTCACAGATACGGTCACGGATTCTTTTATTAAAAAGCTTTCCGCTGTCGCCTGCACTCTCATAATGAAGCAGTGCATCCATGCAGTCGATCTCATAATCTTTTGCCAGCTCTGTAAAATCAAAATCAAATAAATCTTTCATGATCTTAAAATCATGCAGTGCAATCTGATTGACGGAGCCTTCCATACCACCCCGGATCTCACATCCACGGCTGTATGCGTTCTCGTTATTGACCAGAATAAATGCAATAAAATTATGCCAGAGATTTCCTTTAAATCCATGACTTACTGCAAGTTCGGACAACTGATTGAAACATTCGTAAAGCAGTGCCTCGATATCCTCTCTGTTATAATATTCATTCTCATAGTTTTCCATGATCCATGCCATGTTATAAAATAATTTTCCATTTTCAAAGTTTTTATATAAGATCAGGTTTTTTGTGCTTTTCATGTTTTGCTCCATTTCTTCGTGTGCAAATCTTATTTCCACACATTTCTTTCGTTCTAATAATTTCCAAGAATCTTAAGTCCAAGCGTTTCCTCTGCCAGACCTCTTAAGGCATTCTGCACTGCTGCATCATTTAAATTACCCTCAAAGTCGACAAAGAAACGGTACTCCCAGTTTTTCCCCTGTACCGGTCTTGATTCAATGTGGTTCATGTTGATGCCATTGTAAATAAAATGGGACAGCATATGGTAAAGGGAACCACTCTCATGCATACCTTCAAAGCAGATACTGATCTTTTCCGCCTTTGAAGTGAAAACGCGTTTGCCGGATACGATAATAAAACGGGTTGCATTCATCTTATTATCCTGAATACATTCATCCAGCACTTTCAGTCCATAGATATCAGCAGTCAGGCTGCTTGCGATCGCCGCCTTATGTTTTTTGCCGTCCTCTTTTACTTTTTTTGCCGCCATGGCAGTATTTTTCAGACTATGTTTTTCCCATTCCCGGTGGCTCTCAAGATATCTGCCGCACTGCATCAGTGCCTGCGGGTGGGAATAGACATCCGTGATATCGGAAAGTTCTGCATCCGGAAGTCCAAGCAGTGCATGATTGATCTGGATAATCTGCTCCCCGACGATGCAGTTATCGTATTCTACCATCAGGTCATAATTTTCAGATACGATGCCCGCTGAAGAATTCTCAATCGGAAGCACCGCATAATCTGCCTCTCCGTTTTTGATCGCCTCCATGGCATCACGCCAGGTTTCCACATGATAACTGTCCGTCTGCTCTCCAAAGTACTCTCTCAATGCAAGCTGGCTGTACGCACCCTCTGTCCCCTGAAACACAATACGCGCATTGTGATAATCTAAACTTTCCACTTCTGTAAAATCCGGTTTTTCATACATTCCATGCGCTGTCAAAAGCTGATACTGGCGTTTTCTGCTCATCGACATGATCTGCTCAAACAATTCACGGATCCCGTGTTTATTAAAATCTGTTTTGCCAAGTGCTGTCAGCGTTGCAAGTTTTGAATCTTCGCGTTCTTTATCAAATACTTTTTTGCCGGTATTGATCTTATATTCTGCAACACCCGCAGCAATCTCCATTCTCTCCTGATATAAATCTACGATCTGTCTGTCAATGACATCGATCTGGTCTCTTAATTCTTTTAAATCTTTCATGGATTCCACCTTTATTTTTAGTATTACTTCTACTATATTACATTAACGTAGCAATATCAAGGGCAGAAAAAGTCATATTCCATATGAAAAATATAGTATTCGTGCTCTGAAAATGCTATAATAAACACAGATGAGAAGCAAATCAAACACATTGTCACGTCAGCATAAAATGCTCTCAGAATGGAGGCCTTATGAAAAAAGTTATCACGATTCTCTTAATTATCCTCGTACTCGCCGCCGGTGTCGGTTTTGGTGTCTACCACCACAAATCAAACGAGACAAAATTCAATGACGATTACATAAACGGCAACACGGCTGGCAATCTCTACAATGCCGGCATCTTCTGCACAGCAGCCGACGGCACGATTTATTTTGCAAACCCTTCCGACAGCAGCAAACTATACTCAATGAACAGCGACGGTTCAGACCTTACAAAGATTTCTGATGATGTTGCCACCTTTATCAATGCAGATGACAATTATATTTACTATGTGCGCAACAATCCGGTTTTTACAGAACCATTTTCATTTTTGACGATCAATACAGACAGTCTCTGCCGGCTTGACCGCAGCAAACATAAAAAGAGCATTCTCCTTGATTCTTCCGCGAGTCTTTACGCCTCTTTAGTCGGAAATAAAATTTATTACCTTCACTATGACGACAAAGACTTTACCACTTTCTATGAATCGGCATCGACGGGGCAGACAGTCATCAGGTAGACAAGACACCGTACCGTCCATGCTCCGTCGTCGGACAGTACATTTATTTCAATGGCGTATCAAACGATCACAATATCTGGCGTTTTGACACTGTTACTGACACCTCGGAGCTCGTTCTGAAAGGCAATTATTACATGCCAACCGTAATCGGTGATACGATCTTTTTCTTGGACAATGAAAACAATTATACACTTGCAAGCACAGATCTCTCCGGCAGTTCGGCCATCACAACACTCAGCGACGACCGCATTGACTGTTATAACATTACAGGAAACTATATTTATTTCCAGCGCAACAGTACAAGCACTCCTGCACTCTGCCGGATGAAAACCGACGGCAGTGATTACACCGTGATTGCAGAAGGCAATTATACCAACATCAATGCGACGGAAACAGATGTCTATTTCAGGGATTTTGCTTCCGGCGTTATGTATAAGACACCGATTGCTGATCCGTCTGATGTTGAGATCTTTAATCCGGGAACTGGTTCTTCTGACAAATGATCCTGCACCGGATCCACAGTTTCGTTTTATGTTCAAAAAAACACAGGGGACTTCCGTTATCCCCTGTGTTTTTTCTATGCAAAATCAAACAGTGAGAGCTGATTGGACTCCGGCATATCACCGAGCAGTCCTAAATCTCCCATCAGATCGATGACCGTCTTAGTTGCCTTTGTTCTCTGTCTGAAATCGTCTCTGGATAAGAATTTTCCATCTTTTGCCGCTTCCGCCACAGCGATCGCAGCATTATCTCCCATACCGTCGATCGTATTTAATGCCGGCATCAGTTTTCCGTCAATGATCTGGAAACGATCCGGTTTTGCACGGTAAATATCGATCGGTGTGAAATCAAATCCCCGCGCATACATTTCCTGTACAATCTTCATGTCACGGTATACATCCTGTTCCTTCTTGGAAAGCGAATCTTTTCTGCGCTCATAATCTTTCTGGAAATAGGTAAGGCGCTCTCTTCCCTGACACATGATCTCATAGTTGAATCCGGTCGCACGGATTGAAAAATATGCCGCATAATAGGCAAGCGGATAATATACTTTACAGTATGCGATACGCCATGCCATCATAACGTAAGCCGCCGCATGTGCTTTCGGGAACATGTATTTAATCTTTAAACATGAATCAATGTACCACTCCGGCACGTCATGTGCACGCATCTCTTCTTTCCACTCTTCCTTTAGTCCTTTTCCTTTTCGAACCGACTCCATGATCGTAAAGGACTGCTCACTGTCAAGTCCCATCTGGATCAGATAGATCATGATATCATCTCGCGTACAGATCGCAGTGGAAATCGTTGCCAGTCCCTGTTCGATTAAAGTCTGCGCATTGCCGAGCCAAACGTCTGTACCGTGGGACAGACCGGAGATACGGATCAGATCCGAAAACTCCTGCGGCTTGGCATCGATAACCATCTGCATGGCGAACTCTGTACCAAACTCCGGAATACCGAGACATCCAAGCGGGATCCCTCCGATATCATCCGGCGTAACACCAAGCGCTGACGTATTTTTAAACAAAGACATGACCGCCTCATCATCAAGCGGGATCGTAACCGGATCGATTCCCGTTAAGTCCTGCAACATACGGATCATAGTCGGATCATCGTGCCCGAGAATATCGAGTTTCAACAGGTTGTGGTCGATCGAGTGGTAATCAAAATGTGTGGTGACTGTCGCAGTCGTCATATCGTTTGCCGGATGCTGTACCGGGGTAAAAGTATTGATCTCCTCTCCCACCGGAAGTACAACGATACCTCCCGGATGCTGTCCGGTCGTTCTGCGGACGCCGACACATCCCTGTACAATACGGTCGATCTCACAGTTTCTCTTGTGGATGCCGCGCTCCTCGTAATAATTCTTGATATAACCGAATGCCGTTTTATCTGCAAGTGTACCGATCGTACCGGCACGGAAGGTCTGTCCGTAACCGAAAATAACCTCACAGTACGCATGCGCTTTACTCTGGTACTCACCGGAGAAGTTCAAGTCGATATCCGGCTCCTTATTTCCCTTGAATCCAAGGAATGTCTCAAACGGGATATCAAATCCGTCCTTGACTAGTTTTTCGCCGCAGACCGGACAAATCTTATCCGGCATATCACAGCCGCTCCTGCCGGAAAATGCCTTGACCTCCGGCGAATCAAAATCACTGTATTTACAATTTGGGCAGCGATAATGTGCCTGGAGCGGATTGACCTCCGTGATACCGGACATTGTCGCCGCAAAGGACGAACCTACTGAACCACGCGATCCTACCAGATATCCATCCTCGTTTGACTTCCATACCAGTTTCTGTGCAATGATGTACATAACCGCATATCCGTTGGAAATAATAGAGTTCAACTCACGATCCAGACGCTCCTTTACGATTGCAGGAAGCTCTTCGCCATACATACTATGTGCCTTGGTATAACAGATATCACGCAGCATCTGGTCAGAATTTTCGATGACCGGCGGACATTTATCCGGGCGCACAGGTGCGATCTTCTCACACATATCCGCGATCTTGTTCGGGTTAGTAATGACGACTTCCTCCGCTTTTGCCGAGCCAAGATATTCAAATTCCTTTAGCATCTCCTCTGTCGTCCGAAGGTAAAGCGGCGCCTGGTCATCCGCATCCTTAAATCCTTTTCCCGCCATGATGATACGGCGGTAAATCTCATCCTCCGGGTCAAGGAAATGCACGTCACAGGTTGCAACAACCAGTTTTCCAAATGTTTCTCCCAGTTTTACAATACGGCGTTGATATCCTGCAGTTCCTCGATCGTGCTGACGGATTCCTTGTCGCTTTTTAACATAAACTCATTATTGCCAAGCGGCTGGATTTCTAAATAATCATAAAATTTTACCAGTCTTATGATTTCCTCCTCCGGCCGTCCACCCACGATTGCACGGTAGAGTTCTCCCGCCTCACATGCTGATCCAAGCAGCAATCCTTCACGGTATTTTACAAACTCACTCTTTGGAATACGCGGTCTCTTGTTATAGTAGGTCAGATGTGACAGAGAAATCAGACGGTACAGATTGATGCGCCCGATATCGTTTGTCGCAAGAATGATCGCATGATAAGTGTTCATTTTCATGATGGTCTCCGGCGAAGCCTGTCCCATCTGGTTGACCTGATCTAAAGTCTCCATGCCGCGGTCGTGGAGCATCTTTACAAATTTCACAAAGATCTCCGCCGTACATCCCGCATCATCCACGGCACGGTGGTGATTCTCCAGAGAAACTCCCAGCGCTTTTGCTACAGTATCGAGTTTAAAACGGTTTAACTGTGGCAGCAAAATTCGTGCTAAAGCAACCGTATCAATGATCGTAAACTCTTTCTCGATTCCCTGTCTCTCACAGTTTTTGATGATAAAACTCATATCAAAATCTGCATTGTGTGCGACCATGATTGCATCCCCACAGAACTCCATAAACTGTGGCAGGATCGTCTCTATCTTCGGTGCATCGATCACCATATCGTCTCGGATGGAAGTCAGTTCCTCGATCCGGTACGGGATCGGCACTTCCGGGTTGACGAATGTGGAAAAACGGTCTGTGATCTCACCATGCTCCACTTTCACTGCACCGATCTCTATGATCTTATTTCTGTCCGGTGAAAATCCGGTCGTCTCAAGGTCAAATACCACATAGGTGTCATCGAGATTCTGGTTTTTCGAGTTGGTGATGATATCCTTTAAATCATCCACCAAATATGCCTCCACACCATAGATCACCTTGAAGTCATCATCCGGTGAGATCGCATGGTTTGCATCCGGGAACGCCTGTACATCCCCATGGTCGGTGATTGCAATCGCCTTATGTCCCCATTTCATCGCACGCTTTACGATATCTTTTACCTCAGAGACACCATCCATATCGCTCATCTTGGTATGACAGTGAAGCTCTACACGTTTCTCCGGGCTCGTATCCATACGGACTGAGGTAAATCCGGGATTTTTTTGATGCCGACGATCGAACCTATCGTAAGCTCACTGTCAAATTTGTCGATGGTCGTGACGCCTTTGATCTTTAGGAAAGCACCTTTTTTCACCCCCTCAAGCAATTCCGGAAGCTGGTCATTTCTGGTAAAAATCTTTAAAACAATGGAGTCCGTGAAATCCGTGACTGACATGATCACGATCGTTTTTTCATTACGGATCTCTCTCGTCTCAAGTGTCATGACCTGACAGCGTATCGTAACCTCTCCCATCTCCCCGACAATCTTCTCGATTGGAATCGTCTCATCTTCAAAATCTTTTCCATAGAGCACATCCGGGTTATCTGATTTTTTATATCCACCGTAGGATCCGCCATCATATTTTTTGCGGAATTCTTTTTTGCCAAACGAATTTTCTCCCTTTCCGTTCGCGTTTCCTGCATTATTTCCTGCAGCAGATTCTTTTGAATGATTTTGTTCCTTTGTGGCAGTTTTCATGGATGTATCAGCCGTCTGTACTTCTTCCGCCTTTGCCGGTGCACTCTCCTCATGAAGCTGTACACGTTTTAAAATATTTTTGATTTCAAACTGGATCTGTAAATCACTGTTTTTCTTGTGTTTGCTCTCTTTCGGTTCCTCAAAAGCAAGTTCTACGGAAAGGTCAAGTCCACAGCGTTCACACACCACTTTCTCTAAAAATTCAACGATCTCATGTGATCTGGTCTGTGCAATGATCGTGTTTTCAAGAGTCAGGAGCAGATGGGAATCTCCTGTAAACTCCATTTTGGCGGAGCGCAGCAGATTATATTCCATCAGACTGTAATTTTTTAATTCCTCTAAAATACTGTCCTTATACAGATCCATCAGTTTTTCTGCAGTATACTGCTCAGACAACTGATATTTTTCAATGACTTTAACGTCCATATGCCGGTTTTTAAAAATCTGATCATGTATGTTTTTTTCCAGCTGATAGATATTCTTTTTATGGATAAGACGTGTTCCATTTAAATAGATACGGATATGATCTTTCTCATGATTCATTCCGACCCTGGTAACTTCCGTCTCTGATAACAGTTTTTTCATATCTCCATTCACTTCCAGTGTCGGAAATACATCAAAAAACATTTTTGTCATGTTTTACCCAACTCCAACTTACTTAATTGTTGCTTGTTCACACATTCCGTGTGACCAGTAACACCTAATTTTCATTCCAGTGCAGCAGTTCATAGCGAAGGCTCTCTAACAGTTCGGATTCCGGTACTTTCTTGTAGACCTCTCCATGTTTGATGATCAGTCCTTCCCCGATACCTCCGGCAATTCCGATATCCGCCTCTTTTGCCTCACCCGGTCCGTTGACCACACAGCCCATAACGGCAACTTTGATGTCTAACGGGATATCGGCAACCATATTTTCGACCTGGTTTGCAAGTCCGATCAGATCGATCCTGGTTCTTCCACAGGTCGGACAGGATACAACCTCAATACCGCCCTTGCGCAGTCCTAATGTCTTTAAGATCAGCTTTGCGGATTTGATTTCCTCTAACGGATCTCCGGTCAGTGAAACGCGGATCGTATCACCGATGCCCTGATGCAAAATCAGTCCAAGTCCGATTGCGGATTTGATATTTCCACTGCTGATCGTTCCGGCTTCGGTGATGCTACATGCAGCGGGTGATCAGTTTTTTCTGCGATCAGCTCATGTGCTTTCACACACATCATAACGTCCGAGGATTTGATGCTGATAACAAGGTTATCGTATCCCATATCCTCAATCATTTTTACTTTATCCAGCGCACTCTCAACGATTCCTTCTGCCGTCACGCCATGGTATTTTTCTACCAGATCTTTTTCTAAAGAACCACTGTTGACACCGACACGAATCGGGATCTGCCGCTCTTTTGCCGCATCCACGACCGCCTGTACGCGCTCTCTGCTTCCGATGTTTCCCGGATTGATACGGATCTTATCTGCACCGTGCTCGATTGCTGCGATCGCCAGACGGTAATCAAAATGAATATCTGCCACGACCGGGATCTCCACCTGTTTTTTGATCTCTGTCAATGCTTCGGCAGCTTCCATTGTCGGCACTGCACATCTTATGATATCACAGCCTGCTGCCGCAAGTTTATTGATCTGTGCCACTGTCGCAGCGATGTCCTCTGTCTTTGTATTTGTCATTGACTGAATCAGGATCGGATTACCGCCCCCGATCACTTTCGAACCGATTTTTACTGTTTTTGTTTTCACTGTACTTTCACCTCTACATGAAAATTTTTCGAATATCGTTAAACATTACAACCACCATCAAAAGCATTAAAAGCATAAGTCCTATAAAATGCACCATGCCCTCTTTGTCCGGATCAACCTTTTTCCCCCGGATCGCCTCAACGATCAGAAACACCAGTCGTCCACCGTCCAATGCCGGAAGCGGCAGCAGGTTCATAACACCAAGGTTTGCCGAGATCAGAATACAGATATAGAGCATCTGTAAAAATGCCGCATAATAACCGTAGGAAACACTCTCCTCATAGCTGTCACCGATCGCATCGACAAGCCCGACCGGACCACTCATATCATTTAAGGTAACACCGCCTGTGACAAGCATTTTTAAGCTTCCAAGCGTCGTATCGATCCAGTATTTTACCTCATATCCACTGTACAGAAGATTCTTAAACACATTTCCTTTCTCCACTTCGCCGCCGACAAAACCATAGCGGTATCTGCCAAGTTCTTCATCATACAGCGGGGTCAGCTCTGCCGTATATCTTTTTCTGTCACGCTCATAAGTCACTTCCACGGTCTCCCCCGCATGAAACATGGAGTAGGAACTGACTTCCCGGTAAAAATGAATATGTTTTCCGTTCATTTTTACAATGACATCCCCCGCCTGCATACCTGCCTGTTCCGCTGCAAAGCCCTCGCTGACCTCTGTGATCTTAGGGACATCATATCCATTGCAGGAAAGAAGGATAAAAGAAAAGACAAATGCCATGATAAAGTTAAACACCGGTCCGGCGGCAACCACACTGATCCTTGCCCAGACAGACTTTTTGCCAAATGCCCGGTCATCTGTACTCTCGCCGTCTTCTCCCTCCATCATACATGCACCTCCAAACGGAAGCAGTTTTAAGGAATATTTCGTTTCTCCCTTCGTCACGCCAAAAATCGTCGGTCCAAGTCCGAGACAGAACTCATTGACACGGATCCCATTTGCCTTTGCCAGTGAAAAATGTCCAAGTTCATGAAATATAATAATGATACTGAAGATCAATAATGCGATAATAATTTTCATCCGTTTTTAATACCTTTCCATTCTGCCTCTAAGCCCATTTCTGCCCGATATATTCGTATACTGCCTGCTCTGTTTCTAATACCTGATCTAAAGTCGGATCGCTGATATATGCCACATGCTCCATGCAGTCCTCAATGATCTCCGTGATCTGCGGATAGCTGATCCTACGGTCTAAAAACATTGCCACTGCACGCTCGTTCGCCGCATTAAATACGGTTGGCTGACTGCCACCCTTTCTCATTGCATCGTATGCTAACGCCAGTCCCCGGAAGGTCTTTGTATCCGGCCGTTCAAACGTCAGACTTCCCAGTTCAAAAAGATCCAGTCTCTTTCCTGACATTTTTCTGCGCTCCGGATAATAGAGTGCATACTGGATCGGCAGACGCATATCCGGTGTTCCAAGCTGGGCAATCACTGCTCCATCCTCATACTGCACCGCAGAATGGATCACACTCTGCGGATGAACGACCACTTCGATCTGATCTAATTCCACACCAAAAAGCCATTTTGCCTCCATGACCTCAAGTCCTTGTTGACCAGTGTCGAGGAATCAATTGTTATTTTTCTTCCCATCGACCAGTTCGGATGTTTTAAGGCGTCCTCCACTTTCATCTCTGCAAGATCCTCCGCGTTTTTTCCGCGAAATGGTCCGCCGGATGCCGTCAGAAGGATTTTTTCAATACGGTTGCTCTCATTGCCCTGCAGTGACTGGAAAATCGCGCTGTGTTCACTGTCCACCGGAGGATCGGCACATGATATTCTTTTGCCAGCGGAATGATGATGTGTCCTGCCGTCACTAGTGTCTCTTTATTTGCAAGTGCAATTTTTTTGCCAGCCTTGATTGCTGCAACTGTCGGACGGATCCCCATCATGCCAACGATCGCGGTAACTAAGATCTCACTCTCCGGATGAACTGCGACTTCAATCAGTCCTTCCATCTTTGAAACCACTTTTGTGTCCGTATCCGCAATTTTAATCTTTAATGCTTCTGCGGCTTCCTCTTTGAAAACACATACCAGTTTCGGGGAAAACTCCCTGATCTGCTGCTCTAATAATGTAATATTACTTCCTGCCGCAAGTGCAACGACCTCGATATCTTTCTGTTCTCTTACGATATCAAGTGTCTGTGTTCCGATTGAACCTGTCGAGCCTAAGATTGCTATTTTTTTCATACAAATCCTCTTTTCTAAGCAACTTGTTGCGAAGAGGCGACGAGAATCTCAAATTCTCGGAGGCATGTTTTTTATGCCTTGCCATCAAAGCTATTTGTTTTGCTCAGAAACAAATAGCCGTGCGAAAAATAAGCTATCAGGCTTATTTTTCACACTAATATCCTCTGTTTACAATACAATAAAATTTGCTGCAAGAAAATAAATCATCGGCGCCGTAAAAATCACACTGTCAAAGCGGTCCAGGATACCGCCGTGTCCTGGGATCAGTTTTCCATAATCCTTGATCTCATAGTTTCTCTTGATCGCAGACGCAGTCAGATCACCTACCATGGAGATCAACGCTCCAACCGCACTGATCGCTGCCATGATCCATACATGCTGTGTGGTAACACCCATCGCATTTTTAAAGATCATGCCATAGATCACAGTTAAAAGTGCAGCACCGACCACTCCACCGATTGCTCCTTCCACGGATTTTTTCGGACTTAACTTCGGAGACATTTTATGTTTTCCAATCAGCATACCAACACAGTACGCACAGGTATCACATCCCCAGGAGCACAAAAAGATCAGCCATACGATATAGGCACCCGCGGTGAGCATTCTCGTCTGATATACATAAGAAAGCATCACAGCCACATAAAACACACCGAAAAATACAGCTAACATCTGCTCCGTCTTATATTTCGGATAAGTAAATACATAAACAAACATCAATGCCATCAGGAATCCTAAAACGACTACCATAAGATCCGGCAGAAATGCCCATTTCAGATTACAGTAAAATACGGTCGCCGCAAGATACCCCACGATTCCCGGCAGTTCTTTTTCCACATGAAAAATGCGGTATAACTCAAACATTCCTATATAGGAAATAAGTAACGTCGAAAAGAGTAACACATCTCCCCCCGTGATAATAAGTACTAACGCGGCTGCCACCAACACGATGCCGCTCAACAGTCTTGTCTTAAACATATATGAAAACCTGCCCTTTCTTCTTTCGGTCTATTTCGCTTCCTCTGCCAGTCCGCCAAATCGTCTGTCTCTCTTATTATACGCTTCCACAGCTTTTTCTAATTCCTCTTTTCCAAAATCCGGCCATGGCACATCGGTAAAATAAAATTCACTGTACGCAAGCTGCCATAACAGATAGTTCGAAAGACGCTGCTCCCCGCTTGTGCGTATCAAAAGATCCGGATCCGGAATTCCTGCAGTATCCAGATATGAGGCAAACAGATCTTCATTTAATTCCGAAACCTGCCTTGTACCATTCTCCATATCCTGACACATTTTTTTCATTGCGCGGATCATTTCATCCCTGCTTCCATAATTGATGGCGATCTGCAGGTTCAGGCCATCATTTTTTGCAGAAGCTGCTTCCAGCTCCACGATCTGTTTCTGGAACCGGGCACTCAAACGTGTGGTATCCCCGATCACGCGTACACGCATATTATTTTTATCTGCTGTTTTAATACAGTTCTTCAGATAACTTTCCAGCAGCTTCATGAGTGCTGCCACCTCTCCCTCCGGTCTGTTCCAGTTTTCTGTCGAAAAAGCATACATAGTCAGATATTTAATTCCCATATCATGTGCTGCTTTGCAGACTGTTTCCACATTTTTTGCCCCAACCGTATGACCATAGTTTCTGGGCATTCCCTTACTTTTTGCCCATCTTCCGTTCCCGTCAAGGATAATTGCTACATGCTGCGGAATTTTCATTGTAATCACCACGCCTTTCCATAACCTGCATACTTTGTGCCTGCATTCATTCATAAAGTGAAAATGAGGACACGCCATTGTCATGTCCTCACCTCTATGTTCTATACAAAAATCCCTAAACTGTCAGGATCTCTTTTGTTTTTGCCTCAACAGCCTTGTCGATCTCAGTGATATATTTATCTGTCATTTTCTGTGCGCCGTCCTCTAACTCTTTCACTTCGTCCTCGGACACATCGGCAGACTTGCTTAATTTCTTGAAAGAATCATTGGCATCACGACGGATATTACGGATTGCTACTTTTGCATTCTCGCCTTTTTTCTTAACATCCTTTGCCAGTTCTTTACGTCTTTCCTCAGTGAGTTCCGGGAAAAGAAGACGAATCACTTTTCCATCATTTGTCGGATTGATTCCAAGATCTGACGTTAAGATCGCTTTCTCGATTTCTTTTACCATAGAAGCTTCCCATGGCTGGATCTGAATCATTCTCGGTTCCGGAACATTGACGTTTGCACCTGCTGAATTGCAGTCGGTGTTCCATAATAATCAACTTTTAACTTGTCAAGGACATGCGGATTGGCACGTCCTGCACGGATGCTTCCGAACTCCTCTGACAGGTTATTCATTGTTTTCTGCATTTTTTCATCAAACTGAACTAATCTCTCATCCATATTTTTACTCCATACCTTTCACGGTTCTTTGTTACACGGTTACTTTTGTACCGTTAAAATCGCCAGTCATGGCTTTTACAATGCTGTTTTCCTCGTTCAGTCCAAAAACGAACATCGGCATTTTATTTTCCATACACATGATCGATGCAGTAAGGTCAACCACTGCAAGTTTGCGGTCAATAACCTCCTGTATAGATACCTCGCTGTATTTTACAGCGGAAGGATTGATCTTTGGATCGCTGTCGTAGACACCATCGATTGCTTTTGCAAGGTAGATTCCCTCTGCCTCCATCTCGATCGCACGGAGCACAATACCTGTGTCCGTTGAAAAATACGGATGTCCGGTTCCTCCTGCAAAAAATACGACCATTCCTTTTTCAAAATACTTATTAGCACGATCCTTTGAAAACAGTTTTGTCATGCTTCCACACTCAAATGGTGTCAGGATCTGTGTTTTCATTCCAACGGAACGGAAAATTTCAGAAACATAGATACAGTTCATAACTGTTGCAAGCATTCCTATCTGTCTGCCTTTGTACGGTCGATGGTTTCACTGGTTCTTCCTCTCCAGAAATTACCTCCGCCGATCACGATGCCGACCTGGATGCCCTGATCTGTAATCTGTTTTACCTGTCTTGCCACTTCTGTGACAGTCGGTTCATCAAATCCGGTATGTTTTTCACCGGCTAAAGCTTCACCGCTTAATTTTAAGAATACTCTCTTCATATTCGATTACTCGTTTCCTTTCTGAGCATTACCATTGAACAGGCTCTGTACATCCACGTCAGAGTAGCACTGTGAGCAGAATCCTTCGATTACCGCACCATTGTTGATCTGTACAGAACGTGATTTGATGTTACCCATAACAACTGCGGATGTATCCACAACAACCGGTCCCTGTACATCAATATCACCTTTGATTGCTCCGGCAATCACTGCAGAAGTAGAGGTCACATTACCGATGATCACAGAACCAAGACCGATCTTAATGGTTCCTGTACTGACAACCTCTCCCTCAATCTTTGCAGCATCTGCAAAAAATTCAGATGCACTGCTGTTTCCATTTACAACGCCGGTTACAACTAATTTGCCGTTGCATCCCACATTTCCTTCTACCTGTCCTCTTACATCCAAGGAACCGTTTGATACAATATCACCTTTGATGATCGTTCCCTCTGTGATTACGGATACCTCATCAGATACCGGTGCGCTCTGATTATTAGTTACAGGTGCTGTTGTATTGTCAGCCATTTTTCTTTCCTCCTGGGTTGCTTTTGTAATATTTGAAACTGTTTCATTTCTTTCTGGTTCAGGTACAGATGCAGGCACAGGTACTGCTGCTCTTTCTGTCGGGGCACTTGCATTCCTTGCTGCCATCTCTGCGGCGCTTCTTGCTGCAGCAACTTTCTCAGCTTCCTGCTTTGTCACCTGTTCTAACAGACCATCCAGCTTGGAAAGTTCTGTCTCAACATCCACTTCGCCTTCTAACGTATTAACCTCAACGTCATCTTCGTTCGTGCTGGTTTCCAGGTTGTCATCTGCAGGCATCAGTTCATTGACTGCCTGTGAGAAGTCATCTTTAAAATCCTTGAAAAATCCCATGTTCATTCCTCCATTTATTCTCAGTTATTCCACTGTGTCTGCTTTCACATACTGAATAACCTGTGTATCTTCATCAATCGGTAATATTTGTGCGCCCATTCCCTCTAAAGCTTCAATCAAAGGTCCTAAAGCTTCTACCGTTGCTGACTTATCCGTTCCGTCATGCAGTAATACCACCGACGTTTTATATTTTACTACATCATCTGTCACATTTTCAACTATTTCCTCAGAAGTATATGCGGTCGAGGCGCCATCTCCTGCCGATACATTCCAGTCATAATAAATAATTCCCTGTGTATTAAGATAATGAATAAAGTAATCCATCGGTACGTTACTGATGAGATTGCTGCTTCCTCCCGGAAAACGATAGTAAAGACTATCCACTCCTGTGGTCTGTTTCAAAAAATTCTTCAATGTCATATAATCCTGTTCGAACGCATCTTCCGACTGGTAGATCACACTATACTGGTTGGAATACGAATTCATGCCAAGTGTATGTCCCTCATCCACAATACGTTGATAGACAGAAAGCATTTCTTCATCCTGGTTTCCATTCACAAAAAAAAGTAGCTTTTACGCCATATGCCTGCAGCACATCCAGAATCTCAGATGTGTGTTCCGATGGCACATTATCAAACGTTAAGTATACTTTATGTAAATCTCCTTCCGATGCCAGATTGTCCTCATCGGAAATCCCGGATGCAGGAGGTGTTACTTTATCCCATGTCATCTCCGTCTGCATCTCTTCTGTTGTCTCTGTCTCCTCTGCTATCACACCACCATTCAGATCTGCGGCCGCTCCGGCATTAATCTGATCCGTGTTCTGCTCACTGCTGCTTGTCACCAGCTGATCCAGCTTATGTTCCAGCGACGTCATCTTCACAAATAGCACCACAACCAATATCATGGACAGAACGATCCATCCTGCCACAATCAGTATGATACTGTATCGGATTTTCGTGATCCGCTTTCTCCGCTTTCTCTGGTAATTCAGTACTTCTGAATCTTTATCCTGCATACAATACCCCCAAGGTAATCGTTAGTACCTATCTATTGTAACACATTTTTCTATTTTTCAAATAAAAAAGCGCAAAAAAATTGATTAATTTTTTCGCACTTTTTTTATTATTGTCTGATTATTTTTATTTCTATTGTACTATTTTATTTTCCAAGTATGTTTGCAATAAAAAAACCGCCAATAAAGAGTAATATTCCAAGCAGCAGCTGTCCAAAACCGATAGAAACGATATTCATCCCGGATAACACTGCAATCGGCGATGAAGTGACCAGCCCCATAATTGCAAAATACGTTTTCCTCTCCTGTTTCTCCAATAAATATTCCACAAGTTTTGATACAAGAAATATTCCAAGCACCACACCGATACCAAATGGGATGAGCACTGCTGCACAGGCGAACAGCTCCTCCCACTTAAGAGCCGGTAATGCTGCCAAAAAACCGCTGATTCTGTTTATGATCGGTGTATAATATCCCAGAGACATCAACAGCATTGAACCACTGACCCCGGGAATCACCATCGTTGCCGCAGCTACCGTTCCAACCACAAACAGCGAGATACTGTTTTTATTCCCGGATTTAAGGCAACATCTGTTCCCTGTTTCCAGAACTGCATCCAGACGACCAGACCAAAAAACAAAACAAACAGCAGCGTCTCTGAAAATGTGATCCGCTTTCCCATGATTTTGGGCAGCAATAGCGGTACTCCGCCAAAGATCAGTCCAATAAACAGCATTGCCGTCTCAAATGGAAATTCCAAAAAGAAATATCCGATTGCAAATGACAGTCCGCCGATTCCAATCAGCATGCCAATCGCATAGGGAAGCAAAAACTTTACGCTCTTCCAGAAAATGTTTTGGCATTCCCGTTACCGCCCCGATCACATCCCCATAAATCCCCATAGAAACCATCATGGTTCCTCCGCTGACACCCGGAATGATATTGGCAACACCAATTGCAATTCCGCGCAGCACCTCTTTTAAAAATGACATATCCATCCTCCAAATCCTGTTATTCTGCCAATCTTACTTCTGTCATCTCTTGTGCAATGTTTAATGCATGATCTCCGATTCTTTCAAAATCCGTGAGCATTTCCGTGTAGAGAACACTCCCTTCACCCGATGCCGTTCCTTCCTGTATCCGGTGCATCATACGATTTCTATAATCCTCTGTCATGTCATCCATCTTTTGTTCGAGTGCTGAGACACGGCTTAATTCGTCGAGTGCTCCATATTTTCATTTAAAAGCAAAGTCAGAAGTTCTTCGCAGGTCTGCTGCATCTGCAGGATTTCTTCCCGTACTTCCTGTGAAAACCTGACATCTTTTTCTTTCAGCCACTCTGAATATCCACAGATATTCATTGCATGGTCGCTGATTCTTTCTACGTTACTGGTCACTTTAAAATAGGCACTTAAAATCCTGCTCCCCCGTGTATTGGACTCATGCGCCATATTTGTGGATATGTACTTGGAGATCTCCCGGTTTAAAAAGTCCACATACTCTTCTTTTTCTTCCACTTTTGGAATAAACCCGTCATCACAGTTTAAAAATGCCGTAAAACTGTCTGCGACATTTTTCTTTGCAATCTCAAGCATTCTTGCAATCTCTTTGTGTGTCAGTTCAAAATTGATCGCTGATACACCAATTTTTCCCTCTGTCACCGGTTTTGTATTTTTTAAATATTTTAAATACATCCCTTCCTCAGGCTCGTCCACGTCCGGCAGAATTTTTTCTGCCAGTTTTGCCAATAGATTTCCTGCCGGTAACAGCAATATCGTTGTTACGATATTAAACAGCGTATGCATGTTGGCGATCTGCGCAGCCGGATTTGCCGGTGTAAATCCCCCAACCCAGGATGTCAGCGGTGTCAGCATACAGAGTATGGTAAAAACTGCAGTTCCTATGATATTAAACGAAAGATGGATGATTGTCGTCCGCTTTGCGTTCCGCCCTGTACCAATGGACGCTAACACTGCCGTGATACAGGTACCGATATTTTGTCCAAACAGCACATACACCGCCCCGGAAAAAGAAATTGCCCCACTTGTTGCAAGTGCCTGAAGGATTCCGACCGATGCCGATGAAGACTGGATCAGTGCTGTGAAAATGGCACCTGCCAAAATTCCAAGCAATGGATTTGAAAACTTCGTCATCATATCAATAAATGCTTTGGAATCCCGCAGCGGCATCATTGCGGTGCTCATCATTTCCATTCCGATAAAAAGAACACCAAGACCAGCTAAAATACATCCTATGTTTCTTACTTTCGGCTGTTTTAGAAAAACAACCAGCACAACACCCAAAAATGCTATAAACGGTGCGATTGCTCCGGCATCAAGTGCGATCAGCTGTCCCGTGATCGTCGTGCCGATATTGGCACCCATGATCACTCCCACCGCCTGACGCAGTGTCATCATTCCGGAATTAACAAAACCTACAACCATGACTGTTGTCGCGGAGGATGACTGTATGATCGCAGTGATCACTGCTCCGACTAAAACACCCAGATACCGGTTTGTAGTCAGGCGTTCTAAGATCTGTTTCATTTTGTTCCCGGCAGCAGCTCCATCCCCTGGCTCATCATATTCATTCCATACAGAAAAAGCGCCAAGCCTCCTAACAATGATGCAAATTCTTTTGCTCCCATTTTATCCCTCTTTTTTTTCGTTATTACGGCATTTTTCTGCTGTCCCTGCGGGCGCTTTACTGCCGCTTTGCCACATACTCACTCAACATATCAGACGTATCTTTTACCGTCAACCGGGATATCGGATTCTTAACGCTTCCTGTATTGTTTTTATGAAGTTTTTGTCAATTTTGTGTAAACAATAAAATGTTATGCCTTCAGCAGAACGACTGCTGTTTCAAGGCTCTCTAATGTAATATGATCTGCATCTGCCAGTTTTCTCCTTCCGGCATTTGACAGCAAAAGTTTTTTGGCAGTTCCAGGCAGTGGCAGACTTACTGCCTCTTTTCCGTAATTTGCTGCCACGAGTATTTTCTGTCTGTTTTCTTTACCCATACGCATAAATCCAAACACTGTATCCGTATCTTCGTAAACCGGCTCTACATTTCCATAGACAAATGTCTCTTCGTATTCCGGTGATTTGCGCAGTTTAATCAGTTCTTTATAATAGGAAAGTACAGAGTCCGCCCTTCCCTCCTGCTCACTGACATTGATCTCTTTATAATTCGGATTCACTGCAAGCCACGGAGCATGTGCGCTAAAACCTCCATTTTCATCTGCACTCCACTGCATCGGTGTGCGCGCATTATCCCTGCTGTTTTCATAGCAGCATGCCAACGCTTCTTCTTTTGTGCAGCCCGCGTCGATTGCAACCTGATACTGATCTTTTGTACTGATATCATCATATTCTGAAATATCATTTCTATGACAGTTTGTCATGCCGATTTCCTGTCCCTGATAGATAAACGGAATTCCACGCAGCAGAATCGAAGTCGTAGCAAGCATTTTTTTTGCCCATTTCATTCTGCGCATATTCCGGAAGATAACGGCTTGCACCTCTCGGCTCATCATGATTTTCAATGATATTTGCCTTGAATCCAATCCCCTCCATCTCCTTCTGGGATGCAAACAGAACCTCTCTCCACCGCTTAAAATCCACCGGTTTGCTGTCATACCAGCCATGTTCCCCGTAAGTCAGCTCAAGCGCGGAGAAATCAAACATACTTGAGAAATGCCCATCATCTCCGACAAACTCCCGCAGTTCGTCCTCTTTCATATTAAAGACTTCGCCGACGGTAAAAGCATCATATTTCTCGAAGGTCTCATGTTTCATCTCCTCTAAAAATTCTCCGACGCCGTCCGTCTCCTCAACCATTTTTACACAGGATACCAGACCATCATCCCATCGGGTTCATAGGACGGGAAACTCGTATCTTTCTTGATATTAATGATTGCATCGATGCGGAATCCGCCAAGTCCCTTATCTAACCACCAGTTGATCATTTTATAGATCTTGTCGCGGACTTCTTTATTCTCCCAGTTCCAGTCCGGCTGTTCTTTTGCAAACATGTGCAGATAATATTTATCTGATCCCGGCACCGGCTCCCACGCTTTTCCGCCAAAATAAGAACGGTAGTTGCTCGGCTCTTTTCCATCTATTCCTTTTACAAAATAAAAATAATCGGCATATGGCCCGTCCGGGTCGGCCAGCGCTGCCTTAAAGTATTCATGTTCACTGGAACAGTGATTTACCACGAGATCCATCACAATATACATATCGCGCTTTTTCGCCTCGGCAAGCAGCCCATCAAACTCTTCCATGGTTCCGAACTCTTCGGCGATTTTATAGTAATCAGATATGTCATACCCCTGATCAACAAACGGCGATTTGTAGATTGGAGAGAGCCAGATGATATCAATGCCAAGTTCTTTTAAATAATCCAGTTTTGAGATAATTCCTCTCAGATCACCAATGCCGTCTCCGTTTGTATCCAGAAAACTCTTTGGATAGATCTGATATGCTACCTTGTCATGCCACCATTTTCTTTTCATTTTTTTCCTCCTGACACATTTTATTTCAATATTCTTTTTTATATTTTTTGCATAATTCTGTTTTCTTTTTCAGCTGATGTAAATATTATATTTGATTTTTATTCGTTTTTCTTGCATTATGGTTGGATAATATTGTACAATACTGCTATCATAGTTGCCCGACAAATGCTGGTTTGTTTATGAAATAAATCGCCCGTCCAATGGTGTGTCGCAGGTCTGTGAGTGGCATCTTGCGCAAAGCCGGAGTTAATTTTGGTTCCGTTGTACGAAAATAAGAAAAGTCTAAGTGTGTCTGAGTTAGATTTTCTCGGAGTGACGTGACCGGCGTTCAACGAGCCAATCCGTGGCTCGTGAAGCCTTT
>ENA-OQAN01000251-OQAN01000251.1-human-gut-metagenome-genome-assembly--contig:-NODE-251-length-29708-cov-3.862479_pt1 | contig 29708 bp, 29 predicted proteins | sample MGYA00242735_ERZ504527 | MGnify/ENA primary metagenome ERZ504527 (study PRJEB26092, sample SAMD00036230) | human gut metagenome | host: Homo sapiens | study: EMG produced TPA metagenomics assembly of... | reverse complement strand
ACGGCCGGGTAGCCAAGTCGGGAAGGGATAAACGCTGAAGGCATCTAAGCGTGAAGCCCCCCTCAAGATGAGATATCCCATTCGAAAGAAGTAAGACCCCTTGAAGACGACGAGGTAGATAGGGCAGGGGTGGAAGTGCCGTAAGGCATGGAGCTGACTGTTACTAATCGGTCGAGGGCTTGACCTGAAATGCAAAACAAAAGTTTTGCAGAAAATGGTTGTGTTCGGAAAGAAAGTATGGTATGATGTATAGATGTTAAGTGTATGCGGTTTTGAAGGTATATCTAGCGTAGGGGATTGGTCAAATGGTATGATAGGGGTCTCCAAAACCTTTGGTGGGAGTTCGATTCTCTCATCCCCTGTATTAGGAAAGAGTGAAGATACAAAATCTTCACTCTTTTTTCGTATTGTTTAAAAGAAAAGTCTAACAGAACAGGATTTACAGAATTTTAAGATATTTTTGTAAAGCAGGACTGTTTTTTATGGTGTAAATAAGGTACAATAGAGCCACAGAACATATTCAAAAATAATGAAAAATGAAACATGAGAAGGGAGTGGGTGTAACGTGAGCAGAGAAAAAAATGGAGCCGCGGCACGGTAAAAGCTGTCATTTATCTTCTGATCGTAGTAATCCTTGCTGGAATGGTTGTTTATCTGACGCAGTCGCTGCGGCGGGACCGGGAGCCGGAGATTACGGGGACGTTTATTGACAGTAAGCTGGAGGCGGCGGGGGAGCTGACGTCGGCGAAGATGATTTATAACGGGCTGATTCATTACTCGGACGGGTCGATTCCGTTTCTGACGCAGAAGGCGTTTAATATGACATACCGTGCAGAGGTACGTGCGGGTGTGAATCTCGCGAAGGCGAATACGGAGGTGACGGATTCAGAAGTAACAGTTACACTTCCGGCAGTGGAGATTTTTGATATTTCCATCGACAATGATTCCATCCAGTATTACGATGAGAAGGCAGCGCTTCTGAACTGGGAGCGGAAGGAAGATGCGATGGATGCAATCGCGAGTGCGAAGGAGGATGTAGAGCAGCAGACGAAAGAAATGGATGACCTGGAAACGATGGCACAGGAACAGGCGAAAACATTGATTACCGGAATGCTGTCCGAGACGGTCGGGGACAAGACATTGGTTGTAAAATTTGAAGAATAGTACATAGACGGGATGTCGGCACTTCTTTTTGGGGGATAAAAAAAGGAGGGCCGGTATTTCTTCTGGCAGAAACACCGGCATTATGAAAAAGAAAAATCTATATAAATTGGAAAGAATATTAGGTTGGGACAACGGTTGAAAGATAGAGGAAGATGATTTGTTGTCCCTTTGTTTTGATACGTTTAGTATAGTTGTCATATGTGAGGAAAGTGTGAATGGAGTTTGAAGAAACTTTGAAAAGATTTGTGAATGGCGCGGGTGAACATCGGAACATCCAAACGCCCGGATATCGCCGAATTTGCATAGAATTAACTTGAAAGTGAACACTGCTTCATGGTACAATCGTTTGGCATGTGTGAAATATGAGTTACATTTGAGAGGACAAAAACTATGGACTATAAACTGCTGCTGGACACCGCGGTCATGGCGGGAGAAATCCTGCTGGAAAGCGGGGCGGAGACGTGGCGGGTGGAGGATACCATGCTGCGGATGCTGCGCATGTCCGGCCTGAAAACTGCGGATGTACTGGCGCTGACGACCGGCTTTGTGGTAACGCTCGACGACCCGGCGATGGATTCCATGACTGTTATGCGCAGCGTAGAGAGCCGTGCAACGGATCTGAACCGGATCCATGCGGTCAATCAGCTTTCCCGCGATTTCTGCGAAGGAAATATCGACCTGGATGCGCTGTTCCACCGGGTGCGGGATATCTATCGTGCTAAGTCGGAAATTAAAAAAAATCTGCTCGCGATGATGGCGACGACCGCAGGCTTTGCAATCATGTTCGGAGCCGGGTTCTACGAAGTGCTGGCATCTGCACTTGCAGGTTTTATATCAGGAATCGGTGTTTACGGAGGAAAAAAAGCCGGGATGCAGTCGTTTCTTGTGAACTGTATCGGGTCATTTTTGCTGGCGGTCACATCTATTCTCTGTGTTCATTACCTGCCGGGGACCATGGATCTGAACGTCATTATCATTGCATCGATCATGCCCCTCGTACCGGGTGTGGCGATCACGAATGCGGTGTATGATACCCTGCACGGCGACTACATTTCCGGTGCGGCACGGATGCTGGAGGCGTTTGTAACCGCTGCGGCCATCGCAATCGGCGTGGGACTTGGCATGCTGTTGCTCCGTCCGCTGGTGCGGTAGAGAAAACCGATACGGAAAAAAAGATGAGGTTAAAGCAAAAATATGAGAATAGCAGGTGAAATCATCCTGAAATCCCTTGGAGCCTGGGTTGCAATCTGGGGATTTTCAAGACTGTTGAACGCACCAAAAAAGCTGGAATGCTACACGGCCGGTGTCGGTATGATCGGCTGGGCGGTCTATCTGATCGTGGAAGTATTCAACGACGGCATTCTGATGAAAAACTTTCTTGCCGCCGTTGCCGTCGCTCTGGTTTCCCAGGCAATGGCGCGCCAGTTCAAAGCGCCGGTGATCCTTTTCGTGATCCCGGGCATTCTCCGATGGTGCCGGGAGCCGGTATGTACCGCATCGTCTACTCGATCGTTATGGGACCGGAAAACATGGTTGGAACGTATCTTTTAGAGACAGCGACCGCGGCAGGCGCAATTGCCCTTGGAATTTTCCTCGGAGAAGCGCTGCAGAAGATATTTTTTTTACGAAGTCCACAGGTGATTTACGAAAAAAGTGAGAAATTTGCCAAAACCAAATTTTTTGCTTTTTTTTGTCGAATTTTATGATATACTTAACAGTGTATGTGCCCTTGGACAAAAGAAGAAATCTATAGGGGCATTTTTAACATCAGTAGACAAGAAGTCCCCCGCTTCTAAAGTGGTGGGATGAATTGTTAAAAGAAACATAACGGTAGTGGCGGGCGGAGAGAAATCGGTATCCTCCACTGACATGAGGTAAGTCACAGTCGAACTATTTTCGACATGTCAGACTCCGTGAAAATACCGACTGTGAGTTGAAACAAGGAAAAAAGAAGAGAAGTAAGTAAAGTGCAGACACAGAACTATGAGGAGCAAAAAATATGAAGTTTGAAGATGATGATTTAAAGGACGGTAAACTTTGGGCTGCCCTGCAAAAAGAGATTGACCGTGACCTGGCGGAAAAGGAGAGCGGTGAAACATTCCAGGAAGAACTGGCAGACATCGAAGACTCCATTGAATTTGAAAGCAAAGAAACAAAAAGCGAAGATCACATCCCGGATGAGACTGCAAATTTAAGTAATCTGCGAAGTGTCCTTGAGGCAACTGAGCGTGCAAAAGACGAAGAAGCGAAGCAGAAAATGAAGCAGACCAAAGTGGAGCCTGTGACGCAGGACATCGAGATTCCGGAATTTACAGAAGAGGAAGAAGAAATCGAAGAGACGCCGGCTGAGACAAAAACAGAATCGGAACCGGAAGAAGTGATGGTGGATGATGATCTGATCATCAACGATCCATTCGCAGATGAGGATGATCTGCTGGGAGAAGAGAAGACAGAGACCAAGGGTTCGGAGAAAGAAGTGCTTGGTGATCAGGTGGAAGCCGCAATGGAGCGCCTCGTCAGCGACACGGTAGGCATATCCCAATGCCGGAAATAGACGATGAGGATGATGACTACGACGGTTATGAGGATGATGACGAAGAGTACATTCCGCATGGCGCAAAACCGCAGAAGAAAAAGGGAAAAGGCGGTGCGGTTATCGCCGTTGCAGCCGTTGCTGTTATTGCTGTGGGAGGCTTTTTCTATGGAAGCAAAATGTTCCATTACCAGAATTATTTTTTCAACGGAACAACCATCAACGGAGTAGACTGCTCGGATATGACGGCCAAAGAGGCAGAAACGAAAATCAAAGAGCAGGCTGCAAACTATACCTTAAATGTAAAATTCAAAGACAATGATACGAAGAGTGTCAGCGGAAAAGACATCGACTACACCTACGCCGGAGACGGCAGCGTGGAGAGCGTGTTAAAGAAACAGAACAGTTTCCTCTGGTTCCTGGGAAATGGCGGAAAAGAGAAAGATTCCCAGGTCACCATGCAGTACAGTCAGGAAAAACTGGATGCGGTGATTGATGGATTTGACGAATTCCAGTCCGCAGACGGTGAGAATGCACCGGCCAGCGCCTACATCACCTTCCAGAACAATGAGTTTGAGATTGTGGATGCTGTTATGGGTGAGGGAATGGATCTTACCCTTGCAAAACAGTGCATCGAAAACGCGCTGATCAATGCGGATACCGAAGTGGATCTTGAAAAAGCAGGCGTTTACGACGGAACCTTGGTAACAGCAGATGACGAAACACTGAATGCACAGAAGGATCAGTTAAATGAACTGGTACGCGCAAGCATCACATACAGTATGCCGGATGGAACAACACAGGTTCTTGACGGAAATACCATGAAAGACTGGCTGGCAGTCGATGCGGATGGAAATTATTCCAAAGATGAAAACCAGTGGAATGAAAGAGTAAAAGAATATGTGGCAAATCTTGCGGCAGCGATTGATACCGATGGCAAGGATCACACCTTCCCGGCAACCGGTATCGAAGGCGGCGTGACCATCAGCAGGAAGGCTACGGATGGAAAGTGGATCAGGAGCAGGAGATTGCAAAGATCGCAGAAGAAGTAGATGCTCACGCAGCAGATGCAAGAGAGCCGCAGTATGCGCAGAGAGAGTTTGCTGCTTCCACAGAGAACAACGGATTCGGCAAGACGTATGTTGAGGTTGATGCCAGCCGTCAGCATATCTGGCTCTACAAAGATGGAAATCTGGTTGTCGACGGTGACTGTGTAACCGGTCTGATGGAGCAGAGCAGCTACACGAAGCCGGGTATCTACACAACCGCAGCAAAAGAAAACCAGAAAAAACTGCACGGAGAGCTTCAGGCAGACGGCAGCTATTCCTGGGAAAGAGATGTGGATTCCTGGATTCCGTTCAACGGAGAGATCGGTTTCTACGATGCTTCCTGGAGAAGCAGTTTCGGCGGAAACCTGTATCTGACTGCAGGATCGACGACAGGATCTGTTGCACTTCCGACTGCAGTGGCACAGGCATTATATGACAATGTCGATGACGGAACACCGGTTATCGTTTATTATTCCGAAGCTTATGAGGTAAGTGAAGATACGCTTACTGTGACACAGGCACCGGAAGCAGATGACGAAAATGTCGATGATACGACGAATACCACGACAGTAACGCCGACGAGAACGCCATCCTACACGTACGATGATTACACGCCGTCAACTCCATCAACCCCATCAACTCCATCAACCCCATCAACTCCATCGACCCCGTCTACGCCGGAACCGACCGCAGCACCGACCGAGATCCCGTCTACGCCGGAGCCGACCGTAGCACCGACCGAGACCCCGTCCACACCGGAACCGACCCAGGAGCCGAGCGCACCGGATCAGGGAGACCATACGGGTGACGATGATTATCCAGGTAAGGGCGAGAGCTGAGAAAAGAAGAAATAGAACATAAAAAATACGCATTCCTGTTTTGATAACGGAATGCGTATTTTTATGAGAAAGAAACTGTTAAAAATTAATTTTCCGGTACGAACAGTGTGACAAGATCCATCGGGGAAGTGATGGTGTAGTCCGGGTTTTCGGTCTGACCAAAACCGTATGCGGCATGGACAAACGGGATTCCGGCCTCGTGTGTCGCCTTGTAGTCGCCGTCGGTATCGCCGACATAGACCGCGTGCTGCAGATGGTTCTGTTCGATGATTGTACGGATGTTGTCTGCCTTTGCCTTTCCGGTATCGCCAGGACAGAGATGGCCTTTGAAATAGTGACCGAGGCCTGTGCTTCCAGAAAAACTTCGATATAGCCCGCCTGGCAGTTGCTTACGATATAAAGCGGGTAATGTCTGGAAAGAATAGAAAGTGCATCGACAAGTCCCGGATAAACAGGAGCCGGTGTCGCAAGAAGTGCCTCATGCTCTTTGGCACAGCATGCCTCGATCAGTTCTAACTGGCGCTTCTTTGGATATTCGTGGAAAATGACGGCGGCGATATCCGGGAGCAGGCGGCCGAACAGGCCTTTTAACACGGCTCCGGTGAGGTTTGGTGTCATATCAGTTTCTTTTTCCATAATCTGATTCCATGCGTCGGCAACAACGTCTGTGGAGTCCCACAGGGTGCCGTCCACATCAAAAATAATACTGTCGATCAAAAGAGTTTTTCCTCCATATCTTAAGGGTTTTGGTTATTCTTTTAAAGTATTTATTAATTTTAATCAAAAACACGTGAGAGCGCAATGTTTATTTTGCATTTTGGAGGAAAATGTGGCAAAATAAGAATGATATATTAACAGGAGATTACTATGCAGGACACAATCACAAAGCATTATTGAAATGGTATGGCGAAAATAAAAGAGTGCTGCCGTGGAGAGAAAAAAAGAACCCGTATGAAATCTGGGTTTCCGAGATTATGCTCCAGCAGACGAGGGTGGAGGCGGTCAAGCCGTTTTATGAGCGGTTTATGCGTGAACTGCCCAATGTCGCAGCACTTGCGGTCTGTCCCGAGGAAAAGCTTTTGAAGCTCTGGGAAGGCCTTGGTTACTATAACCGTGTGCGGAATATGCAGAAGGCCGCACAGAAAATTATGGAAGTGTATGACGGTGTATTTCCGGCAGATTACGAAGCCTTAAAAGGACTTCCGGGAATTGGAAATTACACAGCGGGAGCCGTTGCATCGATCGCGTTTTGCATTCCGGTGCCGGCGGTGGACGGAAATGTGCTTCGTGTGATGGCACGCCTCCGGGAGGACGGTGAGGACATTTTAAAGCAGTCCGTGAAAAACCGCGTGGAAGCGGAATTGACCGAAATCATGCCGGCAGAAGATCCGGGAGCCTTCAATCAGGCGATGATGGATCTCGGCGCAATGGTCTGTCTGCCGAACGGAGCACCAAAATGTGAAGTCTGTCCGCTTTTTGACCAGTGTCTGGCGGGACGGCATCAGACCTGGACGGAATATCCGTTTAAAAAGAGCGCAAAGCCGCGCAGAATCGAAGACAGAACCGTTCTGTTATTTCTGGACGGTGCGCACACAGCAGTGCGGAAACGGCCGAAAAAAGGACTTCTGGCGGGACTTTACGAGTTCCCGAACTTCGATGGCGTGCTCTCCGAACAGGAAGCACTTGAAGAGGCAGAAAAATTCGGCGTGACGCCGCTTCATATTCAGGCATTGCCGCCGTACAAGCACATTTTTTCCCATGTCGAGTGGCATATCACAGGATACGCCATTAAAATTGCAGGAAACGATGTGGAGCAGGAAGGGGAAGAAAAAGCCGGATTGATTTTTGCGGATGCGAAAACCGCGGCTGAAAGATATGCCATTCCGTCTGCGTTGCGGAATACGCAAAATATACAGATCTGGAACGTGCCTGAAACGGCAGAAGAGCAAAAAAGAGCAGGGAGAAAAAAAGATGAAGATTTTATCAATTGCAGTACCATGCTATAATTCAGAAGCATATATGGAGAAATGTATCGATTCGCTGCTGGTCGGCGGAGAAGAAGTAGAAATTCTGATCGTGGACGATGGTTCCAAGGACGGAACCACAGAGATTGCAGACCGCTATCAGGAAAAATATCCGACGATTGTAAAAGCGATTCATCAGGAAAACAAGGGCCACGGCGGAGCAGTCAACACGGGTGTGGAAAATGCGACGGGTCTGTACTTTAAAGTTGTGGACAGTGATGACTGGGTAAACCCAGAGGCATACCAGAAGATTTTAAATGTTCTGGCAGAAGTCGTACGCGGACCGAAAACACTCGACCTTCTGATCAGTAACTATGTGTATGAAAAAGAGGGCGCCAAGAGAAAACGTGTGATGCGCTATGCGAAATCGCTGCCGGAAGGCCGCTTTTTCGGATGGGATGAGGCGAAAGCTCTCGGCAAAACACATTATCTGCTGATGCATTCGCTGATTTACCGGACTTCTCTTTTAAGAGAGTGCGGCATGAAGCTACCGGAGCACACCTTCTATGTGGATAATCTGGTTGCGTTTATTCCGCTTCCGTACGTCAAAACGATGTATTATCTCGATGTCAATTTCTACCGCTACTTTATTGGAAGAGCCGACCAGTCGGTTAACGAGAAAGTCATGATCGGCAGAATTGACCAGCAGATCCGTGTCAACAAGCTGATGATCGATTACCTTGGTGAACAGAAAGGGCTGTCGAAGTACCTGCGGAAATATATGATCAGCTATCTAACCATTATTATGACGGTTTCTTCCGTGATGATGATGCGCTCCGGAACGGAAGAAAATCTCGAGAAAAAGAACGATCTGTGGAGATACCTGAAGCAGGAGGATGCAGCCGATTACTTCCGCATCCGCCACGGCATTTTCGGAACTGTTATGAGCAGCAAATCAAAACCGGGACAGAAAATTGCAGTCTATGCTTACAAGGTAGCGCAGAAGCTGTATGGATTTAACTAGAAAGTAACGAAGCGGAGGAACGAACAATGCGAGTAGGAATGGGTTACGATGTGCATAAACTGGTGGAAAACCGGAAACTGATTCTGGGCGGTGTGGAAATCCCGTATGAATATGGCCTTCTGGGACATTCCGATGCAGATGTGCTGGTCCATGCCATTATGGATGCGCTTCTCGGCGCTGCAGCACTGCGGGACATCGGACGCCATTTTCCGGACAATGATCCGGCGTATGAGGGCGCAGACAGCATCGAACTGCTGAAAAAAGTGGGTGAGATGCTCGAGGAGCGGATGTATCTGATTGAAAATATCGATGCAACCGTTATTGCACAGAAGCCGAAGCTCCTGCCATACATCGACACGATGGTGAAAAATGTGGCGGAGGCGCTTCATCTCGAAGAGGATCAGGTCAATATCAAGGCAACGACCGAGGAAGGACTTGGCTTTACCGGAAAGAAAGAGGGAATTTCCGCACAGGCGATCTGCTGCATTTCCAAGGCACTCGACCTGATGCCGGACGACCGGATCGCAGGCGGATGCAGCGGCTGCCCAGGATGCGCAAAGAACGCAGAAGAATAAAAGAGAAATGCGATTGCACAAGGCCGGAAGATGTGGTAGACTGGAAGAAGAATAAGGGAGTAGTCGGCGGCATACGTGACGCTATAAGGCCAACAACCGAAGAAAAAGCATTTCTTCTGGCTTTGTATGAAATGACAAGACTTATCTGTATCAACAAATATGGTGCGGATAGGTCTTTTTCTATATAGAAAGAGACCGGTGTACCAGTGGGAACTTATCATAGGAACGCAAAAAAGCGTTTTCAGAAGAAAGGACGGATGGAAATGAAAGAGTATCTGGAAAAAAGTTCGAAGATTCTTGATGAGTTACAGACAACGGAGCAGGGACTTTCCGAGGCGGAAGCTGCGCGGCGGCTTTCCGAACACGGACCGAACCGGCTGGCGGCGGGAAAAAAGAAGAGCAATCTGCAGCGGTTTTTCGAAGAGCTGAAAGACCCGATGATCCTGATCCTGCTCGCCGCAGCGCTGATTTCCGGCATCACATCGGCGTATGAAGGCGAATCGTACGCTGATGTGGTCATTATTCTCACCGTTGTCATCATTAATGCGGTGCTCGGTGTTCTGCAGGAGAGCAAGGCAGAGAAAGCGATTGAAGCTCTGCAGGAGATCGCGGCAGCCACGTCGAAGGTGATGCGCGGCGGGAAAATGGAAGTGAAAAAGAGCGAGGAGCTCGTACCCGGTGATATTGTAATTCTCGAAGCGGGCGATGCTGTTCCGGCGGATGGCCGTATTTTAGAGAGCGCCAGCATGAAAATCGAGGAAGCAGCGCTGACCGGAGAATCTGTCCCGGTCAATAAAACAGCGGATGTTCTGAACGCCGGCGCAGCCAGCGAGGTTCCGCTCGGGGACCGGAAAAACATGGTCTATATGGGAAGCACCGTTGTCTATGGCCGCGGCCGCGCTGTTATCACCGGAACGGGTATGAAAACCGAGATGGGAAAAATCGCCCATGTTCTGACGCAGTCGGCGGATGAGAGCACACCGCTGCAGAAGCGGCTGAACCAGCTCAGCAAAATCTTAAGCGTGATGGTGCTCGCCATCTGTGCCGTGATTTTCGTTGTCGGCATTTTAAAAGAGGGCGTGACGCCGCAGAACATCTTAAATACCTTTATGGTAGCCGTCAGCCTTGCCGTAGCGGCAATTCCGGAAGGACTTGCAGCAGTTGTCACAATCGTGCTTTCCATCGGTGTGACCAAAATGTCAAAGCGGAATGCGGTGATCCGGAAACTGACGGCTGTCGAGACGCTCGGCTGTACGCAGGTGATCTGCTCGGATAAGACAGGAACGCTGACACAGAATAAGATGACCGTGGTAAAACATGAGGGAAGCGATATAAAACGTCTCGTATCCGTCATGGCACTCTGCTCCGATGCGGAGCCGGACGAAAACGGCGAGGCAGTCGGAGAACCGACGGAATGTGCGTTGGTCAACGATGCGCAGAAAGAGGGATGCCCGAAGAAGAGCCTGTCCGTCCAGTATCCGCGTGTCGGGGAAGCGCCGTTTGATTCGATGCGGAAACGCATGACAACGATCCACCGCGCAAACGACGGAACGTATTTTTCCTGCACAAAAGGCGCACCGGATGAGATTCTGAAGCGGTGTACCTCCGTTTGGCGTGACGGCAGAAAACAGCCGATGACAGAAGCATTCCGGCAGGAAATCCTGTCGCAGAACAAGGCGATGGCAGACCAGGCACTCCGCGTGCTGGCGGCAGCAGGAAGAGCGTGGAACCAGATGCCGTCCTCCCAGGAGCCGGACTTTCTGGAGCAGGATCTCTGCTTTTTAGGACTTTGCGGTATGATTGATCCGGTGCGGCCGGAAGTAGTCGATGCGATCCGGGAATGCCGCGGGGCAGGCATCCGTCCGGTGATGATTACGGGTGACCACAAAGACACAGCGGTTGCTATTGCAAAAGAGCTGGGTATTCTGGAGGCGGGCTGGAAAGCGGTAACGGGAGCCGAGATTGACCAGTTAAGCGACGAGGAGCTTGAACGGAGAATCGAGGAATATGCTGTTTACGCACGCGTCCAGCCGGAGCATAAAGTGCGGATTGTCGATGCGTGGAAGCGGAAAGGCAGAATCACCGCGATGACAGGAGACGGAGTCAACGATGCGCCGTCGATCAAGCGTGCGGATATCGGCATCGGAATGGGCATCACGGGAACGGATGTGACGAAAAACGTGGCAGATATGGTGCTCGCGGACGACAACTTTGCGACGATCATCGCGGCGGTTGAGGAAGGAAGACGAATCTACGATAATATCCGCAAGGCAATTCAGTTCCTTCTGGCATCGAACCTTGCGAGGTGCTGTCGATTTTCTGCGCGACGCTGATGGGCTTTACGATTTTAAATCCGGTGCATCTGCTCTGGATCAACCTGATTACGGACTGCTTCCCGGCGCTGGCGCTCGGTATGGAGGACGGTGAGGCAGACATCATGAAACGCCCGCCGAGAAATGCGGATGACGGTATTTTCGCGGACGGCCTCGGCTTTGATGTTGCGTTTCAGGGCATCGTGATTACGGTGCTGACGCTGGCGTCCTACTTCATCGGCCACTATCTGGAAGCCGGCCGCTGGGAAATCGTCAACAGCCCGGACGGCATGTCGATGGCGTTTCTGACACTCTCTATGGTGGAAATTTTCCATTCCTTCAATATGAGATCACGGAAAGGTTCTATTTTCCACATGAAGCATCAGAACAAGTATCTGTGGGGCGCGATGGCACTCTCATTTGTCCTCACATCCGCCGTGATTTACATCCCGGTACTGTCGAGTGCGTTCGGTTTTGAGCGGATCAGCGCGTTGGAATATGATGTGGCGATCGGCCTTGGACTGCTTGTCATTCCGGCGGTCGAAATCAGCAAGTGGATCCGGCGGAAATTTGCTTGACAAACGAGAAAAATTTGCATAAACTAGAACAAACGGAAACAGAAAAAGGCTTGGAACGGAAAAAGTAGAAAATCAGAATTGTTTCACAGAGAATGGCAGACAAATGGGGCTGGAAGCTGCCTGAAACGAGGGTTTTTGAAGTGCGTCCGGAAGCTGGCCGGGTGAAGCGGAAAAAGTGGGTAGTCCGGCACGGGTCCTGCACGTTATGCAGAAGAAAAGAAGAGGGCAGGTGTGCCCTTAAAGTAAAGTGGAACCACGGAGCTATTTCGTCTTTATCGGAGATGAAACAGCTCCGTTTTTGAATATTGCCCTTCGGGCAAAAAAGGTGGTAAGAAATAAAAATCTGAAAAAGTCCTGGCAGGAGGCAAGGAGAGGAAAGATGAGTTTTTTCGCGTATTTTAAAGAGGAATTTCAGGTGATTCAGGAGCGGGATCCGGCGATACATTCTCCCATGGAAGTCTTGCTGTATCCTTCATTTCGTGTTATGCTGAAGTACAGACGGGCGCACAAGCTATATCTGAAAGGCCATTACTTTCTGGCCAGGTGGATTTCACAGCGGGCAGCGAGAAAAACCGGTATCGAAATCCATCCGGGTGCGACGATCGGAAAGGGATTGTTTATTGATCATGGTTCTGGTGTGATTATCGGAGAAACAGCCATTATCGGAGACAACGTGACGCTGTATCAGGGCGTGACGCTTGGCGGTAATGGTAAGGAGACCGGGAAACGTCATCCGACGCTGAAGGACAATGTTATGGTCAGCGCCGGTGCGAAGATCATCGGATCGTTTACGATCGGGGAAAACTCCAAAATCGGAGCCGGATCGGTTGTGATCGAGGAGGTTCCGCCGAACTGTACCGTCGTCGGCGTGCCGGGGCACATTGTGAAGCAGAATGATGTGCGGATTCCGAGAAAAAGCATGGATCACATTCATCTGCCGGACCCGATTTTCGAGGATATCAAAGTACTGCAGCAGGAGAATACGGAGCTTACGAACCGTGTGCTCGAGCTGGAGGGCGAGCTGCGTCAGATGAGGAAAAAAGAAAGGACAGAACAGAAGTGACGGAAGTGGGCAAAGAGACAGAAAACGAGGAGCTTTTTCCAGAGGCGGTTTTCGGGGAGAAGGATTATCTTTCGGAGGTATTCGGACTGGAACAGCATGACATCCGCATGTATTCGCCGCTTACGCTGGCCTACATCGGGGATGCTGCGTATGAGATCGTCATCCGCACGATTCTGGTGCGGAAAGCAAATATGCAGGTCAACAAGCTGCACCGCCATGCGGCAGGGCTTGTAAAGGCGGAGAAACAGTCGGCGATGATTGAAATTCTGGAGCCGCTGTTTACCGAAGAGGAAAAACAGATTTATAAAAGAGGCAGAAATGCGAAATCCTATACCAAGGCAAAAAATGCGTCCACGATCGACTACCGCCGGGCAACCGGGTTTGAGGCCGTGATGGGGTATCTGTACCTGAAAGGGGATTACAAGCGGATGATCGACCTGATCCGGGCAGGACTTGGCGAAGTGTGAGAGCAGATAAGATTCAGAAAATAAAAAAGAAGCGGCAGGGCAGTGGGGCTTTTGAAAAAGCAAAAGTTCCCACTGCTTTTGGGACCGCGGAACAGGAATGATATGAGAGAAAACAACAGAAACGACAAGAGAAATTTTGAGAGAAGAGACGGAAAAAAACGTGACTTTAAGGGGAAACGAGATTACCGTGACAGAGACAGAAAACAGGAAGTACAGCAGGCGGATGAGGAGTTTACAGGCGGCATGGTAGAGGGAAGAAACGCTGTCATCGAGGCGTTCCGCTCCGGCAAGACCGTGGACAAGCTGTTCGTCCTTGCAAGCAGCCAGGACGGCCCGATCCGCACGATCATCCGTGAGGCGAAAAAACACGATACCATCATCAATTATGTAGAAAAAGAACGTCTTGACGAGCTGTCCACCACCGGAAAGCATCAGGGTGTCATTGCACAGGTGGCTTCCTACAGTTATGCAACCGTTGAGGACATCCTCGCGCGCGCAGAGGAGAAAGGAGAGCCGCCATTTATCCTTCTGCTGGACGGCATTGAGGATCCGCATAACCTCGGTGCGATCATCCGTACCGCAAACCTGGCAGGCGCACATGGTGTCATCGTGCCGAAGCACCGCGCAGTCGGCCTGACAGCAACCGTTGCCAAAACGTCGGCAGGTGCATTAAATTACACACCGGTGGCAAAGGTGACGAATCTGGTGCAGACCATGGAAATGCTGAAGGAAAAGGGCATCTGGTTTGTCTGCGCGGACATGAACGGACAGAGAATGTATGATCTCGACCTCAAAGGACCGATCGGCCTTGTAATCGGAAATGAGGGAGAGGGTGTCAGCCGTCTGGTGAGAGAAAACTGCGACTTCACAGCCACAATTCCGATGAAAGGCGATATCGACTCTCTGAACGCTTCCGTGGCAGCCGGCGTGCTCGCTTATGAGATTGTAAGACAGAGAAGCTGCTAGAAATTGCGGAAAATCACATTACGCTCCGGCGGAAGAAAGATGAAGGATACAAGAGATATGATGGTGAAAGATTACGATACCTGTACGGATGAGGAGCTGATTGCGCGTCTGCGGGCAGGAGAACGCGAGATTACCGATTATCTGATCGACAAATACAAATCGCTGGTGCGGACCAGGGCGAGGGCGCTGTACCTGGTGGGCGGAGATCACGAGGATCTGATCCAGGAGGGCATGCTCGGACTTTTTAAGGCAGTGCGTGACTACAAACCGGGGAAGGAGGCATCGTTTGCCACCTTCGCCGGCCTGTGCATCGACCGTCAGATGTATTCGGCAGTGGCATCGTCCCAGCGCCAGAAGCATCAGCCGCTGAACAGCTTCGTCTCGTTAAGTGAACCGGTTTCCGAGCAGGAGCTGCGCCTGGTGGACGAGGAGACACCGGAGGAGATCATGATCAGCCGGGAAAACGTAATCGGCATGCATGAGCGGATCAAAGAACGGCTCAGCAAATTTGAGTACCAGGTGCTGGAATTGTATCTGAAAGGGTACGATTATACGCAGATTGCAGAAAAACTTGGAAAGCAGCCGAAGGCAATCGACAATGCACTGCAGAGAATCCGCAGTAAAGTGCGGGAGGTCTGTTCGTGAGATGGAAAAACGACCGAAAAAATTACGGTGAATTGTCAAAAGTGCAGGAAAATCTGTGAACAAATAAAAATTTTCAAATTTGTAGAAAAAACTGTTGACAATTCACTATAGTTTTGATAGAATACCAAATGTAGCAAGGAGCTAACAAAAAAACAAAACAACTTGCGAATGCTGATGTGGCTCAGTCGGTAGAGCGTCGCCTTGGTAAGGCGGAGGTCACGGGTTCGATTCCCGTCATCAGCTTACTTAAGAAAGATCCGGGAAACCGGGATTTTTTTCATTATATAAAAACAACGGGAGACAGATCGGAAAAAACGAGGTGAAAAGAATGGAGTCAAAACGTAAGGTACTGCAGAAGCTGTTCCTTTCCACGCTGTATCTGAGCGCGTTTACGTTCGGAGGCGGGTATGTGATTGTGACGCTGATGAAGAAAAAGTTCGTGGATGAGTACCACTGGATTGAGGAAAATGAGATGCTGGACCTGGTAGCGATTGCACAGTCGTCGCCGGGGCCGATTGCGGTAAACGGAGCGATTGTCGTCGGGTATAAGCTGGCGGGGATGATTGGTGTGCTGGTTTCGATTATTGGAACGATTATTCCGCCGTTTCTGATTATCTCTGTGATTTCGGTCTGCTATCAGGCGTTCCGGGATAATTTTTTCGTGAGCCAGATGCTCGAAGGAATGCAGGCAGGCGTCGGAGCCGTGATTGCATCCGTGACGTATGAGATGGGAGCCGGGGTTGTGAAAGAAAAAGATCCACTGTCGCTGGTGATTCTTGTCTGTGCGTTTGCAGCAGCCTGTTTTTTCAAGGTCAACGTGATTTATATTGTACTGGTCTGCGGTGCCATCGGTGCGGTGCGGACGATTCTGGCGAAACGGAGGGGTGCGAAATGATCTATCTTCAGTTATTTTTAAGCTTTTTCCAGATCGGCCTGTTCAGCTTCGGCGGAGGCTATGCCGCCATGCCGTTGATTCAGGGCAGGTGGTGCAGGGACACGGCTGGCTGTCGATGTCGGAGTTTACGGATCTGATTACCATCTCCCAGATGACGCCGGGGCCGATCGCAGTCAATTCGGCTACGTTCGTCGGAATTAAAATCGCTGGTGTTCCGGGCGCACTTGCGGCAACGTTTGGCTGTATTCTGCCGTCGTGTATTCTTGTCACATTGCTTGCGAAACTCTATTTAAAATACCGTGAAATGGCAATGCTCCAGGGCATCCTCCGCTCCCTCCGCCCGGCGGTTGTGGCGATGATCGGTTCCGCAGGGATTTCAATTCTGGTCACGGCGTTTTGGAGCAGTGAAGGAGATACCGTGATCCGGCTGGCGCAGACGAACTGGAGTCTTGTCGTGATCTTTATCATCAGCCTCATCCTGCTGCAGAAAGGCAAAAAGAACCCAATCTTTGTGATGGTACTGGCCGGGGTGATGAAGGTGGCAGTGGCGCTGGTGGAAAAATTTGCGGCATGCTGTGGGACGATTTTTTAAATTCAAAGGTGAATGCTTTTCAGGACGTATTAAACTCAAAAATATATATCGATAAAACAGGATTGCTGGAATACACCAACAGTGTGATTGACACAACATCGAAGTTTATCTGCAACAGCCGCCCCAGAAGATTTGGAAAATCGATCACAGCGGATATGATGACTGCGTACTACAGCAGAGGTCTGGATACAGAAGAAATGTTTGAAAAGCTTAATATTGGTCAGGCGGCAAATCAGAAAATACAGGATGAATATCAAACAGCAGATTCTTAATAGGGAAGGTAAACATAGTGTTATACATTATTTTTGATTTTATAATGGCAGTAATTATGTTTATGTCACTTCCTTTTATTATTGGAATAATGGTAGATATCCGCTATCAGGGAATTGGGTGCTTTGCGGCATGGGTAATATGGGGAGTTATGTTTATCTTATTGTTGAGGCTGTTTAATGCTCTGAAATTAAGATGTCAAAAAAAGCCAGAAAAAAGATAAAAAGGATCTTTCTTTCTAAACATGAATCGTGTATAATAAACATTACTGTTCGGGGCCTGCCTGGAGAAATCCAGAAAGGCTCCGATTTATGTCATTTATTTTATACAGCAAGAAAAGGGGGAAACCATGCAGAAACACAGAAAATTTATTGGGAACAAACGGTTTTACCTGATGGTGCTTGGCGTTGCGATGCCGATTATGATTCAGAACGGTATCACCAACTTTGTCAGCCTTCTCGACAACATCATGGTAGGACAGGTCGGCACCGAGCAGATGTCCGGTGTTGCGATCGTCAATCAGCTTCTTTTTATCTATAACCTCTGTATCTTTGGAGGCGTGTCTGGCGCAGGAATCTTCACTGCGCAGTATTTCGGACAGGGCAACGACGAGGGTGTGCGAAACACCTTCCGCTTCAAGCTCTGGATCGGCGTGATCCTGACGGCAGCGGCAATCACTATTTTCCTTGGTGCGCACGAGCCTCTGATTCGTCTCTACCTGACAGGCGATCAGGGAAGCCAGGACATGAATGCGACATTAGCCTATGGCATTTCTTATATGAAGGTCATGCTGGTAGGACTCCCGCCGTTCCTGTTTGTGCAGCTTTATGCCAGCACGCTGCGCGAATGCGGCGAGACAATGCTTCCGATGAAGGCCGGTATTACCGCTGTCTTCGTTAATCTGGTTTTTAACTACATTTTAATCTACGGAAAATTCGGTGCACCGCAGCTCGGCGTTGTCGGCGCGGCAGCCGCAACGGTGCTGTCCCGTTACGTGGAGATGGCGATTGTGCTGATCCGCACGCATGGAAACAAAGAAAAATATCGTTTTACGAAGCATCTGTACCGCACGATCCGTGTTCCGGCGGCTTTGACGAAACAGATCCTCATCAAAGGAACACCGCTGATGCTGAACGAAACGTTCTGGGCCGGCGGCGTTGCGATCCTGATGCAGTGTTACTCCGTGCGTGGACTGAATGTCGTAGCCGCGATGAATATCTCCAACACGATCTCGAACCTGTTCAACGTCGTTTTCATCGCACTCGGCGATTCCGTTGCCATCATCGTCGGACAGCTCCTCGGAGCCGGAAGGATGGAAGAGGCAAAGGATACCGATACGAAGCTGATCACGTTTTCTGTATTACTCTGTATTGTGATCGGCGCGCTGATGGCGCTCGTGGCTCCGCTCTTCCCACGCCTCTACAACACGACGGACGAAGTACGCCACATGGCGGCAATCTTCATCGTGGAAGTGGCCATGTTCATGCCGGTCAATGCATTCCTGCATGCAAGCTACTTTACCCTGCGCTCCGGTGGAAAAACGATCATCACGTTCCTGTTCGACAGCGTATTCATCTGGGTTGTCAGTGTGCCGGTGGCTTTCTGCCTGAGCCGTTTTACCGGACTTTCGATCTACGCAATCTACTTTATGGTTATGTCGGTTGACCTGATCAAGTGCGTGATTGGATTTGTCCTTGTCAAGAAAGGAGTCTGGCTGCAGAATATTGTGGCGGAGTAAAGAAAAAAATCTGTCTGTTTTCCAGTCTGAAAAGGATGGGAGGCGGGCAGATTTTTTGCTTTATAAAAAACTTTGTTGAATTTTACTGTAAAGCAAAAAAAAGCCCTCCGGGCAGGATCGGACTGCGGCTGAGAGAAAGAAAAAGAGTATTTTTGATAAAATTTCGCAAATGAAGCAGCCGTTTTTGGCGGAAAAGTAGAAATTTTTCATTAATCAAAACACCGGTTGAAATTTAGAGAACGCTTGTTATAATAGGGGTGCAGCGAACAGACATCCCGTGTGACGCGTGAATCTCTCTTCCTATTATTAATGAGACGCAGTCACACATGAAATGGAGGAAAAAAGCGATGGATTACGCAAAAGAATCATTAAAAATGCACTATGAATTACGCGGAAAGCTTGAGGTCACTTCCCGGGCGGCCGTAGATACAAAAGATGCCTTGAGTCTTGCCTATACACCGGGTGTGGCGGCGCCGTGCCTGGAAATTCAGAAAGATGTCAACAAGAGCTACGAGCTGACCAGAAGATGGAACACGGTAGCTGTTGTTACAGATGGAACCGCAGTTCTCGGACTTGGAGATATCGGCCCGGAGGCCGGCATGCCGGTCATGGAAGGAAAATGCGTGCTGTTTAAAGAATTCGGTGGTGTCGATGCAATCCCGCTCTGCGTGCGCAGCAGGATGTGGATGATATTGTCAATACCGTGCGTCTTCTCGCAGGAAGCTTCGGCGGTGTCAACCTGGAGGACATCTCCGCACCGAGATGTTTTGAGATCGAGAAGAAATTAAAGGAATGCTGTGATATTCCGATTTTCCACGATGATCAGCATGGAACAGCCGTGATCACACTGGCCGGTGTCATCAATGCGCTGAAACTGGTTGGAAAGAAACTGGATGAAGTCAAAATTGTTACCTCAGGAGCCGGTGCAGCCGGAATCGCCATTATCCGCCTGCTGATTTCGATGGGTCTCAAAAACGTCATCATGACAGACCGCAAAGGTGCGATTTACGAGGGACGCGACGGCCTCAACCCGATCAAAGAGGAGATGGCGAAGATCACAAACTACAACCATGAGAAGGGCACGCTTGCAGAGGTAATCAAAGGAGCCGATATTTTTATTGGCGTTTCTGCGCCGGGTACGCTCACTCCCGATATGGTACGTACGATGGCAAAAGATCCGATCATCTTTGCCTGCGCAAATCCGACGCCGGAGATTTTCCCGGACGAGGCGAAAGCAGCAGGAGCAGCCGTTGTCAGCACAGGAAGAAGCGATTACCCGAACCAGGTCAACAACGTACTCTGCTTCCCGGGCATCTTCCGCGGAGCGCTCGATGTGAGAGCATCTGATATCAACGATGAAATGAAGGTCGCAGCAGCTTACGCAATCGCAGGCCTGGTAAGCGATGAAGAGCTGAACGCAGACTACATCCTCCCGGCAGCCTTTGATCCGCGTGTCAAAGATGCGGTGGCAGCAGCCGTTGCAGAGGCAGCAAGAAAGAGCGGCGTAGCGAGAATTTAAACAGAGTTTGATACAAAAGAAAACGACAGAAAAAGGCTTCCCGGACAGCAAGGAAATCCGGGAAGCCTTTTTGCGTATCGTTAAGAAATTATGAAAGAAAGCAGCAGTTACATTCAGCCAGCCAGATCGTCTTCTGCCGGCAGTTCCGGTCCGGTCAGAGCGTACGGATCGAGAATGTCGTCGAGCTGTTTCTGTGTCAGCAGTTCGTCTTTCAGAACCAGAGAAGTAACACTCTCGCCCGTCTTCAGCGATTTCTTTGCAATCGAGGCCGCTTTCTGGTATCCGATATACGGGCAGAGCGCCGTTGTGATGCCGACACTCTTCGAAACGAGATCCTCGCACCGTTTCTCATTTGCGGTAATGCCGAGAATACAGTTCTTCACAAGCGTATTCACAGCGCCTGTCATCGAGGTGATGGAAGAGAACAGGGAGTAGAAGACAACCGGCTCAAACGCGTTCAACTCCATCTGGCCAGCCTCAGCCGCCATCGTGATTGTGGTGTCGTTTCCGATGACATGGAAGGCAACCTGTGTCACAACCTCCGGGATCACCGGGTTGATCTTGCCCGGCATAATCGAGGATCCGTTCTGCATCGGCGGCAGGTTGATCTCGCCGAATCCGGTTCGCGGTCCGCTGGACAGCAGGCGCAGGTCGTTGCACATCTTGGAGAGGTTGACGGCGCAGGTCTTTAACGTGTTGGAGATCGTCACAAATCCGTCGAGGTTCTCCGTCGCGTCAAACAGATCGTCCGCCTGCATCAGCGGATAGCCTGTCACAGCAGCGAGGGTCGGCACGATGTGGTGGAGATAGTAATCGGAAGCATTGATCGTCGTACCGATGGCTGTTCCGCCGAGGTTCAGGGTGAACAGCTCTTTTCTGGCGCGTTCGATCCGGCGGATATCACGCTCGATCATCGTTGCGTAAGCGTGGAAGCTCTGGCCGAGACGCATCGGAACAGCGTCCTCAAGCTGGGTTCTTCCCATCTTTAAAATGTGGTCAAATTCCTGGGACTTATCGAGCAGTGCTGCGTGGAGTGACTCGAGCGCATGCAGAAGATCCGGGAGCAGATCGAGCACGGTCAGTTTTCCTGCACTTGGGATAACGTCGTTTGTGGACTGTGCCATGTTGACGTGGTCATTCGGGTGGACAATGGTATAATCACCCTTGGCGCCGCCCAGGATTTCGATGGCGCGGTTTGCGATGACTTCGTTTGCGTTCATATTAGCACTCGTTCCGGCGCCGCCCTGGATGCCGTCAACGATGAACTGGTCTTTTAATTTGCCGGCAATGATTTCATCACAGGCATAGATAATGGCAGCCGCTTTTTCCTCCGGCAGTCTCTGTGCTTCGCGGTTGGAGATGGCAGCTGCCTTTTTAATTTTCGCCAGATTCTGGATCATGACCGGGTGGATCGGCGTTCCCGTGATGGGGAAATTCCGTTTTGCCCGCAGGGACTGTACCCCGTAGTAGGCGTCGGAGGGGACTTCAAGGGAACCAATGGAATCTGCTTCAATTCTTGTTTTCATAATAATCTCCTTCTTTCTGCACGCATTGAGTTGTGTATATTGTCTGAAACAATTCTTGCTTTGCCTTTCGATACCGGAAGAATAACACCAGGGCAGAATTTGTAAATACCGCCGCCGAAGAACTGTGGAATTTTATTTATTTTTGCATTTGATTTTAAATACCAAGGGAAAGAGGCACTTTTACTTATTTTTCGAAAGCAGTTTCCGCGAGGACACGTTTTCGTAGACAAAAAACGGCGAACGTGATATGCTGAACAGTATAAAAGTGAAAAAACAGGAGAGCAGCGTATGAAACATGAAAAAAGCAAGAACGATGCGATGCGCCATGAGCTCGATCACATCGATGCAAAAATCCTGAATCTTCTTCGGGAAAACGCCAGGATGCCGCTGAAAGAAATCGCGGAACACGTATTTTTATCCTCCCCGGCAGTTTCCGCCAGAATTGAGCGGCTGGAGAAGGAAGGCTACATTACAGGATATCAGGTCAAATTAAATCCGGCGCTTTTGGGATATCCGATCAAAGCGTTCATCAACCTCGAGGTTGAGCCGGTTCAGAAAAAGAATTTTATCCCTATATTGAAAAGGTCCACAATGTCGTGGAATGTAATTGCGTTACCGGTGATTACTCCATGCTCATTGAGGGCCTTTTTGTTAGTACCATTGAGCTCGACCAGTTTATCGGCGAGCTGCAGCATTTTGGACGGACGCGGACGCAGATCGTGTTCTCGACCTCCGTGGAGCACCGCCAGGTGACCGCACACGAGGCAGAAGAATAGGCACCGGTCCGCTCCGGCGGCTTTGTGTACCGAAAAAAATGCTTTGCAGGAGAATGCTTTTGTGTTATAGTGATAGAATACACAGAGCATTTTGCGCCCTTTTCGGGGCAGTGCTCCAAACGAAAAGATTCGAGGGAGGCCTGACCTTATTATGGAAGAAAAAGAAGTTGTTTCCAAAAATTTTATCGAGCTTGCGATTGACAAAGATCTGGCAGAGGGCGTTTACGACCATGTCTGCACACGATTCCCGCCGGAGCCAAACGGCTATCTTCATATCGGACATGCAAAATCCATCCTGTTAAACTACGGTTTATCACAGGAGTACAACGGAGAGTTCCACATGCGTTTCGATGATACAAACCCGACGAAAGAGAAAACCGAGTTTGTTGATTCCATCAAAGCCGATATCCAGTGGCTTGGTGCAGACTGGAAAGATCATCTGTACTACGCATCCGATTATTTCCCACAGATGTATGAGGCAGCCGTAAAACTGATCAAAAAAGGAAAAGCATTCGTCTGCGATCTGTCCGCAGAGGAGATCCGTGAGTACCGCGGAACCTTAACCGAGCCTGGAAAAGAGAGCCCGTACCGCAATCGTTCCGTAGAGGAAAACCTGGACCTGTTCGAGCGCATGAAAAACGGCGAATTCGAGGACGGAAGCAAAGTACTCCGTGCGAAAATCGATATGGCATCACCGAACATCAACATGAGAGACCCGGTTATCTACCGTGTAGCCCATATGCATCACCACAGAACCGGCGATACCTGGTGCATCTACCCGATGTACGACTTCGCGCATCCGATCGAGGACGCCATCGAAGGCATTACCCATTCTATCTGTACGCTGGAGTTTGAGGACCACCGTCCGCTGTACGACTGGGTTGTACGCGAGCTGGAATATCCGATGCCGCCGCGCCAGATTGAGTTTGCAAAGCTGTATCTGACTAACGTGGTTACCGGAAAACGTTACATCAAAAAGCTGGTAGAGGACGGCGTGGTAGACGGCTGGGATGACCCGCGTCTCGTATCCATCGCAGCACTCCGCCGCAGAGGCTTTACACCGGAGTCCATCAAGAAATTCGTAGATCTGTGCGGTGTATCAAAAGCAAACAGCTCCGTTGACTATGCGATGCTGGAGTACTGCATCCGCGAGGATCTGAAGCTGAAAAAAGCCCGTACCATGGCAGTCTTAAATCCGGTGAAACTTGTCATCGACAACTATCCGGAAGACCAGATTGAGATGCTGGAAGTACAGAATAACCTCGAGAATCCGGAGCTTGGCAGCCGTCAGGTACCGTTCGGAAGAGAACTGTACATCGAGCGCGAAGACTTCATGGAGGAGCCGGTCCGCAAATACTTCCGTATGTTCCCGGGCAATGAAGTCCGCCTGATGAACGCATACTTCGTCACCTGCACCGGATGCGAGAAAGACGAGAACGGAAATATTACCGTAATCCATGGAACGTACGATCCGGAGTCCAAGGGAGGAAATTCCCCGGACGGAAGAAAAGTAAAAGGAACAATCCACTGGGTAGCAGCAAAGACCGCCGTCAAAGCAGAGTGCCGTCTGTACGAAAACCTGATCGACGAGGAGAAGGGCGTTTACAACGAGGATGGTTCCATGAACCTGAATCCGAATTCCCTGACCGTATTAAAAGAGTGCTATCTGGAGCCGTCTTTAAAAGATGCGAAAGCATATGACAGCTTCCAGTTTGTCAGAAACGGATTCTTCTGTGTAGACGCAAAAGATTCCAAAGAGGATGCGCTGGTGTTCAACCGTATCGTATCCCTGAAGAGCTCTTTCAAGCTACCGGCAGCGAAATAAATAAGAATTTTGAAATGGAACAGAGCAGCCGCCTGGATGAAACCGACATCCCAAGCGGCTGTTCTTTTTGTCAGGGGAGATGGGAAGATGAATGAATTGACGATTTCGCTGGATCCGCATCGGAAGACACCGCTCTATGAGCAGATCTACGGTTTTATCCGCGAGGAAATCCGCGGCGGACGGATCCGTGCAGGGGAGCGGCTGCCGTCGGCGCGGGCGCTTTCGGGCTATCTGTCGGTGAGCCGGAGTACCGTGGATCTGGCGTATGAGCAGCTGGTATCCGAAGGGTATCTGGAGAGTGTGCCGTGCAAAGGCTACTTTGTCTGTGAGATTGAGGGGCTGTACCGCCTCGATGAAAAGAAAGAGGAGACAAAAGAGGATGATACCGCGGAACAGATGCCGTTCCGCTACGATTTTGCCGTGACCGGTACGGCGCCGGGCGGATTTCCGCAGAACAGCTGGAAGAAGATCTCGAAAGAAGTCCTGCTGGACGCAGATGACAGCCTGTTCCAGCTCGGGGATGCGAAGGGCGAGCACGGTCTTCGGGAGGCAATCCGCGACTATCTGCACCACGCACGCGGCGTGAACTGCCGCACGGAGCAGATCATCGTCGGAGCGGGAAATGATTATCTGCTGATGCTGCTTTCGGTGATCTTAGGGCGTGGCCATAAAGTGGCGATGGAAAATCCGACCTACATCAGTGCCTATCGCTGTTTTGCGAAGCTTGGCTATGCGATGTGTACGATTTCGATGGACGAAGCGGGCATGCGGCCGGCGGAGCTGGAAAAAAGCGGGGCGGATCTGGCGTACATCATGCCGTCGCACCAGTTCCCGATGGGCATGGTCATGCCGATGAAGCGGCGGATGCAGCTCCTTGCGTGGGCATCGAGGGAAAATGGGCGGTATCTGATTGAGGATGATTACGACAGTGAATTCCGCTACAAGGGCCGCCCGATCCCGGCACTGCAGGGCAATGACACAGAGGGAAAAGTGATCTATCTTGGAACGTTTTCGCGGGCGATTGCGCCGTCCATCCGCATCAGCTACATGGTGCTGCCGGAGACGCTGCTGCCTGCCTACGAGGAGAACGGAAGATGCTTTTCCGCGACAGTTTCGAAGACGGACCAGAAGATTCTGGAAGAGTTTATGCGGAGCGGCGCGTTCGAGCGCCATCTGAACCGGATGCGTGCACAGTATAAAGGGAAACACGACCTGCTGATCCGGCTTCTGAAGGAGTTTGGGCGGGAGTACACGGTGTCCGGCGAGAATGCGGGAGTCCATGTGCTGGTCCACCTGCCGAGAGGACTTTCCGAAGCGGAGGCGGTGCAGCGGGCAAAAGAGGATGGCGTGCGCGTGTACGGGCTGGAACGGTACTGCATCGGCGCTGCCGCAGATCCCGCACAGGGCGGCACAGTGCTGCTTGGGTACGCCGGGCTTTCTGAGGAGGAGATTGCAGAGGCAGCTGCGATTCTGAAAAAGTGCTGGAATGCGTGAAAAAAGATATGAAAAAAACGGATTGCTTCGCCAGTAACAAAAGCTGACGGAACAATCGTTTTTACTGTTTGATAGAGAGTTACAATGCGGACAGGATCAGCAGCCCAGCTCTTCGGTCAGCTCGCAGATCTCATCGATGATCGATCCAATCGTCTCGATCGTATCGAGAAGCGGTGCATCCGTCGAGATATCAACGCCGGCCATTTTTGCCAGCTCTTCCGGTGTCTTCGTGCTTCCGGCGGTCAGTACCTTTTTCCAGTCATCGACAGCGGTCTGGCCTTCGGTTTCGATGCGCCTGCAGACCTGTGTGGCAACGGTCAGTCCGGCGCTGTAGGTGTAGGAGTAAAGTCCCATATAGTAATGCGGCTGGCGCATCCAGGTGAGCGCTGCGTCATCGGAAATTTCCACATCATCGCCCCAGAACTTCTGCAGGGTCTCTTTCATAATGCTGCTTAACGTCTCAGCCTGTACGCTGTCGCCGGCATCGATGAGCTTGTAAACCTCGCGCTGGTAAGCAGCCTCCATCAGATGGGTGACGAAGTTATGATAATATGTGTTGCTGATCATACAGCTTAAAACCCAGCGGCGGAACCGTTTGTCCGGGGTCGTTTTCAGCAGATAATGAGCCATAAGAAGCTCGTTCATGGTAGACGGCGCCTCGACAAAATAAGAGGAAACCTCGGTATCGAGAATCGCCTGTGCGCCGTTGCAGAGACGGAAATGGCCGGCGTGGCCGAGTTCATGCGCCAGCGTGAAAACATCTGCCATGCGGTTATTCCAGCTTAAGAGAATAAAGGAACCTTTTCCGTACGGGCTGGCACAGAAGCCGCCGGTGGATTTTCCCTGGTTCTGTGCAAAGTCAACCCAGCGTTTTTTGTATGCCTCCTGAATCATGGAAACGTAATCATCACCGAGAATGGCAAGGCCTTTTTCGATGTACTGTTTTGATTCCTCGATCGTGACAGACGGATCGTACTCCGGGTCGACGGCGATTTTCAGATCGGCGAAGGTCATGCGGTCAAGGTTGTGAACCTTTTTCAACAGGCGGGCATATTTGCGCATATGCGGAGCCAGGCGGGTGGTGATGAGATCGATCTGGCGGTTGTACAGCTCACGGCTGACCTGCTGCGGGAACAGCAGAGAATCGATGACGGAATCGAAGCCGCGCAGCGTGGCCATGGTCTTTTCTGTCTGCAGCTGGGCATTGTAAGCAGCTGCCGTTACATTTTCGTACTGTCTGATTTTTGCAGAAAAGGCGGAGAATGCACTGCGGCGGATATCGGTGTCTTTTTCGTACTCGTAATTATCCTCAAACAGGGAGTAGCCGAGCGGATATTCTTTTCCGTTTACGGTGAAAGAATCAAATTTCATATCGGCAAGCTTTGCCATGTTGTAGATCTGGTACGGAGCCGAGAAGGTCTGGGAAAGAGCGGAAATGGCACGCTCGGTTTCCGGGCTCAGGCGGTGTGCCTTGTTGCGGAGAATCTCGGCGAGATAGCAGCGGTTCGTATCTGACTGCTGCATGGCCTCGTTCAAAACATCCTCGGACTGTTCGGAAAGCTCGCTCTCGATAAAGGTGAGACGGCTGAAAATCTCAGAGATCAGGCTGTTGATGCGGTCGTTGCGCGTCTGGTTTGCACTGTTGTAATAGTCGACAGAAACGGCGAGATCGCAGTAGTTGGCGGTCAGTGTGATCAGACGGTAGACCTCCTGGTAATCGTCGAGGCAGTGGTTGATCGTGGCTGCATCGGTGAGGTTTCCTTTGTAGGATGCTTCCATAGAAAGACTTAATTCTTTCATTTTCTGCGCATCAGCCAGCATGGCTCCTCGGTTGGATAAATTAAAGACAGGTCCCAGGTAAGTTCTACAGGAACGTCATCGCGTTTTGCAAGTTCCATAACAATCTCCTTTCCATAAAAAAGGGGAGGTTTCCCTCCCCAGGAATTACTTCCTTATGTTTCTATATTCTGTTTTTGGGTTTTATTCTGTGGTTACTTCGCTTTCTTCCTGTGGAGAAACTTCACGATCCGCACAGCTTTCTTTTTCAGCGTCTTCTTCTTCGGACTCTGCGGTTTCGCTTTCAGCTTCTGTATCAGCTGTTTCGGAACCTTTATTGCAAGCTGCAGATTCCGGATCCGGTGCAGCATCCTCCGCACCTTTCGTTTTCGGAAGGGTCGTATAAGTACGTTCAGCAGGAGCAGGCTCTTCCTCTTCAAATTCGTCTTTAAAATCGTCAAAATCTGTTTCAAGATCTGCTTTTCCTTTCCGGATAAAATAGACTGCCGCACCGCAGGCTGCGCCGACAGCGGCAGAAGCCAGAGTAAGCAGAATACGTTTTGATTTTCGTGACATCTCGATTCAAGTCTCCTTTCAAATGCCGTCCTTTGAAACTATTGTAATACAGTTTCAACAAAAAAGAAAGTAAAATCTTACAGAATTCGGAAAAAGTGCCAAAGAAAACAAGAAAAAGAAGGTTTCCTGACACAGAAACAGAATCAGGCAAGGATAAACTTACGAAGAATCTCCGCCACGCCGCTGTGATTGCAGTCGTTTTCCGTGATATAATCGGCACTCGCCTTTACGGCATCGGTCGCATTTTTCATGGCGGCACCGACGGCAGCGGCCTCGATCATCGAAATATCATTTTCCTGATCTCCGGCAGCCACGGTGTTGGCAAGCGGAATCTGAAGAAGCTCGCAGAGTTTTTTCACGGCATGGCCCTTGGAAACGTGTTCCGGGACATGCTCGAGGTAATGCGGGCTGGAGTAGAACATCGAAATTTTTCCTTTTGACCACGGCTCCATGGCAGCGCGGTAAGCGTCCATTTTTGCACGGTCGTGGAGATCAATCACGATCATCTTGCATGGTTCCTCGGCGAGGTGCTCCGGCAGAAGCGGATCTTCCACGACGGGAATGTGGATTGCCTGTGTGTAAACGCGCGTTTCCTCGCCTGCATGGCGGCAGAGAAGGGAGGTGTCGGAGTAGGTGTGGCAGTAGAGGCCTGCCTCCTGCGTTTTTTCAAAGATCACGCGTGCATATTCGAGCGGAATCGTGCGGCGGTACAGCGTTTTCTTTGCCGCGCAGTCGTAAATCAGTCCGCCGTTGAATGCGATGGCATAGCAGCCTTCGCGGTCGAGTCCGAGCTCTTTTAAGATCGGCAGAAAGCCGGAGAGCGGGCGGCCGGTGTTGAACACAATTTTGTGGCCGGCAGCAAGTGCCTCTGAAATGGCATCCATGTTTTCTTTTGTCACCTGCTTTTCGGAATTCAGCAGGGTATCATCCATATCGGTAAAAAATATTTTCACAGTCTGATTCATATTCTCTTTTTTTCCTTTCCAAGAATCTGAAAAACAGTTTCATTTTAGCATAAAGTGCCGGAAAAGAAAATATGGTTGCGCAGGGAAAAAATACAGGATATAATGATTGCGGACAAGAAGAGAGAGAAGAAAGAAAATCGAAGAACAAAAGAGACAAAGAAGGGAAGTCAGAATATGATAAAAGCTTGTATCTTTGACCTGGACGGCACCATCGCAGACACTGTAGAGTCGATTGCGCACGCAGTCAACCGCGTTCTGGAACATTTTGGACTTGTGCCGCGCCCGGTAGAAGCCTTCAACTTTTACGCCGGAGACGGTTTCGATCTGGCAGTGGAGCGCGCTTTAAAAGACGCCGGAGATGCAGAGCTCAACTATCTGCAGGAGGGCATCCGCCTTGGCCGCGCGTGGTTCAACGAGGACCCGCTGTATCACGTAAAACCGTATCCTAATATGCGGGAAACCCTGACCGCGCTGCGGGAAGAAGTTCCGATTGCCGTATGTTCCAACAAGCCGCACGAGGCGGCCATCCACGTCGTGGAGAGCGTGTACGGACCGGGCTTTTCAACCGGATTCAGGG
>ENA-OQAN01000250-OQAN01000250.1-human-gut-metagenome-genome-assembly--contig:-NODE-250-length-29763-cov-2.322344_pt1 | contig 29763 bp, 29 predicted proteins | sample MGYA00242735_ERZ504527 | MGnify/ENA primary metagenome ERZ504527 (study PRJEB26092, sample SAMD00036230) | human gut metagenome | host: Homo sapiens | study: EMG produced TPA metagenomics assembly of... | reverse complement strand
TCTTCCCATTCCGAACAGAGAAGTTAAGCTTCGTCACGCCGATGGTACTGCGCAAGTGGGAGAGTAGGTAGTCGCCGTTTTCCGATCCCCGGTTTCCTTTTTGGATGCCGGGGATTTTTTTATTGTTCCTTCACGGTCAGATCTCCCGGGAATAACCTGTTAATGTAAGGTGACATTGGATTTATCCGTGACACTGATATCCGACAGCGGATGTTCGGGATTGGAAAAATCAATTTATGACGCTGAAACTGTTTCTAGTTTGGATAGTGTATCTGTTACTTCTGTAAGGATTCTTAATAATTCTTTCTTATGGCGTTTCCCTTTGCAGATAGAGTGTACTGATCCATTTATTGTCATATTATAGATTATTTGAAAATGGATATTGTTTTCATCTCTATACATTGAAAGGAATTCCTATTAAATATTTTGTGCATAAAGGTCAGGACACGGTAGAACTTTTGTCTGCTAACTAATTTCAACTGTTTTCTCGGAGAGATTCACTATATGTGTATGATTTAGCTTCACGTAAGCTGGTTTCCTATTATCAGCAGACTGATCCTATTCTGGATATGCCTTATCCGGAATATAAGTTGGACTATCATCTATTTCCTGCTTCAGATAACCTTATGTTTTTTATGATATGCTTTCTTTGCACAAGAGGAATATCTGATTAAAGCAACCCTGTCTGTATTGCGTTATGGCCTTTACAATAAGGCGTAGCATCTATTGAGATCTGTTTATACGGATTATTTTGTTGAATGCATCAGAGTCCCGGTAAGGAAGAAGCATGGTCTGTTCTGAGTAGTGGGCGGAATTCTGGAGATTTTTAATGATCAAAAAGGCTGCCAACTTTCTATGGATACAACGTTGTTTATTTATGAATCTGTATATGCATTGGCAGAAGGGACAAATCTTGATCATGTCGTAGGGAAGGAAACTACTCTATTGGAATTTGAAGATGTCTATGCCACTGACCGATAATTTTATACTTTTTTGCATGATATAGGAGATGCAATGGAACCTTTAGCTGTTACTTTATTCAATTGGAATGGAAAGTCCTTTATAAAGATAATTACAGATAAACGTTTGTTGCGATTGTGTGTAGATGAAGTTCAAAATACCATTTATGCGATTGTTATCAAGAAGAAAATGGGTATGATCTCTATTAGTGTACCGGAAATTGATAGAAATGGTACAGAGAAATTTTAGGCGGGAGATTTTCAAATAAAAGGAAAAACAGGTAAAGATGATGTCTGTATACTCCTGAACGATGCATAAGGACATAAAAAAAGTCTGTAGGCTGAGCTTACAGACTTTCAATTCTCTCTGATGTTCGCTAGATTATTCAGCAACTACAGAATCGCTAGCTACAGAGTCAGTTGCTACTGCTGCTGAATCAACAACCGGAGCTGCTTCTTCAACTGTTTCAACTGCTACTGAATCAGTAGTTTCTTCTGTTGACTGAGCTTTGTTACCGCAAGATGCGAATGATACTGCAGCGAATGCTACGAACAAAAATACTAATTTTTTCATTTTCTTTGCTTTTTAAATCTGTAATACTTATGTTGTTCTCTTAAAACGCTGCAAAGATATATACTTTTTCAATACGTTGTTCACTTGCATGCAAGTTTTTTTCAAAAAAAATATTGTTTTAAAACCTATTTTCCTCTTAAATGATGTGTTTTTAAAACCTATTTTTTCTATTTGCTTTTGTAGATTATTTGTATAGACTTCTGGCCCGAATTATCGTTAATAAGAGACTAGTTGGATCGTATTTGTCAGATTATCAATGATATAATCGTAAGGCGAATCTGTGAAAGATAATAATAAAAATTAAACAAGGTTTTATTCATCGAATTTATTGCTTAAATTTGCGTTCTAATTATTTCTTTTATGATTGATACAACTGTTTTTCAGGATAAAAAAGCGGTTTACTATACATTGGGCTGTAAACTGAACTTTTCAGAAACATCTTCCATTGGGAAAATGCTGAAGGATGTGGGAGTCCGTACTGTCCGAAAAGGAGAAAAAGCGGATATTTGTGTGATCAATACTTGTTCGGTGACAGAAATTGCAGATAAGAAATGCCGTCAGGCTATTCATCGCCTGACCAAACAGCATCCGGGAGCCTTTGTTGTTGTAACCGGATGTTATGCACAGCTGAAGCCGGAGCAGGTTTCAAATATAGAAGGAGTTGATTTGGTATTGGGAGCTGAACAAAAAGGAGAACTGATCAACTATTTAGGCAGTTTGGAAAAGCATGAACATGGAGAAGCTATCACAACTGCTACTAAAGATATTCGTTCGTTTGCTCCATCTTGCTCACGTGGCGACCGTACACGATACTTCTTAAAGGTTCAGGATGGTTGTGATTATTTTTGTTCATACTGTACAATTCCTTTTGCACGTGGCAGAAGCCGGAATGGAAAAATCGAGGATCTGGTTGCACAAGCCAGACAAGCTGCAGCCGAAGGTGGAAAGGAAATTGTACTGACAGGTGTGAATATCGGTGATTTTGGCAAGACAACAGGAGAGACTTTTTTTGATTTGGTAAAGGCTCTTGATCAGGTAGAAGGCATCGAACGTTTCCGTATTTCTTCCATAGAACCCAACTTGCTGACTGATGAGATTATTGAATATGTTGCACATTCCAGGCTTTTATGCCTCATTTTCATATACCGTTACAGTCAGGATGTGATGAAGTACTGAAGTTGATGCGCCGTCGGTATGATACAGCGCTTTTTGCTTCGAAGATACGGAAGATCAAAGACTGATGCCCGATGCTTTTATCGGGGTAGATGTGATTGTGGGTACTCGAGGAGAAACTCCGGAGTATTTTGAAAAGGCTTATGAATTTATCCGCGGGTTGGATGTAACACAATTGCATGTCTTCAGTTATTCGGAGCGTCCCGGTACACAAGCTTTAAAAATAGATTATGTGGTTCCGGCTGAAGAAAAGCATCAGCGAAGCCAGCGGTTGCTTGCCTTGTCGGATGAAAAGACCAAAGCCTTTTATGCGCGTCATATCGGTCAGGAAGCAAAGGTTCTGATGGAAAAGTCAAAAGCCGGTATGCCGATGCATGGTTTCACGGAAAATTACATTCGTGTGGAACTGGAGCATGATGATTCTTTGGACAATCATCTCGTTCAGGTTCGTATGGGTGAGTTTAATGAAGACGGTACTGCTTTAAAGGGAGAATTGGTATGATACGTACATCGGTTGTCATTCTCAATTGGAACGGCTTGGAAATGCTCCGGCGTTTTTTGCCTTCTGTAATAGCTTGTTCACAAGGAGCAGGTGTGGAAATTTGCGTAGCTGACAATGCTTCAACTGATGCTTCATGTGAGGTTGTGGAACGTGAGTTTCCGTCAGTCAGACTGATTCGTTTGGATCGTAACTACGGATTTGCTGAGGGGTATAATCGTGCTTTGTCTCAAATTGAAGCCCAATATGTGTCCTGTTGAACAGTGACGTAGAGGTGACACCGGGATGGTTGGACGTGCAGATTGATTATATGGAGGCCCATCCGCAGGTAGCTGCTTGTCAGCCTAAGATATTAAGCTGGCATCAGAAAGAGTTTTTTGAGTATGCAGGTGCTTCCGGAGGTTTATTGATCGTTATGGCTATCCTTTTTGCCGTGGCCGTATATTTGAAAAGGTAGAGAAAGACTGCGGACAGTATGATGATCCTTTACCTGTATTCTGGCAACCGGTGCTGCATTATTGATTCGTCTGGAAGTTTATCGGCAAGTAGGAGGACTTGATTCACGTTTTTTCGCACATATGGAAGAAATCGATCTTTGCTGGCGCTTGTGCAGCAGAGGATATACACTCATGTGTCTTCCCTCCAGTAAAGTATATCATGTTGGTGGAGCCACGCTGAAAAAGGAAAATCCTCATAAAACCTTTTTGAATTTCCGGAATAACTTACTGATGCTTTATAAGAATCTTCCGGATAAAGAACTGGGCCGGGTAATGCGTATGCGGTGTCTGTTGGATTACATTGCTGCAGGAGTCTTTCTATTAAAGGGAGACTGGGGAAATGCCTGTGCTGTTATCAAGGCCAGACAGGAGTTTTCACGTATGCGTTCACAGTTTTGTCTCTGATCGTAAACAGAATCTGCGGTTGACGGTTGTCCGTCACCCTTTAGGACGTTTTCCTTTCAGTATTCTTTGGGAAGCTAAGCTTAAAGGCAAGAAGCTTTATTCTTTACTTCCCATTGATACTGCTGCCGTTGTCGGTAAATGATGGTCAATGTAAGATAGAATCTCCTGCATCTGGTCTGGATGAAACCAGGTGATTTGCGGGTCTCGTTTAAACCAGGTCATTTGTTTTCGGGAATAGATTCGGGAGTTCTGCTTGATTTTCTCAATGGCAAATGCCAGATCCCATTCACCGTCAAGATACTTGAATAATTCCTTGTACCTACGGTGTTTAAGGAATTGAGATGTTTGTAAGGGGCAACGCGTTTTGACCTCTTCCAGTAAACCTTCTTCCATCATCTGGTCTACCCGTCGGTTGATACGTTCGTATAACTCTTCACGTTCTCGCCGAAGTCCGATTTTCAATAAATTGAACGGCCGTTCTTTGCAGGTTTGTGTTCGGAAAGAAGTATAGGTACGTCCGGTCATGTAGCAGATCTCAAGCGCGTGTATAACACGTTTGGGATTTTTCCGGTCAACAATGGCATAATATTCCGGATCAAGCAGTTTCAGTTCTTCACATAACCTGTCCAGCCCTTCAGTCTCGTAACGCTGCATCATGAGTTCCCGGGTTTCGTTGTCCACTGTAGGGATATCATCAATACCCTTGCATACAGCATCTGCATACATCATAGATCCTCCGGTCATTAATGCAACCTGATGAATCTGAAATATTTCATCCAGTTTCTTTAATGCTTCAATCTCATATTGGGCAGCACTGTAGTAGTCTGTCAATTTGAGGGAGCCTATAAAGTAATGCGGAACCCGTGCCAGTTGTGCCGGTGTTGGCGCTGCTGTCCCGATTTTCAGGTCTGCATACAATTGACGGGAATCACACGATAAAATGCAGGTGTGATATTTTTCAGCAATTGCCAGGCTGAGTTCTGTTTTACCTACGCCGGTAGGGCCAATAAGTACTATAAGCGTTGGTTTCAGGTTATCCATATATTTAGAAAAGACACGCAGAGAACGTCCGGTTTAATCCGGTTGATACTTCTCGTGTCCGGGGTTTAGTTTATAATAAATGTTGTCTTTGACTAGTATTTATCTTCGTCATAGGAGTTACTTCCACCACCCATGTCAAAACCTTCCGGATCAAAGTCTTCCATATCAAATTCCTGGTCTCCATAGAAGTTCTCATCCAGATCCAGAGCAGCATTGGTGTTCATTTGTTCATCGAAATCTATGGTCTGTTTGGGAGCTTCTCCTTCCTTCCGGGAACAGGTAGCATGTGCCAGTTCTTTTCCTGTGATAATTTCTGCCAGTTCAATGAAGAATACACGTTCTGCCAATGGGTCGAAAACATAAATCATTTTTTGTTTTTCTTCTTCCAGAAGCTCGCTTAAGCGGGTATCTTTCATGACATATGTATCTTCTTCTGAACTTCCGCTTCCCATATCTTCGAGTGTGATTTCCGTTTCTTTTTCCCAGTCATCATCGCAGATAAAGAAAGAAGTCATTTGATCATCTTTATACTTGCAACATTTCAGAATAGCCTCATGCAGATCGTAGAATGAAGCTTCGGAGTCTATTTTGATTTCTCTCAGGAAATCATCGACTTCATCGGATATAATTCTAAATTTGTATACCATCGTAATATTTATTAGAAATATTGTCGTTTACTTTTTATCGGATAATTCCTCGCTGTGAGTTCTCAATGAAAGAAATGATGTATTCAATCTCTGGGCTTGTCGGAATTTCCTGTTTAACTTGTTCCAATGCTTCGGTTACATTTTTTCCGCTATTGTAAATGATGCGATAGGCATTATGGATATTCTCAATCAGCTCATTTGAAAATCCGCGCCGGCGTAATCCTACAATGTTTATTCCACTATAAGCAATGGGTTCTCTTCCTGCAATTATAAAAGGTGGAATATCTTTGCTGAAGCGGCATCCTCCTTGTATCATTACATATCCGCCTACCCGGCAGAATTGATGCATCAGGACGTTGGCGCTGATAATGGCATTATCATCAATGATGATTTCTCCAGCCATTTTGGTTGAGTTACCAATGATACATCCATTTCCGATCAGAGCATCATGAGCAACGTGTACCCCTTCCATGAGCAGGTTATTGCTGCCGACGATAGTCCGGCCTTTGGCTGCGGTTCCACGGTTGATGGTGACATTTTCACGGATTGTATTGTTGTTTCCTATTTCAGCAGTCGTTTCTTCTCCTTTAAATTTGAGATCCTGAGGAACTGCACCGATTACAGCTCCCGGAAAAATCTGATTTCCGTTGCCAATACGTGAACCATATAGAATGTTTACGTTCGACATGATCACATTATTGTCTCCGATGACGACATTCTTATCGATGAAAGTAAACGGACCTACCTCTACATTTTCACCAATAATTGCTTCGGGATGTATGTAAGCTAATGGACTGATCATATTTTTATCCATTTTATTATTTGTTTTTTACAATTTGTGCCATAAATTCAGCTTCGCAAACAATCTTTTCGCCAACGAAGATGTAACCTTTCATCGTAGAAATTCCTCTTCGGATGGGGGCCATCAGTTCTACACGGAAAATGAGTGTATCTCCAGGCACGACTTTCTGGCGGAATTTTACATTATCGATTTTCAGGAAATAGGTTGAATACTTTTCCGGTTCGTCGATTGAATTCAGAACAAGCAATCCTCCTACCTGAGCCATTGCTTCGATCTGAAGAACTCCGGGCATAACCGGTTCCTGAGGGAAATGTCCCTGGAAGAACGGTTCATTGGAAGTGACATTCTTTACACCTACAATGTGGTTGGCACCGATTGCAATAACTTTATCCACCAGTTGGAACGGATAACGGTGCGGAAGCAGTTCACGGATACGGTTTACGTCCATGACAGGAGCTTCGTTACAGTTATAGACCGGGGCCTGGATTTCATGCTGGCGGATTTCTTTTCTCAACTGGCGGGGCAAACTTGTTGTTGATCGTATGTCCCGGACGGGTTGCATGATACGTCCTTTGATTGGTTTTCCTGTCAGTGCCAGGTCACCAATGATATCCAGCAGTTTGTGACGTGCAGGTTCATTGGGCCATACCAAAGGAATATGGTTGATATATCCTAGGTTGGCAGCATCCATGTGAGGAACTCCCATTACGTCAGCCAGTTTGTCAAAGTTATCTTGTGTCATTTGTTTTTCGTAGATAACAATGGCATTGTCCAGGTCACCTCCTTTGATCAGGCCTGCATTCAGCAAAGGCTCGATTTCACGCACAAACACAAAGGTACGTGCAGATGCTATTTCCGTTGGGAAGTCCTCCATATTTTCCAGTGTTGCATACTGATTGGTCAGAATCTTGGAGTCATAGGAAATCAGTGTGTTTACACTAAATTTATCGTCTGGAAGAACGATGATGGATGAACCGGTTGTTTCGTCTCTGAATTCTATTTTAGACTTAATGATATAATAGTCTTTGGGAGCTGCTTGTTCCTCAATTCCTACACGTTTGATGCATTCCACATATGCTTTTGCACTACCGTCAAGAATCGGGAATTCAGGTCCGTTTACTTGTATCAGGCAGTTGTCAATGCCCGCAGCATAGAGGGCTGCCAAAGCATGTTCAACGGTACTTACTTTTACCCCGTTTTTAGCCAGTACAGTTCCACGGGTTGTGTCAACTACATTTTCAGCTACGGCATCGATAACAGGCTGGTCATCCAGATCAATGCGCTGAATCTTATACCCGTGATGTTCTGGGGCAGGATTGAATGTGACAGTCAGTTTAACTCCGGTATGGAGCCCTTTACCATTCAGTGTAAAACTGCCTTTAAGAGTCTGTTGTTTCAACATGGGCTTAGTTATTTAGTTGTTTCTTTAATTCTTCTATTTCTTTTTGCAGGCGTCCCAATTCAGTATACATGTCGGGCAATTTCTTATAAATGGCTGCAGAGCGTGCAAACTGTTTAGGATCAATGGCCGGATATCCCATCAGCGTACTTCCTGACTTCGTATTTCCCGGTATTCCGGACTGTGCTCCGACGGTTACATGGTCACCGACTTTGATGTGTCCGGCCACACCGACCTGTCCTCCGAACATACACCATTCTCCTATCTTGGCAGAACCTGCAACTCCTGCCTGTGATGCCATTACGGTATGACTTCCTACTTCTACGTTGTGAGCAATCTGTACCAGGTTGTCTAACTTGGTTCCTTTGTGGATGATTGTTGCTCCCATTGTAGCCCGGTCAATACAGGTATTGGCACCGATTTCCACATCATCTTCCAGTATGGCAATACCGATTTGAGGTATTTTCTCATAACCTTCGGGAGATGGTGCAAAGCCAAAGCCGTCAGCTCCAACGACTGATCCTGCGTGAAGGATACAGTTGTTTCCGATACGGCAGTCATGATAGATCGTTACGTGAGGATAGAGTATCGTATTGTTGCCAACCTTTGCATTACATCCGACAGTTACATGAGGATGGATATAGGTATTGTCTCCGATGATGGCTCCTTCTTCAATGCAGGCAAATGGACCGATATAGACATCCTTTCCGATTTTTGCATTGGATGCGATGGATGCCAAAGGATCGATACCCTGTTTTTTCGGTTGGCTCATTTCATAGAGAGTCATGAGTTTTGCCAGGCTTTCATAAGCATTATCCACTTTGATAAGGGTAGCTTTGATTTCGTGTTCAGGTTCGAAGTCCTTATTTACCAGAACAATGGACGATTGTGTGTCGTAAATGTAATGTGTATATTTCGGATTCGAGAGAAAAGATAATGCGCCCGGAATACCTTCTTCTATTTTGGCGAAAGTGTGTACGGTTGCATTCTCGTCTCCTACAATGACTCCTTGGATATATTCCGCAATCTGCTTAGCTGAAAACTCCATAACTGTCTATCTTTTGTTCTTTTTATATTTTAAAATAACCTTTCGAGCCTTCTATAATATGGCATAGTGACTCATTAATTATGCAAATTACGTATTTTTTTTTTATATATCCGTGTAAAATGGCAATTATTTCCTGTTGAGAGTCCTGAAAAGTTGGTGAATAAATGTTTTTATTTTGTTTTTCCTGTTTTTCAGCAGAAAAGCCATTCCCCGATTCCTTTTAGGGAAACCGGGAAATGGCTTTTAAATGGAATTTAAATTCTTGTATTATAAGATAGCTTTCAGCTGTTCTGCCATTTGCTGCTGAACCTTATGTGCTTCTTCACCGGCAACTTCAGCAAAACGTTCGGTTTTATCTGCATAGATAATGGCACGGCTGGAATTGACAATCAGTCCGCATTCTTTGTTCATACCATATTTGCAGACTTCTTCCAGTGATCCGCCCTGTGCTCCGATACCCGGAACCAGCAGGAAGTGGTTCGGAACAATCTTGCGGATGTCTTCAAACATGCGTCCTTGAGTTGCACCTACCACATACATCATGTTCTGGTCGTTGCCCCATTCCTGGCTCTTGCGCAATACTTTTTCGAACAGACGTTCGCCTTCTGTATCAGTAGTCAGCTGGAAATCGTGAGAACCTTTGTTGGATGTCAGCGCCAGCAGGATAACCCATTTTCCTTCGTAAGTCAGGAACGGAGTAACACTGTCTTCACCCATGTAAGGTGCTACCGTAACTGCATCCAGGTTAATTTCTTCGAAGAATGTACGTGCATACATAGCTGAAGTATTACCGATATCACCGCGCTTGGCGTCAGCATGATAAACTGATCAGGATAGTTTTCGTTCAGATACTGGATGGTCTTTTCAAAAGAAATCCAACCTTTGACACCCATGCTTTCGTAGAAAGCAGATTCGGCTTGTAAGCGATACAGTAAGGAGCTGTGGCATCGATGATGGCTTTATTGAAAGCAAAGATAGGATCTTCTTCTTTCAGCAGATGTTCCGGTATTTTCTTTATATCCGTGTCCAGTCCTACACACAGGAAAGACTGTTTTTTCTTGATGTTTTCAAATAATTGTTGTTTGTTCATATTCCTGAATCTTTAAATTATAAGTCTTTTTGCTACCAGTTGTTACAATTCACTTTCTTTCAGTCGTTCTGCATTTTCGGCTACAATCAGGTGGTCAATACAGTCCTGAATATCTCCGTCCATGAACGCTGCCAGATTATAGATCGTATAGTTGATACGGTGATCAGTAATACGTCCCTGAGGATAATTGTATGTACGGATCTTGGCCGAACGGTCGCCGGTGCTGACCATGGTTTTACGTTTGGAAGCGATGTCGTCGATGTATTTCTGATGTTCCTTATCGTAAATGAAGGTACGCAGACGGCTGAGTGCACGTTCCTTGTTTTTGGGCTGGTCGCGTGTTTCCGTACATTCGATAAGGATTTCTTCTACGACGCCGGTATTCGGATTCTTCCAGTTATAGCGCAGACGAACTCCGGATTCTACCTTGTTGACATTCTGACCTCCGGCACCACCGCTTCGGAAAGTATCCCATTTGATTTCACCTTCGTTGATTTCTACGTCAAACGGTTCTGCTTCGGGAAGTACAGCAACCGAAGCTGCTGATGTATGAACACGTCCCTGAGTTTCAGTCGCAGGAACGCGCTGTACACGGTGAACGCCTGATTCATATTTCAAAGTGCCGTATACCTTGTCCCCGGTAACGGAGCAGATAATTTCCTTGAAACCGCCGGCAGCTCCTTCGTTGGCACTCGATACCTCCAGCTTCCATCCTTTCGATTCGCAATATTTGGAATACATGCGGAACAAATCTCCTGCAAAGATGGCTGCTTCGTCGCCTCCCGTACCTCCACGGATTTCCAGGATAGCGTTGCGGTCATCCTGCGGGTCGGCTGGTACCAGCAGAAGTTTTATTTCCTCTTCCAGCTGGGGAATACGGGCTTCACAGGCTGCAGCTTCCTCACGGGCCATTTCCTTCATTTCCGGATCGTTTTCAGCCATCATCATTTTGGCTTCTTCCAGTCCGTTGAGGCATTGCAGATATTCCTTGCGGGCAGCCATGATGTCACCCAGCTCCTTATATTCCTTCGTCAGTTTGACATAGCGTTTCTGATCGCCAATTACGTTCGGGTCTGTAATCAGGTTGATACTTCCTCGAAACGGGCTACCAGGCCTTCCAGTTTCTCCAGTATGGTGTTATTTTCTGCCATTTAAATATTTTGTTTTGTTTTTACCACAATCTGCCGCTCAATAAATACGTAATAATAATAAGTATCAATAAAATTATCAGTATATAATTTACATGTTTCTTCCAAGTCCATTTCTTGCCTGACATCGAACTCTGTGTACATGCACCGGCGTAGATCCTTTCATAGTCATTTATTTTTATGATTGATACCTTTGTTATATTGTCTCCAGGCTAATAAACAGACTATTATGAGGATAATGCAAAGGAATCCCATAGGCATTGTGACTTTATTGTATTAATATTTGAACTCTCCGAACTCGCTGCGGATAATCAGTTCCTTGTGGTCACTTTCTTCGATGCGTCCGATAACCTGTGCGTCGATATTGAATGACTTGCTGATTTCGATTACTTCCTTGGCATGTTCCGGTGACAGGTAGACTTCCAGACGGTGTCCCATGTTGAATACCTTGTACATTTCGTCCCATTCGGTGCCGCTTTGTTCTTTAATTGTACGGAACAAAGGAGGAACAGGGAAGAGATTGTCTTTGATGACACGGCAGTTGTCGCCAACAAAGTGCAGCACTTTTGTCTGTGCACCGCCAGAGCAGTGAACCATACCATGGATTTCCGGACGCAGGGCATCCAGCAGTTTCTTCACAACCGGAGCGTACGTACGGGTCGGAGAAAGAACCAGCTTACCGGCATCCAGCGGAGAGCCTTCTACGGTGTCAGTCAGTTTCAGTTGACCGCTGTATACCAGTTCTTCAGGTACAGCCTTGTCATAGCTTTCCGGATATTTTTCAGCCAGGTATTTGGCAAACACATCGTGACGGGCACTGGTCAGACCGTTGCTTCCCATACCTCCGTTGTATTCCTTTTCGTAAGTAGCCTGTCCGTAAGAAGCCAGACCGACAATCACGTCTCCCGGACGGATATTGGCATTGTTGATAACATCTGCACGTTTCATACGGCAGGTCACCGTGCTGTCCACGATGATTGTACGGACAAGGTCGCCCACATCAGCTGTTTCACCGCCGGTTGCATAGACACCGACACCCATTTCGCGAAGCTCAGCCAGCAGTTCGTCTGTACCGTTGATGATGGCCGAGATCACTTCTCCCGGTACAAGCAGCTTGTTACGGCCGATGGTAGAAGACACCAGAATGTTATCTACGGCTCCTACACAAAGAAGGTCGTCGATGTTCATGATCAGTGCATCCTGTGCAATGCCTTTCCATACAGACAAGTCGCCGGTTTCTTTCCAGTATAGATAAGCCAGAGATGACTTTGTGCCGGCTCCGTCAGCATGCATGATGTTGCAGTATTCAGGATCACCTCCCAGAATATCCGGAATGATCTTACAGAATGCCTTCGGGAAAATACCTTTGTCAATGTTCTTGATGGCGTTGTGTACATCTTCTTTGGATGCTGATACGCCGCGCTGCATGTATCGTTGATTACTCATGAGTATAGTATAAGTTTATTTGTTTCAATTATCTTTGCAAAAAGTACGATTTTTTTTCATAACTACTGGGCGCAAAGTGGATTTTTATTCCACAAGCGGTTGGTTCAGAGCTCCCATGCCGACCAGTCTGGTTTGTCCGTCGGGAGTCTGGATGCTGAAGCGGAAAAGTCCGTTTCCCAGCCGTTGCAGCATTTCCCGTGTAGGATGAGCTGTCCGGAGCACTTCCTGTCCGGTTGCGTCCGAAATAATCAGCATGCAGTTTTCCGGGATACGGGGCAGATTCTGTAAAGTAATTGTCTGGATGCCTGCGCTGTCCGGAATATTCAAAGCCAGAGGCTGACTTTCGTTGCCGAATCTGTCCACGGCAGTCACGGCCCAATAAGTCCGCTGGTGCCAGGGGAGCAGAGGGTGAAGAGGTACGATGTGCTGTCGGTCCGCGTACAGATCAGGTTCTCTGCCCGTTCTGTGTTGACCGGATACTGGTCGGATGCATAAATACGGTAATAAATGCCTCCGGGGTTGTTGTCTGTCGAAGCATGCCAGCTCATGCGCACCTGCCGTTCTCCCGGAATCAGGCTGGGAAGGGTAGGGACACTGGGAGCAATGCTGTCAGCCATGTCATGGGAGGAACTACGGCCGGATACAGATAGAAGTTTTTTTCCAGTTCATCCATCAGCCCTTGGTATTGTCCATCAGGAAACGGTTCCTGAAGTAGGCTTGTCCGTCCGTGTGGATATCCCGCAGGAAATATAGCTGTCGGACAATCTCATCCAGTTTCCAGTTCTGTTCTCTGGGATGCATGAAATAGATTCCCAATCCGGGGATTACCCAGCGTTCGTTTTTGTTCTCCTGCCAGTCAAGGGCAAACGGATAAAACTGGTTGCCAAGGAAGTACATCATGGGGAAGATGGCATCATGGATTCCTTCTTTCAGCCATTTCTGTGCATCCTGATAAACGGCATGATAAGCGTTCCATCCTTTGGAAGGATAGCGGTAAGTGTCTCTGTATTTCCCTACGGGAGAGCTGCTGACCTTCACCCACGGCTTCAGTTTCTTGACTTCCGTATAGACTTGTCTGACGATACGGGTAATGTTGTCCCGTCTCCACTGGGATTTCTCCTGCTTATGTCCATATTTCCGGTACGTGTCTTTGTCGGGAAAGTCTTCTCCCTGTTCCGGATAACGGATGTATCCAGGTGGATACCGTCTATGTCATAATTCGCCACGATTTCCCGGACCATCAGGCTCAGGTAGCCGGCCGTTCCCGGATTGCCCGGATCCAGATACCAGCTTCCCCGGAACTGCTTGCAGAGTTCGGGATGCTTCCTGACACTGATTGCTTGCCTTGCAGTCCTACCTGCGCTTGTTTCCGATGGGGATTGCCACCATCCAGGCATGAATTTCCATACCTCTGCGGTGACATTCTTCAATGGCAAACTTCAGGGGATCATAGCCGGGATTCTGTCCGGTGTGTCCGGTCAGGGATTCGGCAAAGCATTCCAGGGCAGAAGGATAGATGACGTCTCCGCGCAGACGGGTCTGGAACAGCACCGTATTGAAATTGGCTTCCTGCAGTTTGTCCAATATATTGCATAATTCTTTTTTCTGGCGTTCAATGCCTGCGGGGGATGTTGCTTTCTGGGAAGGCCAGTCCAGTCCTCCCAAAGTAGTGATCCATGAGGCCCGGATTTCCTGTTTGGGGGCAGCCTGTGCAGGCAGTAATGTTCCCAGGCAGATGAATAAAATGAACAATATGCGCATAAAGTCGGTCTTTTTAATCGCGCAAAGGTATGAAAATATTCTTGGAAATTAGTACTTTTGCGGACTTAAAACTTAAAGATGAAAGAGTTATGTTATTGACTACAACAAACACAGTGGAAGGAAAGCGCGTCGTACATTATTACGGTGTCGTTTCCGGTGAGACGATTATTGGTGCCAATATTTTCCGTGATTTCTTTGCCAGCATACGGGATATTGTTGGCGGACGTTCTTCTTCATATGAGCAAGTGTTGCGTGAAGCAAAGGCAACAGCATTGAAAGAGTTGCAGGATGAGGCTGCCGCGTTGGGGGCTAATGCAGTGATCGGTATAGATCTGGATTATGAAACGGTAGGAGGAAACGGCAGTATGCTGATGGTGACAGCCAGCGGTACGGCCGTATATCTGGAATAAGGAAGATTATAATAAACAGACATGAAAAAGAAGTATCTTTTATTGGCTGCATTGGTCGGAATGTCAGCCGGTGCGATGGCACAAAAGAAGGGGTTCAGTTACAAGTTCTATGGGCAAGTACGTGCAGACCTGTTTTACAATACACGTACAAACTCGGAAACCGTAGACGGGTTGTTCTATATGTATCCGCTGGATAAGTTGCCCGATGCGGATGGCAATGACCTGAATGATCAGGGAAACGGAAATCTGTATGCGCTTTACAGCCGTGTCGGTGTGGATGTGGCTGGGCCGATGTTGGGCAAGGCCAGGACTTCTGCGAAGGTTGAAGTGGACTTCCGGGGTTCGGGAACATCTTATTCTCTGTTCCGTCTGCGGCATGCTTATTTCAATCTTGACTGGGGAACTTCCGCATTGCTGGTGGGACAGACCTGGCATCCGCTGTATGGAGATGTTGCTCCTGAAATCCTGAATTTGAATATGGGGGCACCTTTCCAGCCGTTCAGCCGTGCTCCTCAGGTACGTTATCGTTTCACCCGGAAGCATTTTCAGCTGACAGCCTCTGCCATCTGGCAGTCTCAGTATCTCTCTGTCGGTCCGGCATCGGATAAAGCAGGAGAAGCTTCAACGTCCAAGAGTCAGAACTTTATTAAGAACAGCTGCGTACCGGAATTTTATGTCGGTATGGACTATCGCCGGCCGGAACTGATTGCCGGTGCCGGAGTACATGTTTCTTCCATCCGGCCGCGTACAAAATCTGTAGTAGGGAGTGATACATACAAGGTAGATGAACGGGTAACCGGCGTGTCAGCTGAGGCTCATCTGAAATATACGCATGAACGTTTCCTTCTCTCGGCCAAGAGTGTACTGGGTACGAATCTGACGCAGACCAGTACGGTGGGAGGATATGGCATTACTTCGGTAGATCCTTGTACGGGTGAACAGACTTACACTCCGTTGCGTACTTCTGCCACCTGGCTGAATGTAGCTTATGGAAAGACCTGGCGTCCGGCTCTGTTCTTCGGTTATCTGAAAAGCCTCGGTGCTTCTACGGAAGTGTCTGATGTGCTGGGCACCGGAACCAATCTGGATCAGTTGTTGAATGCCACGGCTGAATTGACTTATAATCGTGGCAACTGGAAACTGGGTGCTGAATATTCACTGTGCAATGCCTGGTATGGTGATGAATTCAGTGCAAAAGCAAAGGCTTTGTCATCTCATACAGTGATGAACCATCGTGTGGTGATGACTGCCATTTATCAATTCTGATCATTGTTTGTCAGGATAAAAAAGCGGGAGGTTGTAAAGAAAGATGCTACAACCTCCCGCTTATATGTTCAGTACTGACTCAGTCTGATGCAATCTTTTTCATGACCTTAAGTTTTTAAGGTTGTTATTGTATTTGAAAAACGCCAAATAGGAACTTTACCATGACCTGTACCAGTTTCTGACCTTTACGTCAACCTGTTTTTCCAGTAAATAATCTTCATTTACCGGAGGATATTCGGGAAGTGGTGCATGCTCTAGGTCGGCATGGAAAGCACCATACATCAGTAACTTGTATTTGTCATATTCTCCCAACAGCAGATACGGGGTGGTAAGATTCGGTAATATCTTCACCGCTTCTCGCAGGCTGGCATTTGCCGTGATCGTATCTCCCGCCCAATGAGCACGTAACCGTAGCGTGCATAGTCTAAAGCCGAAGCACCGTTGACGGGTTTATCCTTCAATGCCTTCCGCACTACACTCGCATGGAAAATACTGTCGGTTTGCTTCCAGTAACGCATCCGCTCATCGTCCAGCAAGCGGGGAGTATAGCGAATAGCTTCTGCCATCATCCGGCAGGCAGTTCCCTTATCGTCACGGATATAGCACCTCTCGGCATAAGCACGCAGATACAAGCTGTTACGAGGAAAGTCCGTTGCCAATTTCCGCAATATACTGTCTGCCTCCGCCGGATTTTCTTTCACAAGCGTTCGGGAAGCATACAAGTAGCGGAGCTGCACATCTTCGGGATGCCGCATCCAAGCTTTCCGGTACTCTTTCCGTTCCAGATAAGTCCCTGTAGTCGGTAGCTCTCAGTATACTCGGAATATTCCACACCAGCACAGTCGCCAGCGCAAGTCCGGCTATCGCATAGCCGCTTGCCGAAAACGGAATCCGTTCCGGTTCTTCCTCCTCTTCCCTTTGCAGATAAGCAAGGAGCAGATATACCATCAGCATGAGGAAAGGCACTTCCTCCCATGCCGACTGGCTCATGTCCTTAGCAAGCAAGGCAAGCAGTGTGCAACCGATGATACGGCTTTCCCGTTGCTTGCGCCGTTGCCACAAGGCACGGGCTACGGCAAGGAAAAGCAAGGCGTAAAGCGACGTCCCGGCTATTCCCTTTTCCACCAGCAGCCGTGCCAACGTGTTCGGCGCCATCGAAGTGAACGGTTTCGTGCTGTCCTGCCCTGTCACGGTATCGAGCGCATACATATAATTGCCGTTGCCGTACCCCTCCAACGGGCGTTCTTTGAACACCGTCCAAGCAGCTTCCGTACCTTGTATCCGGCTTTCTGTGCTTTGTTGCTGCGAAACGGTACTGTTCATCGCCAAGGTAGTCCGAAACTCTTTCGGACAACACACCGTAACCAGTGCCAATGCAGCCAACGCAGAAAAGAGAACACGGAATTTGTCCGCCTTATGCATTACCGCCATACTGCCAATAAGAAAAATGCCCGAAGCGATGTAAGCTCCACGGGAAAAGGACAGAAAGATAGCTGTAAAAGTCAGGATTACTAAAACCATCGCATAACGCCGGCGCGAAAGGCACGTCCACCCCAAAATAAGCAAGAGTATCTCCGACCACACATTGGTGATATATCCCAGCGGACGAAACAGAAAGCGGAAATGATACGTGTCCTCGAAACCGACTCCCAGTACAGAACTCCGAAACACAAAGAAGGACAGAATGGCAAGTACCACAGCAATACCCATCAGTACGTCACTGCCCGAACGGACGATACGTTCCGCAGGTTGCCATGCCGACAGCCGACGAAACGTGAAATATGCCACCAGCGCATACAGGGAGTACAGGGAAACACGTATGGCAGGTAAAGGACAATCGGCATAAAGACAGGACACCAGGTCGTACAGCGTAATCATGCCGATACAAGTGTCCAAAACAGTCCATCGCCCGAATGGTAACACATGGATTGCCGTCAGCCCTCCCGCAAGAAGCAGGAAGGAAACCAAATGGGAGTCGTCCACACGATACAAAAAAATTCCCATCGCTACCAGCAGCAGACAAGCTGTGGCGTACCACACCGCCTTGTTCGGATGGATACCTGTATTATTGTTTTTTGGCATAGCGTTTTGTGAATGAGGTTATCGTCCTGTACACAAGGTAACCTATCAGAGCAAGAAATATCAGTTGCATGCTGATGTTTCGCAGCAAGGCGAAAGGTGGAACCATGCGGTTGGACAAGTAAAGAATCAGTTCGTTCACTGCATCGGGAAAGGTCTGCACAAAGCGGTACAGAAACATGGGGATAACGTAACAGAAGTAAAATCCCATAAAGCGTTCACCACCACCGAGTACGCCAGCAGCCCGTATTTCTCCAGCGGGCGTATCTGGAGCAGGTAAGGCTTCTTGTCTATCGGCTTCCGGCGGACAAGCCGGTACAGGTAACTGAGCAACTCCAGCGAACGCTGCCGGAGGTTAGGCACTCCCAACAAGTCCGAAGCAATCCAGTAACCGTCGAACTTGAAGAAAGGATTCAGCGTCATCACGAACCCCAGATTCATAATAAGTATCAGGTACCGCAGGATGTCGTTTCCCGTTATGAGAAAAGCCACCAGCAGGGCTATCAGCCAATACGACTGGAAGTAAACCCCGGCAAGGTTCACCACGCACCGTTGCGCCCGGTTCAGTTTCCACACTTCCGTAACGTCCGTATAGAGCACGGGAAAGTTCAGGTACAACCCGAATCCTATCCCCCCATGGCGCATGCCAAAGTATTTGCAAGCGGAAGCGTGCCCCAGTTCGTGGAAAAAGGAAGAGGCAAGCATAAACACCAGTAATCCCGCTACCATATAGATGTTCACTTTGTTGTTGAACAGAAGCAGGTCGGAGGTAGTAAAGAAAAACCAAGCGTCCAATGCCAACATTCCCACCAGCACCACCATCATATATGCCTTATGGAACAAAAAACGGAACGTATCCGAGAATCGGTCTATCGCGCCGGCGCTGAACAGTTCCTTTTCGTAAAGGAAGCTCCGCTTTTTCGGCACTGCACGAAAGATGGGATCGATGAATTTTTCTATCACTTCCCGCACTTGCTCCGGGGTGTACTTTCCTTCTTTCTTTCGGACGTATGCTTCGATAGCCGCTTTTTCCTCCTCATACCGTTGCAGTTCTTCCACCAGTTCCACAATGGCGTGACTGGCTTCGTAGTATTGCCCGTTGTAGGACAACAGATACTTTTCCTTCTGCACCGAAGAAGAAAAGGGATGGTGGATGGTGATGTCGCTGTAATTGCTCATGATATTTTATATTTATCTTACTTTCAAGATCGCACTGTTTATGCTTTTGTCCACTGTATTGGCTTCACGGGAAGTCTTCTTGCCAAAATCAAACGTATAAGCCAGTTTTACATAAGCGGTTTGCTGATATATACGGCTGGTGCGCACTTGGTAGTACTGATAAGCACTCATACAAGAATATTCACGATAATTATTTTTTCGAGTAAACGGATTTTCTGTTCCCACTTCCGCCATCCAATTCTCCTTATTATAACGCAATGAAATACCATATAAAGCCGGAGCTTTCTTTATCGCCAACTTCTTATTGTCTAATGTTTTCTCCGTGCTTTTTCCCCATGCGCTCAATGTGAATGATTTTATAAAATAGTTAGCTTGCAAAGAAGCCATAAAATGATCCGTTGATAGCCCTTGAGCTCCAAGAATTTTAAATCTTTCATATTTTAATGTTGAATTAATTCTTAAGTCTTCAGAAATACGACATGAAGCTATTAACTCCAGTTTCCACTTATCATATGTAGTATTCGACTGATAACTGCTTATCAGTTTTTCTCCTTCCGAATAATAATCTACAGAGACATTATTTTTAATCTTGGTATACCAAGAGCTTATTTGCAGATTTACAGGATTTAGCGTAGCATCGTAAGTGAAAAAGTACTCCTGGAGAACCGGGTTGTCCAGATTGGGATTGCCACGCTGAATACGTAAAAAATCAATAGTCTGATCAACAGTATTTACATAACTGATATCAGGTTGAAAATTTCCCATAGCAAATCCTAAAGAAAATAGATGATTGGCATGCAATTGATATCTAATCCAAGAGTTTGTACGAAACGTCCAATCCTGACGTTTTGCCTGAGTATGTAATTTATAATTTAATAAAGAAAAACCGGGATTTATCATCAAAGTTACCTTATTGTCGAACAGATGCTGCATATAACTCAAATTAAGAAGTGATTCTCCCCTCCACAAATGCTGCCACGAACAATAGTCACCTTCATATAAAGATGAAGAGATGTAATGATCGTGCAAAAAGCTAGCTCCTACAGAACTGTTCTTAAATGTTATATTGTATACTCCCATCGCTCTAAAAGAGTATAAATCTTCATCGGCATAGGTAAAAGACTCCAATTCATTTTCCGTATAATTTCTGCTATAAGTATTGTGTGCATAATTTCCCATTACGTTTATATGGATGCGCTGCCGGGAAGTAGGATAGAAAAGGCCATCAACGCACATAGAAGGCTTCAGATTCTTTTCTGTTGCTGAACTTAACGACAAGACATCTTCATACGCACTATTTTCATAATGTAACAGATTGCCCTGATTATTTTCAGGAGTAGATTTGCGTACCAACCTGCAAGACCATAAATATTGTATTTTTTCCGCTTTATAATTTACCTTAAATTGTGCATATTGCTGATTGTCACGCAAAAAAGCATCTTGATTAACAAGATTCCTATTAATATAGGAGTTTGATATATTCATTCCTTCCGTTCTGTTTTCTTGGATCCCATCATATTTATTCATGTTATACCCACTAAAAAAAGGTATAACTCCATTGATTACGATCCATTTTTGCTCCCAAATTATAATTTCCGGCAAGATAACCAATATTCTGCCATCCATCCAACGATATATATCCACCCAATTGATACGTCTTTGTTACATAATTAATGGAAGCTATATCCCCGGTATAAATACCTGAAGGAGTATCATAATATTCTATTTTTTCAATCTCTTTAGGACGCAGGTTCTGTATTTCACGCAACTCTGCCTTAACTCCGTTTATATACAGAGTCGCTTCTCCTCTTGCAGTTCTAACAATCCCTTTATTGGCATTTACATTAAGTCCCGGAATCATTAAATTGTAGAGTAAATCATAACCAGAATAAGAATGACTTTTCTGTATTCTATCTGGAATAACCAATATATGATCTTTTTTACGTATAAAAGAATTTCCTCTTACAACAACCTCATCTAGTGCTACATTATTATCTTTCAAAATAAAAGGAGACAAGGTATAATCAGAGGCTGATACTTGTATTTCTTTATACAGACTGATATAACTAATGTTGCTTATTTTTATAATATATTTCCCTGTCTGAACACCAGAAAGCCGAAAAACTCCAGCGCTATCCGTTGTAGTTCCTTTGACCAAAGTAGAATCTAAGCTAAGTAATAGAACGGAAGAAAAAGGAACTACCTGATGTTTTGTATCAAGTACATAACCTCTCACAACATATTGAGCATGCAATGGCAGAACCATAAACAAAATCAATAGCCAGTAGAATATTCTTTTATACATATATTGTAAAGTTTACGCAGAATAAAGAATTGAGTCATTGAAAATCAGTACTCTTATAATCTTATTCAGTATAAGATTTATATCATAAATGTAATGTATGAGCATGGGACATATGTCCCATGCAATTGTTAATAAAAATGATAAATTCTTCAACAATTCGATTAATGTATATTGCATGCAACAGAACCACTACAATGTGTACATTCATCGTCATTGTTCAATGGGGAAAAGGAAGAAGTGTCATCAATAGAGGTAGCAATGTTTAGCAACCCATCCAACATTAAAGGATCTGTTTCTAAACGTTCTTCAAGTTTTTGTAAATCAAACTCTGTTGATGCTGGATTCAAAGACACCAATTCTTTGTCTTTTTTTAAAGTTTGTTTTTCCATAATTTAAAAATTTTGATTAATACTTATTTTAAGCTCTTCAAAAGCTTTATTTACAGCCAAGTATAAAGATTTAGGGAATAAAATACATTGCATATGTTTCCCCAATATATGATAATAAGGACATCCTCCTCCACATAAAAGTGCATATTTACAGTGATTACATGGTTTTTTCTGCCCTACAGTTGTATTTTTCCATTGGCGCAAAACCTCATTGTTCCAAGTAACTCCTTCAGAAGAATATTTACCTTCTATATGTTCTTTTTTTACCTATAACTTCCCAACAAGGATAGATATTACCCAATGGATCTAATACATAGCCATTAGCCTGAGCTGCACAACTAATAGACTTAAAATGTACAGAACGTTTTTCAAATATTGCTTTATATATCTTTTTATAAATTCCATAATCAAGACCTTGAGAAGAAGAGTCATATTGTTTTCGTTGATCTATAAAAGACTGCATAGACAAAAAATCAAGATCTTGGTGCTCTGCTTCCATAATAGAATCATTATCTTTCAATAATGCTGCATACATCTGAAAATTAGAATAAGAATAGAAGCCTTTTTGCTCAAAAAAAAAAATCTTTAATTCATTGAATTCATTAATATTAGAATTATCAATATTTACTCTCACAACAATTTTTACACCTTTATGTAAGGCTAAAGCTATGTTAGAGATTATTTTATCAAATGTATTATTATCTCGAAAATGAATCCGGCGCTTATTATGGATTTCTTTAGGGCCATCAATGGTTATCTGAAGTTTGCGAATTTTATCTTCACCTAACAAATCTTCAAAAAAATCAACTTCATAGCCATTAGTTATAGCAACAAACGAATATCCTCTCTTTATTCCTTCTTCTACTATATATGTAACTATTTCTTTATTTTCAGATAAAAGAGGTTCTCCACCATAAAGCGTAATAACATTAGAACACAATTGCTTATGTGGTTGAATACAATCCATAGCATAATAAGCATTATCAACCATTTCCTTTGTGAATACATTCGTACATTCCCATCTTTATTTTTTCTGCTTTCAAAACAATAAGGGCAACGAAAATTGCAATTATAAGTAACGACCCATGTAAAAACAGTACTTAGCACTTCACACTTACGATGCAAAGCTTTAGCGATTCGAGCTACATAGGTATACTCCTCACTTTGGGATTTAGTCGTTATATATCCCCTTTCTTTTAATATTTGCAACGTATCGGATGATAAATTGGATACAGAGTTAATATTCTTTATCTCCTCCAATAAATCCTCTGTTACAATATCTACAGCCCCTGTATATCCATGAATAAGCATATACTTTCCCTCTTCACTTTCCAGCTTGACAGGAATTATATACGATGATGTCCTTAATGTTTCCATAGTTTTCAATACCAAACTTCCTTTTTGTTTTCTATGATAAATATTCTCTTTGAATTGTCTTTTGTATGGTCGATCCACCTGAACAAAGCGTTCTTGGGCACACCTTTATATTCCAGGCGGTCGTCCTCTGTGGCAATCTGCTGCCCAGAGATACCCACTTGTCCTTATCCATATAGAACAATTCGTACTCGCTTCCCTTACGTATGCCATTGTTTTCGCTGCGGATAATGAAGCGGATGCGGGAAACAGCTGTCGGCTTTTCCAGTTCCAATCCTCCCCAGCTCAGCGTATCTGCCGTATGGAAAAATGTAATGGGGTTACTATCGAACATCGCTTCCGCACCGGAATCGAAAAACTGTAGGCTGGGCTTGTAATGCCCTATCACTTTTCCTTTCAAGGGAACATCCGAACCTTCGGCATAAAATTCCAAGTCCGCCATATTGCCTGTGCCACAATCGGACGACAGGTAACGCAGGTACTTGCAAGGCTTTGTATTCCTGCAATCCACCGTGGTATACTTAAAAGTAGGCTGTTCCGTAAAGGTATAGTATGTAACCGCATCGCTGAAATCGGGACGGTTGGCTCCTTGTATCTTGCCCCCGACAAAGGAGGGAAGCAGTTTTATCAGTTTGGGAGCATCCTTGTACAGTGTACTAAGCACGCAGTTCACGGTATCCGCCTGAGGAGCAAGCACATTGACGCATCCCAACGTATCCAGCAGGAAAGGATGACCGGTCAGTTGCAGCTTCCCGTCGCATACAATGCCGGATGGTACACGATGTTCGGGCATACGTTCTGGAAGCGGACGCTGTCGCCCTGCCGCCTGCCCCACGCCACGGGAATCCATTGGGTGGGATGGTACACGCACAGATAGGCGAACTTGCGGTCGGGATGCCCCTCCACCGGAACAGTAATATCCCGGGCTTCGATAAACGGATAGTTGCCGGTAACATCCTCCAGGCAGGGATTCTTGAAAAAGTCGGGAATGTCTTCATCCCCGCACTGCATAGCCAGCGAGGAAGGCTGCTTGCCGAAAGTCTTTCTATATACTTTTGGCATTTCGTGGCGGAAACGGATCAGGTGTTCGTCCGGATTCTGCTCTGCTCCGGAAAAGTCATGAAAAGTACTGTCGCTGTCGTATACTACATTAAAAGTATGTCTGCCGTTTCCCCCGTCCCCAAAAAGGCACGATTTCAATGCCTGCCGGAATCCCCGCCGCACGCATGGCGAACATGGCTAAGTTGGCATAGTCCCCGCACAAACCGAACTTAATGTTCATCAGAAGATGAGCGGGCAAAGTAACCGGAAGCACCGACTTTTCGGGTATGCAGATAGAATACTTGATCAGTTCGTTGTTGATAACCGTACAAGCTGCCTGGCTGTCCGTATTGTGTCCGATTGCAAAAGAGGTTCGAAACGCTCCCGATACAAGGTGCGCCACTCCTCCGGCACTTCTCCACTGACACGGTAGGGCAATATCCACTCGCAAAATTCATTGAAGGAAAGATGGCGGTTCCACGGTCGGTCCCATACGGCAAAGGCTTCGTCAATGTTCCGAATCAGATAGTCAGCGGTCAGAGTCCGTGCGTCCAAGGCGAGAACCGGCTCTTCCTTCAAGTAGCGCGCCTGTTTTTCGTACTGTTCGTAAATTGATGGCAGCTCCTCCTCACTCTTATGTCCCGTACGGAATACGGAATCCATGAAAGCGCAATACTCGTCTACCACCCGACCGGTAGCGTACGCTTTCCCCGCCATGTTTTCGAGCAGGAATTGTGCAGCACGCAATTTCAAGGAATCCCCTTCTTTTTCATAGTGGGCAAGTACCCGGAACAATTCGTCCCGATTGCTTCCCGCTTGCGACAAGGTTTCTTCCAGTCCCGAAGAAACCGGACGCATCCGGCAAGAGGCTACAAGCATACATAGCAATATAAGGATAACACCTTTCATAGTTCTTTCGAGTTAACATTCTTGTCTTGTTTTTCGGGGTAAAGGTATAAATTCTTTTTGTATTTTCAAATATGGTGTGATTTATTTTCAAACGACCGCACGATTGGTCTTCAACGACTGCACGATTGGGCTCCAACGACCGCACGTTTGGGCTTCAACGACCGCACGATTCAGGCGCAACGACCGCATGATGAATCCAGATAAAACAAAAGAGCTGATTTCATTGGTGAAACCAGCTCTTTGAATATTATAAATGGTTGTAAATTAAATAGATAATTCGTTGAGTACCTTGATCAGGCTCTTGTCGAAAGGCTTGTCATCTTTGATAGCTTCCGCAAAAGGTATATAGACAACCTGATTGTTGCGGATGCCTATCAGAACGTTGCGCTGTCCTTCCAGTAAGCTTCGATGGCTCCGGTTCCCAGCCGGCTTGCCAGAATACGGTCGTATGCACTTGGAGATCCTCCCGCTGCAGGTGTCCCAGAATGGATACCCGTACGTCATACTGCGGGTATTCTTTTTTGACGCGGTCTGCATAGTGCATGGCCCCTCCATCTTTGGGGCTTTCCGAAACAATGACGATGCTGCTGTTCTTGGTTTTCCGGAATCCGCGGCTGATAAATTGTTCCAGCTGGTCGGCATCCGTGCGGTCTTCCGGTATGATGGCAGCTTCTGCTCCGGAGGCGATGGCACTGTTCTGGGCCAGATATCCGGCATCCCGTCCCATGACTTCAACAAAGAAAATTCGGTCGTGTGAGGTAGCTGTGTCCCGGATCTTATCCACACATTCCACAATCGTATTCAGGGCTGTATCGTATCCGATGGTGTAATCCGTACCATACAGGTCATTGTCGATCGTGCCCGGAAGTCCGATGCAGACTACGTTATATTCCTCGGCAAAGATACGTGCTCCTGTAAGAGAACCGTCACCTCCGATGACTATCAGTGCAACGATGTGTTCCTTTTGCATGGTTTCATAGGCTTTTTTCCGTCCTTCCGGGGTCATGAATGCCTGTGAACGCGCTGTCTTCAGGATGGTTCCTCCCCGCTGGATGATGTTGCTGACCGTTTCTGTGGTCAGTTCCTTGATTTCACCTGTGATCAGGCCTTCATATCCCCGGTAGATACCTTTTACCTTGAATCCGTTGAAAATGGCGCTGCGTGTGACAGCCCGGATGGCAGCATTCATACCTGAAGCATCTCCACCGGAAGTCAGTACGCCGATATATTTATCTTCTGTAGTTTTTGTGTCTGGAGTAGTCATATAATCTTGCTTTTATGAAGTTATCTTGTTTTGTTGAATCTTAGAACTCTATTCCTGAGTAGAGGATGTTTATTCTTTAGTAAATCTGTGTTGACTGATCTGTAGTGCGAACCTCCTTTCTCTTTATTTTTCGTTTTACGATTATACAAATTCAGGACCATTTCGGCCGGGATGATTTTTTGTCGTTTTTGATGATAATCTGTCATGTCATTATAGCGTGGAGTGGGTGACATGAATAAAAGGAGAGGATGGAAGCCGGTGAAAAAAGATTCGTTGGAGAGTTGTTTGCATTCGTGGGCTTTTCATGGACATTGGTCGATTTTGCTTGCTTGTGTTTGAAGAAAATCTTTATTTTGTCTTTGTGAAAAAGCGGATGATTATTGTTTGTAAACACCTCTAGATATGCCTGTTTGAATGGTAAAGTGATATCTGTGAAGATGTCTGTATTGTTTTCAGGTAAGTAAACGGCAGAAGTCGTGTTCTGAACTTCTGCGTTTTTTGAATCCTATGGATTGGTCTTTACTTTTCGTCGGGATAAGGAATCAGACTGTTGGTCTGGATCAATGTTGGTCTCTGGGCATCTCTGGCTCTCAGGTAGTCAGAAAGTTCTTTGGCCAGTTCTTTCACTTTATCCGGCATGGATTGTGCCAGGTCGTTTTGTTCGCCAATGTCTTCCTTCACGTTGTAAAGGCGGAGTTGTCTGGTTTCCCAGGTATAGATGAGGTGATAGTCTCCTTTCAGGATAGCAGAGTAAGCTCCGTAACCTTCTTCCTTGTTCTGGGTTTCTCCCCAAAGGTTCGGGAAGTGCCAGATGAGTGTCCGGTCTGGATTGATGCGATGTTCTTTCAGAGCATCTGCAAAGCTGACTCCGTCAATGACTTGTCTGGTTTTGTAGGATTTGACTCCGGCCATTTTCAGAATCGTCGGGTAGAAGTCTTCGATGATGACTCTCTGTGCACATTCGGTGCCGGGCCGGGTTACTCCGGCCAGACCACCATTCGATGGTTCTCTGACTCCCTTCCGAATGAAGGGCACGTACGCCTTACCGGCGCGTGCCGGATAGTTCTGATCCCGGTTTTCAACACCTTGACGTACGTTGTTCAGTCCTTGTCCTCCGTTGTCAGACATAAACAGGATAATGGTATTCTGTGCTACTTCGGGTTTCGAATTCAGATAATCCAGAATGTCTCCCAGGCTTTTGTCCATGCCTTCTACCAGGGCCGCATATCGGGCTTCTCTTTCATTCAGGGGAGCGTTGAGCTGCTTGTCTTCTTTTCCTCTGTATTTTCCGCTGAAACGTGCGTCATCATCGTAGGGAGAATGGACTGCATAGTGTGACATGTACAGATAGAAAGGCTGTTTCATCTGAACCGATTCATCCATTTCCCTGATCGCTTCGAGCGTTAAAGCTTCTGTCAGGAATATGTCTTTCCCGTAGTATTTTTCCAGTCCGTGAACCGCAAAGCGCGATCCTTCTCCGAAGTTTCTGGTTCCGAGATAGCTTCCCGGAGCTCCATTGGCCCCTCCTGCAATATTTACGTCAAATCCCATCTGGGCCGGATCTTCTCCGGGAGTGGTTCTTGCACCGAAGTGAGCTTTTCCGCAATGGATGGTTCTGTATCCGTTGTCTTTCAGCACTTGCGGAAGGGAAGTGATCGGAGTTGCATTGCTGATGCTGTCTGCCCCTTCCGGCTGGATGCCGTTATAATTCCATGAAGGCAGAGATATGACATCGCTTGTAGCATCTGTTTGCTGGTTGAGTTCCAGGGTCCAGTTCGTTACTCTGTGACGCGAAGCATTCATTCCGGACATCAGACTGCATCGGGTTGGAGAAGATATGGCGCAGGCATAGGCTTCCGTAAATTTCACCCCCATCCTGGCCAGTCTCTCCATATTGGGAGTCTGGAAGCGGGTGTTCAGATTGCTGGTCTGATTGTTGTAGAAAGGAACTGAGGTATCTTGCCATCCCATGTCGTCAACCAGAAACATAATGATGTTCGGTTTGTCTTTGGCGGGAGCTGCAGATTCGGTTCCATACGAAGCGAGTGTAGTAAGAGCCAATCCGGAAAGGAGTAATCTTTTATACATAAATAATTGGTTTAAAGAGATTTCAGTGTTTTCTGACTCATGAAATCCTGGGGTTAATAAAATGTATGGCTTTTCAGGACGTAAAAATAGGGGATCTTTTTTCAAAAGATGGCTGTTGATTTAAAAGATGTTGTCGGAAGCCATTTTACTCCAATGCCGGATTCAGGAATGGGCCTTGTGTCGGGTATACCAGAAATAGAACCATAATGCTGCTATAATCAGAAAGACGGGTGAGAGGATGGGAATCAGGTTTTTACCGATTCCGAAACCTTCCGGAGCAATGCAGATATAGGTTGCACAGACGGTCGTCATAAAAAGGGCGGGCAGGAAGGTGACCAGGAAGGAATATCCTTTCTTTTCCTGTACCAGCCATACGGTTATTGTCCACAGGGTGAATACGGCCAGGGTCTGATTGGCCCATGCAAAATATCGCCAGATGACCTGAAATCCGTCGGCATCCCGTAAGCTGTACAGAAGTAATCCGCTGGCAAGGAAGAACATGGGCACGCAGATATACAGGCGGCTCTTCATGGATTTCTGCTCAAAGTTCAGAAAATCTGCAACGATCAGGCGGGCAGAGCGGAAAGCGGTGTCTCCACTTGTGATCGGTGCGGCAACAACTCCCAGGATGGCCAGAATACTTCCGACTGTACCTAACCATTCTTTGCTGATATCGAACACAACGACAGAAGCATCGCTGATGCCCATACCGTTTTCATGGAAGAAATAGGTAGCTACAGTGGCCCAGATCAGGCTACGATGCCTTCCGTGATCATTGCTCCGTAGAAGATAGGACGTCCATGACGTTCACTGCGCATGCAGCGTGCCATCAACGGGCTTTGAGTTGCATGAAAACCGGAAAATGGCTCCACAGGCAATTGTGATGAACATCATCGGGAAGATGGGGGTTGTTTCCGCATGAGGATGGCGTATTTTCCAGGGTATCCCATAATTTCCGGCAATTCGGGTG
>ENA-OQAN01000249-OQAN01000249.1-human-gut-metagenome-genome-assembly--contig:-NODE-249-length-29884-cov-6.972376_pt1 | contig 29884 bp, 32 predicted proteins | sample MGYA00242735_ERZ504527 | MGnify/ENA primary metagenome ERZ504527 (study PRJEB26092, sample SAMD00036230) | human gut metagenome | host: Homo sapiens | study: EMG produced TPA metagenomics assembly of... | reverse complement strand
GGACGAATTTCATCTGCTCTTGAAAGAGGAACAGACCGCCGCTTACAGTGTGGAGATTTGGAAGCGTTTTCGTAAATGGGCGGCATACCGACAGCATTACACAGAATATCAAAGATCTTTTAGCAAGCCGCGAGGTGGAAAATATCTTTGAAAACTCTGATTTTGTCCTCATGCTCAATCAGGCACAGGCGACCGGGCTATCCTTGCAAAGCAGTTAAACATCAGCCCACAGCAGATGAAATATGTAACCCACACCGAAGCGGGCGAGGGACTTATCTTTTACGGAAATGTGGTGCTGCCTTTTGTAGACCATTTCCCGAAAGACACCGAGCTTTACCGCATTATGACGACGAAGCCGGAGGAAGTGAGCAGCCTATGAAACAGTTAAAACCACGCGATAAAATCACACAGAAAATGACCCGCGACGGTGCGGTAGAAATCAACGAAACACAGCAGACCGCCGAGCGTATCAGTAGCCGGGAAGCAGACAGCGACTTTTCACAGCCGGACACCGCTACCGCAGAGCGCGTCATGGAACACGTTGACGCAGCCCATACCCGAAAGGTAAACAAAAAGGCTGTCAAGAAAGCGCAGGAAGCGACGGTTTTGCGTACTTCCACTTCCCGCTTGCAGTTTACCGACGAGGAACGGGAAACACCGAAACTACAACCCTACATCAAAAAATCAGAAAAAGCCGCCGACAAACTGGACGCAGCAAAGGCAGCTATCCCGAAGCAAAAGAAACTGGTTAAGGAACGCACCTTTGAGGAAGCCACAGGCAAGGCAAAAACCAGACTTCACTTTGAAGAACAGGAAAAACCGATACCCGGCGGCAAAAAGGGAAACCCGCTGTCCCGTCCCGCGCAGGAAGCGGGGATTTTCGTCCACAACAAGATACATTCTGTTGAAAAGGACAATTCCGGCGTGGAGGGCGCACACAAATCGGAGGAACTTGCCGAGCGCGGCGCAAGGTACGGGACAAGAAAACTAAAACAGGGCTACCGCAGCCATAAGCTGAAACCCTACCGGGAAGCGGCAAAGGCAGAACAGGCAGCATTTAAGGCAAATGTGAACTTCCAGTACCACAAAGCCTTACAGGAGAACCCGCAGCTTACAAGCAATCCCTTTTCCCGGTTCATGCAGAAACAGAAAATCAAACGCCAGTATGCAAAGACCGTAAAGAAAGGCGGCGCAGCCACCGCCAAAGCAGCCGCCGGAGCGTCCCAAACAGCGGCAAAAAAAGCGGCTGCCTTTGCAGGACGACACCCGGCGGGCGTGATAATCGCTATCGCCGCGCTGCTTTTATTTATCATGGTATCAGTGGGGCTTTCTTCCTGCGGGGCAATGTTTTCCGGCAGCATGAACAGCGTGTTAGGGACTTCCTACACGTCGGAGGACAGCGACCTTGTGGCGACAGAACAGAGCTATGCCGCAATGGAAAACGAGCTGCAACAGGAAATTGACAATATCGAAAGCACCCACAGCGGCTATGATGAATACCGCTATGACCTTGACAATATCGGACATAACCCCCACGAATTAGCGTCGTACTTGACTGCCCTTTTACAAAGCTACACCCCGCAGAGCGCACAGGCAGAGCTGCAACGGCTGTTCGGCTTACAGTACACCTTGACGCTGACGGAAGAAATCGAGATACGCACCACTACCGACGAGGAGGGTAACGAGGAAGAATATGAATATCGTATTTTGAACGTGAAGCTGACAAATAAGCCGATTGCTTCCCTTGCGGAAGAACTGCTGAACCCACAGCAGTTTGAAATGTTCAAGGTGTACTTACAGACACAGGGCAACAAACCGTTGATTTTTGGCGGCGGCTCTCCCGACGGCAGCCCGTCCGAGGATTTAAGCGGCGTGGAGTTTATAAACGGCACACGTCCCGGAAACCCGGAGCTTATGGAGCTTGCAAAACAGCAGGTCGGAAACGTGGGCGGCTATCCCTATTGGAGCTGGTACGGCTTTAACAGCCGCGTGGAATGGTGCGCCTGCTTTGTGTCATGGTGCTACAATCAAGCCGGAAAAAGCGAACCCCGCTTTGCAGGCTGCGAATGGCAGGGCGTCCCTTGGTTTCAGTCAAGGGGACAATGGGGCGCGCGGGGCTATGAGAATATCGCACCCGGCGACGCTATCTTTTTCGATTGGGATTTAGACGCGTTGCCGACCATGTGGGACTTGTGCTTGGCAGGGACGGCAGCCGCGTCTATACCGTTGAGGGAAATTCCGGCGACGCCTGCAAGATAAAAAGCTATGACCTGAACTATCAATGTATCAAAGGCTACGGGCTGATGAACTGGTAAAGCAGCCCCGAAAAGAAAGGAGAATTTACTTTATGGCAAACAACAAAATCGACCGTATCAATAAGGAAATCGCAAAGACCCGCGAGAAAATCACAGAGTATCAGAACAAGTTAAAAGGACTGGAAGCACAGAAAACCGAAGCGGAAAACCTTGAAATCGTGCAGCTTGTACGTTCCATGCGTCTGACCCCGCAAGAACTTAACGCTATGCTGTCCGGCGGCGGTATTCCCGGCATGACTGCCGCACCCGCAGAAGAAAACGAACAGGAGGAAAATGCAGATGAAGAATAAATTCAAAAAGACTATGACTGCCCTTTGTGCCGCCCTTATCCTTATGGGCGGTTTTTCTGTCCCTGCCTATGCACAGGGCGCAGCCGCAGAGCCACCCGCAGAGGACGCGACCAACGACAGCAATGTAGTGGTGGAAGAACCGGAAACGCCGCCCCTTACCCCAAAGGGCAACGCTACACTGGTGGACGATTTTGGCGGCAATAAGCAGCTTATCACTGTTACCACCAAAGGCGGCAGCTACTTCTATATCCTCATTGACCGCGCCGCCGAGGGGGAACAGACCGTACATTTCCTTAATCAAGTGGACGAAGCCGACCTTATGGCACTGACCGAAACCGGGGAAGCCACGAAAAAGCCGGAAGTCTGCAACTGTACGGAGAAATGCGAAGCCGGAAAGGTAAACACGTCCTGCCCGGTATGTGCAACCACTCTGACAGGCTGCACAGGCAAGGAACCCACGCCAACACCCACAGAGCAGCCGGAAGAACCGAAAGAAAAAGGCGGCAATCCGGGCGCGGTGCTTGCCTTAGTCCTCTTTGTACTGCTTGGTGGCGGCGCGGCGTTCTACTACTTTAAGTTTCTAAAGCCAAAACAGAACGTGAAAGGAAACACTGACCTTGAAGATTTTGACTTTGAGGACTACGACGAGGACGAGCCGGAAGCAGCTACCGGGGAAACTCCCGAAGATGAAGAAACGGAGGACGAGGAAGTATGACCTTATTTACCGACAGTCCCTTTGAAAAGATGATGATACAAAAGCCGGACTACGGTAAACGGGAAAAATCCCCGCCGGAGCTTTCTTCCCTGCGCTGCGCGGGCTGCCCTTACAAGGGGCAGTCCCCTTGTGTGGGGTACTGTATCAGAAAACTGGAAACCAAACGACAGACCGAACGATAAAAAGATGTACTTGCGATATGAAATATGATATAATTATTCCAACAATATGAAATGACAGAATTAAATAAATTAGAATTTAGAAAAATCAAAGGAGGGTTTCAGAATGACTAAAAGAAAAATATGGATTATTTTATTCATTATTGGCATAGTCATGATTTTAGGAGCTTCGGAATTTAGCAGATTTTTAGCGAATGAGATAAACTGGTACACAGCAGGAATAATATTATCTATTGTTTCCGGACTTGGATTATTATTTGAAATGTATTTTAGACGGAATAAGTAAATTCCAGTTTGTAAAATCATTTTACTATTTCATATCGCACAATTTTATACAATCACTTGTAGGAGCAATCGAAAAATCGGTTGCTCTTTTCTTTTACCCGAAAGGAGGAGTTATCATTGATTTTAGTTATCGCAGAAAAGCCCAGTGTGGCACAGACAATCGCTGCCGTACTTGAGGCAAAGGAAAAGAAAGACGGATTTCTCACAGGAAGCGGCTATATCGTTTCTTGGTGTGTGGGACATTTGGTAGGGCTTTCCGAAGCTGCCGCCTACGGGGAGCAGTATAAAAAGTGGAGCTATGACAGCTTACCGATTTTGCCGCAGGAATGGAAATATACCGTTGCGGCTGACAAGGAAAAGCAATTCAATACCTTAAAGGAGCTTATGCACCGGGCAGACGTTTCCGAAGTCGTCAATGCCTGCGACGCAGGACGCGAGGGCGAGCTGATTTTCCGCTTTGTATATGAAATGGCGGACTGCAAGAAACCTATGCGCCGCCTTTGGATTTCCTCAATGGAAGAAGCTGCTATCAAAGAGGGATTTGCACATCTGAAGAACGGCGGGGACTACGACACGCTCTTTGCTTCCGCACTATGCAGGGCAAAGGCTGACTGGCTAATCGGTATCAACGCCACCCGCCTTTTTTCTGTCCTTTACAATCATACCTTGAACGTGGGGCGCGTACAGACCCCGACCTTAAAAATGCTTGTTGACCGGGACGCAGCGATTACCACTTTCAAGAAAGAAAAATACTACCATGTGCGCCTTGCCTTATCCGGCGCGGAAGCTGCAAGTGAAAGAATTTCAAATAAGGCAGAAGCCGATACATTAAAAACGACTTGCGAAGCGTCAAAAGCAGTCTGTACTTCCCTTGTGAAAGAGAAAAAGACCGCAGCCCCGCCAAAGCTCTTTGACCTTACTTCTTTACAGCGGGAAGCAAACCGCCTGTTCGGTTATACCGCAAAGCAGACCCTAGACCTTGCACAAGCCCTGTATGAAAAGAAACTCTTGACCTATCCGAGAACAGATAGCTGCTATCTTACCGACGACATGGGCGATACGGCGGCGGGCATTATCAAGCTGCTTTGTGGGAAAATTTCTTTTATGGAGGGCATGGACTTTACGCCGGCGCTTGCAAAGGTGCTGAACAGTAAAAAGGTATCCGACCACCACGCCATTATCCCCACTATGGAGCTTGCAAAAACTGACTTTACCACGCTGCCGGAAAGCGAAAGGAATATCCTTACCCTTGCCGGGACGCGTCTGCTTATGGCTACCGCCACAGTACATACCTTTGAAGTGGTTACAGCTACATTTGAATGTGCCGGACAGTCCTTTACCGCAAAGGGAAAAACAGTGCTGTCCGACGGTTGGAAAGAGATTGACCGAAAATACAGAGCAGCCTTAAAAAACAAGCCCGAAGCGGACGATGCGGACAGCGACACAGAAAAGACCCTGCCGCCATTTACCGAGGGACAGACCTTTGAAAATCCAACGGCAACGGTAACGGAGCATGACACAACACCGCCAAAGCCCCACAACGAAGCGTCGCTGCTCTCTGCTATGGAGCGCGCCGGAAGCGAGGACACCGACCCGGACGCAGAACGCAAAGGGCTTGGAACGCCCGCCACCCGCGCCGCCGTTATTGAAAAACTGGTAAAGGGCGGTTTTGTGGAGCGAAAAGGCAAGCAGCTACTTCCCACAAAAGACGGTATCAACCTTGTGTGCGTCCTGCCGGACACCTTGACAAGCCCGCAGCTTACCGCAGAATGGGAAAACAATCTGACGCAGATTGCAAAAGGCAAGGCAGACCCCGCCGCATTTATGGAGGGTATCGAAAACATGGCGCGGGAACTGGTAAAGACCTATCCATTTCTTTCTGATGATAAGGCGCAGATGTTCAAGCCGGAACGGGAAGCGTTGGGAAGCTGCCCCCGCTGCGGTTCTCCTGTCTATGAGGGAAAGAAAAACTACTATTGCAGCAACAAAGAATGTATCTTTACCATGTGGAAAAATGACCGTTTCTTTGAAGAACGAAAAGTAACCTTTACCCCCAAAATTGCCGCTGTACTCTTAAAATCCGGCAAGGTAAATGTGAAAAAGCTCTATTCCCCAAAGACGGGCAAAACCTACGACGGAACTATCGTATTGGCTGATACGGGCGGGAAATATGTCAACTACCGGGTGGAGCTTCCGAAGAAAAAATAACTGAATAGCAAGCATAGGAAAAGAGTACCCTTTTCCGTAAAATCCCTGCTTTCTCTACCGAGAACGGCGGGGATTTTTGCTTGTTGGGAAGTTCCCAAACCCTCTGTTTTGTGGAGGGTTTTACCCTCCGAAATCTTGAAAAAATATCTAAAATCTTTGGCAAAAACGCGGGCACAGGGTACTGAATGATGAAACCGGAAAATGCAGCGTCCGCGCTGCCGTTTGGAAAGGAGGTTACACATGGCAAGTTTACGGGACACCGTAAAGGACTATCAAGAAGAATTACGGGACGGTATCGCTTGGGTGGCATTTTGGAAAACGGGACGTTCTTGGAACGCCGAATATTTCCACCTTGAAATGGGTGATACGCTCTACCCGGAGGACAGAAGCCGCATGGAAGAAATCAAACAGGCTGACCCCGCCGCCGTTGTGGTAAACGGCTATTATTCCGGCTATCTTGGCGAGGATAGGAGCCTTGACGAGCTGACCGCCGGGGTGCGCCGCCACTACGAAAACGGATATAGCAATATCGGGGAATTTATCGAAGCCCACGACGACAGGCTGCCGCCGGAGCTTATCGAGGAAGCAAGAGCCGCCGCCCACGTTGCGGGGCTTCCTTTCTCTGAAAAAGCCTACCGGGACGGAGAAGAACCCGACCCCTATCTATTTGACGGGAGTATGAGCATGGAGGACTACGAACTTATGCACCGCATGATTGAAAACGAAAGGAGCGAACGCATGGAACAACCGATTTTAAGCGGGTATCTTTCTAATCTTGGAAAGTACACCGAGGGCAGACCTGCGGGCGAATGGGTTTCATTCCCCACGACTGCCGAACATTTGAAAGAAGTCTTTGACCGTATCGGGATAGACGGCAAAAACTACGGGGAGCTGCACATCACAGAATACCAGTCCTCTATTGCGGGACTGGCAGGAAAATTGACCGAGCTTGAAAGCCTTGACGAGCTGAACTATTTGAGCGAACTTTTGAAAATGCAGTTTGACGACGACAGGGAAAAATTTGTTGCAGCTATGGCATACGGCGACCATACAAGGGACTTGCAGGACATCATCAACCTTGCACAAAACCTTGATTGTTACTGGCTTTACCCGTCCGTACAGAGTGAGGAAGATTACGGGCATTATCTGATTGAGGAACTGGACGAGTTGGAGCTGCCCGAAGAAGCAAAAAAATATTTCATGTATGAGGAATACGGGCGGGACGCTGCTATCAATGACGGGGGCAGCTTTACCGAGCAGGGCTATATCTACAATAACCGCAACACCTTTACACAGTGGTACGACGGGCGCGACGTGCCGGAGGAATACCGGGTAACGCCGCAGCCGCCAGTACAGGAAAAGGAACAGGCAGACCTTGACGCTTCCGCAGCCATACAAACCGCCGCCACAGAGCAGCCCCCGGTTCTCCCGATTATCCTATCTTCCGAAAAGCCCGCTGACAAAATGAAAGAGATTACCGACCGACTGGAACAAGGGATTTTAGGACTGTATGAAAGCGACCGTTACGCCGATTATCTGCGTACTATGTCAAAATTCCATGATTACAGCCTTAACAATACAATCCTTATCGCCATGCAGGGCGGCAATCTTGTGAAAGGCTATAAACAATGGGAAAAGGAATTTGACCGCCATGTAAAGCCCGGAGAAAAAGCTATCAAGATACTTGCGCCGTCCCCGTTTACCGTCAAGAAACAGGTGGAAAAAATCGACCCGGACACCCAAAAGCCTGTTTTCGATAAGGACGGGAAACCTGTTACCGAGGAAAAGGAAATCAAGATACCCGCCTTTCGTGTGGTATCTGTCTTTGATATTTCACAAACCGAGGGAAAGGAGCTTCCTGCCCTTACCTATGAGCTGACGGGCAACGTGAACAATACAAGGATTTTTTCGCTGCCCTTGAAAAGACTTCTCCCTTTGCTATGGGATTTGAAGCACTAAGCGGCGGCGTAAAAGGACGCTGTAATTATGAGGAAAAGCGTATCATCATCAACGAGGGTATGGACGAATTGCAGAATATCAAGACCGCAATCCATGAAATCGCCCACGCCACGCTGCATGATACCGCCCTTGCCATGCCGGAACGCCCCGACCGCCGCACCCGCGAGGTACAGGCGGAAAGCGTCGCCTATGCTGTCTGCCAACATTACGGGCTTGATACGTCGGACTATTCTTTTGGATATATCGCCGGGTGGAGCAGCGGAAAAGAACTTGCAGAACTGAAAGGCTCTCTTGAAACAATCCGCAGTACCGCCGCAAGTCTGATTGATACCATAGACGGACATTTTGCAGAAATCCAAAAGGCACAGGATAAGGAACAGACCACCGAACAGGCGCAGCCCGCACAGGAAGCTACCAAACAGCCCGAAGCAGAAACAGCCACGCCGGAGCTTCCCGAAGAAACAGCCCCGGCACTGGAAAAAGAAGCACAGACAGAGCCGGAAGCTGATACAGGCGCAAGCAGCGAAGCACCACAGCCCACACAGCCGGAACAGGCTGCACCCGCCGCACCTTATTACACAATCAACGAAGCTGCCGCCAAACGTGCAAAGGATATGAACAGCTTTTCCGATTATAAGCAAGGCAGCGCGACGGCTGAATACAGGCATTATGTTGATGAAGCCGTACAAATCGCAGAAAGGCAGAAACAACGGGTAGACCCGATGTACCATGAGAAAATCGACAGCCTGCTTGACACCTACGCCCGGAAACTGGCGGCGAACATGAACAAAGGCTATGAGATTGACGCGCGTGTTCCCTCTATCCTGATTGCGGGCGGCTCTAACTTCCCCACAAGGAAAAAAGAAAAACAGAACGCAGCCCGCGACAGCAATTACCGGGAATGGCAGGACATACAAGGGCTTCTTGATAAAATCCGCAGCACCGGCATGGGCGGTATCAGCGCAGACGACCCGCAGGCAGTACAGAAGTTAGAAAAGAAACTGGAAAGCCTTGAAAAATCGCAGGAAACCATGAAAGCCGTAAACGCCTATTACCGCAAGCACAAGACCCTTGACGGCTGCCCGCATTTGTCGCCGGAACAGCTTGAAAAACTGAAAGCAGATATGGCGAGCAGTTGGCATTTGGGGGACAAGCCCTTTGCGACTTGGGCGTTATCCAACAACAGCGCAGAAATCCGGCGCGTGAAAGACCGTATCAAATCCCTTTCACAGCAAAAGGAAATCGGTTTTGTGGGTTGGAAATTTGACGGCGGCAAGGTGGAAGCAAACACCGAAGCGAACCGCCTGCAAATCTTCTTTGAAGAAAAGCCGGACGAAGCGGCGTGGGCAGAACTAAAAGGAAACGCTTCCGTTGGTCGCCCAAAGAGGGGGCATGGCAGCGGCAGCTTACCAGTAACGCCTACTATGCGGCTGATTATGTGAAAGCCATTGCGCCCCTTACCGGGGAAAAGCCTACCGAGATACAGCGGGCGCATATCCGGGCGCAAAAGGAAGCGGCGCAGGAACAACCCGTACAGGAGCAGCCGGAACAGGAAGCCCCACAGGACAAAGACACCTTTTCCATTTATCAGATAAAAGGCGGGGACGAAACAAGGGACTTGCGCTTTGAACCTTACGACCGTCTGACTGCCACAGGACACCGGGTAGACCCGAAAAACTATGCGCTTGTCTATTCCACAGAGCTTACGCCGGGGACTTCCCTTGAAGATATTTACACCCGCTTTAATATCGACCACCCGAAAGATTTTAAGGGACATAGCCTTTCCGTTTCCGACGTGGTGGTGCTTCATCAGAACGGACAGGACACCGCCCACTATGTAGACAGCTTCGGCTATAAGGACGTGTCGGAGTTTTTGCAACCGGAAAACTATCTGAAAGCTGCCGAGCAGACCACCGAGCAAAATTACAATATGATTGACGGGCAGATAAACAACACCCCGACCGCTGCGGAACTGGAGGAAAAGGCGAAAGCCGGGGAACAGATTTCCCTTGCAGAATACGCCAAAGCATTGAAAACCGATAAGGAACGCGGCAAGTCTGCCAAACAGGAAAAGCCCTCTATCCGGGCGCAGCTTAAAGCAGCGAAAGAACAGACGACGAAGAAACAGGCAAAACAGAAAACACAGGATTTGGAAAGGAGCTGACCTATGAAGTTACAAAAATTTGAAAATGTGGACGTTATCGCTTCCCTTGAAGCCATAATGAAACAGAATACCGCTTTTTATCAGAGCGATTTTGACATAGACAAACAGATTTTACAGAAAGCGGCGGGAAGCCCTGTCCCGGAGGACAAACGGCTTTTGTGGTTTTCCCGCCCGTCCGGGACGTGCTGCTTCCGGGAACGGGACGTTTTTCTAAAGGATACAAGGCAGCATAATACATGGCGGTTTTACGGGGAACAGACCCGCGATACTATCCTTGCCTATGCGGTGGAACTGACAGGCACAGAGCAGGGAAAAATCAAGGGCAATCTTTATGAACTGGATTATTTGCAGCATTTCCGGGAAGTAATCGAAAAATCAATCCCTGCCGACAACTACACGCTGATTTATGAGCATGGGGAGCTGACAAAGCCTGCCGGACAATATTTTGACGGGGACACTGACCCGCAACTTGGAAAGTTTATACGTTTTGAAGCACAGCCAAACGACCCGGAAGCCTTAAAAAGCCTTTTGAGGGAACAGCAGAAAAAACGAACACCGCATACGCAGAGGGATTTTCAGTTACATATCGCCGCCCTGCATGACAGACGGATTGAAGCAGAAGCCCGCCGGATTGTGGAAAATGTAAAAGGGCTTGGGGAACCGGACAGCCCCGAAAAGACCCATTGTGCGGTAGAACTTTCTCCCTACTTTGTTCCACTGGCAACGGATAAGGATATGGAACGGCTGCTTTCCATGCTCCCTTACAAAAGCCTTTCCTTATCTACGTTGGAGGGCAGGCATGGAGTTTATGCGCTGATAGATAAAAGCGAGAGGAATAAAGAGATGAAACAGTCCCCTCCCTCTGTCCGGGCGCAGTTACAAACAGAAAAATCCCAAAAAAGTCCCGAAAAAGACAGCAAAAACAAAACATCACGAATTGGAGGTATGAGCATGATTAGACTGACCGTTGAAGAAATGAACCTGTTGAGTATTTACCATGAGGGAAGCAAAGCACAGCTTATGGAAAATATGACGGCTGCGCTGCCGTTCATGGACGAGGATATGCGCCCCTTTGCAGAACGCACCTTACAGAAAATTTCCCCACTAACAGAAAACGAGTATGCGGAGCTTGCCATTTTCGCCGCTGATGAAGTATGACCGGGAGTAAGCGGCTCACGCCGCCACAGAGCCGGAAAGTCAACAGCCTTGTAAAAAAGGAGTGCTGCAACTGCGAGCGCGGACACTGTATTTTACTGGACGACGGGGAGGAATGTGTCTGCCCGCAGCTTATTTCCTGTTCGCTTTTATGCAAGTGGTTTCAGATTGCCGTACTTCCTCTTGATAAGCTGCTGTATGCAGAGCTTTTCAAAACCGAGGACAAAAAGCGTTGTACCGAGTGCGGCACATTTTTTGTATCAAAATCAAACAGCGTCAAATACTGCCCGGACTGCCGGAAGCGGATTACCCGCAGACAGGCAGCCGAGCGCATGAGGAAACGGCGTGCGGCGGTTACGCAATAAGGCAAAAAAAGCCTTGATTTACAGGGCATAAATGACGTGAAACTGGCATAGGCGATACAGAATACCTTTTCCCTTAAAATGGGGATTCTACTGCGCAACATTTTAAAATCAGTACCTATAAAAGAACAGGGTGCGGGAGGTCATTACTGGCTTCCTGCGCCCTGTTCTTTTTGTGTCTGACTGTCTTTATCCTGCATTTCCGGCTTCGGCTGTAATTCTTTTTCTATCCGGTTCCGGTAATGGGTTTTCCTGCGGTAAAAATATTTTGTTACTTCCTGTTCCGGCAGCCATATCCCCGCAGCTTCTATCCGTTCCATAACAGCGGCAACGATTTCCCGGTTGTTGCGTTTATGCGGCTCCTGTCCCTTTTCTATCCAAAGGCGGCGGTATTCTTCATAAAGCCATGTACTGATAGTTTCTTTTTGCCGTTGTTTCAAATGTCGGAACTGCTTATCTGTCCGCAGCAGCTTCCCGTCTACCTTTTTATGATTTTTTGTCCCGATTTCTTTTTTCCTCTCTTTCCATTTCTTCAAGGGGAAATTGGGGGAGGGCTTCTATCAGCTTCATTGTGATATACTGGCGCATATCTTCATCAATTTCCAGTTTGAATGTTCCGTCCGGCTGACGTTTCTTTACAGTTGCCTGCCTGTCGATTTCGTCCTTGTAGCACATAAGCACCTTTTCCACCGCCCATGTTTCTCCGGCAACGGCGGCGCGTATGGTTTCATAATCGGGTATCGTTTGGTCTGCCATGTTTTCACGCTCCTGTCTGTATTGGAATACCTTTATCCTACCACGCTTTTATAGATATTTCTACTGTAAGTGTTCGGTTTCCCTGCCCCGTTCCGGTTCTTTTTCCAGTCTTAAAATACTGTCTATATTCTGCTTAATAATGTCGTATTCCTTGACCTGTTTTTTCAACTTGCCATAATCAGCGTAAAGGGCTTCTTTCTGCGCTTGGAGCTTCCCGTATTCTTCTTGCATGGCAGCGAGATTGGGGAGCTTGGTAATGCCCGACGCTTTCAGTGTCTTTGCCGCCGCTTCATGGAGTATCAGACTGCTTTCATGCTTTGCCCGGTATGCGTCCTTATCCTTTGACCTGCGGTATGCTTCATAAAGGGGTTTTGTCTTTTGGTAGGTGGTAACGTGCTTTATTAGCACCGCTATGTCTGCAAGACGCTTCTCCACACTCTTTAATGCGTCTGCGGTCTTTTCGTTTTCCGCACTTATTTCCTCAATCCGGCTGACTAAATCCGCGTACTGCTCAATCTTATGTTCCGTCAAGAAATTCATAGTCTTTGCAGCCAGTTTCAGATTATGGATTTTCGCCCACTGTTCATAGCCCCGGCTCTCTTGTGCCTTGATACTATTTTCAATGTCGATAAGCAACGATACGCCGCGCTGTTCTTTGGGAACTTTCGCCGCCTTTGTGCGCTTGCCTGCAATCCGTTCTCTGATTGCTTCCTCTGTATAATCTGCACCGAGGGTTTTTAAGCGGGTAAACCGTTCCTGTCCGGGAGCGCGGCAGGAGATATATTTTCCCGGTTTTATCTCATAGCCCGCTGCCTGTAACCGCTGCAACAATTCTTCAAAACTTGCCACTTGGGGGATAAGCGTATCAACGGCAATTTTCAGCTTGCCTTTCCAACTTGTACCGACCTTTTCCGCTTGATATTCTGCATAACTCTTTCCCTTGCTGCCTTTGCCCGGAACGACAACAGACAGCCCGTTTTCCCGACACAGCTTATCGCTCATGTTCCGTATGCCGTAGTAGCTGCGCTTATTGGAATTGTATTTACGGTAGTCAACAAAATTGACCGCACAAAAAATGATATGGTTATGGATATGCCCTTTATCTATGTGGGTAGTTAGGACGTATTCATGCTGTCCCTTTGTTACTGCGTCGGCAAGCTGCTTTCCGATTTCGTGGGCTTTCTCATAGTCTACTTCTCCCGGCTCAAAGGACTGTATCAAATGGTGGGCGAGATTGTTCCCTTTCTCTATGGCTTGTGCAAGCGTAAATCCGAACTCAATGTCTGCTGTTTCATAGCTGCACCCAAAGGAGGACACAAGCATTTTCCCGTCTGTTTTATCCGGGTTTTGGATATAGTCAAGGCTTTGCTCAACGTGCTTTTAATAGGCTTAATCTTTGTAACCGCCATATTTCTGCAAGCACCCCCTTTATTTCCTCTATGTCCTCTTGGTAGACGCTGCCTGTCGCATTGACACGTCTTGCAATCTGATTGATGTTGACCCCGATTTTCTGTATCTCTGCTGTCATGGCTTTTATGTCGCTATGGTCTGTCTGAATGATATACCCGTCAATGGCAATCTTGCGAAGATACGCCGCCATGTTCCGGGTGGGGACGAGCTTCATTTTCTGCTCAATCAATGCCCTTTCTTCCTCTGTTACATAGAATTTGATTTGTATTTTTCTTTTGCGTCCATTCATGCAATCGCTCCTTTCCATTCCGAGGGTTTGGGACACTTCCCAACAAGCAATTTTCAACCGACGCACCACAGGGCGGGAGGGCGAAAATACGGAAAAGGGTACTCTTTTCCTATGCTTGCTAAGAAACTTTATCCCTTTATCTCTACTACGGAAGAAACCTTGATTTTGCCAAAGCAGGACAAAAGAAAAACGCTGCAATCTGCAAAGATTACAACGCTTCTTAAAATCCATATTTAATTTTTAATTTTGTCGGACATTCTCATTCGTCCACTTTTTCGACTTCTGCTATCTCTTTTGCGGTTGCTGCTACAATCCGAAGCCCCGTATCACTTATGCCGTCGAGTAGCGCATCAAGCTGCCGTCGCTGCGTGTTCTTTTCAGTGGGCATATCTAAAAGAAACTGGTCTACGGATATATTGTAACGGAGCATAAGCTCAAAGAAAATTTGCAAACTAGGGTGTTGTCCATTGTTCTCAATATTCGCAAGGTAGCGGGGAGAAATATACATTTCGTCGCTGACTTTCTTGCGGCTCTCTTTCCTGCCCGTTCGCGCTGCCTTTATTGCTGCTCCAAAAGCCTTGAAGTCGTATTTTGGTACTGGTCTTTTCGACATATTCATTCACCCAGTTACATTTTACTGTTCCTTTTTTCTCTTGGATATGTCTATACACTTCATACCATAAACCAAAATAAAGCATATTATTCTTTGCATTGATGCTTGACAAAGGTTAGAGTGATATGCTATTCTTTTTACAGACCATTGGTTTGTATGGAGGTGTAAAATGGCACGGAACAAATATCCGGAACAAACAGTGAAACTGATTTTAGATGTTTCAACCCGTCTATTCGTTGAAAAAGGATATGAGCAAACCTCATTACAAGATATTATCAATGAAACGAAATTGTCAAAAGGTGCAATCTATCATCATTTCAGCTCTAAAGAAGAAATTTTTGAAGCAATCTTCCGCAGAATTGGAGAAGAAAACTCTGTTGCACTTGCAAAAATTCGTGATGATAAAAAACTCAACGGATACGAAAAACTCAAAGCAATATTTAAGGCGGCATATTTCAATCCAAATCAAAGTTTAATGCTAACTGTTACCCCGCCGTTATTGGAAAATCCTAAATTTTTGGCTATGCAAATTCAGCAGCTCTATGACATTGTTGTTCCTAAATTCATAGAACCTATTTTGCAACAAGGGATTGATGACGGAACTATCAGTACCAAAGACCCACGAGAAGTAGCAGAAGTTATAATGATTTTGAATAATGTCTGGCTCAATCCAGTTGTCCGTTATACTGATGAAGAAAGTATGAGAAACCGCTGCTATACGTTTAATCAGCTACTAAAAGGACTGGGGATTGATTTGTTAGACGACGCTATGATTGAGGAATATGTAAAGTATTGTTCAACACAAGACACTATGAAATAAAATAAACTGCTCTAAAAGGAGCAGCTTATTTTAGAGCAAATACAGACCGACGGTTGGTTTATAAAATAAGGAGGACTATATAATGGAATGTATTTTGTCAATTCAGAATGTTACAAAAAAATACGGGGAAAAAGTCATTATTGAAAATGAGAATTTCTCTGTCTATAAAGGCGATATTTTGGGATTTATAGGCCCAAATGGTGCAGGAAAAAGCACTTCCATCAATATAATAAGCACCCTTGTATCTCCCGATAATGGAAGCATACTCTTTCACGGACAGGATATTTCTTCTAATAGGTTGAACTATAAAAAATCTTTAGGGATTGTTCCACAAGATTTAGCAATCTATGAGGATTTGAACGCTTATGATAATGTCGCTTTTTTCTGCTCATTGTACGGTATTCGTGGCATAGAGTTAAAAGAAAAGGTTAAAAAGGCATTAGAGTTTGTTGGTCTATGGGATAGAAGAAAAGATTTGCCCTCCAAATTCTCCGGTGGTATGAAACGTAGACTAAATATAGCTTGTGCGATTACACATGAACCGGAACTGTTAATTATGGACGAACCAACAGTAGGGATTGACCCACAATCAAGAAACAAAATACTTGAAGCGGTTAAAGAATTAAATCGAACTGGAACTACGGTAATTTACACTAGTCATTACATGGAAGAAATTGAAGCCCTATGCAATCGAATTGTTCTGCTTGATAAGGGAAATGTGATTGAGGATTTATCAAAAAATGACTATAAAGCAAAATACGAACAAATGGGTTGTTCTACTTTGGAAGATATATTCTTATATACTACAGGAACAGATTTGCGGGATATGGAGGGATAATCTATGAATACATTTTTTCCGCTGCTTAAATTAGGTATAAGACGGAGAAGCCGGGATTTTTTCATTATTTTTTATACAGTGGTATTTCCGATTGTCATTATTGCACTTTTAGGCTATCTTACTTCTACTTCATACGGGACAGAATTTACCTCTTACGAATATTATTCGATAGTAATTATCCCGTTTTGCTTGCTCATGGGAGTAACAAGCGTAGTTTATGCTGCGGCTGATGAAAAAAGAATGAAAACAGCATACCGTTATATGATAGCTCCTATATCAAAAGCTGCTCTGATATGGTCAAAATTCTTTTCTTGTGTCATAGCCTTTACGATATGTGGCGTGATTGTATTATTGCTTTCAAGGTTATTATTTCACTTACCGGTAGGAAATAACTTTGCAGCTTTATCATTGTTACTGTTATGTGAGTCAATAACAATAAGTGGTTTAGGATTATTCTTTGGACTTGCAATTAAAAGTTTCACTGTTATCCAAAACTTTCTGAATTTACCGATTGTTATTTTCGGCTTTCTTGGTGGCGCATTTTTTCCAGTTGGTTCTGTCAATCCGGTACTGTCATTTATCATCAATCTGTCGCCGCTGACATGGATAAATAAAGGCATAATATTTTGCCTGTACATGGAAGATAACACTATTCTTTTGGGGGTGAGCGCGGCACTCTTTATTGTAGGGATAATATTCACTTTCCTTACAACAAAGCACTTCAAAAAGGAGGCGTTTGTCTAATGAATATTCTAAATATTATGAAATACTGTTTCAAACGAAACTGGAATAGGCGCGCTACTTTTATAGCTAATCTTGCCATTCCTATATTAGTCGTAATTTTAGGGATTTTTGCAAACAACATTAGCCACCCGAGTTTCACAATCGGGGTTATCAATGAGCAATATGCTACACTGGTTATAAACAGGCTTTCAGATACGCCCGGTATTGATATAAGCAACGCCGACGTTGACACAGTTAAAAGTGATTTAATCACAGGGAAATATTCTGCTATCGTTGCGTTTTCTGAAAATGGTTATGACTTATTTTCTGTAAAAGACCAAACGACAAATAATGAAATACGGCAAATTTTAGATAGATACCAAAATTCCGCACAGATAATCAACATTTACGAAGTGATAGGGAATGAAATGAGCGTCGCGGAACGAACCGTAGCCTTTATAGTTTTATTTCTTATGGTCACTGCTACGGTAACTGCGTCTAACATGATAAAAGACAAGAACGGAGGTACTTTAAGAAGATACAAATATGCTCCGCAAACATCTTTGACGTACATTTTGGGGAACTTCTTATATAACTACTTAATTACCTTTTTTCAATATTTGATTTCTATATCTTTTATGTACCTTATAGGAGTTGAAATAGGAATTAAATATTGTGACTTGCTATTTATGGGAATATGGCTAAGCGGAATTGCAACCGCTTTTGGGACATTTTTTTCAAGTATCTATCGAAAAGAAGTATATGCAAATTTATGTGCGTCATTTGTTGCACTCATACTTTCTCTTATAGGCGGAACATTTATTGCTTATGATAATATGCCTGCTATGCTCCAAAAAATTAGTACAATAAGCCTTTACGGTGGTTTATTGAAACGACTAAAAGTATGCAAAATGGTTTAGGGTGGTTTGATAATATACAGCAGATTATCATTCTTTCTGGAATGATATTTGTTCTGCTCATAGCAACTTCCTTAATCAACAAAAAACAAAAGGTTTTTTAATCAGACAGTTTCTTAAACATGAAAACCGTTGTTATGCGGTGTCATGCACTTTATGGGCAAACTAGATTTAATGGCGGTTTTGAAAATCGAAAATCAAAGCCGCCGTTTCCTTTTTGAAAAATAGGATACGGAGGGTGTGTTGAAGTCGCCCTTTTTTAAGGATACGGCGGTATCAAGGAGGTATCGCCATGTCCTTTTTCTATACCCTCAATGCCCCTAACTTATTAAAAAAAGCTCGTCCACCACCACGGGATATTGTGGTTATGAATATGAACTATCAAATCATTTAGATACTTTTAATATTTCCTTTGCGTCTGTCTGCGTTTTGCAGACGGGCGCATTTTGTTTTTTGCAAAACTTTTTTTTGTAAAGTTTTCCATTCTAGTTGGCAAATCTACGGTGTGTCCGTGGAAGGCAGCCGAAAAGGGATAAATAACCCACCCCTGGGACGGAAAGGGGGTGAGAATATGAACCTGAACGTTTTGAATGGCAGACTAGATGCGAGTTTAATGCGTATTGCAAACACGCTCTACGCAACGAACTGATTGACGCTCTGCGGGAACGTAAAAGCCGGGAACGCCGCGAAGTTAATTTTTCAGACCTTGCTCCGCATGAAGAAAAACAACTGTATACCGTTGACCGATACTTTGTCAATGAGGAAAACGAAGCATTTTGTGCGGGTGGCTTGAAGATAACGGCAAAGCTGTTAGCTGACGCTTTACATTCCCTGCCAAAAGAAAAACGTCAAGCTGTACTGCTGTATTACTTTTTCAACATGACAGACGCGGAAATTGCGGAGATGATGAAAATCCCCCGCAGCACAGTACAGTATCGACGGACAAGCTCTTTTGAATTGCTAAAAAGATTTTTGGAGGAACGCGCTGATGAATGGAATGAACTCTAACAATGACGAGCGCGGCTTATTACCTTTCCCGGTCATTTTAGCCGCGACAAAGGGCGACCCAGACGCTATGAAAATTGTCTTGCAGCATTATCAAAGTTACATAGCTTACTTGTCTATGAAGAAAATCCGTGACGAAAACGGTAATACCTATTGGGGCATAGACGAGGACTTACGGGAACGACTGCAAGCCAAACTCATGCAAGCTGTCCTAAATTTCAAGATTTACAGAGAATAAGCCATATTTGCAAAGTGTTTTCCCTTTTCCACTTTGCGCGGCAAAGAAAGCACCTTGACAAAGAAAGCGGCGCAATAGAACGGCGACGCAGCATAAGGCAAATCGGATACGTTCCTTTTGTGCCGAGCCATGCGGCGGGTACGCCATGACCTTTCTTTTGACAGAAAAGCGAGCGAGAAATACCACACCGCAAAGCAGGAATAGCAGCCTGCGGGCGATAACGCACAAAATACATAATGATACTTCCTTATAGCCATAGTCCGAGCGTTAGAAGCGTCGCAGGCAATGGGTAGGGCTTCGGCAGACCGCCGGAGGGGTGCAAGTCCCATGAGGTTACGCTAATAGCTGTCCGATTAAAGCCTATGTTACAGATTGACTTTTGACCCATTAAGAAAGGGGGACGACAAATTGAACAATAACGACGTGCCGATTTGGGAAAAGTACACTCTTACCATAGAAGAAGCAGCAAAATATTTCCGTATCGGGGAAAGCAAACTGCGGAAACTGGCAGAAGAAAATCCCGTCCCGGACTGGGTAATGATGAACGGAAACCGTATTCAGATTAAGCGGAAGCAATTTGAAAAAATGATTGATACGGTGGACGCAATCTGATAGTGAAATCGAGCCTTGAATGTGGTACAATGTAGTCAAGCATATCAAGGCTCTTTCCATTATGGAAAGGAGCATAACGATGTCGGAAAAAAGACGGGATAATAAAAATCGTATTCTCCGCACCGGAGAGAGCCAGAGAAAAGACGGAAGATATGCCTACAAATATATAGATACCTTTGGAAAACCGCAGTTTGTGTATTCTTGGAAGTTAGTACCTACGGACAAAACCCCGGCAGGAAAGCGCGACGATATAGCGTTGAGGGAAAAAGAGAAAGAAATCCAAAAAGACCTTGACGACGGTATCGACCATATCGGAAAGAAAATGACGGTCTGCCAGCTTTATGCAAAGCAGATACGCCACCGGGCAAATGTGCGGCATGGTACAAAGCAGGGGCGAAAACAGCTCATGCGGATTTTGCAGGAGGATAAACTTGGAGCCTGCCGGATTGAAAATGTGAAGCTCTCCGACGCAAAGGAATGGGCGTTACGCATGAAAGAAAAAGGTTACGGCTTCAAAACTATCAACAACCACAAGCGTTCCTTAAAGGCTGCCTTTTACACAGCCATACAGGACGATTGTATTCGCAAAAATCCGTTTGACTTCCAGTTGAACACAGTCCTTGAAGATGATACGGAACCAAAGGAACCTCTATCCCCTACGCAGGAAGCAGCTTTCCTGTCCTTTGTGCAGCATGATAAAGTCTATCAGAAATACTACGACGAGATTGTCATACTGTTAGGGACAGGGCTTCGCATTTCGGAACTCTGCGGATTGACGGAAGCTGATATTGACTTAGATAAACAGCTTATCCATGTAGACCACCAACTTTTGAAGATTGCAGACGTGGGTTACTATGTGGAAACGCCTAAGACGAAAAGCGGCAATCGGGTTATTCCTATGAGTGAAAAAGTGTTGGAAGCATTTCAACGGGTGCTGAATAAACGGAAATATGCACAGCCTGTTATTTTAGAGGGCTACACAAAGTTTCTGTTCCTTAACCGGAACGGCTTGCCAAAAGTGGCAGTCAACTATGAAAGTATGTTCCGGGGGCTTGTAAGGAAATACAACAAAACGCAAAAGGTAGCATTGCCAAAGGTAATGACACCGCACACCTTACGCCACACATTCTGCACCACATTAGCAAATGCGGGAATGAACCCAAAGCATTGCAGTACATCATGGGACATTCCAACATCAATATGACGCTGAATTATTACGCGCATACGACTTCCGAAACGTCAATAACAGAAATGAAGCGGCTGATTGCATAGTAGTAAACGGAGAATTTACTACTCCACATACTACTTTTGAACACCAAAACATACGGGGATATAAGAAGATTTGAGAATATCTTCCATAACGAAAAATGCCGGAAAAGCCTGTAACAATAGGCTATACCGGCATATAAGAACTTTTGAAAAGATAGTCAAAAATTACTTTGTGATTTGAAGATAAATCCAGCATATTATCGAGATAAATGTGCTCTCTGACATGTATCTGATACTGTGGCTTCGTCATATAGTAGAGCAGAAATTCAAGTATCATGGCACTTCCAAGCCTCTGCCCTCTATTTTAAAATTGCTAAAGCCCATCGGCAGATAAGTGTTCTTTATATCGTCTACTCCTATAAATCCTGGATTTTCCATCGCCTTCGAAAAGAGATATCCCTGCCCCGCATCAGGCGCAGTGCAATAGTGCTCCGAGCAATCCTCGCCCAGATTTTTGCGGCTAACCGTCTCGTAGCATTTCTTCCTGTCCGTGCAGCCAAACCAGCAGCACTCATTGCACAAAAATTCTACTTTTTCCTTTTGATGCTGTGATAGTGCTTTCAGATTGTCAAATGATTTGTTCAACCTGAAATCCGGTACTACATAGCGGAATTCCTCTCTGTTTAGCTCATTTTTAAATTCACTGAAATCCGTCAGAACCTTTGTGGTTGAAGACACAAAATAAAAGTCAGGGTAGTTTTCTTTTATGTAATCAAGCAGAATATCTGAGTAGATGATTATTCCGTTTCCAAAGCCCCTGCTTCGCTCATTATCTCTGCCTATATCAAATATCCTGCACAGTTCGTTACATTTTTTGTCAGGAAGATGCTCCTTAGTAAGCAATGAATTGCTAAAGGTAAGTCTCGCGGATATCCCATATTCCTGCATCAGCTTAAGAACTTCTTTCGGATCGTGCTCACCAAAACCGACGCGGCCTCCGCCCCATATGCAGTCTGCCGGTGCACCGTATATTGAGCCTATGTCGCACCAGTCATAGAAATATTCCCGGTGCTTGCGGTACAGTGGGAGAAATTCTTTGTATAATTCATAAAATTCAAACAATCCCGGTAGATGATAATACGCTTTCATTTTGACTCCTTATTTTAATCCGTACCAGACTCTCAACAGACTCTAGTATACTTCTCCCAAATGTAAGTGTAAAATCCCGGAGCGTATTGCATGCTTTGATAGCATATCAATATCACGCTCCGGGGTTTCTATTTACGCCTGATTTAGTTTAAGAAATTCTGTATGATAACTTCCTCTGCCTCTTCCTCTGTAAGTCCGAGTGTACGGAGCTTGAGAAGCTGCTCGTCGTTTATCCTGCCGATTGCTGCCTCATGGATGATAGCTGCATCGATATTTTTTGCCCTGATTTCAGGGATTGAACCTACCTCTGCATGATCCATGATGATAGAATCACATTGGATATGAGCCTGGCATTTGCTGTTGCCGATGGCATTCGGATGGAAGGTCTGGACTGAGTTTCCTTTTCCTACTGATCTGGAAACAATCTGTGCAGAGCTGTCCTCTCCGTTTAACTGTACCTCGATATTTGACTCCGCCTTCTGCTCTCCATCTGTCATGAGACGCTCTGTGACATAGAGCTTTGCGTCCTTTTCAAGCTCCACATTGGTCTCACGGACTGTAGAATCAACACCCTTTATCTGTGCTGTATCGAGAGTGAAAACAGAATTCTCACCCACAAATATATTTGTTACAGGGTTGAGCACTCTCGCACCTGTTCCGTTTCCCTCGCCGTAGTGCTTTTCCTCATATCGGACATTCGCATTTTTACCCACATGGAAGGTATGGATGCCGTCGTGTCTGCTCTCGTTGCAGCCGCTGTTGTGGATTCCGCAGCCTGCCACAATCCTTACATCTGCGCCATCCTCCACATAGAAATCGTTGTATACAAGGTCTGTCATGCCTGATTTACTGAGTACTACAGGGATATAGACAGCCTCTCCGTCCGTCTTTCCATCAATATAAATATCAATGCCGGGCTTGTCCGTCTTTTTCTTTATCTTGATGTGCTCGCTGTCTCCGTGGCAGATTGATGTGCCGTTTTCACGCAGATTAAAGGCACCGGTCTGACTGAATTTACTATCATTTATGACGTCCAATACGCCCTCTGTTACGTTGTCAAGCTTTACCATATTATGCTCTTCCCTCCAGTCTCTCTACGCATTTGTGACATTTCTGTACACCATTGAGATAAGGCAGCACCTCGTCCTTTGTGCCGATTTTCTTGATTTCTCCGCCATCAATTATCATGATGCGGTCTGCCATATTAATGATTTTCTCCTGATGTGAAATCACTATGAGGCTCTGCTTTTTCTCAGTATGGATTTCCTCAAATTTCTGTATGAGCATTGAAAAGCTCCACAGATCGATTCCAGCCTCCGGCTCGTCAAATATGCAAAGCGAATGCTCCTTGGCAAGCACTGATGCAATCTCAATTCTCTTCATCTCTCCACCTGAGAGTGTGCCGTCAATCTGGCGGTAAATGTAATCCTTTGCACAGAGTCCTACCGCGGTGAGAAGATCGCAGCACTCCTTGTCTGAAAGCTCATCCTTTGTGGCAAGCTTGAGCAGCTTCATGACTGTCATTCCCTTAAATCTCGGTGGCTGCTGGAATGCAAAGCCTATTCCCGCATTTGCCCTGTGATTGATGTCGAGCTCTGTGATATCCTGCCCGTCAAGTATAATCTTTCCGCTGTCCGGTGTCTGAATACCTATCAGGGTCTTTGCCAGAGTTGATTTTCCACCTCCGTTTGGTCCGGTAATGACAAGCATTTCTCCGTCCTCTACCTGAAATGATATATTGTTCAGAAGGCATTTCTTTCCGCCCTCATCATCTACGTTTAAAGTTAAATTTTCTGCTTTAAGCACGATTTTCACCTCATTTTTATTTATGATACAACATAAAATCCTTCTCTTGCTGTTCTTATTACTTTTTCCGTTTACCGTTCACATTCACACATTAGTATGCCCGGCAATGATTACAGTATAACATAATAGTAAACGTTTACAAGGTATAAACTCTCTGGTACTCGCTAAAATACATATTGTGGCTTTTTATAAAAAGTTTGCTTATCTACTAATTTCCCTTATCATTGAATACTCATTGCACAAAGTTCCGTCCTTCTGCCTTATAGCATTAAAATTTATACCTGTAATCCTAAATCCCATTTTCTCATAAAGTGCTCTCGCCCTGCTGTTGCCCTCGATAAAATCCAATTCCATCTGCAATATCTTCGGATTGTTTTCTGCTATTTTTATCATTTCTTGAAACATTCTTGTTCCAATTCCCTGATTCCAGAATTCGCTCAGCAAGCCGATTGCCACACTTGCCCTGTGTCCGGTTTTCACACGGTTATTCCACCAGACCATGCAATTTCCGGCAAGTTTTCCACCTACTTCACAAACTATCATTGCCTGTGCATCTGACGAATTGCAGTTATTGATGAAATCAATCTCCTGCTCGATGGTCTGTGTCTCACATTCTTCCGGTGTCCTAAGTAAGAAATCCGTTTCACCGGTTGACTTTTTCATGTACTCTATAAAAGCTTTGGCATCCTTTTCATTTGCACTTCGCAAAATGCAGTTCTGCCATCTTTCAATTTAAATTCGATATCTTTTATTGTCATATTGTTTAGTACCAACTTCCTATTGTTTTTGTGTTTTATCTGTGATAAACTATCGGCAATTAATGGTAGTTGCAGCTTAGACAGAGCGAGACGAAAGTTTCCCTCTGTCTATTTTTTTTTGTGCTTTTACACGCATGAAGCTTGTATACACTTCATGCCTTTTTCTATCGCAGCTATCAAGAGCCTATTGTAACGACTCGTTACAGCTATATTTATTTTACATAACAGGAGGATTTAAGAAAAATGCCAAAGAACAGATTACAGGAAACAGTTTTTACCATCATGATGGTGCTTGTCATGGTTTATGCCATGATATGCTACAATATTGCCCTTGAAACAGGCGGTATGAAGAACTTTGTTTTTAAGGCCGCATTAGGCGAATTTCCTATCATGATTGTTGCCGGTTTTATCTTGATACGTTCATTGCCGGACCACTTGCCCAAAAATGTGCCTTCAAAATCGTCACACCAGGAAAGGACAGACCTATTGCTATAATCCTTGCAATTTCTGTCTTCTCAATCTGGTTCATGTGCCCTATGATGAGCTTTATCGCTACCATCCTTTTCAATGGTGGTTTTAATTCACAGATATTTGCGACATTCTGTGAGCTCGTCGTAAGAAACTTTCCAATGGCCTTCTTCTGGCAGCTCTTTGTAGCCGGACCACTTGTTAGATTCATCTTTGGAAAAATCTTCCGGGAGAACTAATTTAAATGTAAAAAATGTAAAACCAGGCACGATATCCTGCCCGGTTTACACTATCCATAATAACTGTTAAGCATCACACCTTGCATATTCACAAAAAGCTCATTGCAGGTGTCTTCTCGCTTCTTAGAAAGCTTCATAAAACGCTTTGTCTTAGAAAACTCCGTCTATAAAGCCCTTCATATCATCCTTAGACACAAGACCAATCTGCTGACCGGCAACCTGACCGCCCTTGATTGCAATAACTGCCGGAATATTCATTATACGATACTCTCTTGCCAGATCAGGATTCTCGTCCACATCAATATTGTAAAACTCCACATCTGTGATTTCATCAGAAAGCTGCTCCATTACCGGCGCAAGCATCTTGCATGGACCGCACCACTCTGCCGAAAAATCAACAATGATAGCCTTATTATTTTTAACCTGTTCAAATTCACTGCTATTAATCTTCTTTACCATAGTTGTTCTCCTTTCATCTGTCGAACGAAATATTTTCGTTGCACCCATACAGCAATAAAAAATAACTGCTATACTATAGTACACCGAATAAGAAATAACAATGCATCAGAAACTTATTATTCGATGTACTAGCACTACTATAATACATAAATCAGATTATGTCACATAAAAATATTGTAAACCGCAAAATTTATCATTTACCACGATTAAAGCTTTTTGTGCTCTGCCATGTAGGCCTCTATATCCTCCGTGGTTCTGATGATATCCTCCGACAGACACACTGCACCGTCCTCGGTGATAAGCACATCATCCTCAATCCTGATACCGATTTCCCATTCATCTATATACAGTCCCGGCTCATCACTGATGATTGCTCCCGGACGAAGCCTGCTGTTTGAGTCAACTGTCACGTCATGCACATCAATTCCCAGATGGTGTGACACGCCATGCATGTAATACTTAGAAATCTCTACAGAATTCTTTATAAGTCCAAGCTTCATAAGCCCGTCTGCAAGCACATCCTTACATACTTCATTTAATTCCTTTGTAGTCATTCCCGGCTTTGCAGCCTCGACAATCTTTCGGTTTGCGGCAAGCACAATATCATATACCTGTTTCTGGCGCTCGGTAAACCTGCCATTTACCGGATATGTTCTCGTAATATCCGAATTGTAGCCATCTATTCTGGCTCCAAGGTCAAGAAGCACCAGTGTTCCATCCTCCATCGTCTCACGATTTGTGTCATAATGAAGCATTGTTCCATTCATTCCGCTTCCGGCAATTGTAGGGAACGCTGTCCACTCTGCCCCACCGCGTCTTATGATATATTCAAAGTCTGCCTGTGCCTGATATTCTTTCATGCCCGGCTTTAAATTGGTCATCACATTGCAAAGTCCGTCCTTTGTGAGAGCGATTGCCTTTTTGGTGAGCTCAATCTCATCCTCATCCTTCTGCATACGCTCCTCAGCCACAAGCGGGAAAAGATTCTTCACAGCAACTCCCGGATAATCTGTCTTAAATTCATTGGCTTTTACCACATTGTAATCCGGCAAATCCACTTTCTGATGACGATACGTGTCAAAATATGCTGTGTATACATCCTCACGCGTCATTATCCTGTCCAGTGTGCTCTCAAGCTCATAAATATATTCTATCTCATCAATTCCTGATATTTCCTCGGCTTCCTCCATAGTCACCTTTCTGCCGTACCAGCGCTCCATCGTAGGGTCTGCCTCCTCTATGAAGAGCATTGTCTTAGCAGGCTCTACACATTTATCCAGGACAAGGACCATGTTGTCACGTCTAAGTCCGGTCAGATAGAAGAAATTGCGGTTAGCCTGTGCTGTGAATAAATCATACTCATCTGCACTCACATGGTGCTCGATGCCTGAGTACAATATTGCTATAGAATTGTCCTCCATCTTGTCTAAAATTCTTTGTCTTCTGCTTTCAAAATCCATTTTGCTGCCTCTTATTTCATATATTTTTTAAAAAGTGAACATTTCAACGTCAGTTTTCATCAATGACATTCACTTTTATATTCGTATTAATCTAGTTATATTTATCATCTGCATTAATTTCTGACATATACCCAGCAGTTATAATGCCTGCCGGCAACGCAACAATTGCAATTCCAAACAATGAACTAATCATTGTAAGAATTTTTCCTATACCTGATGTAGCATAAATATCCCCATAACCAACTGTTGTCAATGACACGGTTGCCCAATAAATCGCATCAAAAAAACTATTAAAAGTATCTGGTTCGATATTAAACATTACAAGTGCCGTCACAAATATGTATCCCATAGCTAGAAAAGCAACTATTGTAAGACTATCCTTTTGCCTTTTAAATACCCTGACAAGTATATCAATATTTTTTGAATATCTAAAACTCTTAAAGACTCTAAACACCCTAAATGTTTTAATAAGTCTTGTTACTCTTAAAAGTTTAATTCCACTATTAATTATCATAAAAGAAGGTAATATGGATAGCAAATCAATTATAGCCATAGCTGTAAATGGATATTCAATATAAGAAACTTTTCCTTTACCAAGCTTATAATCTGCTGTAAATAGTCTTAACATATAATCACAAACAAATATTATTGTTGTAATCCAATCCATAACATTAAAAACACCATTCTGCTCCTTGAATGCTAATGGTACCAGACTAGCAATGATACACATCATCATAAAAATATCATATGCTTTACTTAACGAATCACCATCTTCACTTACTTCAATAATCTCATATATTCTTCTTCTCATTTTTCTTTATATACCATTCATTAAACTGTTTCGCTAATAATTTTATACTACTTACAGTTGTCACATGTTTATACATTTCATTCGGTTTTATCTTCATTCAGATGATAATCATATTAGCATTATCTCTGCAACATCTTTTATTTAATTCACTCCCTTCAAATAATTTTTCTTATCATTATTTTATAATAATACCACAATTCAAATAAAAAAACACCCCAGAACCGAAGTTCTGAGGTGTAATATACTCTTGATATTCTCTTTAATCAATTATTTTTTCTATAGTGTCCTCTTCCTATAAACTCTATAATTCCATTATCTCTTAACATTTGTAATTGCTGTCTTATTTTATCTTTTATATGATGATTGTCCGGATGTTTTCCTGCAAGCATCTTCTCAAAACTATACATCTGCTCTAACGTAAAATCCCTGTCTTCAATTATATTAACACAATTCAACACGTCCAACATCCAGCCCCTTGTTTCCAACTTACTACCACGTAAAAATTCTGTTCTATGCACCTTTTCCATTATCTTTTTAACAGATATTTCCTTTTCATTTTGTACAATGTAAATTCTTCCTTCATTTGGAATCCTGTTCAATAAAATATTACAGCCCGTCCATCCTGCTCTTCTAGCAGTTTCTGCCAATGGCTTTCTCTTTTCTATTATATCCGGTGAAAAGAAATATTTTGGTACCATAACAAAATTTTCAATCTGTAGACTAATTTTATTATAGTGCATAAAGAAAAAATTTGGATTATTGATTGAGGTTATCCTCTCTATCATTGTATTATATGCACCATCATTTATCTTATTACTGATAGATGCGCTTTTACTTTTCAACTCATACTCTTCCTTACAGGATGGACAAAAGAAATCAGCAACTGGCCTGTTATTCTCAAAATGTGAAACATATTTATTTCCACAATATGGACAAAACATATTATTATTTACCCAGTCTTCAGTTATAACTCTTATTTTCTGTGCATTACTTGAATAATTATCAGCTTTTCTTCCATCCATCTGTAAATTCAAAATTATCACTCCAATACCGTTTGATATAATACACTATTAAAGCGTGTTCTTATCTTTTCAATGTTTTCTTTTAAAATTTCTATAAGAATACAACTTCTCTTTTTATTCAATGCAGCTACACCTACGGCTCCACTACCTGCAAACGAGTCTAATATTATTTCTCCCTCATATGTAACATATTCCAATATCTCTTCACAAAGTTGTACCGGTAACTCACTCTGATGTATTTTGTTTTTCCTGGCTACTGGTTGCACATCAAACATAGCAGCAGCATGCCATTACATCCACTCATATAACATTTTTCCCCGGTTAAATCAGATTTTTTCTTATCAAATCTCATATTTCTAGCTTTTCCTTTGGAAAAAATCATTATATCCTGTGTATTCTTTGCCTTTCTCCCTGTATTGCTCACAAATGTTCCTTTTTTCCATGATACTTCGAATAATAAACAAATCCGGCCGCTTTCGCATATTGCTTAATTTGATAAAGATACTCATAATTATTCTCATTCTCTGCCGGTAATACCTCAACCAAAAGCATCCTGCTTTTAAAACTTCTTGCTTTTTCCTTAAAATCATCAAGTGTATATCTAAAACAATCATATTCTGCAAAAGCCCTTTGTTCCATCCTTTATTTGC
>ENA-OQAN01000246-OQAN01000246.1-human-gut-metagenome-genome-assembly--contig:-NODE-246-length-30246-cov-4.159965_pt1 | contig 30246 bp, 35 predicted proteins | sample MGYA00242735_ERZ504527 | MGnify/ENA primary metagenome ERZ504527 (study PRJEB26092, sample SAMD00036230) | human gut metagenome | host: Homo sapiens | study: EMG produced TPA metagenomics assembly of... | reverse complement strand
CTTTCTTCATATCGTAAGTAGAACCGTATTTTCAGGAGCTTTTGATCTTATGCCCTATACTATCGTAATCGATGCCGGACACGGGGGAAGTGATCCGGGCGCTGTCTATGAGGGACGCAGGGAAAGGATGACAATCTTTCCCTCGCCATCGCGGTCGGCGAGCTTCTTTCCCGGCAGGTGTCTCTGTCATTTATACCCGCACAACCGATGTTTATCAGACGCCGTTTGAAAAGGCGCAGATGGCCAATCAGGCGGATGCCGACTTTTTTATTTCTTTTCACCGGAATTCTTCGGAGGAACCGAACCAGTATACCGGCGTGGAAACGCTTGTCTATGACAACTCCGGCATCAAACAGACAATGGCAGAAAACATTAACGGCGCGCTCTCGGAGCTGGGATTCCGGAATCTCGGTGTCAAGGCACGGCCAGGGCTTGTTGTTCTGCGGCGGACGAAAATGCCGGCTCTTCTGATTGAAACCGGCTTTCTGAACAATGAGCAGGACAATACGCTCTACGATGAAAAGCAGGAAAAAATCGCCCGCGCCATCGCGGATGCAGTGCTTGGAACGCTGGATCTCGAGACGGTCACGGAGGCTGACCGGCGCGCTGCGGAAACGGAAGCCGCCCGTCCGTCCGTTTCAACAGCGGATACCGTCACTGCTTCCGCTTCGCCCCGTCCCACGCCGCCGGAACAGGAAAATCCTTCCGACACACCGGAAACCTTCTACCGTGTCCAGACCGGCCTTTTCCGCATCCGCCAGAATGCCGACCGTATGCTTTACGACCTTCTCGACCAGGGCTATCCCGCTTTTCTTCTCGCCGAGGACGGCTTTTTCAAGGTCCAGGTCGGCGCTTACCGCCAGCTCGGAAATGCCATTCTGATGGAACGCCGCCTGCGCCGCGACGGCTATTCCACCCTGATTACCACCTGAGCGTCTGACGCATCAGTCGAAAAAAGAGCGTGCCGGAATTTTGTTTTCCGACACGCTCTCGTTCTCCTTATAACTTTTTCAGTTTTGCAAACGAAGCAAACATTTTCTTCGTACCAGCCTGGTCGAAGTTGACGGTAACTTCATAATCTCTTCCGCCGTCCACGATATCCGTGACGATGCCGACACCGAACTTGATATGGCGCACCGTATCCCCGATTTCGTAATCGAGTTTCGTCGCTTCTGCGCGCTGAAGGTTTTCGCCTGTTGCGGCTTCTCGCGGAATGCCTGCTTCATCGCCGCATAGACGCTGCCTCTCGTCGGAATGTCCATCTTCGGCTTCCGGTCTTCGATCTCCCCGCGCTCCCGCTCCAGGGAAATCAGCTCCCGCGGAATCTCTTTGACAAAACGGGACATCTTGTTGTACTGCACTTCGCCGCGGATCATTCTCTGGCGCGCACACGTCAATGTCAGATGCTGCATCGCACGCGTGATGCCCACGTAGCAGAGACGGCGCTCCTCCTCCAGCTCCGACGGATCATCTCCGGTGATCGTCATGTAGCTCGGGAAAATACCATCCTCCATGCCGGCAAGGAATACGTTCGGGAACTCCAGTCCTTTTGCGGAATGCAGTGTCATCAACAGCACGTAATCGCTCTCCTCATCCACCGAGTCGATATCAGACACCAGCGCAACCTCCTGCAGAAAACCACCGAGAGATGGCTGTTCGGCGCTCTCCTCATAATCCGCAATCTTTGAAATCAGCTCGTCGATGTTCTCGATGCGGGCTGCCGCTTCTTCGGTTCCCTCCGCCTGCAGATCTGCTACATAGCCGGTCTCCTCGATGATTTCATTCAGCAGCTCTTTGACCGACAGATAATCTGCTTTCGCGCGGAGTACCTGTAAAAAGGACGTGAAGGATTTAATCTTATTTAAAGACCGCATCAGCCCGGCACATACTCGGCCTCGAGAAGCGCATCGTAGAAACGGATGCCCTGCTCTGCCTCCCAGTCCTGCACTTTGTTGATCGTCGCCGCTCCGATACCGCGCCGCGGAACGTTGATGATACGCAGTACCGCAAGGTCATCCTCCGGGTTCTCGATCACACGCAGATACGCCAGCAGATCCTTGATCTCGCGTCTCGCATAGAAGTTGACACCGCCCACGATTTTATATGGAACATTTGCAAGCAGCAGTTTCTCCTCAAAAAGACGGGACTGTGCGTTGGTACGGTAGAGAATTGCATAATCACGGTACTTCTTTCCCTCCGTGCGGACGCCGCGCGTGATTTCTCCTGCCACGTACTCCGCCTCCTCAAAACCGCTCTGGAACTGCCGCAGATCGATCAGGTCACCCTCCGGGTTCTCTGTCCACAGGCGTTTTGCTTTTCGTCCCTGGTTATTCGCAATCACTTCATTTGCCGCATTCAGAATATTCTGCGTGGAACGGTAATTCTGCTCCAGTTTAATGACCTTCGCATCCGGGAATACATGCTCAAAACTCAGAATATTTTCAATATTCGCCCCGCGGAATTTGTAGATCGACTGATCATCATCGCCGACAACGCAGAGATTGCGGTATTTTGCCGCCAGAAGGCTCACAAAGCGGAACTGAACCGTGTTGGTATCCTGATACTCATCGACCATGATATAGCGGAACTGCTCCTGATAATAGTCGAGCACTTCCGGGAACTGCTGGAATAATTTTACGGTCTGTACCAGCAGATCATCGAAGTCCATCGCATTGTTTTTCTTTAACTCTGCCTGATACTCCGCATAAACTGCCGCATACTTCTGCAGCTTCCAGTCGATTCCCGCGTCAATCCGGTACTGGTCCGGCTCAATCATCTCATCCTTTGCGGACGAAATTGCCGCCATGATCGCACGGTCGCGGTACAGTTTCGGATCCATCTGGAGCCGTTTCATGATGTCCTTGATCAGCGATTTCTGGTCATCGGTATCGTAAATTGCAAAATTGTTGGCGTATCCCAGACGTTCAGCATGGCGGCGCAGAATCCGCACGCAGCTGGAATGGAAGGTGCTGACCCAGATCCGCTCCGATCCGTATCCCACGATTTTATCGACACGCTCACGCATTTCTCCGGCGGCCTTGTTCGTAAAAGTGATCGCCATAATATTCCACGGATTGACGCCTTTGTCCCTGATCAGGGAGGCGATGCGGTGCGTCAGTACCCTCGTCTTTCCCGAACCGGCACCTGCAAGGATCAGAAGCGGCCCTTCGGTGTGCTCCACAGCTTCCATCTGCATCGGGTTTAATCCTGTTTCTGTCTGATTCATGTTCTTTCTCCTTCATCTGCTTCGAATCTTTTCACATGCATCTCAGTATATAACAAATCCGCCCCGGTTACAAGTAAGAACGAACATACGTTGCATTTTTATCATGGAAACTTTTTTCGCAAAGTCCTTGCTATCTGGTATTAAAAACTATATAATGGGAACCGTGAGGTGATAACAAATGACGATAGACTCAGATAAAATTCTTCATGATTTACTGAATTCACTGGATTCTCTCGAAGCATCCGCCCGGGGGAAATCCCGAACATTGCTTTGTATATGGACCAGTCACGACCTTTATGGACGCACAGCTCGCTTCTTCGCGCCGCTTCGAGTCCGATAAGGTTCTGACAAAAACAATGATCAACAACTATGCAAAAAACAAGCTGCTCCCGCCGCCGGTCAAAAAGAAATATTCGCCGGAGCACATGATGCTTCTGGTTTTTATTTACTACTTTAAAAACATCCTCTCGATCACGGATATCCAGACACTGCTCGCCCCGATCACCGATCGGTATTTCGGCACGGAGAGCGGCTTTTCCATCAAAGATATCTACGACGAAATTTTCCAGATGGAAAAAGAAGAAATTGCATCCGTAAAAGAAGATCTTCTGAAAAAAGCGGATGTATCCAAGTCCATGTTCGGCAGCTCACCGGAGGAGGACCGGGAATTTCTCCAGCTCTTTTCGTTTATCTGTCTGCTGAGTTTCGATGTCTATCTGAAAAAACAGATGATCGAGCACATGGTGGATGAACTGGCATCCCTCGCGGCGCCTTCTGATCCGAAAAAGAAAAATTAAGAACAAACGTGTAATTAAAAAAGACGGCTGCGTTGGAATCGCACCGTCTTTTTTGATTTTACACATTTTCTTTCTTTTCCATCCGTTCAAACACCATCTCATATCCGTCGTTTCCATAGCTTAAGGAACGGTTCACGCGGCTGATCGTCGCCGTGGATGCTCCCGTCTTTTCGGAGATTTCCAGATACGTTCTCTTCTCCCGCAGCATTTTCGCCACTTCAAACCGCTGCGACAGCGAAAGCAGTTCATTGATGGTGCATACATCCTCAAAAAAAGTATAGCATTCTTCCTTATTCTTCAGACACAAAATTGCCTCAAAAAGCTGGTCTACTGCTTCTGAATGAAGTTTCTTGTTCATTTCAAGCCCTCCTGTACGAAAATTAAGCCCCCATCTCATTCTTATAACTCGGAATACTACCATTTTAGCACAGTAAAGTGCGAAATACAAGTCCTTTTATCCCTGCATCAGCAAAGCCTGTACCATCGACTCCCGCTGTCTGCGGTAATCGCTCGGCGAACAGGCCTTTACCGTCTTGAAGGTACGGTTGAAGGCACTTAAAGAAGAGAATCCGGAATTCATCGCCACATCCGTGATACTCATCTTTTTGTCGTACAGAAGCTCCTCTGCGCGTTTGACGCGTTTAGAATTGAGGTACTCATAGAATGTCATGTTCATGTACTGCTTGAAAATTCTGGTAAAGTGGAACTTGGAAAATCCGCTGACCGCAGCTACTTCCTCGAGAGAAAGATTCTCCATGTAATGGACATTGATATAACGGCAGGCGCTTAAAACAGCCTCTATATATTCCTGCTGCTTCATTGCCCCGAACGTATTCTGCGCGTTGGCATCCGAAAAGCCCTTGCGGCCAAACTCTGAAAAAAGCTCTTTGAGGCCGGTGCAGATTCTGTGCGTCATCACTGCGCCCTCATTATCGTATTCCCGCACCAGTTCCAGAATCTGGCTGCGTAGAAACAGATAGAAGGGATCTTCCTCATCCCCTTTTTTGAAGTAGATGGCCGGAAGCCGCAGGAAAATCGTTTCCATTTCTTCCTGATTCTCCACACAGCCCGGTTCCACCAGCATGACAATCCGTTCTCCCTGGGATACGAATCTCATTCCGTGTACAACGCCGGAATTGATCATAATGATGTCGCCCTCTTTGAGATTATAGCTGTCTTTTCCGACAACAACCTCATATTCGCCTCTGGTCGGCATGATAATTTCAATTGCGGTATGCCAGTGCTTCGGATAGCCTTCTGTCACGGTGTTGTGAAAGATTTCAAACGCCGGCGGGTTTGCTGCATTCCGGTCAAATGTTTTCCCATGTTCCACTTTCTTCATCTTATTTCTTACCTCTTTTTATTACAGCAGCTCTGTAAACAGATCTTTTACGGTCGGATAAATCTTTGCAAATTTCTGATACTGGTGCTCATATTTCTCAACCAGTTCCGGTTCCGGCTCGATGGTCTCTGTCACACGAACAATTTTTTCTGCCGCCTCTTCTACGGATGAAAAGACACCGCAGGCAACGGCTGCCAGCATGGCTCCGCCAAGTGCCGGGCCTTCCTCGGACTCAATACGGTCCACTTTGATGTTCAGCACGTTTGCGATCATGCGTCTCCACAGCGGGCTCTTTGCACCGCCTCCGCAGATTTTCGTTCTCTCGATCTGGATGCCGAGGGATTTTGCTACCTCGAAGGAATCGCGGATCGCAAAGGCAACGCCCTCGAGAACAGCCTGGGTCATATCCTCTCTTGTGGTGTCCATGGTCAGGCCGATGAAGGTTCCTCTTGCATCCGGGTTGTTGTGCGGGGAACGCTCGCCCATCAGATACGGCAGGAAGAAGACATTATTCTCGCCAAGTTTTGTGATGTTCTCCTGCTCTTTTGTATATTCTTTTGTGCGGATGATTTCATCCATCCACCATTTGTTGCAGGAAGCTGCACTCAGCATGCATCCCATCAGGTGATAATGGCCGTCTGCGTGTGCGAATGCGTGCAGGGCATTGTGGCTGTCTACGCCGAATTTGCTGCTGGAAATGAATACGGTTCCGCTTGTACCAAGGGAAACGTTGCACATGCCGTCGCTACGGTTCCGGTTCCGACTGCGGCTGCTGCGTTGTCTCCGGCTCCTGCTACAACTTTACAGGTCTCCGGCAGTCCAAGTTCTGCTGCTACTTCCGGTTTTAAGGTTCCGACAGCGTCAAAGCTCATGGAGCTCCGGCAGCATCTCCAGGGAAATACCGCAGATTTCTGCCATCTCTTTGGACCAGCATTTGTTCTTGACATCCATCAGAAGCATGCCCGATGCATCGGAGTAGTCGCTTACGAATGCGCCGGAGAGACGGTATGCCAGGTAATCTTTTGGAAGCATGATTTTGCAGATTTTTGCGAAGTTATCCGGCTCATTTTCTTTCACCCAGAGAATCTTCGGTGCGGTAAAGCCTGCAAATGCAATGTTTGCGGTGTACTCGGAGAGTTTTTCTTTTCCGATTACGGTATTCAGATAATCGGTCTGTTTTGCGGTACGGCCGTCGTTCCAGAGGATCGCCGGGCGGATGACGTTATCGTTCTCATCCAGGATGACAAGGCCATGCATCTGGCCGCCGAAGCTGATGCCGGCTACCTGGGATTTGTCTACGTCTTTTACCAGCTCGCGGATTCCCTCTTTGCTCTGCTCCCACCAGTCTTCCGGTTTCTGCTCAGACCAGCCTGGATGCGGGAAATACAGCGGATACTCTCTCGATACAATATTTACAATTTTGCCTTCCTCGTCCATCAGAAGCAGTTTGACAGCGGAAGTACCAAGGTCAACACCAATAAAATACATGTCGAATCTCCTTTTTCTACTCTTTTTCAAAAAGGGCGGCAGCAGACCTAGATCTCTGCTCCGCCCTTTTGCTTATGCGTTACTGCATATCTTTCTTATTTTTCAGTGAATCTTCCGGAACGGATTAGCCCCACGGATTCTCTGTCGGGTAACGAACACCCTTCGGCTGGTTGTAGCCGATCTCATCTACTTCAACACCGAGCATTTTGAATACTTCGAATAACGGTTTTCCGAAGTGTCCGAATGCTACTGCGCCGTGATGCGGATAGTTTTTCTCTACCAGTACGTGACGGTAGAATCTGCCCATCTCCGGAATAGCGAAGATACCGATGCTTCCGAAGGAACGTGTTGCTACAGGAAGAACCTCGCCCTCTGCGATGTATCCGCGCAGTTTTGCGTCAGATGTGCTCTGCAGACGATAGAAGGTGATGTCTCCAGGAACGATATCTCCCTCGAGGTACCCTGTGTTACTTCTTCCGGAAGGTTCTTGCCATGATCATCTGATATTTCATAGAGCAGAATGCCAGTTTGGTGGAAGCGGTATTTCCGCAGTGGAATCCCATGAAGGTATCTTTTAAGGTGTAATCAAATTTGCCTTTGATTTCGCTCTCATACATATCCTTCGGAACGGTGTTGTTGATGTCGAGGAGTGTTACGGTGTCTTTGGATACAACGGTTCCGATGAACTCGGACAGTGTTCCGTAGATATCTACCTCACAGGATACCGGGATGCCCATCTTGGTCAGACGGCTGTTGACATAGCAAGGAACGAATCCGAACTGTGTCTGGAATGCCGGCCAGCATTTTCCGGTCAGGGTTACGTATTTTCTGGATCCTTTGTGTGCTTCGATCCAGTCTAACAGGGTGATCTCGTACTGAGCCAGTTTCGGCAGGATTTCCGGTTTCAGGTTTCCTTCGCCGAGCTCTTTTGCCATATCTTCTACGACTGCCGGGATTCTCTCGTCGCCTGCGTGTTTGTTGAATGCTTCAAACAGGTCAAGCTCGGAGTTCTCTTCAATTTCTACGCCGAGGTTGTACAGCTGTTTGATCGGTGCGTTACATGCCAGGAAGTTGGTCGGACGCGGTCCGAAGCTGATGATTTTCAGGTTCTTAACAGCTACAACTGCAGTTGCAACCGGTACGAAATCTTTGATCATGGCTGCTACGTCTTCTGCATCGCCAACCGGGTACTCCGGAATGTATGCGTGCAGGTTGCGCAGTTTCAGGTTGTAGCTTGCGTTCAGACGCCGCAGTATGCATCGCCGCGTCCGCTACAAGGTCGTCGCCGGTCTCTTCTGCTGCTGCTACTACCATGCAAGGTCCGTCGAAGTATTTTACAAGCAGGGTTTCCTCGGTCTCCGGTCCGAAGTTTCCAAGGTATACAACAAGTGCATCACACTCTGCTTTTTTCAGGTCTTCGAGTGCGTTCATCATGTCGATTTCATTCTCGACGATGATTGGACATTCGTAGATTTCTCCGTCGTATGCTTTTACGACTGCTTTTCTTCTGTTCTCGGAAAGGCTGTTCGGGAAGCAGTCACGGCTTACTGCAACGATACCTAATTTGATTTCCGGTGTATTGTTGATCATTTTTGAAGATCCTCCTTTTTGGGTTTTCTTGGTTTTTGGTTTCTTTTTATGTTCAGAACTGCTCTTTTGGGGCAGTGTTTCTGATTTCTGGTTTTGTCTCTGGTTTTATTTTACCGAGAGGTTTTCTCCTTTGATGCCTGCTACGCTTCCGGCGATGTTTGCATCCGGGTGGCTTAAGAGCCATTTGTTTCTGGCGAAGAGCAGGTCGTCTTCCGGGGTGTGTTTTTCTTCCAGGGTGATGTCGGTATTGGTTCCTTTTGGAAGGACTACGACGCATTTGAAGCCGCTGGCTGCCACGTTGCATGGTGCGTAGTGGAGGGTGGTTGCGTAGACTTCAATGGTGGTTCCGGCCGGGATTAAGAAGGCCTCCATTTTGGATGAGTCGTAGGTGTGGTCTTCGGTGATGTCCTGTTCTTTTCCGAGGATCAGGATCAGGTCGGTTACGGCGATGTTGATTTCGCTGTCGCGGTGGTATTCTACGGCGTTCAGTAAATGGTTGTGGCCGTTGCAGTAGCCGATCTGGATCGGCATGCCGCCGTAGAGGCTGTCGGATACGGACTGGGCGCTTTTGCAGGCTTCGAGGCTTTCAATGGAAGGCTCGTAGACTACGTCGTCGGGACATGGGGTCTCGGACATGGCGGTGATGATGTCGCTGACGTCGAGGTCTTTGATGACTTTGCCGTACTGGCGGAATGCTTCGTCTGTTACTTTCAGAATCTGCATTGTGTTGGTGCTCCTTTCGTACAATTAGTTTAATGATTGAACTAATTGTAATATAGCACTTGTATGTACTTCTTGTCAACATGTATTTGGATGAAAAACGGACGGGTTGACAAATAAGGGGGAGGTTGGTATACTTTAATACGTTAAAATAATAAGACGCTAGGGGAGCCTTTGGCTGAGAACGTGGGACAGGGATAAGCTCACGGACCCTCACTACCTGAACGGGATAATTCCTGCGTAGGGAAGCTGGAACGTGGTTTCGGAGGTGATTCGGGACTGTGTTTTTATGTGAGCCCCTCCAAGCGGAATGCGAAGGAGGTTTTTTTATGAGTTTTTTTTGTTACTGCTGACGGCGGACTGACGACGGCCGGTTATGTTGGATGCGTGGTGCTGATGGTGGCGCTGGTGGTGATTGCTTCGGTTCTTTCTGCTCAGAAGAGTAAGGGGACGGGAATGGATGCAAGGAAGCTGGCGTTTTGTGCGATGGGGATGGCGCTGGCGTTTGTGACTTCGTATGTGAAGGTGTTTGAGCTGCCGTACGGGGGATCGGTTACGTTGTTTTCGATGCTGTTTATTGTGCTGATTGCGAACTGGTATGGGGCGAAGACGGGTATTCTCGTTGGTTTTGCTTATGGACTGCTGCAGTTTATCCAGGGGCCGTATGTGCTGTCGCTGTTCCAGGTGTGCTGTGATTATGTGTTTGCGTTTGCGGCGCTGGGTGTGGCCGGATTCTTTGGAAAGAAGAAAAACGGGCTGCTGATCGGGTATATTGTAGCTGTGCTGGCGAGGGGATTTTTCCATACGTTAGGCGGGTATCTGTACTGGATGGATTATATGCCGGAGAATTTCCCGCAGTCTTTAAAGGCGCTGTATCCGATTATTTACAACTACAGCTATCTGCTGGCTGAAGGTGTGCTGACGGTGATTCTGATCTCGCTGCCGCCGGTGAAGAAAGCACTGCAGACGGTTGCAAGAACGGCACATGGTGCAAATTAAATAGAATTACGTGAAAATCCGGGAACGCATGATTTTGCGTTTCCGGATTTTTTACGTGGATATCAAAATTTACTGAGCACTCTCCTCTGCGGCTGTGTCGGCGGCGGAGCTCATGGGGGTGATGACGATGTTTTCTACGCCGATTCCGGTTTTGCGGGTTACGATGTCTTCGATCTGGGCACGCTGTTCCTCGGTTACTTCTTTCATCGGAACGACGATGTCGGCGGTTTCGCCGGTCAGGTTTACAACGACGTCGGTGAAGCCTTTGGCTTCGAGGAGGAGTTCAGTTGCTGACTCTTTTTCTACGAGTTCCGTCATTTCCACCATGCTCTGGACAGCGCTCTGGCGCTCGGTTTCGGAGAGGTTGGTGTTGTTGATGATTTCATTTAATGTGTCTTTGTTCTGGGAACGGATCTGTTCGCGGTCGATTCTGCCTGGGCCATGTATGTAGATGCCCCGGCAAGGACTGCCTCTCCCGGCGTTTCGGTGACGGTCCGCGACGAGTCCCCTGCTGTGCCGGCATCCACCTCGTCGGTGATGTCGGTGTCCAGGCTGGAGATGTCTTTTAAAACGGTGCTGGCATCCGCCGTGGTTCCGTCTGCCTTCTCCTTCGTGGACAGGGTACTGTCAGCATAGTTGATGTATCCGGCGACGGCGATCATGATCGCAAGGGCGGTGATGATGACCTGATTTTTCCGGAATTTTTTCTTTTTCCCGGCCGTCTTTTTCGGCGATGGTGTCTCTGCCATTTTCTCAGGTGCATTCATTTCCTGTTCTAATTTTTCCACGCATTTGACTCCTTTACTTCATTTTGACTACTTTAATCTTATTTGCGCCCACCTGAAATAATGCCATCACGGCTCCTGAATCTCCTGTATCGTCACCGGGTTTCCCCCGCCTTCTGCGATAACGAGCACGCCGCGCACCGCCGGGTACTCCTCGGAAACCACATACGGCGTCTCGGCCCCGTTCTGCGTCTTTTCATAGACAGTTGCCTCATCCTGCGACGCGGATGTAACGCTTCCGGTCTCCTCTCCCTTCTTGTTTTCCTCCGTTGTGCTCCGCGTTGGGACATCTTTTTCCACAATCTTTTTTCCTGTGGATTCCAGCGTCACCACGACGTGCACTGCGCCCACACCGTCCATCTGGGAAAGTGCGTCACAAAGGCGCTGTTCCATCTCCTCCTGCACCGAAAGTCCCGCATCCCCCGCCGGACGCGCAGCCGTCTCCTGCGGCTGTTCTGTCTCCTCACTGGTCTTTTTTGTTCCCGTCGGCAGCAGCAGGACAACGCCGATTGCCGCCAGCAGGAAGTACAGCATCCACTGCTCCTTTTTCTGTTTCCGGAAAACGCCGCTGCCTTTTCCCTCATAGGCCTATTCCGAAATCTCTACCATAATATGCGCCGGATCGGTTCCGTAGACCTCACTTAAAACACTTTTGATCTCTGTCAGCTTTTCATCGAGCATTTCCCGCTGTTTTTTCTGTTCTTCGCGGTAAATGCTCGTCTGCCGCATCGGCGCTTCAATGCGGATCTCTTTTGCCTCACCGGTGTTTCCCGGCTCCAGCGTTACCGAAACGGCTGCCCCCGGAATGCCGCTCTCTGACAGATACATCCGGATCTGGCGCTCCGTCTCTTTTTCCCAGGCGCCCACGTAATACTGTTTTTCAAAGCTTTCTGCACGAATCTGTACATTTTCCATTGCTGCTGCCTCCTCTTCCAGCGTCAGACGGTCGAGCGTCTGCGCCATTTTCTGCTCCAAACCTCCCGCTTTTAGCACGGGCTGGAAAAAAATCAGTACCATCACAATTCCAAGAAAAAACTGAACCGGCTTCTTGTCCTCCTTCTCCGGGATCAGGTTCAGCACAGTTGTCATAAAAATCAGAAAAATTGAAATATTCTTAAGCCACTGCAGAATCTCTTCTACCATGCCGCCTCCCGCCGCTGCCTGCCCAACTACATGCTAGAGCATGTCTGAAAAATCATTTCCGCAATCTGCAAGCCCCAGTTTGCGAAAAGCCTTTTTCAGACACGCTCTAGGAAAAAGTTCCCGCCAGGATTGCAATCGTCAGCAGAAACAGGACTTCTACGGTCAGAAGGAGACGCAGAAGCATCGCATATCCTTTCCTGCCGCCGCAAGACATCCCGCGATCCGCTTGTCCGAGACGGGCTGCGCCGCCGCGGCGAGAAGGCGGAAGGAAGACCCGAAACGAGAAGCTGAACGGCGGGGACCATGCCTGCTGCGAGCAGTACCAGCATTGCCGTCACGCCAAAGCAGTTGCGGATCAGCACCGCGGAGCCTGCCACCAACTCGGTTACAGCATTCACCGCATTTCCGATGCCGGGAATCATTCCGGCAGTCCGCCAGAGTGCCATCTGCCGCAGGGAATCGAGCGCCGGTGCGATCAGATTCCGGATCATCTGCATTCCCACAAGTACGCCGAGCGACGATTTTAAAAGGCCGTTCACGCAGGTTTCCAGCAGCTCTGTCATATGGGACAAAATCTCCTCGCCGGAAAGATCGTTTACAAGGGCGATGAGCAGATAGATATGGATCATCGGGAGGACGAGGGCGAGCAGAAGCTTTTCGACAGCCAGAATCACTAGAAGGAGCATCTGATAAAACATCACGGCTGATGATGCACCACCGGCGGCCGCGGCCGCCAGATAGTAGGATGGCGTCAGAATCCGCATAAAAGCGACCAGCGATGTGATGACAGCTTTCAGGTTTTCCCCGCTCGACTGGAAATTTTTCAGAATCAGTGCAAGCGCAAGCAGATAGACCATATAAAAACTGGCGTCCCTGACCTGTTTTCCTTCAAAGAGAGAGGAAAAACTGCCGAGCACCGCGCCTGCCAGAACGAGGAGAAACAGCTCCTTCATCAGCCCTTCTGCGCAAGGAATGCTGTTTTGGCACAGGAGAGAACGGCATTTCCGGCACGGAAAATGCGGAAGGGATCGCCATCCTGCAAAAGAGAACGCACCGTACCGGCAAAAGAAAACTGCTGGCTGGACAGCAGGCTGTCCACTTCCTGCTGGATTGCATCGAAGTCGAGTTCTGCAAGAAGTTCGTCCTGCGCTGCTGCTGCCTGATCCGTTTCGGTATCCGCTGCTTCGATTTTCTGCGTTCTTCCCGTTCCGAAAATGAGACACAGAAAAAGCAGCGCCATGCCCCATCCGGCTTTTTTTACAGAAAATCATGAACCGTTTCCAGCAGAGCGAGCAGCACTGGCATACTGACGGCAAGGACCGCCAGGCGGGCGAACAGTTCAATCTGCCCTGCAATGGAAGAATAGCCCGCATCCTTACAGATCCCGGCGGAAAACTGCCCCACATACGTGATCCCAAGCATTTTCAGCAGCGTATTCAGATACGATGAGTCCACCGGGAGATACGATTTCATTTGTGCGAGCATGCCGAGCAGATACTGCATTTTTCCGACGTCCCGGCAAGAATGCAGAGGCCGGCACCGACCGTCACAAGAAGGGCAAATTCCGGCTTTGCTCCCTTTACTGTGATTCCAAGCAGCACGCCCGCCGTGCCAAGCGCAGCGATCCGAAGTATATCCATATGATCCCCTCCGTTTTTTCTCCCTGCTCTTAAATTGTAAACAGTTGTTTGATGTCCTCAAACAGCGCGGAAATATAGGGAAGAATCCAGAACAGCACAAGCACAAGACCGGCAAGGCTTGCAAGAAATGCCTGTTCTTCCCGGCCGCTGTGTTTTAATACCTGGCACAGGACCGATACCAGAATCCCGACTGCCCCGATTTAAATAGAATCCCGACCTCCACGCCTGCTCCTCCGTTTTCAGACACGCCCTAAACCAGAATCAAAAATAAAAAAAAGGCCTCCCATGATTCCAAGACTCTGACAGAGCCTCTTCCTTTCCGGCAATCCTTTCTGCAGTTCCGCGATCCGCTGCACAAGGCGTGCCTCATACCGGTCCAGATTCGCCTTCTGCATGGCGCGGTCCCCAGTGCCAAGGCTGCATCCGGCCTCCTGCAGCTCTTCTTTTTCTTCTTTTGTAAGGCGTGTATCCGCCAGGTGGACTGCCGTATTCTCTTCCAGAATCGCCGGCAGTGTCTTTCCGTCCGGGCGGCGCATATCCTCGGAAATATCCTGTAAAAAATCCCGGTACGATCCCGCATCCGCCTTCCCGTCTCCCAGAACGCATCCGGCAGCGGGGAAGCCGCCGTCACAATCTCTCCACGCAGATACTGGATAATTTTCTGCAGTGTTTCCAGATCTTTCACATGGGCCGACAGCGCCGCACTCTTTGCAAAGCCGATCCCGACGCAGGCAAGAGAAGCCGCCAATAAAACTGCAAGCCGCATCACAGAAACGCCTCCCTTCGGTACAGTGTCGTTCCTCTTCCGTCAAAAATAGCCTGTACACTTCCGGCGTGGGGTTTCGCATCCAGCACGATGTACCGCTCGAAAACGTGGGATTCCACGAGGCGGTTCAGGAGAGGCTTCTGCTTCATATCCTCCATGGAATTGCCATGCACGGTCGCGAGCAGCTTGCACCCGCAGTTAACGACGGACTCGATCGCACGAATGTCCTCTCCCGTTCCGATCTCATCGACTGCCACCACATCGGGCGACATGGCGCGGATCAGCATCATCATGCCCTCCGCCTTCGGACAGCAGTCGAGCACATCGGTGCGGATGCCGACATCATTCTGCGCAACGCCGAGATAGCAGCCTGCGATCTCGCTCCGTTCATCGACCACACCGACGGTCAGCCCCGGATACGGTGACTCCCCGTCCGAAATCTGGCGGATGATATCGCGCAGCATCGTCGTTTTGCCGCAGCCGGGTGCGGAGACAATCAGGGTGTGCAGGAAACGGCCGTCTTCCCAAAGGTACGGCATCACTCGGTCCGCGCAGCCCTTTTTCTCATGAGCAACCCGCACGTTGATGCAGGATATATGGCTGATGCCTTTCACCTTTTCCCCTTCGATTACCGTCTTTCCGGCAATGCCGATCCGGTGGCCGCCCTCCACGGTCAGAAAACCCTGCCGCAGTTCATCCTCGTAGGCGTAGAGGGAAAAACTTCCTATGTAATCCATCGTATCGCGGATATCCGTCGGTGAGACGGGATATCCTTTCTCCCACTCCCCGGTCAGTGCTCCGTCCGGGGTCAGAAAGTACTCCTGATCCTTTGCGACCACCAGAAGCGGCGCGCCGGTCCGCAGACGGATTTCCTGCAGGTCATCAGCCAGCAGATCTGTGTTTTTCAGAATTTTCCGTATATTCGCAGAAAACAGGCGCAAAAGTTCCCTTTGCTCCTGTTTTTTCTCTGGCGTAACAATATCCTTTTGTCTTCCTGTCCTTTTCATCTTCACCACCTCTTATCGTTATATATATGAGATGGCGGGACAGGTTATGCACGGTTTTTATGGTTCTATTCTTTTCATGCAGATTTTCACGGGCTCCGCTGCCCAGACAGCGCCTTCATATCCTTTCTCCGGACTGAAATGCGTGCAGAAGCCCTCTTTCTTTTCCGTTCCAAGAGAACCCGAAAGACCGGTTCCCCTCCACTTGCCGTAGCTCTCCTCCTCGGTCCAGATCCGGAAAAACAGCGTTTCAGCATTCTCCGCTGCGGCAAGACGTTTCTGGTCTTCGGCGGAAAAATACCGTTCTGCCATGCGCTCCCAGGCAGCGCGGCGGTGCTGCTGCAGATCCATGCCGATCGGAATGGAAGCAAAAGCGCAGGCAGCGTATTCCCCCGAATGAGAAATATTAAAACAGATCTGCGGATGCCCCGGCAGGTACGGTTTTCCGTGCGCATTCCGTTCGATCGTTATCTTTTCTCCATCCAGCCGTACTGTTCCTGCATTCCCATCCGGAACAACTCCCATCCGCACTGCGAGAGTTCCCGTTCCAGCTCTTTTTTTTCGCCCTCCGGCTGTGTAATTTTTTTTCAGATAAACTACCGTCTCCTGCATCCTGCTTCTCCCTCTTCATAGAAAAAGAGACCGCGAAGCCTTTCAACTTTCGGCTCCCCGGTCTCTTCTCGAAAATTCTTTCTTATGCGTTTTTACCGCAGCAGTATTTGTATTTCTTTCCGCTTCCGCACGGGCATGGATCGTTTCTTCCGATTTTTTTGCCTTTGATTACAGTGCCGGATTTTTTCTGCTCCATGTAAAGCGTTTTCTTCTGCTCTTCTGTGAAGATCTCATCCCACATCGGCAGGTTGTACAGCCAGTCTGCTTTTGCGTCTACCATGTTTTTGTACAGAAGCTCTTTATCGTAAGCCAGTGTAACAACGGTATCCTCTTCCATCTCCTCGATCGGGTTCGGGATCACAAGGCTGTCGTTGATGCCGTCCAGGAAACCAACCATGGTCATAACGTCCACTTTGTATTTCTCTGCCAGCTCTTTTACGGTTCCTTTTACCACTTCATCCGGGTTGGAAAGAAGCTGCTCGTAAATGTTTTTCTCAATCAGGAAATAATTGGTCCAGAACTGCTGGAGCTGTTTTTTGTCTGCTTCCTGATTATAGGCGATATCACGCCAATTCTGTAATAAACTCATGTTATTATCCATCCTTTATCTGTTTCTCTGAGCGCGTTTTTTCGCGCCGTCCCCTAGCGGGATTCCGGTTTTTGTAACACGCTTTAGTATATCGGAAAGTCCGCAGAAAATCAACCTTTTTCTTCTTCCTGCTCCAGAATCGGGATTCTGGTATCGCCGAGCGGAATTCCCCTGTGTTCCACCGATGTAGAGAACACGATCTGCGTCTTCGTTCTTCCAAAATGCTGAAGCTGGCCGATAAACTGATCCAGCTCAGATGTCGTGTGGAACACAACCTCCATCAGCATCGAATAGTCGCCGGTCACGCAGTTGCACTCGATCACATTCGGACAGTCGGTGATGTACGGATAGAATTCCTTTTTCCGCACCGGCTCAACCTCCAGATTGATGAATGCCTTGATCCGATAGTCGAAAACCTCCGGGTTCACACTCGCGCGGTAGCCGGTGATCACCCCGTCCTTTTCCAGGCGGTCGATTCTCGCCGATACCGTCGGCGAAGTGAGACTTACCTTGTCTGCAATACTTTTGAGCGGAAGCCTTGCATCTTCCTGCAGCAGTTCCACAATTTTCCGGTCTGCTGTATCCAATTCACGTTTCATTCCCTCTCCTTACGTTCCTCCTGCTCTCCTTTTTCTTTCGGAGGCAGTTTCTTTACCACCGTATTTTCCACGCGGTGTTCTTTGACCCGCATGACCTTGATCCAGAGATCGTCGGTCTCGAGTTCAAACTGGCTGCCGTCATCCGGAACCGCACCGAGTTCGCCGAAAATGTAGCCGCCGAACGTTTCATATTCATCGACCGGCAGTTTGATCTTCAGTTCCTCCGCCACATCATCCAACGAGGCACTTCCCATGATTTTCCAGGTGTCTGTGGAAATCAGCTCAATTTCCGATGGCTGCCCGATCTCCGCCTCATCATTCAAGTCCCCGACAAGCTGCTCGATCAGGTTACGCACGGTGATAATTCCATCCATGCCGCCGTACTCATCCAGAACCACGGCAAAATAATTGCCGGTCTTTTTCATGTTCTGGAACAGCGTGGCAGCCTTGATGTTTTCAGGAACAAAATAAGGCTGTTTGATTGCTTCTTTCATGACATGATCGCGGTCCTTGGTGCGAAGCCGGAAATAATCCTTGGCATCCAGAACGCCGATGATATCGTCCACAGTTTCGCCGCAGACCGGGTAATACGAGTGGCGGCTCTCATGGATGAGCTGCTCCCACTCCTCAATCGAATCCTCCACCCACAGAAGATCCACATCGGTCCTGTGGACGCAGATTTCGTCGATCGTCAGATCATCGAACTCAAATACGTTCTGAATCATATCTTTTTCTTCGTTGTCGATGGTACCTTTTTCGCTGCCGGCATCTACCATCATCCGGATTTCTTCCTCTGTTACCTGATCATCGTCCTCGTTCGGGTCAATGCCGAAAAGGCGCAGAATACCGTTTGTCGATACCGTTAAAAGTCCGACCAGCGGGGCAAAAATTTTCGAGGCGGTGGTCACAAGACCGGATACGCCAAGTGCGATTTTCTCAGAGTTGTGCATCGCAAGACGCTTTGGCACGAGTTCACCGAAAATCAGGGTAATATAGGATAAAAGCAGCGTAATCAGCACGACGGCAATGGCATCCAGCGTCTTTTCCGGGATCTGCACGCCCGCATCCACCAGGACCGAGACGAATCTGCCCGAAAAGTTTTCTGCCGCAAAAGCACTTCCTAAAAATCCAGAGAGAGTGATGACAACCTGTATGGTTGCGAGGAAACGCGACGGCTGCTCCGTCAGACGGAACAGCTTTGCCGCTTTCTTGTTTCCCTCCTGTGCCATTTTTTCCAGTTTAGCGTCGTTACAGGAGACCACAGCGATCTCCGCGCAGGCAAATACCGCATTGACCGCTATCAATACGACCTGCAAAAGAATACTGCCGACTATGTCACTGTCCAAACGATTCAAACCTCCTCATATCTTGCATTAGATTCTTATGCGTTCTTTAAGAATGCTACATAGCTTTCTTTGCCTCGTAGATATCTGCTTTGCTGGTTACTTCCCACGGAGCATGCATGCTTAATACCGGTACACCGGAGTCGATGACTTCCATGCCGTACAGGGACATGATGTAAGCGATGGTTCCGCCGCCTCCGACATCAACTTTACCAAGCTCTGCGGTCTGCCAGTTTACTTTGGCATCATCGAAAATAGCGCGGAGTGCTCCGACATACTCTGCATTGGCATCGTTGGAACCGCCTTTTCCGCCGGAACCGGTAAATTTGTTGATGACGATACCTTTTCCGAAGAAGGCTGCATTTTTCTTCTCAAATGCTGCTGCATACAGCGGATCAAATGCTGCGCTGACATCAGAAGAGAGCATTCTGGAGGAAGCAAGGCATCTTCGAAGGGCCAGTTCTGTTCCCTCGCCTGCAAGTGCAAGCAGCTCTGCCATGGTGTTCTCGAAGAAATGAGACTGCATACCGGTTGCGCCGACGCTTCCGATCTCCTCTTTGTCTACGAGCAGGCAGCAGGAGGTCTTCTCCGGTGCTTCTACTTCGAGCATTGCAACAAGAGAGGTGTATGCGCATACACGGTCATCCTGGCCGTATGCAAGGATCATGCTGGCATCCATACCAAGCTCACGTGCTTTTCCGGCCGGTACGATCTCAAGCTCTGCTGAGAGGAAATCCTCTTCTTCGATGCCGTATTTGTCGTTTAAGAGTTTTAAGGTCATGGCTTTGACTGCCTCTTTCTCAGTTCCTTCGAGCGGCTGGCTTCCGATCAGAAGGTCAAGGTTTTCGCCCTCTACAACAGTGTTTGCCGGTTTTGTCTGCTGCTCTCTGGAGAGGTGGATCAGAAGGTCTGTCACGCAGAATACCGGATCGTTGTCGTCCTCACCGATCACAACATCAACGACTTCGCCGTTCTTTTTCGCTACCACACCGTGGATGGCAAGTGGAAGGGTTACCCACTGCCATTTTTTGATACCGCCGTAGTAGTGGGTATCGAGATATGTAAATCCGTTGTCCTCATACAGCGGGTTCTGTTTTACATCGAGACGCGGGGAATCGATGTGTGCGCCGAGGATGTTCATCCTTCGGTCAGCGGTCTTGTTCCGATCTGGAACAGTGCGATGGCTTTTTTCATGCATACGGCGTAAACTTTGTCGCCTGGTTTTAATGCACGGTTTTCTTTTACGTAAGTGTCAAGGTTTACGTATCCAGCCTCTTCCGCCTGGCGCACGCTCTCTTTTACGCACTCGCGCTCTGTTTTTCCGTTGTCCAGGAATGCGCGGTAGCCGGCGTTTAATTTTTCCAGCTTTTTCATATCTTTTTTCTTGTACTCATTCCATGCTGTTTTTCGTTCCATAGCTTTTCTCTCTTTCTGTTTTCTTTATCTGATCCGTGCCGTATTTTTCTGAATCTAATCGGGCTTCCGGTCATGATTGCGATCTCTTTCATTATAATCTGTTTTGACAGGAAACACAAGGACTTTCGATGTACGGAAAAGACAAGGAAGACCCCGCGGCGGACCGTTTTTTGCGGCCGCAGCGGGGTCTTTAAGGGGAGGATAAGTATTTCCTTATTCTTCTTTTGTCTGTCTCATCGAACAGGGGAATTTCGATGATAGTCCTATTCTCCCCGGTATTTTTGTTTTTATACACTTCGTTTTCATCAGCAGCAGAAAAATCCCCGTCCGCCGCAGCAGCAGCAATTACAGATCGCATTGATCGCCATGCACTCGCAGCACCATTTGCCGAGATCGCCGGCGCTTCTCTCATAGCCGTAGCCGCTTCCCATGTCGGAATACCACTGGCCGCTGCCCTGGAGCTGGTTTAAAAGCTGCTGGTACTGCAGATTCTGCGGTTCTAATTTGACTGCCATCTCGGCATCCTGCACGGCATTGATGTTGTTGCCGAGGCGCGAATTTGCGATCGCATGCAGGAAATACCATTTTCCGCTGCGGTCGGAAATGTCGTTCAGCACGTTCATCGCCTCGCGGAAGTGGCCGCTGTTGATGTAGTTGGCTGCCGCCTGCAGCCGCATTTCCTGCTCGGAATTTCCATAATCATTCCGTGCGGAGCCGCCGTTTCCGTACGCGCCGCCGAATGGGTCGAAGCCGCCGAACGGGCCATAGCCGCCGTAAGCATCTCCGCCATACGACGAACCTCCGCTCTGGTACGAGGTGCCGTGCTCGCGTTCATCCATGATCTGTTTGTACGCCTGCTGCACCTGTTTGAATTTTTCTTCTGCTTCTGCTTTATTCGGATTATTGATATTGGCATCCGGGTGATACGTCCGGCTGAGTTTTCGGTATGCTTTTTGATTTCATCGTCCGAAGCCCCGCGGGACACGCCCAGCACCTCATATGGATCTGTCATCAGTCTTTATTTCTCCTCTTTTTGGCGCTCTTTTGCGCTTTTTCGCATTTCGTATTTTTCCCAGATACCAGCATACAATATATTTCGCAGAATGTCTACATTTTCCAGGATCGGAAGTTTTTCAAATGCACGCGACGCTTCCGCCGTCATCATCAGCAGGATTTTTTCTGCGGTTTCCTCGAAGTCCGGCTGATCTGCGATGGACAGAAACGGGTTGTAGTTTCCGCTCTTTTTATCTTTTTCCACGTCATCAAGCGCATCCATCAGGTAAATGAATTTTCCGATGTAAAAGCCGACCTGGCGCAGATCATCGCTCCAGATGTCCTCCTCCGGAATATAGATCTCCGCCATCACCTCTCCGGTATAGCCCGCCGCAAGATCGAGGTCTGGATTGTTTTCCTTCTCGCATGCATGCAGCTTTTCGAGGTAATCCTGCACTGCTTTCGTCTGGCGCGGATACGATGCCTCGATGCGTGTCACAGATTTTTTCAAAGCCTTTGCCGCTGTAAACGCCGCGTAGTTTTTCTCGTCCTCCCAGTCATCCAGCAGATTGTAATAGGCGAGCAGCACGTTCATGTCTGCGCAGTATTTTGTGTATTTGTTCCGCAGGCATTTATGTTTTTTGCCGGGATGAAGAAAGCAGTAATGCTCCTCTTCTTTTGTCTCACACTCATAAAGCCCGGTCAGCAGGATGGAAAGAAATGTCATATCAAACGTCAGCATCGCCTGACCCTTTTTTCCATACGCCTCTTTGATATCCTGACACAGACCGCAGTAGTATGCCTGATATTTGTTGTAATCTTTGACTTTCAGGTCATCCTTTCGGATGGTCACATAACCAAACATGAATCGCACTACTCCTTTTTATCAGGTGTTTTTGATGAATTTTGTTCCGCATTTCGGGCAGCGGATCTCGATATGGCCTTTTCCTTTCGGTACACGCACCTGCTGATGGCAGGACGGGCAGCGGAAGTAGCAGTGCTCTTTATCCTTGAATGCACGGGTTCCGCCTCGGAAGAATCCGACGACGCGGTTTTTCAGTTCCAAGAATTTCTGGTTTTCCGCATACCGTTTGGAATGGTTCTTGGACATGATGCGCACATCCGCCCAGACGATCAGGACGAGTGCCAGGGTGTAGATAAGGGAGCTCCGTACAACCGCTCCGAAAATCATCATGGCAACTGCCGCCCACATCATAAAATTGCCCAGCTGATCGATGCCGTAGCGGCCGTACATCAGGCGGGAAAGTTTTTCTTTCAGTTTATCCATTTTGTTCTCGTTTCTCCTTTTTCAAAGTATATGCCAATACTCTATCCCTTTTGAGGGAAAAAGCAATCGAAAGCGCCATTAATTTTTTCTAAAGAATCCTTAAATTTTGCAGTGTCGCATTTTTCAAACACGCTCTGTTTTTTCCTGCAGACAGTTTTTCAATTTTTCATGGATGTTTCAAGGAAGCTGTGCTACACTATACCATGTATTTATTTTTTGATTGGAGAATCCCATCTATGAAACGACTCAAACAGATCGGCGCCCTTCTCGCCATCGCGGTCCTGATCGGATTCGGCTTGGCGCCATGATTTTTGCGTTTATCGACACGCCGTTTGCACACAAGGCGCTGACGGTCTGCCTCTACTGTGCGATTACCGTACCAGTGCTCATCTATGCCATGATGCTGGTTGCCAAGGTTCTGTCGCACCGCGATGAGAACGACAAATCAGACAAAGGAGAAAAACAGTCATGATTGATACCATTATTTTTGATGTAGGCGCGTACTCGTCAACTGGGACTACGAGTCCTATCTGAAACGCTTTGCTTTCGGTCCGGAAAAGACGAAAGCAATCGCCGCCGCAACCTTCGAAAGCCCTTACTGGCGCCAGTTCGACCGCGGAATTCTCACACCGGCGGAGATTGTAAAAGGATTCTGCTCCCTCGCCCCGGAATACACCGAAGAAATCAAAGAGGTTTTCGCCCACTGCGAGGAAACCATCACCCCGCTGCCGTATGCAGAAAGCTGGTACGCTCCTTAAAAGAAAAAGGCTACCGCCTCTACATCCTCTCCAACTACTCCGGAGACCTCTTCGAGCGCACCAAAGAGAAAATGCCCTTCCTCCCCTACATGGACGGAACCCTCTTCTCCTACACCTGCCATTTAACAAAACCGGAACCGGAGATCTACCAGCACCTGATCCAGAAATTCTCCCTCACCCCGGACCGCTGCGTATTCCTTGACGACACCAAAGCAAACGTCGAGGCCGCAGAGCAGGCAGGGATTCATGGAATTCATTTTACGGGATATGAAGATGGCGTGGCACAGTTGAAAAAACTGGGCGTTCTTTAAAAAACAGGCTGCCGCATTCATGCGTCAGCCTGTTTTTTTAGTATTAACTTACGCTTTCGCCGCCTCTTCCATCAGCCGCAGCATCAGTCCGACGCTGCCGACGTTATATCCGGCATAAGCGCGTCCGCCGATGTTTCCCGGCAATGCGAGTATCAGCAGTGGGAGTTTTTCTGCGTCGATTCCCATTTTTTCGGCGATCGCCGGGGCGTCGTCGGATGGGTCGAGGTAGAGGGACATGTTGTGGATTGCTGCGCGGGCTTTCTGGAAAGTCGTGTTTTCCAGGTCGGCTTTCGTGCGGAGCACGGCTGCCATGGCAGCGTCTTTTGCGTTCCACTTCTCTGCGATTTCGATCAGCTCATTCAGAACATGCTCGGTCGGCTCCTCTCCGGTTCCGAGGAAGGCCAGAAGGATCGGGCCGTCTTTGGTGAGATCGTTCAGGGTATGCGCCTTTCCATCCAGATCCTCCAGCGTGATCTCCGGCAGTTCGATGTGCTCTAACAGCTCATCCAGCTCTTTTTTCACGGTTTCCAGATAAATCTCTTTTGCTTCTCCCGCCTTCAGTTCAAACACGCGGTATGCGGCATGCTGGTCACCGTTCGGCATACGCATACTTGTAATCAGACGATAGCAGCCCGGCTCCAGGGTCAGAGCCAGTGTTTTGCCATTGAATGCGGTTTCTTCGTAATTCAGCGTCTCAAACACTGTTCCGTTCCACTTTCCGATGGTCCACGTCTGATAATACTTCCATGCGCTTCCATCCTCCGCATTCAGTGTCAGAACCGCACTTTCCGTTTCATCCTTCAAAACAGCAGCTTCTGTTTCCACACTGTGGAATGCCCCATCACGGTAATACTCCGGCTCCAGGGTCACCGGATTCAGTCTTGCCGCTACATTGAGACTCCGGCAGATTGCCACAAACAGAATCTTCTGCGCCAGAGGACTTCCCTGTTTCATCGTAAGGACGCCGACCGGTGTTGCCATGATCGTGTCATACTCTTCTTCTGCATGGAAGGTAATATTCTTCTTAAGATAATCCAGAATCCGTTCCGGCTGCTCCACAAAGCTGCGTTTTGTCTCCTCTTCAAAAAATCCGCGGATCATGCTCCGATACGGCGTCAGCTCCTCGAGGAAAATACGCGGGCAAAGAAGATCCTTCCTGAAAATCTCCTCCGGCAGATCCCCCTGCTCGCAGTCGAGATGATCCTCTAAAACGGATGCCTTCAAGTCCTTCGCATCCTTTAAAGCCAGCGAAAACAGCAGCTTCTTCCGGTTCGGATTTTCATCTTTGGAAAGGAATGCATAAATTTCCCCAAAATTCTCTCCTGCCCGGTGGAAAATCTCTTCCGCTTCCGGATACGCAGCAGCCTTTTTCTCATCAAAGCATGCTGCAAACCGTGCCTTCCGAAGCCGTTCCGCCTCTGCCATCCGTGCCGCATTGCGCTCCTTCTGCTCCTTTGTGGCAACGATATTCCGTACCGGCACTTCCTTCGGTGCCCGGATTTCCAGCGTCTGCCACCTGTCATCCGCTTCCGGAACCGCCTCTTCACGAAGCACCAGTTCCAGCGAATCCTCCTCCTCAATCCGCATCATGGCTTCCGCCCGGCGTATTCCGTCAAATGCCCGTACCCGGATATCGCCAAGGCCAAGTGTCATCCGAACTTCTCCGTCCGCATCCGCCGTCATCACTGCAGCCGGGAAAAACTCTGCCATATTCAGGATTTCAACCGCAATATGCGCTCCTGCAGCCGGTTTTCCATTCTCATCCTTCACAAGAATCTTCACCAGCTTCGTTCTGCCATAAAAATCTGTATGGTTAAAGTAGTACAGCGCCCCTTCTTTTCCAAGATACTCCTCGTTACTCTCCTTTACATAATCCGAGAAGTTCCGCGTATGAATCAGAATTGCCCGATTCGCCGGACCCGAGAACCAGCCGGTATCCAGCACTTCTTCCGGCTCACAGGCGCCAAGGAAATGCCACTCGCCGTCCACAAACACCTCAACCCACGCATGATTGTCATCACAGTGCGCCCATCTTGGTGTATAGACCTGCCGCGCCGCAATACCGACACTCCGATACGCCGTAACTGCAAACGTAGACCCCTCGCCGCAGCGTCCCTTTCCACTCCGATACATTGTCATCGGAGATGCCGTTCTGCCGTCCGTCGCCTCATACGTCGCATGCTCCGCACACCAGTAATTAATCTCCAGAATCGCCTCTAAAAGACTCATTCCGCTACACGCCCCATAATCTGCTCATAAAAAAACAGTCTGCAGTCCGTAATGTCCTCGGAATTGATCCGGTCATACAGCACATAGTTTACAAACACATCCTCCGGCAGTTCCTTACACCATGCCACCTTCTCCCGCAGCATCAGCGCATGCTTCACGTACGAAAGAAAAAGGTCAAATCCATATTCTCCCGCATCCCTTACCGGCATCGTACCATACAGAAACTTCATCAGCACAGCCTCTTCCTCACTGCACTGTTTTAATTTTTCTTCGATAACAGGCATCACCGGAGCCAGAAGCTCTCTCCGTCTCTCAAATTTTTCCGTTGCATATTTTCTTAAATTTTCTGAGATCATGATTCTATCTATCCCTTCCTCTTTTTTTCTATCCGTCTCCACAACGTACATCCGCCCACCGGCGGCAGACGCCATGTGAAAAAGGATTCCTTGCGATTTTTCAGGAACACCGGAGCGAGGAGCCTTTTCACATACCGGCTGTGGGTCACTACGCTACATATTTTTCTTTATAAATGAAAGTAATTCTCCGCTGGGATCGCATTTATACTCCCAGAACATAATGCCCCCCATGCCCTTTTCTTTCAGATACGCAATTTTCACCCCAAGCGACTCGCAGTCTCATAGCTGATAAATGTTTCCCCGTCAAACAGATACGGAACCTTTGCCTGCTCATCCCAATACCGGATAAATCCCCTCTTTCCGATCCAGCTCTCTTTGAGCTCGCCATAGTCACCGCCATATCCTCCGACCGTCTCTGCTTCCATTCCGAGCCCGTTGCGGCATCCGGCGCCTTTTACTCCATCCCATTTTCTGGAATAAAACGGTACGCCAAGGATCAGCTTCTCCATTGGAACGCCTGCATTTGCAAAACCGTTCACTGCCTTCTCCACACATGCGTCAAACAGGTTTCCCTCACTGTGATACAGCGCCGCATGATGTCCCGTCACCTTCTGGAAACCGCCCTGCAGATCATACGTCATCAGCTGCACATAATCCAGATACCGGGAGGCCTCCTTCATATCTGTCTGCAGTGCAAAGTAAACATCTCCGCCGACTGCTGTCGTTACAAGCATGCCTTCTCTGTACGCATCCAGTGTCTTCCGAAGCTCCGCCAGAAGCAGCGTATAATTCTCTTTATCCGATCTGTCCGACGCAATTCCTGCCAGCGATGTGCCCGGATACTCCCAGTCAATGTCAATACCGTCCAGACCATACTCCTTCACAATTGCGAGTGCACTCGCAGCAAACCGCTCTCTTCCCTCTTTTGTTCTTGCAGCCTGGGAAAAGCCGTCTGCTCCCCAGCCGCCTACGGACAATACAATCTTCAGCTCCGGATTGCTTTTCCGAATGGATACCATTCCATCCCGTGCATCCTTTGCATCCCATACAACTTCTCCGTCCCGGATCAGACCAAATGCAATATTGATCACGGTAAGTGCCCGCACATCCTCTTCTCGCATATCATTTAAGTCCGCCGTATTTACATAGCCAATTATTCTCTTCATCTCCTAAGCTCCTCTGTCCGAATCGTTTCACTCATTAAAGGTTACAACTTCCCCGTGTCCCAGATTGTAGGTGATCTCATCCTCAAGCTCTACCTTCACAACCGTTGCAAACGGATGAATGCTCATCTCGCCGGCCCAGATCCAGAGTGTTCCCGGAATGCCGCTCCATGGAAGCGAACCCGTATAGGAGAACCGAAGCTCCTCTCCCGTATGCAGAACCGTCACCTTCTTCACCGGTGTTTTAATGCCTTTCACGCACAGCGTCTCCTGCGGCTTATCATAGACAAAAAGATACATCGTCTTCTGATCCGCCGAAATCGTGCTTCCGCCGAGGAAATGATTATAATCCAGTCCTTTTTCCGTTCCAAATACCGCTTCCTCGTGGTCATGAATCCATCCGCCGAGATCCAGCAGCACCTTCTCCTGACGCTCATCGAGCGTTCCGTCCTCTTTCGGTCCGATGTCCAGCAGCATTCTTCCGCCGAGGGTAATACAGTCGCAGAACATACGCACGATCTGGCCGCTGCTCTTGTAATCATTGTCCGATGGACGATATCCCCAGGAATCGTTGATTGTCGTACAGAATTCCCACTCGCCTTTCGGTCCGTACAGCGGGATTCCCTGCTCCGGTGTCTCATAATCTCCATAGCCCTGCATTCTCGAATTCAATACAACGTTCGGATTCAGGGTATGCAGATATTCCCTGAATTCCGGCATCTTCCACTGTGCCGCGCTCCGTTCCCAGTCACCATCAAACCATAAAAGATCCACCGTTCCGTAATTTGACATCAGTTCTTTTAACTGATGATTGTTGAATTCCAGAAACTCCTGCCATTTCTCCGGATCCTCCTCTTTTCCGGCCGGGGAACCATAGATATCGTTCAGACAGTCTTCTTTTTTCATTCCTTCCGGGTAAACCGTGCGATACCGCGGATCCGACCAGTCGATCAGTGAATAATAAAGACCGACCTTCAGACCTGCCTCACGCATGGCAGCTGTATACTCTTTTACCAGTCGCGCGCTGCCGGTGTTTTCTTCACAACACTTAAATCACTGTATCCGGTATCAAACAGTGCCACGCCGTCATGGTGCTTTGCTGTCATAACCACGTACTGCGCACCTGCTTTTTGAAACAGCTCCGCCCATTTTTTCGCATCAAACTTCGATGCTGTAAAGCCCTCACACTGTTTCATGTAATCTTCATAAGAAATATTTCCGTTGTGGAACGACCATGACTCCGACACATCACCCACCGCATAAATCCCATAATGGATAAAAATGCCCAGCTTCGCGTTCCGAAACCAGTCCTGCATCATATCTTCCAGCTCCTCCTTTTTTTGTACTCCCGGATTAAAAGACTCCGGGCATAGCTTTTTTATCCGATCTAATTACCCCTTTATTGTTTCTTCCCATTATATCAGTTCTTGCCCAAAAAGAAAGGCATATTACCGTTTTACACTGTAATATGCCTTTTTTCACGCCACAGGAAATATCGTTACCTTTTCCTGTTTATTTCGCGATTTCCTCGATACCCTGAGTTGCTACCCAGTCCTCAAGTCCCAGAGAGTACATACCGTCTACATAAGCCTGCCAGTCAGCATCGTTGTCAATGTCAAGCTCGCCGCATACGAACTGCGCCTGCTGCTGCTCAAAGAAATCTTTGATTGCTGTGTTCGTATCAGAGAAGGTATCAATTTTATCCAGGTCAATCCAGTAGGACGGAATAATCTCTTTGGTCAGATTTGCCTCATAAGCTTCCTCTGTTGCTTTTTTCTCATCATACATCGGATGCTCTTCTACAAACTCGAAGTCTACCGGCAGATATTTCGGCAGAGACTGCGGCCACAGATTGCCCCAGGAATATTTTTCCTGATCTTCCTCAGACAGTGTGGTGGTGTCAATCGCATGGTATCCGTCATCCTCTTTGTTTACAATCACACCAACCGGTCCTCTGTTGCAGCCGATGCCGTTCTCCAGTGCGAATGCATTGTCAAACCAGCGGCAGATGATTTCCGGATGCTCTGCCTTGTTTGTGATGACAGCCTGGGTTCTGTATACGCTGAAGCCTTCCGTATCGCGCAGCCAGATTCCGTCTTTGTCTGTGTTCAGAACAGGCATGGAGTCGAAATCGCCTCTTTCCTCTGCAGCCGGGATTCCGGTAAACTCATTGCTTCCGTATGCGATGGAAACGCCGTACAGGTCCTGATTTCCTTTACCTTCCATGTGGAGCTGTCCTGTGTGTAAAGCTCTACGTCTACGAGTCCTTCTGCATACAGTTTGTGGAACCAGGAAAGGAACTCACGGTATGTATCGCTGACACCGCCGTAAACAACCTTTTCATTCTGGATTGCAATACCAAGTTTGTTCATCGGAAGTCCGAAGTAACCGGCCATAGCTCGATATGTTTGTTGTTCGGGTCGGTAGAGAACGGGATTTCATCGGAAGCGTCACCGTTGCCGTTTGCATCCTGCTCTTTGAAGGCTTTCAAGACTGCCTCAAACTCGTCTGTGGTGGTCGGCATGCTCATGCAACATTTTCCAGCCATTTCGTATTGATGTATGGGCTGTATCCAACGGTTGTATCGGCGCATACGTACGGAATCGTGTAGATGTGTCCGTCCGGTGCTGTCATTTTTTCTCTTACACCTGGCAGATCCAGGATAGCAGAAATGTTCGGGCAGTATTTCTCAAAATAATCTTCCAGCGGAATGAATACGCCCTGGTTTACACCATAGGTGAGGATTGCATTATCGCTTAAGGTCCATCCGCCGATCACATCCGCGTAATCTCCGGAGTTCAGATCCAGATTCAGTCTCTCCGTTGCTGTTTCGTATGGATAAATTTTCAGGTCAACGTCTACATTGGTCTGTTTTTTGAACTCATCGAGCATGATAAACTCGCCGGATTCGCTGGAATCATCGCAGAAGATAGAGAAGGTGTAATCTCCCTCGTCTACCAGCGGAAGACCTTCCTGATACATAATGCCGTTTTACTTTTCCGTCCTCATCCACGGTGTCGTTTGCTGCGGATGCTGCGGATGCTGCAGAGCACTCTTTGCCGAGCTGCTTCCATTATCCACTTCCACAT